>ENA-OQKO01000087-OQKO01000087.1-human-gut-metagenome-genome-assembly--contig:-NODE-87-length-112378-cov-9.573002_pt1 | contig 112378 bp, 88 predicted proteins | sample MGYA00242777_ERZ504796 | MGnify/ENA primary metagenome ERZ504796 (study PRJEB26092, sample SAMD00036404) | human gut metagenome | host: Homo sapiens | study: EMG produced TPA metagenomics assembly of... | reverse complement strand
CAAATGCAGCCCGCGCGGCCACGAAAGTAGTCAAAAAACAGGAGAAATGCCTCATTTTTGTCTACCGCCGACTCCAAAATCGGTCCGCACGACCCTGAAAGTAGACAAAAACCGAAGAGAATGCCTCATTTTTGTCTACCGTCGACTCCAAATGCAGCCCGCGCGGACCCGAAAGTAGACAAAAAACGGGAGAAATGCCTCATTTTTGTCTACCGCCGACTCCAAAATCGGTCCGCACGGTCCCGAAAGTAGACAAAAAACCGCATCAGCATTTGACCAAGCTGCCAGCCAACCTGCTGCCTTGCCACGATTGCCGCCATGCGCCCTGCATTTGACGAAACAAACCCCCGAGCCAAAATGACCCGGGGGTTTATCAAAGTCAGATTCCCTTGAATCGATACATCTTTGATGTGTAATCCTGGTGGACGACCGGATCATAGAATCCAAGTTCCATCAGCTCATCACCGCCGAAGATTTCATGTGTTTCAAGATTTTCGTATTCAAGCTCAGGATCAAGCCCGAATAATTTTGTCTTTGTCAGACAAGGCTGCGCAGATGCGAGAACCTGGAAAGTCATGACACAGACGTCGCGCTTATCGTCCGAAACAAACATCCAAGCTGATTGATTTGTTTCAATTGGCGACTTTAAACGGTAAAAATTGCCGTATTGTATGAGTTTTCGAATCTCTTTATAGCAAGCTACCTGTTCTTTGACCTGATCCTTATCTTCTTGACTCATCTTGGTCAAATCCAGTTCATATCCAAAAACCGCGCTCATTGCAGCATTGCCGCGCGTTTCAAATGGCGTTTTGCGTCCGGTTTGGTGATTAGGAATTGCCGAAACGTGTGCGGTCGTCATGGAAATCGGATAAACAAGACTCGTGCCGTATTGAATCGTCAATCGAGAAACGGCATCCGTGTTGTCGCTTGTCCAAATTTGCGGCATATAATAGGCAAAACCGGCATCGAAACGGCCGCCTCCGCCTGAACATCCTTCAAACAACACATCCGGAAAAGCACTGGTAATTCGTTCCATCAGTTCGTATAACCCTAAAACATAGCGATGATAAACCTCCCCTTGCCTGTCTTTTGGAAGGCTTGTCGAATAGACGTCTGACAGATGACGATTCATATCCCACTTGACGTAATCAACGCTTCCTTCCTTTAGAATCGTGCTGATCTGTTCAAAAAGATCATCGATAACTTCTTTTCGCGTCAAGTCAAGCACGTATTGATTTCTAGAAGGGCTTGGTTTGCGTCCCGGAACCTGCATCAGATATTCAGGATGTTTTTTGTAGAGTTCAGAATCGTAAGAAATCATTTCCGGTTCAAACCAAAGACCGAACTTCAGCCCCTGTTCGTGCACGTAATCCGCAAAATGCCCAAGTCCCAAAGGAAACTTCTTCTTATAAATCGTCCAGTCGCCAAGAGACGAATTATCATCATCGCGGTGACCGAACCAGCCGTCATCTAAAACAAACATTTCAATGCCGAGATTTTTAGCCTCGTCAACGATCGTTTTAAGCTTTTCTTCGTTGAAATCAAAGTAGGTTGCTTCCCAGTTGTTGACAAGAATCGGTCGGTCGGCATGCTTGAATTTTGAGCGAACGATGCGCTCTCTGATGATTTCATGAAAGGCCTGGCTCATCTTGTTCAACCCTTTGTCTGAATAAGTCATGAGGACTTCCGGTGTTTGAAATTCAGAGCCGGCATCCAGTTTCCAGGAAAAATTATAATCGTTGATTCCAATTACCAGATGCGTTTGATCAAGCTGATCCTTCTCGACTTCAAACGAGTGATTGCCGGAATATGCAAATGCAAATCCGTAAACGTCTCCTGAAAATTCGTCCGTTTTCTTATCGGCCAGGGCCAAAAACGGGTTCATCTGATGACTTGACGTGCCGCGGATGCTGCCGAATTTCTGAATGCCGTATCCGACCGATGACCGCTCAAGATGGCGTTCGTTTGCATGAGCACCAGGCAGGCAAATCGAATCGAAATCTTTATCGACAAAATCGAGCTGAAGCGAGGCAACTTTTTCTAAGAAAACGGGTTGTTTCCCTGCATTTCTCACCTTGACGGAACGCGTGATAATGGAAACGTCTCGATAAACCGTATAAAGCAAATCATACTCAAGTCCCGTCAGCTCATCTTCAAGCGTAATCGTCAGCGTCTGTGCCTCTTTTTCATTTTCAACGTAGGCTGCCGGGAGTCCTTCCAACTTTGGCTTGCCGTCTTCAATTTTGTAATTTTTATATTTCAGCATCACAGCATTTGAGCCGTTCTCCTGACGAACAATCGTTGCAGGCGTATGATAGTCCATCTCCCCCGCTCCGCTGTACTCTTTTGGCAACGTATCACGCGAAAACGTCCGGTCAAGTGATCCAGGAAGATTGCCCGAAAAACCGCGGTCAACCCTTGGATACTTCAATTCGCCGTGATAGTTTCGTACGCGTTTGCCAAAGTACAGATGACAAAGCGTCTGTCCTTGCTCAATTGAAAGAATGTAAGAAAGTTCTTTATTGTGCAGGTGAAAAACCTGCTTTGCACTGTCAAAAGTAATTAAGTCCGTCATTTAGATCACCTGTTTCATCTTTATTTCCATTGCGTCGTCCAAAGCCTTGATTTCTGATCCCGCCTCTGCTTTCAGTCTGAAATCTTCAAAACTGTCAGAATTCGTCACAGTCACGATTACCGTATCGTCCAGTCCGGCTTTTTTAATCGTTTCATCCCAGAATTCAAGAATCTCGTCACCTTGCTTAATCTTTTGCCCTTCTTCAACATAAGTTACGAAACCTGTTCCTTTAAGTGCCACGGTTCCGATTCCGACGTGAATCAAAAGCGCCATGCCGTTGTCTGCCACGATCCCCAAAGCATGCCTTGTTGAAAATACCTGTCTCACGGTTGCGTCAAACGGTGCATAAATACGGCCGTCGCTTGGCTTGATGGCAAATCCGGATCCTGCTTCGCCCTTTGCGAAAATTTCATCATTGACTGAGTCAAGTTCCAGCAACGTTCCTGAAACCGGAGTCTTAACCGTGATTTCTGCTTCGGATGAATCATTTTGTTTTTTGATTCCAAGATCCTTGCCCCACGTCTTTTCAAGCTCGGCAACGATTTGAGCATGACGCTCCTCCGTAAGAGTGATCTTCTTCATGAAGATGATGATGGAAATCGTCAGCATCACTGCCGGAACGGCAAACATCATCAGCTTGAAATTCATTCTTCCTGCTGCAGTAATTGATGAAGCCGTCGCACCAGTCGTCATCCCGGCTAAAATTGCAATCTGACCAACAACGCCATTTGACACGGCGCCGCCGAATTTATCGATCAGCGGACGAATCGAAAGAGATAATGATTCATCTCTGTGACCTAATTTCCACTGGCCATATTCAACAGAATCCGTGATGATCATCAAAACGACTAAGAAAACCATTTGCTGCGGGAAAGCAAACATTACGGCAGCAAGCAGAACAAGTGCCAGGTTGTTTCCAGCAAAGGCGAACACTCCGATGCCGCAGAGCATGAAACCAAGACAACCACCGAATACGGTCTTTCTGCTGAATTTTTTAGACAAAATCGGGAACAAGGCAGCCGAAACCATCCCCAGGAAGATGTTGATTGTTGACAAAATTGAAAACGACTTGGGCTGCCCCATGATATACGTGAAATAGTAGACTTCAAGCGCTCCCAGAATGTTGATTCCGATTCCATAGAAAAGATACGCAAATGCGACCCAAAGGAGCTGATCATTTTTGGCAACTGCCTTGAAAACGCCGATGACGCCAACCGTATCTTCCTTGTTTTCGCGAATCTCGCTGTTCACTTCACGTGTGCAGCAGCCGACCACCCAGGCGGAAACGAGTGCAATCGTGCAGATGATGAGAGCAAACATGAACCAGCCGTGAGCATCACCGGTCGAAGTCGTCTTTTCTGAAAAATAGATGACGGCCGGCATGACGAGCACGCCAACGAGACCGCCGCCGATAGTTGAACCGAAACGCGCAAAAGTTGCCGTTTTTTCGCGCTCACGCGAATCAGTCGTAAGCGACGGGAGCATTGACCAGAAACCGACATCCTTGAATGAATAGAAGATGTCCATCGTGATGTACATTACGGCAAAGATGACCAGATAAAGCATTGCATTTTTCTGATACAAATTGCCAAGCGACGTAAACAGACACAGCAGCAACACTGCAGAAACCGTCCCGCCGGCGACGACCCAGGGACGGAAATGCCCCCAACGGGTCTTCGTGCGGTCAATTGCGTTTCCAATAAATGGATCAATAAAGAGTTCTACGATGCGCAAGGCCATGATGATCAGCGTCACAAGACTGATCATCTTGTTATCAACGGCCTGATTGCCTGAATTGAATAAGTGCGATGTGATGAACATGATCAGATAACCTGACAACAGGCCGTAAAATGCATCATTGCCAAATGCGCCAAAGCTGTATGCAAGACGCTGTCCCATGCTCATTTTTGTTTTCTTTTCAGTTGACATGAAAATACCTTCCTTTCGTGTATCCGTTTTCTTTACGGTGTTTAGTATATCCGAATGTAAGGCTTTTCAACATAGCTTTTTAATCATTTTAGATGTCATAATGTTCAGTGAACAAATTGACATCTTCTTTCAAAAAAAGTTATAATGACAAGAAAAAATTCAAATATAAAAAGTAATATTGACATTGAGTGACAGAAAATTTACACATTGGAGAAAAAAATGGAAAAGGAATATCGCGATCTGCAGAGCAGCAGCATCGAAAACGGAATCGTCTTCTACGGTCTTGAATGCTGCGAACCAAACTACATCTTCAAGGGAAATAACATCCGCGAAAACTACGTTATTCATTATATCAGGAAGGGATGCGGAACATTTTCGTCAGCCGGCAGGCCCGTGGTCAAACTGAAACAGGGAGACTGCTTCATTTTACCTAAAGGCGTACCCTGCTTCTATCAGGCTGATGAAAAGGACCCGTGGGAATACAGCTGGATCGGACTTTCAGGTATCAGGACCGGTGAAATCTTCGCCGCTTCAAGCATTTCAGAAAAAAATTACCTGTGCCAGATTCAGGACACTGAATTTAAAAACAGCCTGTCCAGGCTGTACGAATCGCTGCATTTGCCGCACAACATGAAGAACAGCCTGCTGACCGAATCCCTGCTTTACAAAATGTTCCATGACCTGCTGGACGAGTTCCCGGCAGAAGTCACCAGAAAAACCAACTCACGAACCCAGTTCCGGCTTGCGGTGGAGTACATGAGGGACAACTACGACACAGGCTGCTCCATCCTTGACGTATGCCGCGGGCTGTCCGTTTCACGAAGCTACCTCTACAGCCTCTTCAAAAAATTTGCGGGATCATCCCCTCAGAAGTTCCTGACTGAAATCCGCATGGAGGAAGCAGAACACCTGCTCAAAGACACCGACAGAAGCATTCAGAACATCGCTGATTCAATCGGATACGGTGACAGCTTCACATTTTCGAAGGCATTCCGTAAGTCAAGAGGATGCAGCCCGACTGATTTCAGAAGGATGAGAAACTGACTTGTGATCCGGAAGCTTTTCACAGATGAAATGCAGGTCTTTTAACCTAATGATGCATTAAAAAACAACCGCCTGTTTTCCGTCAACAGGGCGGTTGTTTAATTGATTTCATATTCATTGATAATCAGCATAATAAATCATCAAATTGTAATTCTGAATTACTTGTCTTTATAATCAGTTTTGTCTTCTGCGACCAACTTGAAATCCTCATAATCTCTTGATGAATCAGTTGTCAGTTTCTCTATTTCGGAAATTGTTTCTTGGCCGTTTTCCGGAGTATAGAACCTTAGACCATATAATTTAATTTCTCCCGTTTCACCAAGAAGTTTTATATTTTGAGGCTTGATATTTTCCAAAAGTTTTTCCTTCCACTTGTCTTTTTCTATCAACTGCGTGCCCTTAGGTTCGATGAAAAGTTGATATGTCTCATTTCCATCATCCAGATACAGGAGAAAGTCCGGCAGAAAACCTGCATAGTGTGTTATACCATCACTATTTTCAAATTCATAAAGTTTCAGCTTACTGATCGTTTCCTCGTTTCTAATCAGAAAAACTTCTTTATACTTATCTTTCAATTTAAAGATGATCCGTCTGATTGAATCTATCATCCTCTTTTCAAGTCCGTCTACAATTGCATGATCATATACAAACCAATCGTCATTGCCCATTTCATAAGGTCTTATAACCGGTCTGTCTCCCGTTGACCTTTCTCCTTTTGATATACGTTTTGAATAATCTACAACAATATCCTTAACCTTAACGGGTTCAAATTCTCTAGTCCCTCTTCTCTTCATGTAATTGGACTGCATAAAATTTTTAACGCGAGATAATGCTTTGTCAACTACTTTCAATCTATAAACATTGTCAAAGCTATCCTCTTTATGATACGGAATAGTTGCATATACCTTCAAATCACCAAGCCAATCACTTGAAGTCATAAATTCATTCAAAGAGTTAATTTACGGAACGAACATGTTCCATAATTCTTGATTCTATTGCCATAACATCACCCCACAGATTATTGTTATGCCTATTTTATCATTACTTCATTTAAAAGATTCCTGATTCTTTCACATTTCATAAACATTTCCAATTTTGGAATTCTCATTCTTAAAATTACACACAAATGAAATCATTAAAAACAACGGAGATTTTCAAAGTGAAAATCTCCGTTGTTCATCTTTTCTTCCTATATATTACTTCAAATAAACACCCTTCCAGTTATATCCTCCGACAGGATTATAAACCAGACCCCTGACGCGCTTCTTGAGCATCGTGGCATTGGCAGGCTGAAGAGTCGGAAGGATGCCGCCGTCATTCAACAGCAGCTTCTCTGCCTTGACCATGTCATTCCAGCGTTTCTGATTGTTTCCAGCGTCGGTTGTCGCAGAAGCTTCGAAAAGTTTGTTGTACTCGTCGTTGTCCCACTGACCGAAGTTGTAGTTGGATCCTCTGGCCTGCAGATTGAGATATGTGCTTGCATCGTTGAAGTCAGCGCCCCAGCTTGTGTAGACGACATCGAAGTCGTGCTTCATCATGCGGGCGATGCGCTGCGTCTTCGGCATGCACTGAACATTGACGGTAAGGTTCTTCAGCGTTGTCTGCCAAGCACTTTGGATGTATTCGTTCAGGGCCTTTGTTGTGTCATCATCGTCACCGAGAAGGGTCAGTTCAACCTTCTGACCGGACTTTCCAAGTTCCTTCAATCCCTTGTTCCAAAGCTTTTGAGCCTTCTTTTTGTCATATGTCGTTGCGTTCTCCGTATGGGAAGCTTTAGCGAAATCCTTGCCTTTGAAGGTCATGAAATCCTGCGGCACTCCGGAAAGAGGAGTCTTCGAGCCGTTTCCGAGAACCTTGTTCACCATGTCCTTGCGGTTAAGAGCATAGCCGAGAGCAAGACGCACGTTTCTGTTTTTCAGGTACTCGTTGTTCACGTTAAGTGAAAGATAGTCCATTCTTCCCTGTTCCCTCGTGACGAACTCGGGATTGTTCTTCAAGTTCCGTGCCTGCTGGTTGCTCAAGGTGACCATGTCAAGCTTGTTCGTCTGATACAGGTTGTACCCAGTCGAGGCTTCCTTGACCACCATCACGTGAACCTTGTCAAGCCTGACATGCTTCCTGTCCCAGTAGTGACTGTTCTTCTCAAGATTCCAGCGCTGCTGGGACCCGGTCCATGTCTTCATCACGAACGGACCGTTTGAAACCGTGTATTTGGCAGCGGTACCGTACTTTTCGCCGTACTTTTCCACAGCATTCTGATTGACCGGTGCAAACGGATACCCGGCAAGCAGGGACTTGAAATAGGGAACCTTGGCGGAAAGATGTACCACGAACGTGTAGTTGTCAGGTGCCGAAACGCCGAGTTCATTCGGCTTCTTCTTCCCCTTCTGGATGTCTCCCGCATTCTTGATGGAACCGAACAGATTGGCATTGGAGTCATTCGTCTTCGGATTGACCGCGCGTTGGAAGGCATAGACGAAGTCATTTGCCGTGACCTTGTCGCCGTTTGACCAGCGACCGTCCTTCCTCAGCTTGAAGGTCCAGGTCAGACCGTCCTTTGAGACCTTGCTGCTCTTCGCCAGCGCCTTCTCCAGCCTGTTCGTGCCGTGACGATAAAGTCCTTCGCAGACATTGTTCAGCATCTGACCGGAAGTGGAGTCGACGCATTGCTGCGGATCAAGCGTCTCCAGATCGGACTGGACACTCCAGTTGAGCGTCTTGCCCGAGTCGGCCCTTGCCTTCGGGCAGTATGCCATCCCTGTCATGGCAAATGCAGTGGTTGTTAACAATACAGTTTTCATTGATTTTTTCATAACGATATTCTCTTTTTCAATCTTTGTGTTGAAACAGAAAAAAGCCCTTGAATCCGAAGGGACTCAAGGGCGTGTCATCGCGGTACCACCTTGATTCGCTATCTGAAGATATGCCGGCATTTCAGACAGCCTTTCGGACGTAAGGTATCCGGATCCCTGTCAGGCTACTACGTGAGGTTCGCCCGACAAACTCAAAGGTGATAATCATTTCAGCCAGAGCCTTGCCCGCTTTCACCTTTATGGGGCTCTCTGTTAAGGTTGGACTGAATGACCGCGTCCTTTTCTGCGTTCTTGCTTTTTAAGTTTATGTGGGCTAGTATAATCGCATTTTAATTTTAAGTCAACGCTCTCATGCAAAAAAAACATCAAAATTAATGACAGCGCCGTATTAACTGCATTTCAAAATTTGAGGTTGACAATTTGTTTTTAATGAACTAGGCTAGGAATCATTAACATTTGATTAACAGGGGGCATTTTTATGACAGACGAATTGAAACAGTACGCATATGAACATCGTCACGATTTTGACAGGCTGGTGGAATTCAAGTCAGTTTCGGCCAAGAAGAGTGAACTTCCAGAGACGGCCGCATGGATTGCGGACACATTCAGAGATCTTGGGGCACAGGAAGTTGAGAAGTGGACTGACTTCGGTGAGGACAATCCAGTTGTCTTCGCTTCCTTCAAGGGACAAAACCAGGACAAGACGATTCTTTTCTACAACCACTATGACGTCCAGCCGGCAGAACCGTTCGATGAATGGAAGACGGAACCGTTCAAGGTAACAGAAAAGGACGGATTCTTCTACGGCCGCGGAATTTCCGACGACAAGGGCGAGTTGATGTACAGACTTACGCTTCTGAAATACTACAGGGAACACGGCGGGCTTCCAGTCAACGTGAAGTTCTTTGTCGAAGGCGAAGAGGAAGTGGGCAGCCTCAGAACACCGAAATACGCGGAAAAGCACAGTGAGCAGCTTTCATGTGACGCTTGCGTCTGGGAAGGCGGCGGCTACAACAACATGGACCACTATCAGGTTGTCGGGGGGCTTCGTGGCATCATCTCGTTTGATGTTGAAGTGACGACGGCCGACGTTGACATGCATTCATCGCTTGCAAGCTACGCTGAAAGTGCTCCATGGCGCCTGGTCAAAGGGCTTTCATCCCTTCGTGACACAAACGGACATATCCTGATTGACGGCTTCTACGACACCGTCGACAAGATGTCACCCGAAGAGGAGAAACTTGCCGAAGAACAGGATTTCAATCTGGAAAACGCCAAGAAGGCCGCCGGACTCAGACGCACCGTCAATGACTATAATCCTCTGAAGGAACTGGTCAACATGCCGACAATCTCCATCAACGGACTTTCAGCCGGCTATCAGGGTACAGGTGTCAAGACCGTCATCCCGCGTCACGCTTCAGCCAAGCTCGACTGCCGTCTCTCTCCGCATCAGGATCCCGAGAAGATGATGCAGCTCGTCAGAGAACAGCTCGTCAAAAACGGCTTTCCCGATCTTGAAGTCCACATGAACCTGGGCGAACCTGGCTACCGCGCCGATGTCAACGATGAATTCGTCAAGCTTGCCATGGACGAGGCGAAGAAGTACTACGGTCCTGAAACCAAGTACGTCCTGAACGCTGCCGGTGGCGGTCCCGCCGACATGGTCAACACCCTCGGCGTTCCGACACTTTCCATCGGCTGCGGATATGCCGGCGCCAAGGTGCACGGGCCAAATGAAAACATTCGTGTCAAGGACTACACAGATGCCGTCCAGTATCTTGGCAACCTTCTGAATGCATACGGAAAGTAGTTTCACGCATGCGAACAGAGGTTTTCAGCCACTCATAGCGATTCCATGACACTCCTCATTTGAAGTGAACATTAAACAGCATCCCCGCCGGACTATCCGACGGGGATGTTCGACTGAAATATTTCCGTTTCTCATCAGCACGAATGGAAAACTTGTGCTTCGCCCTCCAATCCTGGTGGAAATTCAACAGATACAAGGAAATCGTGAAAAAAAGTTACGGATAAATTAACAGCTCCTTTTGTTTATTTGTGGATAATCCTATTATGACAGTAAAACAAAGCCCGGATGATCCGTAGTTTCGAATCATCCAGGCTTTTTTCTTCCAAGAGTCATTCATAATTATCCACAGGACTCCATCCTGTGGATAATGCTTTCGCAAAATTCTTCCACAGGCTGATATGTGGAAAACCTGTGTATTAACCGACACAAGCAGAACGCCAAACTCACGCTTACTTCAGCACCTCATCCACCCTGGACGGCATCTTCTGACTTTCAACCTTGTTTACGTTGTAGTACTTGCCGTCAAACGAATGCAGCGTCGTGAACTTCCTGCCTGAAGCAGATGCGACGACGGTGGTCATCTCAAGTCCAAACGACTTCGGCTCATATGTCTTCCGGTCCACATGAACGTTGAACGTGGCATTGGTGAAGCTGACGTTCTTCAGATCCGTGCTGTAGAGTCTCTTCGCCGTGGCATCATCTCTGCCGAGAACCTCGAGCAGTTCCTTTTTAAGCCTTTCGGAAGGATTTTCCGGTACCCTGAAGACCAGCGCATATTCGCCGCCTTCTTCCTTGAGATCGAATCGGACCTTGTTGTCACTCATGACCTTAAGATAATCCCTTGCGATGTTCGGATTCTGAACGATGAACCTGTAGTTTGACTGGGCGCTATCAATGGCCTGTCTGTAGCTTCTGCCCTGACTAAGGCCGATCATCGTCGTGTTGTAGAGATCCTTGCCGTCGTAGTACAGAATATACTTGTTGTCCCTGGCTCCTTCCTGGAAGCGGATTGCTGCGTTTGACTTGAGCGTCACCGGTTTTTCCGTGTATTCCGTTTCCGTTCTGTACGAAACCGTGTTGTCGTGGTCTCCGCTCGTATGCTTGACGAAGAACTTTGTCTCGACCTTGGCGCTCTTGACCTTCTCTTCGGCACCGACCGCTTCCGACAAGACCCGGTCCTTTTTTGAAACCTTCTTTTCCGTGTCAACGTTCACGTCTCCGGAACTGCCTGTCTTCTTTGCATTACCGCTGCCTGCGCATGCGGACAGTCCGCATGTCACAAGCAAAGTCGCAGCCGTAATTACCAGCTTTCTTTTCATTTATCTTCCCCCTGTTGAAAAATGCAGTGTTACTTCTTCGTGTGATTCTGATCATAGCCGATGTACGTTGTCGGCATCTTGATCTGTTCAGTCTGATTGACCGTCTTTTCGCTGCTACCTGCGCCGGATTCGCCTGACTTTCCGGTGCCGCAAGCACCTTTTTGAGCGTCTGTGTTTCCTTTGATTCAGTCTTTTTGACAGTCTCTTCGCTGCTACTTGCACCGAATTCGCTCGACTTTCCGTTTCCTCAGGCACCTTTTTGAGCGTCTGCGATTCCTTTGATTCAGCCTTTTTGACAGTCTTTTCGCTGCTACTTGCCCTGAATTCGCTCAACCTTCCGTTTCCGCAGGTGCTGAGTCCGCCGACTGAAAGAATCATTGCAGCTACCAACAGTAATCGTTTTTTCATCAAAATTTCCCCCGTTGATAAATGCAGTCCGTCTAGTTCTTTCGGTGATTCTGATCATAGTCGATGTACGTTGTCGGCATCTTGATCTGTTCAGTCTGATTGATGGCGCTGTATGTTGCGTCAAACGACATCGCACGCGACCTCTTCGTTCCGTCGGTTCCCGTCCTGACGGTCACGACGTTTGCCGTATAGCTTTTTGGCTGATACGATTTTTTATCAATATGAAGTTCATATATGTATTTTTCAAACTTATATCGACTCAGTTCTTCCTTGGAATACTCAGCATACGTATTTTCCATCGGGCTTGAGATTCTGAAGGTTTCCGTCTTGAACTTATCGGACATCTTGGTCTTTGAAGCGTCGCACTTGATTACGTATTCGTCGCCTTCCTCTTTCAAAGTAACCTTTGCGCCGTTGTTCTTCATCGTTTTCAAAAATTTCTTCGCGGTATTTGCCGCATCCGTTGCAAACTTGTTATATCCGATTTGGCCATGCAGCGTGCGCCGATATGTCTTTCCGCGCGCATAGACGATTGCAAGCTGCAGATACATGTCTTTTCCGTCGGACAAAACGGTCGAATGCTGAACCGAACTGCCCACCGTCGTAGCAACGTCAGCCTTTGAACCAAAAGGATCCGCATAATATGAAACGTCCATGTCCATCTTGACGTTTTTTGACTCGCTGCCTTCATTGGTATCAGCGGTCACTTTTTCCTTGATTTTGGCGCCCTTGATTTTTTCGTTAGCCTCAAGATATTTCTTGATGACCGTGTCTTCCTTTGATTCGACCATCTTATGGCTGACCTTTTTGGCAGAGCTTCCCTGCTTGCTCGTGCCGTTTCCGTTTCCGCAAGCCGAAAATAACCCGGCCGACAATAAAAGAACTGATGCCCATAACAATTGTTTTTTCACAATACTACCCCCTGATTGTGGAATTTTTAATTAATTTTACATTAACAGAAAACACTATCTTTTGCAATGAAATTATTTTTTTATAACCAGAAACTAATAGATTGTACACAACCTATTTTCTCTCATTGAACGATGCGGCTCTGCATTTTCCTTCAAAAAACCTTGCCTGAAAAATGAGGCCGGGTTTCTTGACATCAATGCGAAAGATCGACGTAATTCGTTGGCATCTTCAAAGCATTGACCTTGTTGACATTCTTGTACTTTCCGGTTAACGATTCGCTGACAGTTGCCGTGTCGCCGCCGTCTTTGGCATCGATTGCAAAATTTACCTTATAGCTCTTTGGCATATATGTCTTTTTGTCAACGTTGATTCTGTATTTGAAATTCTTGAAATCACATTTCTTCAAATCACCGTACGTTACGCTTGATGCAGTGGTGCTTGCGCTACTCATATATTGCTCAAGAATTTCTCTTTTGAGTTTCTTGGTAAATTTCTTGCCGGCATCAAAAGTGAGAATATACTCGTTGCCTTTTTCCTTGACGTCCATGTCAACGTCATTATCCTTCATCATATTGAGGTACTCGGATGGCGTATTGGTTACATCCTTGGATATCAGGCTGTGCTTGCCGGCCTTTGTTACGCTTTGTCTGTACCATTCCGAAGAGTAAGGAACCTTCAAGTAAACGTTTTTTTCGTCGCACATTGCCGTGAATCTGGTCTTTGAACCACCTTTGCTGATGACCGTCTCAACTTTTGATGCTGACGGATCTTTCGTAAACGTTACGTCCAGATCCATCAAAATCTTCTTGGAATAGCCATCCGCCTTGGCAATTACGCTAACGTTGCTGTCCAATTCGCCACTCTTGATCTTGCTTTGGCTATCGATCGTCTTTTGCAAAATCTTTTCCTTATTTGGGCCGCATGCGCTCAAACCTCCAACCATCAAGAGCATGGCCGCTGACAACATAACTTTTTTCTTCAAAATACTTCCCCCTGTTTTTGAAATATTTACGAAGGATATATTATCAAAGTTTGTTCTCATTGGCAATAGAGATATGTTTTTATAGTCAAAAACTAATTATATTGTGCACAATCTATTTTTCCCGATAAACAATGAAGCTCTGAATTTTCCGACAAAAAAGTCCCGCTTGAATTAAATAAAAAATGCCGGACAAAATCAGTCGACTTGCGACTTCTCTTGTTCGACATTTCATGTAATTCAAGAGGGAAACGGGACTTTTTCCCAGCCTCCTTGCTATTTTTCGATCATTTCGTACAAATTTTTTGGAACCCGGTCAAACAGCGGCGACATTTCACCGACAACGGTGATGTCCAATCGGTGCATGGCACGTGAGCAGATCGTGTAGACCAGCTGGCGTTCATCTTCTTCATGATAGTTTTCCTTGTTGGCGTTCCACATGATGACGGCGTCAAATTCCAGACCCTTGGCCAAGTATGAAGGGACAATAATCGTCCCGGGAACGAGGCGCTGATTTTCGGTTCTGATCAGCGTTGCCTTGACTCCTTTGACGTTAAGCTGTTCGGTCAGCCATTCGCATTCCTGCAGCGACTTGCAGATGATGGCCGTCGTCAGCTTCAAAGCATCGTTTTGAAGCAAACGTTCTTTGACGTCTTCAACGAGGCGTTCCCCGTCAGAGTCGATCGTCATCGTCGGCAAAGATCCGTTGCGGTTAAATGCAGTAACTTTTTCGCCATCAACAAGCACTTCCTTGGTAAAATCGGTAATCTGCCTGGTTGAACGATACGATTTTGTCAGCTGAACCACGTTGGTCCTGTCCTTGTCAAACATCGTCGAAAGCTCAGACAGCAGGCTGTGACTGTTTTCCTTCGTGAAAATCGCCTGATTCAGATCGCCGAGCATCGTGAAGCGGGCGCGCGGAAATTCCGTCTTGAGATATGCAAGCTGGTATGCCGTATAATCCTGAATCTCATCGATGAAGACGTGTCGCATTCTGATGTCGCCCTTCTTGCCGGTGATGCGATCGTACAGATACAAGAAGCAGGACACGTCGGTCATCGGCAGACTGCGATTCCTGATTTGATCAATCGTGTTTTCGACCCCTTTTTGCCATTCGTCATCGGAAACGCCAAACTTTGAAAGCTCGAGCAAAGAAGGAACGTGTCGCAAAAAATGAACGTACTGAGCATTGACGTTCAAAAAACGTTTCTTGACGATGGTGCGCTTGATTTTCATGAATTCCTTCGTCACGTATTGCTTGCACAAAAAGAGGAGTTCCTTGTCGCCATCGACAAAGTTGCGCGGATGATCACCGTACAAGGCATTAAGTTCCTGTGCCGGCAAATCCTGAACGGCTTTTTGAACGCGATCGGTTCTGGCTTCTTGCCCAACCCTTGAACTCAAGCGTTTGAGCAGTTCTTCCTGCGTTGCTTCCAGGCGATTGCCAAGATGATAATTTTCATTAAAGCTATAGTAAATCGACTTGATTTCCTTGCGCGAGAAGAAAATTTCGCCGTTGTGCATGATATTTTTGAAACGCATCCCGTTTCTTTCCAAATAGTTTGAATATGCGGTCGTTGCGTCAAAAAACTTCAAACTGTCCTTGATGACCCTGATTTTCTTATTTGTTCCGTGATTATCTTCTTCAAAACGTTCCTTGAGCGTTTCGACGTGCATCTTCGGAAGGCGGTGCTGCGTATACTGATAGTAGGTCATCTGTACCATGTTGTGTTCGCCGAGTTCCGGCAAGACCTGATCGATGTAGTCGTTGAACAGCTGATTGGGCGAAAACAGGATGATCTGCCCGGAGTTCAAATTACCGCGATAACGATAGAGCAGATAAGCCACGCGCTGCAGCACGGCCGACGTTTTTCCGGAACCGGCTGCCCCTTGAACGAACAACAGATCAGACTTAGTATCGCGGATAATCTTGTTTTGTTCTTTTTGAATCGTCGTAACGATGCTCTTCATTTTGACGTCGGAAGATTCATCCAAAACCTCAAGCAGCATCTGATCGCCCACCGTTTCATCCGTGTCAAATACAGTCAGAATCTTGCCGTCATCGACCATGAACTGGCGTTTCAGGGCCACGTCAACCTCGCGCTCCCCGTCAGGCGTCGCATAAGTGGTTTTGCCGAGACCTCCATCGTAATAAACGCTTGAAATCGGCGCACGCCAATCGTATACGAGAAATTCGTCCGGACCGTTCGAAAAAGTCGCCAATCCGATGTAAATCGTTTCTTTTTTGTCTTCGCCCTGTTCGCTCAGATCGACGCGCGCAAAATAAGGCTTCTTTTCCATCCGTTCAAGAATTTCCAAACGATGCGCAGCCTGATTGCGACTGTTTTCGCGTTCTTCAAGCTGCATCTGCTGCTGCCTGACGGTCAAAGCCGTTTCCATCATGCCGGAATACGTCCCCGTTTTGATGCGAACGTTGTTTTTGAAATCAGCCTGAATCGCCTTGGTATCGGCAGATGCCCTGGAAATTTTCTTTTTGGCAGTTTCTTCTTCATTTTCTATTTTTTCAACGACGTAATCCATGCGCTTTTGTTCTTGTTCTTTGATGATGTCGGCCATTTGAACGCTCCCTTTTCAGAAATTTTCAGTAATCTATTTTAGCATATTTCACCCTTCAAAGCGAAATTTAAGCCTTTTCAAAGCGGTCATTCTTCAAGAAAAAATCAATCTAAACTGATACAATAAAGAAAATACTCAGAAAGGATGATTCCATGGATATTTCATTAATGATCACAGTCATTGCAGCCTTTGCAACGCCGATGATTCTGGCACGTTTCAACATCAAGCTTTTGCCGACGTCCGTTGCCGAAATCATCGTCGGCATCATTATCGGCAAAAGCTGTCTCAACCTGGTGCACATCGATTCGATTCTGACGAACATGTCCACGTTCGGCGTAATCTTGCTGCTGTTTTTGAGCGGCATGGAAATCGATTTTTCGCTCTTCAAAAAAAACAACGCTCCGTTGACGAAGCTCGAACAAAAGCAAGCAGACGACACGCCCAAAATCACGCCGGTCCAAGTCGCCGTCCTGGCCTACGCCTTGAGCTTTGCCGCAGCTTTTGCGCTTGCGTTTCTCTTTAAATTCACCGGCCTGTTCACGAACGTCTTGCTGGCAACGATCCTTTTTTCGACAATCGCGCTCGGTGTCGTCATTTCAGTTTTGAAGGAAAATGAACTTCTGTCAAGGCCGCTTGGTCAGACGATTCTTCTGATTGCGGTTTTAGGCGAAATCGTCCCGCTGCTTTCTCTGACGATCTACAGCTCCGTCGTTGCCGGCAGAGGAAGTCAGATTTGGCTCATCGGCCTGTTGTTCATTGCCGGTGCCATGATTTTCAGGCACTTTCGTTGGTTCTTCCCGGCTCTTTCCAAATTCAATAAATCAACTACGCAAATCGACATGCGTTTGTCGTTTGCAGTCATCATCACTCTGGTCGTCCTGGCTGAACACGTCGGTGCAGAAAACATCTTGGGCGCGTTCGTTGCCGGTATCGTCATCAAGCTTCTTTCTCCGAGCGAATCCACGCAGCAAAAGCTGGATGCGATCGGATACGGCTTCTTGATTCCTTTCTTCTTCATCCTGACCGGAGTCAAGCTCGACATCCCGAGTCTTTTGGCGGATCCAAAGACGATTGTTTTGATTCCGTTGTTCTTTTTGGCGTTCGTCCTGGCCAAGCTTCCGGCCTTTTTCGGATTGCGGCTGCGTTTCAAACACCAAAACGCCATGGCCGGCGCAATTCTTTCCGGAACGACGATTACGCTCGTTTTGGCAGTTTTGACGGTCGCAGAAGACCTTAAAGTCATCACGAGCCAGCAATCAGGAGCATTCCTCATTGCCGGCATCCTGACCTGCATTTTTGGTCCGCTTTGCTTCAACCGCCTCCTTTCATCCGAACCGGAAGACATGAAGAAAACGACGGTTCACATCATCGGCGCAAACCTTGTGACGATCAACGCCACAGAACGGCTCAACTCGGACTGGTATGACGTTTCGATCTATACTCATAAGCAGGAAAACTACGATACTTACCGCTACAAGGGCAACGTCAGCCTGCTGACAAGCATTGATCCGAAGGACTTGATTGACAGCTCTGTATTTGACACGGACATCCTGGTCCTTGGCTACACCGACCCGCAGATGAACGTCAATCTGGCTCTGAAGGCCAAGGAATACGGCGTCAAGCGCGTCATCTGCGAACTGGAAAATACAGATCCGCAAAGCATGTCCGAGATGGATCACAAGCTGGCTTCTGCCGGCGTCGAAACGCTCAATATTTTCGACACGAACGTCGGTTTAATGAGCGCCGTCATCGAAACGCCGTCAACTCTTCAAATGATTACCGGCAATTCGCGCCTTTACGAAGTCGTCGTCAACAATGCCAAATTTGACGGAATCGAAGTCAGTCAGATTCCGTTCGTCGAAAACATCACCATCAGTCGAATTTTCAGAAACGGCAAGGCAATTTCACCGCACGGCTCGACTCAGATTCGGCTCGGAGATCACATTCTGTTCTCCTGCGACAAGGACGTCATGCCAAGGCTGCGGGCCGTCTTGAGCAAAATGAACGAGTAGCGCGTTTTGAACGATGATGATATACTTTTTTCGGAGGATTTCTAATGAGCTATAAAATATATCTGGTAAGACATGGACAAACGATTTTAAATCGCTATAATCGAATGCAGGGGTGGTGCGATTCGCCGCTCACCCCAAAGGGCATTGAAGATGCGCATGAAGCAGGTCGGCGCCTCAAAAGAATCAAGTTTGCGTACGCGTTTCACAGCGATACGACGCGCGCAATGAGAACCTGCAACTATATTCTGTCCGAAAACGACAATGAAACGCCCGTTCCGATCACGCTTGAAAATTTCCGTGAACAAGGCTACGGCTATTACGAAGGATCCGATTCCAATCAGGCCTGGCTGATGATCGGTGCCTCGCATAACTGCCGCACTTTCAAAGAGCTGATCTCAACGTACTCGATTGAAGATGCGCGCGACTTTTGCAAGGAAGCCGATCCGTTCCACCAGGCCGAAAACAACCAGGAATTCTGGGAACGCGTCGGAAGCGGTTTTGAATATCTTGACAAGATTGCAGATGACGGCTGCAACATTTTGATCGTCAGCCACGGAACGACGATCAGAAGCATCGTCCACCGTTTTGATCCCGAAGTCGATATCACCGTCAGTCCCGAAAACGGTTCGGTGACTCGCCTGACGGTTGACGGAACCCGCGTTTCAGTCGATTACTACTCGCACTATTTGAAAACGGGCGAATACTGACTTGCTCGCTTGCATCAAAGCAGCAATCACGCTCTGCATTTTACATTAACGTGCCGACATGCACGCAAGGAGGAAAAATTATGATCGACAAGGGTCTTGCAAAAAGTCCGACGACAAAAATTTATCTTGCCACGCCATGGTTCAACGACGTTCAAAAAGAACGCGCCAAAAAAGCGCGCGAATATCTTAACCAAAACGAAACCGTCGGCGTTATTCACTTTCCGTTTGACTTCCAGTACAAGGACGCGACCGTGGACAACGATCCGGAAGGCGTCTTTGGAACGCCGGAATGGGTTGCTGCCACGTTCCAAAACGACTGCACTGCCGTTGCAACAAGCGACATCGGCGTTTTCCTGTACGATCTCGACAACATTGACGACGGCTGCGCATATGAGCTTGCTTTGTTCCGCAGCCAGCAAAAGCCATGCGTGGTCATTCCGTTCACGGAACGAGACCAGGAAGACGTCGAAATCAATCTCATGATTGCCGGTGCTGCTACGACGTGGATCAAACAAGAAGATTTTGAAAGTCTGAAAACTTTCAACTTCAATCATCCGCAGGCAAATCCTGTGCCTCCGTTCAAGGTTTTCTAAAATAACTACGTCTCAATTGAAAAAAACTATTCCTCAAATTGAAAAACCGGATGATTTGCAATCAATTGCAAATCATCCGGTTTTCTTCATATGCATGCGACCGCTTTCCATGATGGCAATAACCCCAAATAGCTTGGTGCGCTGATTTATCAGGCACTGCATTTTATAATAATTTCTTATTCCTCGTCGTCTGCAGGCGATATCATAATTTTCATCTGCTCAAATGCTTCCTCCGCGAAATTGCAAAAACGGCTACCAACGCTGCAACGAGCCACAATGTCATGATTCCGACCTGTGCAGCCGTGCTCAAAACGTGTCCGCCGGATTTGACGATAATGCCGACATATTCCTGATAATTTGTCGCAATTTCTGACGGACAACCGGCAAACGTCTTATCCAACGCGGCTTGAACGCAGCTTTTGCGCAAAATCGATGCGCCGTGCAAAAAAGGCAGAAACTTCAAAACACTCGCAACGCCTTTTGGAAGAAAGCCCATCGGCAAATATACTCCTCCCAAAAATCCGACCAGCGTTCCGGAAATGCTTGCAAGCGTCGACCAGCCCTTTGAACTTCTGAGCCCAAGCGAAATCCCGTACGCGCCGATCGAAAACAAGACGACGTTGAGCGCAATTCCCACGATGACCTTCAGCAGGCTCGTCAGCGAAAGCATCTCTCCGCCGTCTAAAACGATAAATGCCAAAAAAACGCCGAGCGTTGCCAGACACATCATCATCGAAATCATCATTGCCGCTGCGATGTATGACAACGAGACAATGCTGCGCTTGACCGGCGCCGAATAAAAGCAATCAATCGCATGACTCTTGATGTCGTCGATGTATATTCCGATTACGCTGGTGGATACGGTCAGCGAATTCGTCATCAAAATTCCGGCCAAGATGCAGTAATTAACGAGTTCCGTCGCATTCTTCCTGTCCGTTGCCGTTGCTTTTGAACGACGAAATTGCTCCAAAAGGCTCAAAATGCTGTCAACGTTCATCTTGGACAAAAAGACGCCCATCAGCACGATGATGATGATCATCGCCAAAAACGAAAAGAACACGGCAGTCTTGTCGCGAAGGAACACCAGACAATGTCTCTTCACCAAATTCCAAAATTTATGCATTTTTATTTCCCCCTGTCACGTTGATGAACAAATCGTCCATCGTTCCCTGAACGACTTCAAAACCTTTGATTTCTCCTCTGATTTTCTCCAAAACGTCCAATGCGTCCTTCGTGCATTCAAGTTCTGCTTCGATCATGTCGCCCGTTTCCTTTGTCAAATGCAGAGCTTTGATTGCTGCAGACTCTTTGACTTCATCCTTTTTTTCCGGTTCAAAATAAAGTCGCAAAATGTCTTTGACGTATGTATTCTTCAACTCAAATGGCGTTCCGGACATCAGCACCTTGCCATGATCGATGATGCAGACGTGCTTTGCATTGGCAGCTTCTTCCATGTAATGCGTCGTCAAAAAGACGGTCATCCCAAGTTCTTTTTGCAAAGAAACGATTGCTTCCCAGACCTTCTTTCTCGTTGCCGGATCAAGTCCCGTCGTCGGTTCGTCCAAAAACAGGATCTTGGGTTCGTGCATCAGTGCCGCCGCAATCTCTGCCCTGCGTTTTTGACCTCCGGAAAGTTTTCCGTACGGTCTGTTCAAAAAATCTTTCAACCCAAGAAGTTTGACGACTTTGTCAAAATTTTCCCTGAGATTTTCCTTAGTCTCGCCATAAAGTCCCCCGCGAATCTGCAGATTTTCCTTGACCGTCAGCAGCTCGTCAAGGGAATTTTCCTGATGAACCATCCCGATGTCCTGCCGAATTTTTTCATCGTCCTTTCCGACCTCGTTTCCCAAAACACGCACGCTTCCGCCGTCTTTTTTATATAAGGTGCACAAAATATTGATTACGGTCGATTTTCCGGCACCGTTGACGCCGAGAAAACCGAACAGTTCGCCTTGTTCGACCGAGAAGCTGATGTCGTCGACGGCTTTGACGTCTTTAAAATATTTTTTGAGGTTCGAAACTTCAATTGCCCTTTCCTTCATAGCTAAATTCCCCCTTTGTTTGCTTGATGGAACTATTATATGTTTAAACTTTGCTTGATTACAAGCATCTTGAACCAAGCGGTCAAAAAGAAACCGCAAGACGTCACATTTTCAATACGAACACATCCACCAATTTTTCTGCCAAATGCAGAGATGAAAGCCTCATTTGTTTTTTGAAATCAGGTTGAGCCACTGCATTTTTCAAAAAATCCGCGTTCGTTTTCGGAATCATGATGCCGCACTGAATTTGACAAAAAACCCCGTTTCAAACCGAAACGGGGCTCGTTCGCAGACAAATTAGAATGCAGATATAAACTGCGAAATGCCTGTGACAACCAAGTAGATTGAAACGATCCACACGATTGCGATGCTGGCAAGGAGCGGATTGAACAACAATGCGATGCCTAAAATCAGGGCAATGACGTTCAATACGATCATCCAGACGTAGTGTGCTTTGCCGGCGTTTTTAAACTGCTTTGAAGCAGCAAGCTGAACAATTGCGTCGAAGATGAACCACAAAGCAAAGATATACGCTACGACCTGTGCACCAGTTGCAGCTTTGAAAATGAACAGGAAGCCAAGCACGAGATCAACGATTCCCATTGCAAAAAGACCAAGCGTCTTTTCTTCGGTCGTCGTATCAAGAACGTGCTTGAACCATAATTCATACAAACCCTTAACAACTGCCGTTGCACCAATGATAATAGAGATGAACTCAAGCGTTGTACCTAGATGAATGAATGTGACTATGCCTGCCACAAACAAAATAACACCTACAACCAAACTGAACCAATTAAATTTGTGTTGAATTGTTTCCATAACAATCGCCATCCTTTATCAATTTACGATTATATCGTATCACATAATTGATAACTAATGGTAATGATAAGCTCAAGTTTTTTTATCTGCCGGATTTCGGTTCACAAAAAGCACCGACGATATGCACGAATCCTGCCACAATCAGATAAACGGCAACCAGCCACTTGATTAAAGTATCAGAAAACAGCGGACTCATCAGCAGGAAGATTCCCATCGCTAACGCCATATAGTTCAAGCCCAAAAGCACCGCATAATAATCATTGCCTGAAAAGCTGAGATGCTTGATGACCGTCAGTTGAGAAATCGCCCCTGAAATATACATGAAGGTAAACAAATATGCCGTCATATGAAGCGACGGGTAAGGAGGGATGGTCATGATCAACCCTATGATGATGTTGACGATTCCCATTGCAACAAGCTGCTTGAGATGATTGCCATAGTGTTTGAAGAAAACATGTCGTAAATAAAATTCGAATCCACCTTTGATGAGCGCCGTCATGCCGATGATGATCGAAACGATCATGCTATCTTCATTAACGGGATTCGTCATCAAAAGCCCCGACAAAACCAAAACGATTCCGACTGCAAATGTTGCTTTTCCTTCTTTTGTAACCAACAGCTTCACGTTATCTCACCCGTCCTTAATTATTTACCTAAGGATAACATAAAAACAAATGATTGCGCTATCAATAACACTTGAGACGGCGAAAAAATCAAGATGATTTGCGATTTATTGCGAATCATCCGGGTTTTATATGCAACGTGAGGTTATGCCCGTAATCGGGATCCGCATTTTACGGGCAGATTTCAAAAATCGACGTTTTGCCCGTAACCGAGAGCCGCCTTTTACGGGCAAATCCCAAAAATCGACGTTTTGCCCGTAACCGAGAGCTGCATTTTACGGGCAAATCCCAAAAATCGACGTTTTGCCCGTAACCGGAGTCTGGCATTTACGGGCAGATTCCAAAAAACGAGGATTTGACCGTAACCGAGGCGACGCATTTACGGGCAGAATCGAAAAAACGGGGATTTGCCCGTAACCGAGAGCTGCCTTTTACGGGCAGAATCAAAAAAACGGGGATTTGCCCGTAACCGAGAGCTGCCTTTTACGGGCAGAATCGAAAAATCGACGTTTTGCCCGTAACCGGAGTCTGGCATTTACGGGCAGAATCGAAAAAACGAGGATTTGCCCGTAATTCCATCTTGGCATGCTGATTGAGCAGACGCTGCGCAGCACTGCATTTGGCAAAAAAGCCAGCCGCCTTTGTTCGGACTTTTCCTCAGATTCCTTTAAATTGCTTCATCGTCAAATCACAAAGCTCTTTCTGAATACCAGATCAGCGTCAAGCAGAATCATGCGCTTGGATTTCTTAGGCGCAACGATCAGATTGCGCAGGGTTTCAACTGCAACCTTTCCAAGCTCTTCGGTATCAATCCGAAAAGTCGTCAACGGCGGCGAAACGTACTTGGCAATATCGATGTCGTTGATGCTGATCATGGAAACGTCATCCGGAACCGTCAGCCTGTTTTCATTGAATGCCTGCAGGACGCCGACGGCAAGCGGATCTGATGCAACAAGAAATGCCTGTGGCAAATCGTCTTTGCCTTTTTCGACAATTTCACGCCCGACCTGATAGCCGCTGTCGACCGAAAAATTATCACCGATAAAAACATGCTCCGGATTGAAAAGTCCAAGTTCGCGCGCCCGACTTTCAAAACAGCGCGTTCGCGTGTCACGCAAAACATTCCGACCTTCCGTGCTGTCCCAAGATTTTCCCCCGATGAAGCCGATTTTCTGATACCCGGTCTGAACGAAATAGTCAATTGCGGTTTCAACCATCATCTGAAGGTTTGGCTGAACGGAATTGAATTCGTGCGGATCGGGATTGGAATCGACGAACAGCACCTGAATCCCCAGTTGTTTCATTTTTTCGAGTTCTGCTGAAAGGAAACGCCCGACCGCAATGATTCCGTCAGTTTTTTCAACATCAACTTCGTCCGCATTCTTGCAAAAGGACAGTTCGATATTTGATTCTTCCGCACTTTCTATCAGACTCTTTCTCAATCCGCTAAAATACACGTCGCGCAGTTCTTCTTGCGGAGTAATCGCAAAAATCACCGCGACAAAATATCCCCGTTCTTTGATCAGCCTGTGATCATAATTTAATTCATGCGCAACTTTTAAAATTTGTTCTTTGGCCTTTTTTGAAACGGAAAAAGTCTGATCCCCGTTCAAGACTCGCGACACGGTTGCCGGCGAATAGCCTGCTTCCCTGGCAATTTCTCTGATTGTCGCCATTAGATCCACCTGCTATATAAAATGTGAACAAATGTAGCCATTCCGTATATTTGACCACATTTGAGAAAAGAATATAGCTTTTCCTTTCATAATTTTATTTACTGCCGTCTGCACCGGTATTCCCATATCCAAGTTCAGGGGTAATGACATTGACCGGCTCCTGCAGCTTGAGGGTGCAGCCCACCCCGTTGATGTTTTTTACGCCAGTGCCAGCAGATTCATCACTGCATTCTCATCTCTGTCCATGACAGCACCGCATTCATAGCAGATGTACTCATCATGCCTGGTCTTGTGCTTACTGTTACCTTCAAGCGTTATCTTTTCATCTTTCTGCTTGATGTGACCGCACTTTGAACAGCGCTGCGTGCTTGGATAGAATTTGTCTGCAATGATCAGCCTTCTGCCGTACCATTCGCACTTGTATGACAGAACCTGTCTGAAATAGCCGAACATGGAGCGGTGCATTCCCTTTGACGCCACATGGCTCATCTGCATTTTCTTCACGTCCAGGTCTTCAATCACGACTGCATCGTTCCTTGAGACAAGTTCCGTCGTGAATTTCTGCATCAGGTCATGCTGGATATTGGCAGCCCTGGTATAATCACGCTGTAACTTGGCTCTCGTCTTGGCGTAATTTCTGCTTCTGACTGCCTTTTTCCCGTTGACTGTCCGCTTTCTCGCCAGCACCCTCTGATAATGTCTGATCCGCTTATAGAGCATTTCCAGCCGCTTCGGAATCGTGCTAACGACACCGCCGGCATGATTGAGATGTCCAACATTGACGTCCACTGCATCACATCGACCCGTCTTCTCCTTCTTCCGGATATCGACTTCAAAGGGCAGGCTTGCATAGTATCTGCCGTTTTCACGGTAAACCGAAACGACTTTCAAGTCACCTTCAAGGGATTTTGCACCTTTGAAGGGGATTGCAGTCCACTTTTTCTTGTGTCTGGACTCATGTGGTCTGTCCAGAAGCAGCTTTCCGTTTACGATTCTTGCGCGGTCAGTCTTGAACCCCTGTCTCGGTGCCTTCTTTGACTTGAACTTCGGCTTTCCCCAGTCCGTCTGTGCCTTGTCGAAGAAGTTCCTGAATGCCTTGTTCAAATCGCTGACTGAAAGCTGCAGGACTCTTGCGGATAACGCATACTGCCAGTCCTGCTTTTCAGCTACAAGTTCATTTCTTACCTTGTACTCGCTTGGTCTTGACTTTCTGTCATCAAGAATCAGTGACTGTTCGTACATGTCATTCCAGAGTGCTAGCGCTTCATTCCAGCAGTATCTGCGGTAATCGCACAGTTCATCCAGCACCTGCTTCATTTCGACATCAGGATACAGGCGGACCTTCTGAACCCTGGCTGCCGTTCTCTTCGGGTTCGGCATTGACATAATATTCACCTCACATTTTGTCTTTCTGTTGAATATTAAATCACATTTGGGGGCTTTTGAGTATAATTTTAACTACAGTTTATTTCCTCTTTTTTCCCTGCATTTGACAGCTTAATTATACTTTATTTAGTAAACAGAGTAAACAGATTCAGTTTTTGTTTATTAATCTTTACTAATTTAGCTCAATGTTTTGTTTACCAGCTGAAAAAGAAAGGGTATTCTATAAATGTAATCGATTTCAATTTTTTCAGATAAGGAGATCAATAAATATGCCAGACAGATTAAACGTTAGGAACTTCATTCACGGCGGTGACTACAATCCCGATCAATGGACGGATCATCCCGAAATCATAGCTAAAGATTTCGAAATGTTCAAAGAAGCCAAAATCAATTCAGTGACAGTGGGAATATTTGCCTGGGACAAGCTCGAGCCAAGCGAAGGCACATATGATTTTTCATGGCTTGACGACGTCTTCGATCGTGCGGAAAAACAAGGCTGTCACGTGATCCTGTCAACTCCGAGCGGGGCACGACCACGCTGGATGGCTGAAAAATATCCCGAAGTCCTGCGCGTTGACGAAACGGGCAGACGTCAGCTTTTCGGCGAACGTCACAATCATTGCTACACGTCGCCCGTTTACAGAAAAAAAGTTCAGGAAATCAACCGCAAGCTCGCAGAACGCTACGGCAAGCGCGAAAGCCTCGTTTTGTGGCATATTTCAAACGAATACGGCGGCGAATGCCACTGCGAGCTTTGCCAGCAGGCATTCAGAAACTGGATGAAGGCCAAGTACAAAACGCTCGACAACCTGAACCGTTGCTATTGGAACGAGTTTTGGAGCCACCTTTACACAAGCTGGGACCAAATCCACTCACCGTCATCGATCGGTGATTCAAACGTGCTCGGGTTGAACCTTGACTGGCACCGTTTCGTCACGGATCGAACGATCGACTTTTTCGAAAATGAAATCGCCCCATTGCGCGAATTGACGCCGAACATCCCCGTCACGACTAATTTCATGGGCGGAAATCCGCCTGATTCGCACGTTTTTTATGACCTTGACTATCAAAAATTTGCCAAACACGTTGACATCGTCAGCTGGGATTCGTATCCGAACTGGGCAAACGGCTACGAAACAACAGAAAAGCTTGCTGCGAAAACTGCTTTGATGAACGACGTCATGCATGGTTTGAAGCATCAAAACTACCTGATCATGGAAAATACGCCTTCTCAGGTCAATTGGCACCCGGTCAATCGCGCCAAGCTGCCGGGGATGCACCAGATGGGCAGTCTTCAGGAAATTGCTCACGGCGCTGATTCCGTCATGTACTTCCAGCTGCATCAGTCGCGCGGCGCATCCGAAATGTTCCACGGAGCGGTCATCACGAACAAGCTGAGCAACAAGACCCGCGTCTTCAAGGACGTCAAGCAGGTCGGCGAAGCGCTTGATTCGTTAGCAGAAGCCAAAGATTCAAAGCGCTTGGACGCAAAAGTCGCAATCGTCTTCGACTACGACAACATGTGGGCCTTGGATGATGCGCGCGCTTACTCAAATCAAAGCAAAAAATATTGGGAAACGATCCAAAGACACTACAAAGCATTTTGGGACAGGGACATCCCTGTCGACATCGTTTCCGTTGAAGCCGATTTGAGCCGATACGAACTCGTTATCGACCCAATGCACTTCATGATGACGACAGAATTTGCCGCAAAGCTCCAGGAATTCGTCAAAGCAGGCGGCACGCTCGTCGGAACCTACGTCAACGGCATCGTCGACGAAAACTTTCTGACATATCTTGGACCGGGAATGGATGCTTGGCTCAAAACCTACGGACTTGAAGTGACCGAAACGGACACGCTGTACCCTGAACAAAAGAACAAGCTTGAAATCTTCGGCAAAACTTATGACGTTTGCGACTACTGCGACCTGATCGAACCTGAAACGGCCAAGACGATCGGAACTTACGGAGATTTCTTCTATAAAGGAACTCCTGCCGTAACCGAAAACAAGCTTGGAAAGGGAACCGCATGGTATCTCGGCTGTCGTTCCGATGATGAATTCCTGAGTGATTTCTACGAAAAACTGGCTCAGGATTTGAATCTTGCACTGGATCTGCCAGTGAAAAAAGCTTCGTCAAAAGTTTCCGTCCAGGTTCGACGGACCAAAGAAGCCGACTACTTCTTCATCATCAACTTCGGACACGAGGAACAAAACGTCGACCTTTTGCGCAGGACAGAAGACGTTTTGACCCGTGAAACGCACGAAAAAGGCAGCCTTGCCCTTGGCGCATACGATGTCAAGGTCTTGAAGGAAACTCGCTGACAGAAAGGAAGAATGCTATTATGGAAAATGCATCGCAAAAAAAATCAAGGAAATGGCGCGAAAGAATCGCATTCGCACTGGGTAATTTGGGTCACTCCGCTTTTTATGGCGCACTGAGCACCTATTTTATCGTTTTCGTGACCAGCGGCATGTTTGACGGCGTCGAAAAAAGCATCGCCAACAAACTGATCGGTTTGATTACCGGTTTGGTCGTCATCATCCGCTTAGCCGAAGTCTTGGTCGATCCCGTCATCGGCAACGTCGTCGACAATACCCAGACGAAATGGGGCAAATTCAAGCCATGGCAAGTCATCGGCAGCGTCGTCAGTTCGATTCTTTTGGTCGTGATCTTCACCGGCATCTTTGGACTGGCCAAAACAAACTGGATCCTGTTTGCGATCTTGTTCGTCATCATCTTCATCACGCTTGACGTCTTCTATTCGTTTTGCGACGTCGCCTATTGGGGCATGGTTCCGGCCATCAGCGAAGACAGCAAGGAACGCGGAGTTCTGACGTCGTTTGGTTCGTTCACCGGTTCAATCGGCTGGAACGGTCTGACGATCATCGTCGTTCCGGTAACGACTTTCTTCACTTTCCTTGCAACCGGCAAACACGAACAAGGACCCCAGGGCTGGCTGGCATTTGCGATCATCATCGCAATTCTTGCCATTCTTTCCGCATTGGCCGTTGCTTCCGGCACGACTGAAAAGACAAACGTCCTGCGTGAAGCCGCCAATGAGAAAACAACCATCAAAGACGTTTTCCTTGGAATCATTCATAATGACCAGATGCTTTGGATCAGTTTGGCATACCTGATGTATTCCATCGCTTACGTTGCCACGAACGGCGTGTTGTTCTATTTGTTCAAATTCGTTTTGGGCAAACCGAACGAATTTTGGATTGCCGGCATTATCGCAACGGTCGTCGGTTTCTTTACCGCGCCGCTTTATCCGATTTTGAACAAGTTCATCCCGCGCAAAACGCTGTTTGCAATCGGACAGCTTTCGATGATTGCTTCGTATCTGCTTTTCATCTTCGGACGCAGCAATCTTGTCTTGATCATCATCGGCCTTGTTTTGTTCAACTTCACGTTTGCGCAGCTGGTCACGGTCCTTTCTTTGACGGATTCCATTGAATACGGGCAGTTGAAGAACGGCAACCGCAACGAAGCCGTCACGCTTGCTGTCCGCCCGATGCTTGACAAGATTTCAGGCGCATTTTCAAACGGCATCGTCGGAACGATCGCGCTTTTGGCGGGCATGACAGGCAGTGCAACGGCCAAAGACATGACGCCGCAAAACATTCATACTTTCGAGCTTCTTGCCTTCTATCTTCCGTTGGCGCTTGCGATCCTTTCGCTTCTGATCTTCGTTTTCAAAGTCAAGATTACCGAAAAAGAACATGCCAGAATCGTTGAAGAACTTCAGACAAAGCTTGCTTCAGGCGCAGCTTCCGCTGACGAACCAGAATTGAGCAAGGTCGTAACGACTGAGCTTTTGGCACCGGCAGACGGATCATTCATGAAACTCAGCGACGTTTTGGATGAAAACAACCGCCCTCTTTCAGGCACTGGATTTGCCATCAAGCCTCAAAACGGTCACGTCTATGCTCCGTTTGACGGTACCGTCAAATTCACGTTCTCAACCAAGCACACGCTCGGCATCATTTCTGACGACGGCCTTGAAGCCATCATTCACGTTGGTCTTGGCACCGTAAACCTTAGAGGCGAAGGCTTTGTTTCCCATTATCAGGACGGACAAAAAGTCAAGGCAGGACAGCTCCTGATCGAATTTGACCAGGACCTGATCAAAAAAGCGGGCTACAGCGACGTTGTCGTGACGTTCTTCACCCAGCCTAAGCGGATCGAATCCCTTGGTCAATTATGCGGTGAAACGGTCGCTCACAACGATAAAGTGCTTGAGGTTTCGCACAAATAACGAAAATAGGCTGGGAAAAAGTCTCTTTTCTCTCTTGAATTAAACAAAAAGTCGAACGAAGGCGGTCGGGTTGCGACTGACTTTGTCCGGCTTTTTTATTCCAAATGAATAAAAACTACTTTTTTCAAGCAGCAGTACTGCTCAACCAATCTTAGCCAAGATCTCACTCAAATTTACGAACAGAAGACCAATTTTCATCGATATGTCCGTAAACGGCAGTGCTTTTGACAAATGCAGTGCCTGATAAATCAGCGCGCCAAGCTATTTTGGGTTATTCTCATCATTGAAGGCGATTGTCATGAATATGCAAAAACCCGGATGATCTGCAGTCAATTGCAAATCATCCGGGTTTTTAATTTGAGGAAGAGTTTTTTCAAAAACTTTTTGACTTCTATTTCGTATAATCAACGTCCTTCGTTTCCGGAGTCAATGCCCACGCAACAACGGAAACGAGCGCCAATGCAAACATGTACAGTCCGGCAGAATGCAATCCGTATTGAGCGATCAGCCATGTCGTGATCGTCGGAGCAACGGCGGCACCGACAACGGCTGCCAGGTTGTACGTGATGCCGGCCCCTGAATAGCGCACCTTTGTCGGGAACAGTTCAGGCAGGACCGCACCGACCGGTCCGTACAAAGTTCCCATGATTACAAAGCCGACGCCGAGGAACAACAGCATGCCGACCATATTGTGCTTGCCTTCAAGGAAAAACGGAAAGACCAAAGAAAAGACCACGAGCAAAACGGAAGCCGTCATCAAAACTTTCTTTCTGCCGATCTTGTCGGCAAGAACCGACGTTGCCATGATCAAAACGGCAAATTCAACGATTGCGCCCATCAATAACAATAAAAATTCAGAATGGCTGAAGCCGAGCGCCGTTGTTGCATATGACAAAGACCATGTCGTCAGCGTGAAGAACATTGCGTATGTCGCACCCATCAAGAACGTTCCTTTAAGGATTTCCTTCCAGTTGGACTTGAAGACTTCTCGAAGCGGTGAACGCGTCGTGTTGTCGCGTTCTTGTGCCAGCTTGAACAATGGCGTTTCCTGCAGGCGACGACGAACGTAAAGACCGATGACGACGAGAACGGCTGATGCCCAAAACGGAATGCGCCAGCCAAAGCTCTGCATTTGAGCCGGAGTCAAAACGTTTTCCAAAAAGAAGAACAAACCGTTGCAAATGAAGAATCCGATCGGTGCGCCGACTTCAGGAAAGGCTCCGTACAAAGCCCGCTTGTCTTCCGGCGCGTTTTCGGTTGCGACCAAAACGGCGCCTGACCATTCGCCGCCAAGACCAATGCCTTGAACGAAGCGGCAAAGGCAAAGCAGCAGCGCGCCCCAAACGCCGATGGTGCTATACCCCGGAATGAATCCGATGGAAACCGTGGCAACCCCCATTACCAGCAGCGAAACGACCAACGTTTTCTTTCTGCCCAATCTATCGCCGAAGTGTCCGAATAAAAACGACCCGAACGGACGCGCGACAAAAGCGACGCCAAACGTCAAAAGACTCAGCAAGGTTGCCAATAACGGCGTTGTCTGCGGGAAGAAAACGGACGGAAAATATGCCGCCGAAGCAGTCCCGTATGCATAAAAATCAAAAAATTCAATTGCCGTGCCCATCATCGAAGCCAAGATTACCGTCTTGACCGGATCTCGTTCCAACTTTTCCTTTGGCAGTGATAAGTTTGTCGTATTTTCCATAATTCAATCTCCTCATGTTTTAACCTATGTGTCAATCACTTCAATTTCCGGTTTAATGCCGCTAATGTCGCTTTCCATAAAACCACCCCCTTAAACTCAAAAAAGCGACCGACCGTTCAATCGAACAGCCAGCCGCTTTCGTAAGAAAACATCCGTCATGCTGTCCGCATCTGCTGCTTAGGCGATGCGGACAATATCAAAACTATCCGCATCACCTAAATAATAATGCGAATAATGATAATATCTGTTGCGTTGTGGAACTGCATGACGTTTTTCATGTCTTCTTACCTCGTTTCGTATTTGATGTTTCTAACTTTACCACTGTTTAAATTAAAAATCAATAATAAAATTTATTTTTCCGTAATTTTACAATGATTCTGAGTGTTTTCTCTCACATATATAATAATATCTGATCATTTATACATTAAATGTAGCGCAACATTAAATATTGTATTCCTCAATTAGTATTCTTTATACCATTTCATTAGGAGACCTGATATTAATTTTCATAATTACACATCCAATTCCGTTGAAATCTTATTCGCAATTATTAAAGATATTCCCAAAGAAATATATATAATGAAAACAGTTATAGAATATTTCTGAATGCCACAAAAAGAAATAAACGTTGGAACTCCAAGCAAACCGATTGGCTGGCTTAAATTTATCAAAGCGTATAAACAATTAGATATTGCTCCAAAATCATCTTCAGGAATTTTATTTTGAAAAACGGTTTTCAAAGAAATATTGTATAAAGGAATTGACGCACCCAAGATTATTAGTCCAAACGCAGAAATCATCAACGATCTGGTGTTACCCATTAATAAAATAGCAAGAGGAACCTGCAGCAACGACAGCGAAATAAATTGATGTATCCTGATTCTAGATGACAAAAATCTATAGCCTATAGATGAAATCAAAAATCCGAATGAAAACAAAGAATCTAAAATACCTACAATTCCTTTATTATCAGCGTTAATTGTCGCTATTTGAGTAAGATAAACATCCAACGGTGCTAAAATTATATTAAAGATAACAGCACCTATCAAAGGCGAGATTAAATATTTATTTTCTCTTATAAAAACATACGCCTTGTCAAACCCGGAGACCAACACATTTCTATTCTCTTTATTTTTACTTGAAAATTTGTCATTGTCAGGAACTTCCAAAAACAAAATAAGACTAGTGACGATAACATACGATAAAATATCAATCTCAAAAACTCCCTTAAAATTGATCAACCCCAATAATACGGTCACCAAAACCCCTGAAAAAAGATTAGCACTTGTCATAGCTGTTGAAATATCTGCGTTAATCTTCATATATTCTCTTTTATCAAAAATTATCATTGTAATTTTGCTAATAATTGGAGTATAAAAATCACATAATACGCTATATAAAACGGCCAACAACACCAACAAAGGAAAGCTTCGAAGATTGATGCAAAAAATAAAGAGTATTGCCAAAACAGATAATAATGAAAGTACAAGCGTTTCTACCAACAATCTTTTTAAATTTCGACAATTATCTACTAATGATCCAATCGGACTTGCAAAAACAATCCCTGGAACAAATAAAAAGAATGAGTATAATCCTATGTAAATGGGATTGCTGAACCACGTTGAAATCAAAATAACAAGAGATATTCTTGTCATCGCCGTGCCAAAATTGTTGATGAATTGTGAAGAACTGATAATTTTAGTATTTTTATCATTCATGTTCGATCACCATCTTTCGAAAAGACATAATCAAATTTATTGCCTGTATATTCATTCACTTTAATCACCCATGCCTTATCAAATACCTATTAAACTCAAAAAAGCGACCGACCGTTCAATCGAACAGCCAGCCGCTTTCGTAAGAAAACATCCGTCATGCTGTCCGCATCTGCTGCTTAGACGATGCGGACAATATCAAAACCATCCGCATCACCTAAATAATAATGCGAATAATGATAATATCTGCTGCGTTGTGGAGCTGCATGACGTTTTTCATGTCTTCTTGCCTCGTTTCGTATTTGATGTCTCTAACTTTATCACCGCTTAAATTAAAAATCAATAATAAAATTTAAAATAAGATGAAATTAGCAACTTGGCTGCTGAACCCCACACTGTATTTCCATAAAAATGCAGAGCCCATATCATCAGGGAAAATCGTACAAAACGAGATGCATATAAAATAATGACGAAAATTTTGAAAAAACGATTTTTGATGGAGATGACCCTCATAAAGCAAAAACAGGACTTCTGACGCATACGCATGACTCAGAAATCCCGTTTTCTTATCAAAGCACTATTCAAGCTGTTTTTGTGACTTTTTCCTCAAAGTCTTCAATAACGAGCTTTAAGTTTTTATTGCCGTGATAAATCCCGCAACCAAACACCAGCATCCCTAAAATGCCGACAGAAACAGCAACGATGCCGCAGACTAAGAAAAACATTTCCGTTCTTAACGAATAGATCAAAACGACCCCGATTCCGACCAACATGAACCAAAGATTCATCCATCGGCTCAAATTTTCAAGCATATGCTTTTGATATTCGATTTCTTTTAGATATCCTTGTTCAAGTTGTTCTTTCGTCATTTAAAGCACCCCTATTTCTTTTGATTCTAATAGCTTAAGCCTGGGTTGAAGAATCCGGCAATAACACCGATAAGAGCAATTACGACAAGCAAAAGCATCACTTTGATCGGAGACATGTTCTTTTTGGCCATCAGCCACCAGCAAAGTACGATAAACAAAACCGTCAAAAGACCTGGATATACATTGTCCAACTGATTTTGCAAATTGAGATAAACTTTGCCGGAAGCATTTCTCAGCTTAAATGCGGTTGAAATCGAAACCCACGTTGCAGCAACAGCCCCGATAACCATCCCGCCAATAATCGCAATTGCTTTTCTGATAGCTTGACCTTGCGCTCCGACTAAGAATTCAACCGCTTTGTCGCCAAGTTCATAGCCTTTGAAATATGCAAAACGCATTCCAAAATACGCAAGAAGATTCCACACGACGATATAAAAGATCGCCCCTAACGGAGAACCTCCGTTTGATAAACCCAATGCGATTCCCAAGATAACAGGAATCAGCGTTCCGACAACGAGCGAATCACCGATTCCGGCGATAGGTCCCATCAAGCCGGCACGAAGACCGTTGATTGTTTCCTCATCAACGCCTTCCTTATCGTTGGCTCGTGCTTCTTCAAGTCCGGCCGTAATGCCGACGATCAAAGATCCCAGCTGAGGTTCGGTATTAAAGAAGGCCGTGTAAGTATGCATTGCCTTTTCTTGATCTTCTTTTTTGTCATATAATTCTTCGACAATCGGCAGCATTGAAGTTAAATAGCCAAAAGTCTGCATATGTTCTTGTGAAAAGCATGTCAAATTACCATAGAACCAATGGTGAAATGATTTCATCAACGTTTTTTTGCTTATCTTTTTCGCTTTCATCATCAAATATCCTCCTCATCATCGTCGTCATCTGTCTCAGTTGCTCGGGCCACAGCGGTGCTGCGTGCAATCTTTGCCATGTCAAGTTCATAGAACAAAAGCGCAAAGATGAGCGAAATAACCGCACACGAAACAAGGTTCAGATGCAGTGATGCAGCCAACGTAAAACCTACCATGAAAGGAACGAAATCCAAAACGTTGTTTACGAGTTGTTTAAGCAAAATAGCAATACCTACGCATGGAAGAAGTGAACCAACCGTAAAGAGCGTCATCATCGGAATCCCGTCCATCGGCAAAGCCGTCTTCAAAGCAGTAACCGCACTGGCACCTAACTTGCACATAACGAGAGTTGGCAAAAATGAAAAGATAAAATGCGAAACCCATGGCCAACCCCAGTCAACAGCATATAATTTTTTGAACTTGCCCTGCTCGACTGCTTTCCAACCCATGTGTTGCCACACAAGATTCATCGTAGCAGTTCCATAGAAGAGAACAGTCCCGACCGTTCCGACTAAAGTCCCCATTGACTTGGCAAGGTCGGCTGCCCCTGCAGACGTTGCCGACAATCCTTGAGAATGAACGGCAACCATCGCCAACGGAATACCGATATAAGAAACGGCACGAACGTCGGCAGAAACCGTTCCACCGGGGGTAACCAAAGCAATGTAAACAAGTTGCATCGCAACCCCGCACATGATACCGGTTTTAAGATCTCCTAAAACAAGTCCACAAATCAAACCACCAACAAGCGGGCGACCGAGCGTATAGTTGCCGATTGTCGTACCGCCAAGACCTGGCATTGATGATAAACAAGCAAACAACCCTAAAATGGCTGCTTGTACCCAACTAATCGTCATAAGTATCTACCCCTTTTCGTATTGTTATAACCCAAATTTGCTCTTGAAATCATCGAAATAACCGATTGAAACATCTGGAAGCAGTTGAAATTTAACCTTGTAGCCGGCTTTTTGAATCTCTTCCAGTGCCTCTGCTTCTTCTTGCGTAATTGACTGGTTGTTTCCGAGTTTTACGGCACCTGGGCGATCATTGCATGGACCAACAATGATTTCTTTTACGTCATCCGGCACGAATCCTTGATCAACCAGAATTTTTTTCATGTCTAGCGGATTTTTCGTAATCAAAAAGTAGCGGCTATCAGAATCAAGTACCTTTTGACATTTCTTTTGCCAAGCATCCATCGTCCAGACAAAAGTTTTCTTGTCATCCGTTGCGGCCTTATAAGCCTGCTTCAAAACCTTGTTGCTTGCTGCCGCATCATTAACGGCCACCAATCCGTCGCACGGATATTCTTTGGCCCAGCGCGTCACCGTTTGACCGTGAATCATCCGGTCGTCAATTCTTACAAATGTTACTGTCATTAATTATCACTCCTTACTCAAATGTCATCGTCTTCTTCATCGCTGATATCTGTTTTGAATTCTTGGACCGCATTTTTTGCCTCGGTCAAAATCATCGTTATGAACTCATCATTTGGCAGCATGTCTTTCATGACCAAAGCATTCAGTGCCATCGGAAGATTCATCCCACCAAAAACGATCGAACTTGCCAATAATCCCCTTTCCTCCAATACGTTGCACACCGTCGTCAGCGGACTTCCTCCGATGATATCGGCTAAAACAATCAATTCCGTCTCAGAATCGATATTATTTTCTTCGAGTCTTTTGGAAAATTCAGTGGCCAAATCATCAACATTTGCACCGTCTTTCAAGCCGACTGCAGTAACCTGATCAATCTTATCGCCTGCAAACATTGCAAGAGACGTCTTAAGACCCTCCGCAAACGATCCGTGACTCACAAGAATAAGTTGTTTCATTTGATCCCTCCTCCTATCATTCATGTATCCATGATACAATCTTTTTAAGCGCTTACACAGTGTGCTTTGTCATTTTTTGCCCATGATAAAAAGCACCCTTAAAATGACAATTGTCACTCAGAGTGCTTTCTACTTGTTTATCAACGTATTTTCAATCTGCTCTTGAATCTTGCTGATTTCGGTATCGACCTCACGCTTTTCAAGAGCTTTGCTGATCAGATAATCTGCTTGTTCCATTGCTTCACCGTATTTTTTGAAATTCTGTGATGCTTTCATGTTGTTTAAGATCTCATCGAGACTTCCGGTCGTCAAAGCATTATGCGTAATGCCGTCCTCTTCCAAGAAACGTTTCGCCTGTCGGCTTGAGATGACGCTGCGCAAAACAGTCGATCCTTGAGAATGCTTAAGCAGATACTGCTGAACCTTTTTGTCGCAGCAAAGCAGTTTGACAAATTTCCAAGCCAGTTTCTTACGGTGACTTTGCGAAGAAACTGCAAAAAGAGACGTTTCAGAGTTGGTTCCGCAAATTTTTTTGCTTTCTGACGGCATCTTGATGCACGTCCACGAAAATGCAGAGTATTTGGCCACGCGGTACGGATAAGACTCATATGTCCGGTATTGCGCCAAAGTCATTGGAAGAAATGCCACCTTGCCCTTATCAAAATCATCTGATCCAGGTTTGTAATTGCCAGATAGAACATTTAATTTCTCTATCATGGTCAAAGCCTTGCGAACTTTTGAACTGGTAAAATTGGCACTTGATCCGTCATTTCCGAACATTTCTGCGCCATATGCAAAAACCGCATTCTCCCACGTGTAATCTGCAATCCCAAACTGATCGACGATTCCGTCATTGTTGATATCTTTTGAAACCTTTTGACAAATATCATATAAATCTTCAATAGTCCATGATGACCTGGGCAAACCTATGCCTTCTTTTTTCATAAGTTCAGTATTTATGCACATCATCATCGGATTTGTTTCGTAAGGAAGTGCATACTGATTTTCGGAATAGCTGCCTGCATCATAGGCACCGTTATAAAATATTTTCTTGTCAATTCCTTCTGCTTTCATATAACCGTTAAGTTTTGTCATACTCCCGATTGAGGCCAGCATGTTAAACTGCTTTGACGGCACAATGAAGACGTCCGGCGACTTGTCCGAAACAATCTTTTCAGACAGCCAATCCATATAGTCATTCTTTTCGAGTCCGCTTTCATACTTGATTTTCACGCCGCGATTTTCCTTTTCGAAGCGCTTGATCGCATAATCGATCACTTTGGTTCCCTCGCTGTTGGGAACGTTCCAACTGCTATCAGAGTATATCCCAAGGGTTATCGTCTGCTCTTTGTTAGATTCATAAAAAACGGCTGCAGCACTGACTGATAAAAGCAAAACGGCTCCGAGAAAAAATAACTTAAATTTACTGTTTTTCATCAATATCCACCAAAATTCTTCAACAAGATTCCCGTCTGAACTGCCCAAATTGCCAACTGCGTTCTGTCGCGCAGACTGAGTTTTGAAAGGATTCTTGAAAGATTGTTCCTGACCGTTCCTTCAGAAAGATACAATTTGCTTGCGATTTCTTTATTCGACAGTCCTTGTCCGACACACTGAATGATTATTTTTTCTGATTTTGTCAGTTCATCCGAACCTTTTTCATCAACTTTTATGGCAAAGTCGGATTGTGCCATCTGCGAAAAAAGCTTAACCACCTTTGTGGCAATATCCGGATTGATCATTGAGCCACCGTGGTATACAGTCATGATGGCCTGTTTCAGGCCTTCCATTGAAACCCCCTTCAAAATATACCCTGATGCACCGTATTTCAATGCGCTGTAAATAAAATCATCATCATCAAACGTTGTCAAAATAATGATTTTGACGTCAGGGTACTTTTGTTTCACCTCTTTGGTGCAGACCGTTCCGTCCATCTTCGGCATTCTGACATCCATTAAAATTACATCAGGAACATTTTTTTCAAGACTCTTTAACACATCCGTTCCATCACCGACGGAGTCAGTAATCTCAATCTCAGAATCAGCACCCAAAACAATGCTGAGAGATTGTCTGATAAGTTCCTGATCATCTGCAATAAGTACCTTAACCATTTTTATCCCGCCTTTTAAATTCTATCGTTGTTTTAAAACCGTCTTTTCCGTCATAGCTGACTTTTCCGCCGATAATCGCAATTCTCTCGCTCATTTGCGTTAGGCCGAAGCCGTATTTGAATTCAGAAGCTCCCGTTCCGTCATCTTGAATGACCACACGATAGTTGCTTTCGTCCTGACTCAAAATGACTGAAACGTTCTTGGCATGCCCGTGTCTTAAAGAATTGGTAATCGATTCTTCAATAATTCTGAAAATAACGTCTTCGGTCGTTTTCTCGAAATCAGCATCTCCCCATTGATAACACAGTTTTACGTTGATTTTTGACACATCCGTATAGTTTTGAATCATTTTTTCGAGAGAACCTTGCAAAGTCCCTTCTTTAAGGGCCTCCGGACGCAACTTGTTCAAAGAATTTCTGACGTCGATTATTCCTTCGCGAACAACCTTGGAAATGTTTTCCAGCTGTTTTTTCGCCCCATTCTTATCAATGTCAATCAAGACCATGACCGCATCAATTCCAGCCGCAATACCTGTCAGTGCATGTCCTAAAGTATCGTGAATCTCGCGTGAAATTCTTTTTCTCTCCCTGAGTTCCGCATTCTCTTCCGCCAACGTCACGTAGCTTTTAAGATCTGCATTTACCTTGTCGGCCATCCGCAATTCTTCTTCAATGTTTCGCTTTTCGTTAGTTGAATAGATAATGTAATTCAAAAGGGTAATGATAAAAACGATCAAGCTGAAGACATCGACAAGATTTTTGCATAAATTCATTTCAAGCTTAATTTTTTCAGGCAAAAAGTTGATATAAACTCCGATTGACGGCAAATGAAAAAACATCGCAACCAGATTGTAATTTGACAAAACCAGACAAACGCTGCCAAAGCATATAAACAAGACCCAGTAAAATTTCCGTTTCAGCGAATAAAGATCTTTGGTGGAAAAGAAAACGTCTGCAAAAACCAAAAAAATCATTCCGTTGTAAGAGGCGCGCATTTCAAGAAACAAAATGACCATAACGACCAACTCGATGACGAGCCAAGCATAATTCCAAGCAACGCTCTGCATTTCACGTCGAAAACGGATTATGAAAACCAACAGCGCAAACGTTGCCGTTGACAAAAAATAAAGCTTAACGGGCGAGGTGGGGACTACGCTTGCCTTTTCCAACAAATAGCAACTCAATCCTTTTTCAATGATGTACTTGGTTGAAAAAAGATACGTCGATGAGTAAAACATGATTCCCAAAAACGTCACCCAAATCAAGGCCTGATAAGAATAATGCACATTGCGCTTTTTGTTCATCACTGCCACCCCTCAATGCTACACTTGTCAATATTTTCCTTAGTAATCAAGTGAACCGGAACAATGATTTTTTTGGGTACGTTCTTGCCGGACGCTAGCCTGTAGCTGACGTTTGCAGTTTTTTCTCCAAGTTTGATAGGTGACTGTGCAACCGTGGCCCATGCATTATCTTTTGACGACAACAGCTTTTTCATATTTGCCGAACCGTCAATCCCATAGACGCGAACCTTTTTTCTAACTTTTTGAGAATCCATAGCAGCCAGGGACCCAATTGCGCTTTGGTCGTCCAAAGCCATGACAACATTAAAATCGATCCCTTTGCTGATCGTTTCCTGCATCTTCGGCATCGCAATTTCCGTTTGGCCAAGCGTTTCGACTTGCTCAACAATCCGGTAATTCGGTTTGCCTTTTATCGTATCCGAAAAACCTTGATAGCGATCTTTAACGGATAACGCATTCCAGTTCTTCAACAAAACGATTTTTGCTTCAGACATGTTCTTCATTATGTCCTTGGCACACAAAACCCCGGCATTATAGTTATCCGATACGATCGTGCAATCGACATTCTTCGTCTCTTTCAACTGGCTGTCCACCGCAATAATTTTGATTCCGCATGCCCTTGCTTTCTTCAATGCCGAATTAAGCATCTTGCTGTTGTCGCTGACCGGATTGATGACGATTACGTCAAAATCCTCCCTGATAAACGTCTCAATCTGCTGACATTGTTTCTTTATGCTGAGCGCAGGATTCAACGTTTTTAAAACATCACCGTTGGCATCCGTTCGCTTTCTGATTTCATCGTTGATCACCGTATAAAAAGTATTGTTCATCGTCATGTACGTTGCCCCGATTTTGACTGGTTGTCTTGTAAGAGGAACAAAAAGATAACACAGATAAACTATAACAACGATCAAAATTTTCGGCACTGCATTTTCCCATTTAAAAATTCTCTTCTTCATAGGACTTCCCTTTTCTTAAAATCAGCAAAGATAAACACCTTAATTATAGCGCTTACGAGATTATCCATCAAAGCATTCTTTCGGGCATTAACGTCCTTTTTAACGCACAATGCCCCTTCCTAACAATCTCAAGTGACATTTGTCATGTCAAAATATTTCTTTAAAAAATTTTTTGTTAAACACTTGTGTAAACGTTAACTAAACAGATATAATGACATTGTAAACGTTTGCTAAAACAAAAAAGACAGGAAGGTTTCATCAAATGAAAGACTTTTTAAACAAATTTCAAGAAAAAATGATGCCGATCTCCCAAAGAATTGGTAACAACCGCTACCTGCTCAGCCTTCGTGACGGCTTCATGGTGGCGTTTCCCGCAACGATGTTTGCTTCTATCATGATCATCATCCAAAACTTGCCGACGACGTTTGGCTTTGCCAAAATGCTCCCGCAAGGCGTCAATGACTTTTTGAATAATTTCTTCGGCCCGATCGGCAACGCAACGATGTCGATTTCAGCTTTGTTCGTTGTCTTTGGTATCAGCTACCAATTGGCAACGCGCTATGAACAAAAAGGCCTGTTTGCCGGTGCAATCGGTCTTTCCAGTTTCCTGATGCTCGTTCCGTTCCAGTCAATGAAGCAAGGAACGATGATTCCGCTCGATTCGCTCGGTGCAAAAGGTATTTTCGTCGGTATTATCACAGCCATTATTACAACGGAAATCTACTGCAAAATCTGTGCAGCAAATATTACGATCAAAATGCCTAAATCAGTTCCTCCGATGATTGCGGATTCGTTTATCGCCATCATCCCTGGTGCCGTTCCTTTGCTTTTGGCAAATACGGTGCGCTACATCTTCACGTACACGAACTACAAGGATGCGATCAGCTTCGTCTACAAAGTTCTCCAACAGCCTTTGATGGGTCTTGGTGGAACGTTGCCGGCCGTAATCATCGCCGTCTTCTTGACGCAATTGTTCTGGTGGTTCGGTATCCACGGCACATTGCTCGTCAACTCGGTTATCGATCCGATCATGACGGCTCTTGCCATCCAGAACTATGAAGCTTACAAGAACGGTGCAGAACATCTTCCTCACATCATCAACACGACGTTCATGGGTGTTTTCGTCAACCAGGGCATGCAGCTTGGCGTTTCGCTTGTCTTCGGCTTCTTCCTTGCCAAGTCAATCCGCATGAAGACGACGATGAGAACAATCCTTGCTCCTTCAATCTTCAACGTTTCCGAACCGATGACATACGGTCTTCCGGTTGTCTTGAACCCGACACTTCTGATTCCGTGGATCCTTGCTCCGCTTGCTTCAACAATCGTTTCCTACTTTGCGATCAGCGTAGGTCTCGTTCCTTACCCGATCGGGGCAACGGTTGTCTGGACAACGCCTATCTTCCTTGCCGGCTGGCTCGGAACAGGTTCCATTGCAGGTGCCATTCTTCAATTGGTCGACGTTGTCATCATGACGTTTATCTGGACACCGTTCCTGATGATGCTTGACAAGGAATACCTTCTTGAGGAACAATCCGGCAAGCAGGCTGAATAATTAGCTATCTGGAGGATTATTATGGTTGCAGTTGAAGTACTTGAAAACAAATTTTTCCATCTCCATAACGACAGGATCAGCTACTTGTTTTATGTCATGGAAAACGGTCAGCTTGGTCATTTATACTATGGTGCATTTTTGGGCGAACTGACAAAAGAAGATTTCAGATACATGCTTCTTCGAGAAAGCAAGTCGGCCGGTACCGTCAAATACAGTGAAGCTTTGACGCTCGGAGATCGCGCGCAGGAATATCCGGTTTACGGATCATCCGATTTCCGCGAAGGCGCAATCGAAGTCATGGACGGTGAAGACTACCTGTATCTGGATTTTAAATTCGACTCATATGCGATTGAAGATCAAAAGCCGTACGACCTGGAAATGCCTTTGAGTGCTTCAACGGAAAACGTCAAAGTACTCAAAGTAAGGCTCAAAGACAGCGATCATAAGCTGACTTTGACGCAAACGTATGCCATTTTTGACGACGTTTCGGCCATTGTCAGAAGTTCCGAACTGACAAACGACGGTGATCGCAGCGTTCAGATTTCAAAAATCATGAGCGGCGCATTGGAACTTCCCGATGCCAACTATGAGCTTTGGCATCTTTGCGGAGCATGGCTCAAGGAAGACCATGTCAAAAAGCAGAATCTTGCCCCGGGTCACCTCAGCTTCGGTTCCCTGCGCGGAGCCACAAGTCCGCAGCACAATCCTTTTGCGGCATTGGTTGAAAAAGGAGCCGGGCTTGACAACGGTGTCGTCTATGCGTCAAACCTGATTTATTCAGGCAACTTCATCACCAGCATCAACGTCAACGAATGGAATCAGACCAGAATTTACACGGGCATCAATCCCGACCACTTTTCCTGGCTGCTTGAACCGGGCGAATCGTTCAAGACGCCTGAAGCCGTCCTGTTCCATACTAAAGACGGCATCAACGGTCTGATGAAGGAAACGCATGCCTTCGTGCTCAATCATATCATCCCGCCGAAGTGGCAGAACAAAGTGCGCCCGATCGTCTTGAACAACTGGGAAGCAACGTATTTTGACTTTGATGACAGGAAATTGCTGGAACTGGCAGAAAAGGCCAAGGAAATCGGCATCGAATGCTTTGCGGTTGATGACGGCTGGTTCGGACACCGGGACGATGACCGGACCTCGCTCGGCAACTGGACCGTCGATGAAAGGAAGTTCCCGAACGGAATCTCTGCATTTGCAAAGAAGATCCACGAAATGGGACTGAAATTCGGCATGTGGTTCGAACCTGAGATGGTTTCTCCGGATACCAAGCTTTATGCAGATCATCCCGAATGGGTCGTCGGACATCCTTATGAGAGAAGATCCGTCGGTCGCGGGCAATACGTGCTTGATTTTGCCGATCCGCAAGTCGTTGACGCCATCTATCAGCAAATGAAAGCCATCATTGAAGAAACAGGTCTTGATTACATCAAGTGGGACATGAATCGCAACATTACTGAAGCATACTCCAATTACCTGCATGAAAAGAAACGTCCGCAAGGCGAATTCTTCCACCGCTATATCCTCGGCGTATACAGCCTGTATGCAAAGATTTTAAGCGATTTTCCCGAGATCTTCATTGAAGGGTGCGCAAGCGGTGGCGGCAGGTATGATCTTGGCATCATGTGCTACAGCCCGATGATCTGGCCAAGCGATGACAGCGATGCCGTTGAGAGGCTCGACATCATGTCAGGCGCAATGCTGGCCTATCCGCTGGCAGTTTTCAGCAATCACGTGTCAGCCTGCCCGAACGATCAGGTCAGACGCAGTACTCCGCTTGAAATGCGGCATAACGTCTGTGACTTCGGAGCGCTCGGATACGAGCTCGACATCACGAAATTAAGCGACGGTGAGTTGGCGGCAATCAAAGCAAACATTGCAGAGTACAAAAAGCAAAGAGAATTGATTTTATTCGGACGGTTCAAGCGTTTGCTTCCGTTTGACGAAAATGAAGTTTCATGGTGCGTCACTAACGACAGTCAGTCGTTAGTTGGATTCTATCGCAAACTGGCACAACCGAACACGAGCATCTTTGATTATCTCAAATTGCCTTTTGCCGATGAAAACAAGCGCTACCTTGTCGACAAAAAACATCAGGTCAAAGGCAGATGGCTTAAAAACAACGGCCTGTTGCTGCCGTACCAGTTCAACGGCGCAAATGCGGATACCGCCGGACTCATCGGTGATTTTCAAAGTGCAAGGATCAGCCTTGAAGAGCTGAATTAACAACGTTCATCCCATTTTAAATATCTTTAAACCAAAAAAGCAGCGAAGGACATCTTGCTTGATGTGCCTTCGCTGCTTTTTTGCATGAAACGACAGCTGCCAAAAAGCTCTGCATTTAAAAAAATCTCATCCCTTGCGAATCTTGCGGACCCCGACCGTCAGCAACGGGATGATGATCAAGACGATGGCAAGATACCCCATGTAGCCGTAACCGTACTTGATGATGTTCGTCAAGCCGCACAAAGAAATGACCACCGACAAAACGATGATGAAAGCTGACAAAGCGCAGCGTTTTTCAAACAGCGTCGGCACCTTGTCGACAACCTTGCTGTTTTCAAAACGATCGACGAAGGCAAACGTCAAAGTGATGGCAGAAGAGACCAGACATAAGAGCAGGATCACGCCGTAAACGACCAAAAGCCAGTTGACCTTCATAGTCTGCAAAACCGTCAGCGTTGGCAGAGTCGATCCGTTCGGCGTCTTCGTGAACGTATTTTCCCAGCAAAGAAGCATGAAAACCGCCATTCCCAAACCGAAAGTATTCATGAAAAACGACGCAAACATTGATTTGCCTTCAGCGTTATTTTTCTTGCCTTTAAAAATTGCCCCGCAGGCCAGCATCGTCGGAATCTGCACGCATTGGAAGCCGGCATAAACAAAAGCATTCCAGATTGCCTTTGGAAGTTCCGAAAAGCCTTCATTTTGGAAACGCACCGAGAAAAGATGACCGACGTTTCCGGCCTTCAAGATCCCGTAGCCGTATGCAACGAAAATGCAGAGCATGATTGCAGTTCCCATATAAGTACTGATCAATTGAACGGCCCGTTCGCCAAAAATCGTCGCAAAGAAGACCAGCAGACCGACTAAAACGATGCAGACATAGTAATTCCAACCAAAGTACTGCCCCAACGCGCTGGCTGCACCGGCAATCGCAACCGATACGGCCATGATAACCATGACGTAAAAGAAAAGTTCAAAAACAAGCTCCAATTTGTCAAACGGATGATACAGCTTCTCGAATAGTTCCTTGTATGAATGTAGATCATATTTGTTGTATAACCTCATGGCAATCGCGATGATTCCGGTCAAGATGGCCATCGACAAAGCAAGCGACAACAGACCGGCCCAACCCGAACAGACAAAATACGTGTTCTCCTGATTGCCCGTCGCAAAGCCTCCGCCCGCATGTGATGCAAACAAAACCATCGCAACGGACAGAATCGATGCCGTTGAAGCCTTGGCCGCCGTGTGATTACCCTTTTTCTCCATAAAAATTCCTCCTCAATGTCTGATACCCTCATCAAATGCTCAAAAGCCGTTTTTTCTTTATAAAACAGAAAAGCGGCCGACCGTTCAATCGAACAGCCAGCCGCTTTCGTAAGAAAACATTTGCCATGCCGTCCGCATCCATTGTTTAGGCGATGCGGACAATCACAAATATCCGCATCACCTAAATAATAATGACGCGAATAATGACGATGTTTAATTCTTTGTGAAGTCGCATGGCATTTTTCATCTTTTCTTACCTCGTTTCATATTTGATGTCTTTTACTTTACCATGACCATAATTAAAAATCAATAATAAAATTAGAAAAACTTTAAATAAAAATGCAATCGCACGTCCTACGAGCTCAAATCCCTTGATTTAACGGCTTTTATTTCTTAATCTCTTTTCATCAAAAAGAACATTTTCGTGCCGAGCTCATTTTTGGGGCCGAGATGATAAAGATAAACCAATCATTATATGATTTTTGGCCAGGATGATGCCGGTAAAAAGTCCCGTTTTTCTTTTGAAATAAATTAAATGCCGAACAATGCAATCGATTTGCGAATAACTTTTCACAACTGATCAATCCAAGATTTTCGCTCAAATTTACGGACAAAGAGCCAATTTTTGATGATTTGTCCGTAAGTAAAACGCATTTTACGGACAAACCGACATTTTCCAGTGATTTGTCCGTAAATTTTTGACCATTATGATGAGGATTTACGGACAAAGCAGGCTTTTCGAAGCATTTGTCCGTAAAAACGGGTCCGAAACGTCTGAATTTTTACGGACAAACGGACATTTTTGACCATTTTGTCCGTAATTGCCATTTTTTGAGCAGTCCATTTACGGACAAAACGTCCATTTTCAGCGATGTGTCCGTAAACGGCAGTGATTTTGTCAAATGCAGCGTCCGCTAACTCAGCGCGCCAAGCTCTCAGTCAAATTTGCCGCCAGCCTCTTCCGGCTAGACATAATTAAAGATTCCATTAATTATGAAAGCCGTTTATTTTTATCCAAATCGAAACATTTTCTTCATTTTTCCAGTATATATTGAACGTAACTGAAGATTGGAGGTATCGCATCGTGAAAAAAACAACTTCTCGATTTGTTTTGGCATTGTCGTTCATATCATTCTTATTTTATCTGATTCCTGACGACTCAGCAGAAGCCAGCAGCGCTCCTCCGATTTCCGACGTAACGATTCTCGGACCGGGAACCTGGGACAGGGACGGTGTGGGAGAAGGTGACTCGTCACTTTGGCCGGGTTATCTCTACATGGCAGTTCAGGTCATGGGATACGGGCAGCCGACGGCATATCTTGACGGCAGAATAGTCAGAAGAGCCGTAAGTCAGCCTTATTTCTTCAATGGAAACATCGTCACCGGATTCAGGGACTTCTTTCACTTAAGCAACAAATACGGTCTGACTCCGGGAAAGCATGTCTTTAAAGTGACATATACTTCGGATAACTTTCCATTCAATGAAACCAGCGCATCATATACATTTGACTATCCCTTGAAAGGAGGAAAATAACATGTCAGTCTCATCAGTAAACCCGACCTCTTCAAGCAGGTATGTTACCTTCGACAAGACACAGTCTGCATCAAAATTCCAGGTTCAGGAAACAAAAAGTGACAACCGACAGCCGGTGCTGCTTGACGAAGGCGTCTTCGGAACGGCCTTTGTCGGAGAACCGCCCGTTCCGATAAAAATGGACAAATACGGAATTGATCTGTGGTATTCGGGAGGATCGAAGAATGCCGGTAACGGCAGATACTATATCCAGCAGGGCGTTGCCAACTACACTGCTGACTCGACCGATGCAGATCCAACGGTGGCCATTTACGGAATCAACGATTACGGTGAAAAGTACAGCGAAATCGTTCATCTGAATGACATTGACCCGACAAACGCTACATACGGTGAGTTCAATGCCCTGTATCAGCATATTGCCGAAACGAGCAGTCCGCACATTTCGCCAAACGGAACGTTCTTTGCCATTGACGCTCTGGAGTCAATGCATTTTCAGTATGACAAGAAGTACAACTTCCTTGCACAGCTTGACTTGATGTCAGAAAAATATCAGGGAATTCACGATTACAGGGATGTCTCTCAGATACAGGACATGAAGACGGCCTTGATCAACAACTTCAATGAAAAGAATTCGCAGGGCATAAAGGCCGGTGACAATCCGGCAGAGCCGATTTTCTATGCCAACGACATAGAAAACTCCCAGAGTGGTGTAAGCCTTGAAACTGCAGGTGAATACAGCAAGATGATTCAGAAGATTGAGGAAAAAATTGACAAGGAGCAAAATGATGCCCTGCAGCGGATATTTGACAAGCTGCATGCACAGAAGGTGTACGGTGGAAATGACCGCGATGAACGGCTGATTCAGAAGAAGTAAAATGTCACAGCATACGAGGTCTCCAAATAAAAAGAGTCTGGAAAAAAATCTGACTCAAACAAAAGCTCGGATGCTTTGCAACCAATTGCAAATTTCATCCAGGCTTTTTTATACAGCGTTAAATGTGGGCTTTGCCCGTAATCCAGAACTGATTTTTACGGGCAAATCTCAGAAATCAGCTTTTTGCCCGTAATTTCGCCCTGGCGCCGGATTGAGCAGGCGATTCGCAGCGCTGCATTTGGCAAAAACAGTCAGTTCCCACGTATAGGAATTGAAAAAAATGCCGGACAGAATCAGTCGACCTGCGACCTCCTTTGTTCGGCACTTCATCTTTTGCGGCCTCTTTCCGGCCTGACATAATTAAATTGGTTATTTACGGACGATAATCCTTGTCAATAATCAAAACCGGCTTGATCGTCTTGCCGGAAACGGAATCGGCATTGGCCTGATTGATTTCCTCAAAGTCATAGAACTTTTCAGTCTTGTCGAAATCGAACCAACCGAGCTTGTAAAACTCGATCAGCCTTGGAATGTCGATCTGAGGAATCGAATCGCCCATGTTGACGCCGACGATCTTCTTGTCGTCAACGCACAGATCGTTCCATGTCGAAAGTTCGATCAGATGAGGAGTTACGGCAATCGCAGCACATGTCCCGCCTTGAGCAAGCGCTGCAACGCTGTTCATGATGACGGACGAAAGCCCTGTCGTATCAACGGTCCAGTCGACGCCGTAACCGCCGGTAAGCTCCTTGATCTTTTCAACCGGATCTTCTTCCTTGCTGTTGATTGCATGCGTTGCGCCAAGCTCTTTGGCAAGTTCAAGCCTTTCAGGAACGATGTCGACCGCAATCACCTTGATGCATCCGGAAATTCTGCCGGCCATCATGGCTGCAAGACCAACGGCCCCCGTCCCGAAGACGGCAATCGTATCGCCCGGCTTTGGCTTGAGCGTATTGAATACGGTGCCGGAACCGGTCACGTATCCGCATCCAAGCGGCCCGAGCTTGCGCAAATCAAGCTTTGAATCAACTTTTACGGCATTGCGCTGATCAACGACGGTCGTTGTCGTAAATGACGACTGATTGAACATGTCGGAAACATGTTTGCCGTTTTCAGTAAAGTGATCGTCGTCATCGGCTCTGACGCCTGAAAGGTTATATTTTGCATAGCTGCGACATTGCGTCGGCACGCCTTTCAAACAGTTGTCGCATGTCCCGTCAGAGTAAAACGACAAAATCACGTGATCGCCCGGCTTGAAGTTTTTGACTTCGCTTCCGACCTTTTCGACAATTCCTGCACCTTCGTGACCCAAAATCACCGGATAGCCAAGGGATGCATCCCCGCGACGAATGGCTTCATCCGAATGACAGATTCCGGAGGCAACCATATGGATCTGCAAATCCGTCGGACCAACGTCATGGAGCTCAACGTCATCTTTGATTTCAAAAGGTGCTCCGACTTCCTTTACCACTGCTGCTTTAATTTTCATAATAACACCGCCTTATTCCGTTCTTTGTTAACGCTTACATTTAAATTTTAAACTCTTTTTTGCAACTAGTCAAACCCTCTTGGCATTTTTCAGAAAAATAATTCGATCTTTTGTCTTAAAATTCCCAAGCAGCCTATTTTACTGCATTTTTCAAAAAATTCACACTGCACGCCCAAAATGATAACAAAAATATGGCAAAATACGACTAAGAAGGAGCGATTCTCATGAAACGAAAGAAACTAACCTGGCTTTTTTGCCTGTTTTTTGCAGCCTTTTTCTTCCTCGTGCCGGCCGTTGCTCATGCTTCAGCCAAAGATGACATTGGCAAATACGACGTCACCGTCAACATCTTGAAAAACGGCGATGCAAAAGTTACTCATGAAATTACATACAACCTCTCTAAAAAAGCCCATCAACTGACGCTTCCTCAAAGCATCAGCGGAATCGACGACGTTTATGCGGTCAGCGTTTCCGTCGTCTCCGGATCAAAAAAAATTCGGTTAAAGCAGGGAACTTCTCATAAGAAGAACACGTTTGAAACAAAGCAGACCAAGAAGAACAGCGAAATCACCACCTACGGAAACTACGGTACCGATCCGCTGAAATTCACGTACGTATACAAGCTGCGCGGTTTCGTCACGAATTACAAAGATTGTGCCGAAGTCAACTGGCGCGTGATCAGCAACAATTTGACAGTTCCGCAGCGAAACGTCGGCATTCACTTTGTTTTGCCACAAAAAAACGTCAGATTTTTGCGCATTTGGAATCACGGAAATCTTGACACGGCCAAAACAAACGTCAGTTTCAGCAAGGGCAAAGTCGATGTTTCGCTCAAACAAAACCCCGCGCATCAAAGTTTGAGGTGTCACCTGCTGTTTCCCGAAACCGTTACGTCAAAAAACAAAAAAATCGTCAAGCAGCACTCAAAAGAACACATTGAAGCAATTGAAGATAAAAAACTTGAAAAGTCGGTTCAACAACGCGAAAAGAAACAGAACATCTATCGTCTGATTCGCTTTGTCTGGCTCGGAGCGGTCATCCTCAGCATCTTCTTATGGTTCATTTACCTGATCAAACACCCGATCAAGCAAAAAATTGCCATGCCCGATCTTGAGTACTCGTATGATCTCCCGAAGTATCCTGCGGAATTTGCCGAAGTCATCCTGACAAACGACAAACCGACGCCGCGCGCATTTGCGGCATACCTGCTTGAGCTTGCCTTCGAAAAGAAGGTGACGATCGAAACCGTCCCGAACTCTAAAAACGATTTCTACGTCAAGCTGGTCGATAAAAGCATCCTGCACGGAAACGAGCTGCTGAGAATGCTGTTCGGGCGCGTTGGCAAAAAAGGCCGATTCACGCTGAAAGATCTTGAATCTTTTTCTCAAAACGACAAGCAGTGTCTGCGGTTGTCCTCTGCATTTGACAAATGGGCGGAAAACATCCTCAAACGTGCGAAAAATACAGGGTATTACGACCAACAAGGCGAAAAACGCACTCGCGTCGCAATCATCTGGTGCATCGCCAACATTCCGTTTGCGGTCGCTTGCATCTGTATGTTCCTGGATAAGCCTGCGATCGCAATTTTGCTGGTGATTCTGATCATCTTCTGCGGCTTTTTGCTTTCCAGGCTTTATCGCAATCGCGAAACCTACACCGCAAGCGGAATTGCCACGCGCTATCGCCTCCTGTGCCTGAAAAAGACGTTCGAAGACATTCGCCGCATGAATCTTGAGCCGGTCAAAGACAAAATTCTTCATGAGCAGCTCGTTCCGTATTCAATCGTTTTCGGATCTTCAAGAAATACGATCAAGGCGCTCAAAACCAACTTCCCTGCCAAAAGATTGCAAATCGTCTTTGAATCCTACTACTTCCCGGTCTTCATCTTCTCGGACGGCGATTATGCGGCTTCTCTTTCAGAGGGGCTGATGAACGCAATTGCGCCAAAGAAGATTGACAAGCTGAACACGAACGACGATCTGTCGATCAAGTTCAAGAAGAATCTGTTGGAAAAGCTTAAAAAGAAATAATAAAGAAAGAGGTTTCGGAAAAAAATTCCGTTTCCCTCTTGAATCAAACGAAATGCCGAACGAAGGATGTCGCAAGTCGACTGACTTTGTCCGGCATTTCTTCAATTTTGGATACGTGAAACGAGCATTGACAAACACCTTTACGTGACCTTTACATAAATACGTCATTGCCCTTTACATTGGTACGTTATCTTTTAAGTGAAAACAAAGGAGCGATCAATATGAAAAAGCGTCTCATGACTGTATTTCTCGCCATATGCACGCTTCTTGCCTGCGCAGGCTGTGCGAAAAATGCAGATTCCAAAATACAAACCAAAAGTTCAACGTCAGCTAAAAAAGCCGAAATCACCGTTGCGGGTTCGACGGCCTTTGAGCCTCTTGTCAAACAGGCCGTTAAAAGCTATGCGCAGTTCAATCCGTCCGTCAAAGTCAACGTTTTGGGCGGAGGTTCGCAGGCAGGCCTGAATCAGGTTGATCAGGGCAAAGTCGAAATCGGCACGAGCGATTTTTTTGCCGCACAGCAAAACATCGTCAATCGCGACCACTTGAGCGACTACAAGGTAGCAGTCGTCGGCATCGCTGTTGTCGCCAATCAAAAACTCAAGGTCAACAATCTTTCAGCTTCGCAGCTTAAAGACATTTTCTCAGGCAAAATCACCAACTGGAAACAAGTCGGCGGAAAAAACCAAAAAATCACCATCGTCAGTCGTGCGGACGGAAGCGGCTCCAGAAAGGCATTTGAATTGAACGTCATGGGCAAAACGCCGATTGCGGCCGCAGAAGAATTGTCGTCAAACAAGCATTTGGAAGAGTATGTCGCAAAAACTCCCGGAGCGATCGGCTACCTTGCATTTCCTTATCTGAAAGACAGCAAGCCAGAACTCAAGAAAATCAAAATCGACAACGTGACGCCGACTGCGGAACACGTCAAGGACAATTCGTGGAAAATCTGGGCCTACGAACACATGTATACGCGCGGGATGTCGCGCGGCGAAGCTTCCAAGTTCATCACCTATATGCTTGGAGACGACGTTCAGGACGGAATGTTGCAAAAGGCCGGCTACATCAGCATCCACGATATGGAAGTCCAAAAAGACGAACACGGTGCAATGGTTAAAACCGGAAACTAGCCCGCAGCAAAATTGAATTCCCATTAATCAAAAAGGCCTCGCCCAACTGAAATCGGACGAGGCCTTAATTTACATTCTTTTGAAAAAATAAATCGAACCAGACAGCAATGCGCACATGATGATGAAAAGCTTGCCGAATCTTACGGGACCGATGCCGATGTGGCCTCGATGCGTCAGTCTGAAAATCAGCAGGATTCCGATTGCGAGTGCGGCACAGAACAGAAGAATTCCAAGCAATAGATTTTTAAAATCAATTTTTCTCATATTTTTCCTTTCCTCTGACGTGCGGAAGCAAAATCGCCTCTGATGCAATCATCAGAATCTTCAAAATCAAAAAGATCCAAAAAGTCCCCAATCTGGTCGATTCATCAACCGAACCGCTGCTTTTTTGCTTAATCGCCATCAACGTCGAACCAAGCGCCGTGCCGCATCCGTCAAAATTCCGGGCGAAATGCTCGAACACAACGGTTCTGCGGTCTCTCAAATCAATCTTCCCTTCTCAAAGTTTGATCGCTCTTCCTGGCTGCGGCATACATGAAGATTCCGACTACGGCAGTCAAAAAGTCAGCAACGGGCTGTGCGCAAATGATTCCGTCATAACCAAAGCATGCGGCCGTAATCAAGATTACGACGGTAAAAATCACGCCTTGCCGGCTGATTGAAAGCACAAAAGACGGAACAGCCTTGCCCATGGCAATGAAGCACGTGGTCAGGACAAGCACGATGCCGCAGAACGGCGTCGTCAAAGTAAACCAGCGCAGCATCCCCGTTCCGTACGAGACAACTGACGCATCATTCATGAACATGCCGATCAGCTGCGGCGCAAGAACGATGACGACAACGGACGCAACGGCGGAGAATCCGACTTCAACCAGCAGGTCGAAACGGATGACGGCACGCAGGCGGCTTCTGTTTCCCGCACCATAGGCATAGCCGATCAGCGGTTGCGCACCAAAAGCAAAACCGACCAGTATCATCATGATGATCATGTTGACCTTCATCGTGATGCCCATTGCGGCCACGGCCTTAGGTCCGTATGAGATGAGATGCCTGTTCAGGACCATGATGTTGTAGCTTTGCATGAGATTCGTCAGCGAGGCGGGAATGCCGATGACGAAGACGCTTGTCACGAACTTGCGCGCAACCCGCGCGTGCCTGATGGAAACCGTCAGATGTCTGGATTTTCTGAGAATATAGCAGACAAGCAGAACATCGCTCAAAACATAGCCGAGCACCGTTGCCAGCGCGGCACCGCCGGCCCCCATTCCAAGCGTGAAGATGAAGATGGGATCCAGGACGATGTTCAGGATACTTCCGGCGACGCTTGCAATCATCGACTGCATTGCAAGGCCCTCGGTCCTGATGATGTTGCTCGGGGTAAGCGACAGGATGATCAGCGGAGCGCCGAGCGCAATCCAGAAATAGTACTGCGACGCATACTTCAGCGTATCCGATGTTGCGCCGAGAACGCGCAGAACAGGTCCCTGAAATGCAAACATAAGCACAGTAACAATCAGTCCGCAGACAATTGCGGCATAGAAGCAGAATCCGCTCACGTTTCTTGCCGTCTCGTCATCCTTCTGCCCGAACAGTCGTGAAATGAGCGAACTTCCGCCCAGCCCGAAGATGTCGCCCAGGGCAAGCATCAGCATGAACAGAGGGGTGCACTGTGAAACGCCGGCAACGAGACTGGCATTCTGAGTCCCCGCAACGAAAAACGTATCGACCATGTTGTAGACAAGCGTGACGACCATGCTGAAGACAACCGGCAGGGAAATCGTGAAATATGCCTTCCACACAGGAGCGTTTTCAAAAAGTTCCATTCTGTTTTTCATTCATTTTCTCCCTCTCTAACATTCAAGGGGTATTATAACCCATTTTCCATGACTTATCCATTAGAACTTCTGCTATAATCTTGTATATAGGAGAAAGAGGGAATACCAATGATTGGAACAATTTTCAACACCTGCATGATTCTTGGCGGAAGCATTCTGGGAAGTCTCTTCAAGAAGGGCATGAGGGAAAAGTATCATGAAATCCTGATGCAGGCGCTCGGCCTCGCCGTGGTTGCGCTTGGTCTAAATACAGTGGTGCAGCACATGCCGCACAGCAGGTACCCGGTTCTGTTCATTCTCAGTCTCGCCGTCGGCAGCGTCATCGGATCCTTCCTTGACCTCGACTCAAGATTCGACTCGCTTGTCTCGAAACACTCGAACGGACAAGCGGTCCAAGGAATTTCAACCGGAATTCTGCTTTTTTGCATCGGGACTTTGTCAATCCTGGGACCGGTCAATGCCGCATTGAATCATGATTATACGTATTTGTTTACGAACGGGATGCTTGACGGCGTCACTTCGACCGTTCTTGCTTCAGGATACGGCATCTGCATTGCTGCTTGCGCGCCCGTGCTTTTTTGCTGACAAGGTTCTATTTACCTTTTGGCCAAACTTTGTGCCACAGCCATCAGCACGACGCTATTGACCGAACTTTCGATCGTCGGCGGCATCTTAATCCTTGCGTCCGGCATCAATATTCTGGGACTCAAAAAAATCAGCATTATGAATCTGTTGCCTTCATTGCTGATTCCGCCGATTGGATTGCTGTTCCTTTAAAATGTTTCACGTGAAACAACGAAAACTTTTAAAAACGAACCAAAAGAAGCTGAAAAAAGTTCCTTTTCTGGATGTTTTGATCCATGAAAGTTGTCATGCATACTTAAAAACCGGATGACTTGCAGTTGATTGCAAGTCATCCGTTTTTTAATTTGAGACATATTCTGCCAAGATCTTTCATGATTCTATCATGTTTTTTCGCTTTGCACGACTCCGCAAAAATTGAGACGCTTGTTGACTTGCCAAAATGTGTCAAAAAGCAGTCCTTCCTTTGCAGATTTCTGTTATTAACGTTGAAATGAACGTCTTTTTTCCCATGATGACGCCGCTTGAAAACGTGACAAAGAATGGTAGTTACTGCTTTTTCTGATATTTTTCGATTGCGTCGTCGATGAGCTGACGTATGATCTTCAAATCTTCAACGTATCTTTCCGTGCCGTGAGCCTGAATCGATTTGCGAAACTTCTCACTGCTTGCGACAGCGAATTGCTTTGCCCCCGCTTTAATACGAGAATAATATACGCCTTCGGGATGCTTTTTGTCGTATTCGCGGGAATAGATTCGACGAGAAGGCTCTACTTTGTTGCCTTCGCGTTCGTATGCTTCCTTGTGCTTGAAAAAGTATTCTTTCGAGCATTTTTCAAGTCCCATTTCCAGCATTTCCCGTCGAGTAAATACGTAACTGTCCTCATATGATTCCTTTGCGTCGATTCCGATTGCGGAAAGATTGCTGTTTTCGTCTCTTTCGTAGACCTGATGCCTGTTCGTAAACGGAACGAATACCACGTAATGCGGTTCTTCGGCATCCTTGAATTTTTCCTGCGCCTTTTCCACGAGCGAAATTCCCGTTACGACTTCACGTTCGCAATCTTCGAGACCGAATGCCTTGATTTCTTCCTCGCTGAAATGCGACGTCGGACGAACGGCGTTTCTGGCGGTAATTTCGATTGCGCTCAAAGCCTTTCCGCGCACGTTTTTGACGTAGCATTTTTTCTTGTCTTTTCCTTCAAAAATTCTGTATAATGGCATTTTGTCTGCATTATATCACGAAAGCTATTTTTGTCAATGAGGGGGGCGAGCTGCACCTGCTTTTCGCTTTTTTAGACTTCAACACATAAAAGACAAAGCGCTTGCATCAGGCTTTGCATTTTATAAAATATCGTTCAAAAATTCCGAAATCACCAAAAAAACCGCAAGCCTGATCGACCTGCAGTTTTCCAAATATCGGCGCATCAGTCAACCTTGGCAATCTTTCCCTGTTCGATATACACCGCAAGAATTGCCAGATCGGCCGGATTGACGCCACTGATTCGGCTTGCCTGAGCCAGCGTTTCCGGCTGAATCTTCGTCAGCTTCTGCATGGCTTCCGTGGCAAGGCCTTCAATTGCGCTGTAATCAATGCGCTCAGGAATCTTCTTTGCTTCCATGCGCTTGAGTTTTTCGATCTGTTCGTATTCTTTTTTGATATAGCCGGAATACTTGTACTGAATCTCGATCTGCTCGATCACGTGGCGATCCAGAGTCTTTTCAGGTGCCGGTATGAAATGCAGCAAATCAGCATACGTGACGTATGGCCGTCGCAGGAAGTCGCTTGCCAAAACGCCGTCCTTTAAGGCGCGATCACCATGTTTTTCAAGGTATTCGTCAACTTCTTCGCCCGGTTTGATGCGAATTGATTCAAGCCTTGCTTCTTCTTCCTTGATGGCTTTCTTTTTTTCAAGGAATTTTTCGTAGCGTTCGTCTGAAATCAGACCGATTTCGTGTCCGAGTTCGGTCAAACGAAGATCGGCATTGTCATGACGCAAAATCAACCGGTATTCGGCACGACTCGTCAAGAGACGATACGGTTCGTTCGTGCCCTTGGTTACAAGATCGTCGACCATCACGCCGATATAGGCATCGCTTCTCTTCAAAACGATTTCTTCTTTTCCGAGCGCATGACGACCTGCATTGATGCCGGCAAGGATACCCTGCCCGGCTGCTTCTTCATAGCCTGAAGTTCCGTTCGTCTGACCGGCTGTATAAAGTCCGCGCACGAGCTTTGTTTCAAGCGTCGGTCGCAATTGATAAGGTTCCACCACGTCATATTCGATTGCATATCCGGGGCGCATCATTTCAGCATGTTCCAAACCTTCGATCGAATGCACCATCTTGAGCTGAATCTCTTCAGGCATGGAAGTCGACAGCCCCTGAACGTAATATTCATCCGTGTTGCGGCCTTCAGGTTCAACAAACAGCTGATGGCGCGCCTTGTCTGCAAAACGCACGATTTTCGTTTCGATTGACGGACAGTAGCGCGGACCGACGCCCTCGATGGCTCCGGTATACATCGGTGCGCGGTCAAGATTGTCCTGAATCAGCTTATGGGTCTTTTCGTTCGTATAGGTCAACCAGCATGAAAGCTGATTTTTGACATCGAGATAGTCTTCATCCTTGCTTTCGTAACTGAAAAGATGCGGCGTCGAATCACCGGGCTGTTCTTCCGTCTTGGAATAATCAATCGTATTCCCGTCAACTCGCGGCGGCGTTCCGGTCTTGAAACGCTTGAGCTTGAAGCCGAGACGTTCCAGATTTTCCGAAAGCTTGATTGCCGGTTGCGTATTGTTGGGACCGGACGAATACATCAATTCGCCAATGATGATCTTGCCGCGTGCAGCCGTTCCGGTCGTCAAAACGACCGCTTTTGCTCCGTAGCAGGCCCCTGTATTTGTCACGACGCCCTTGATCTTTCCTTCTTCAACGATCAGGTCGTCAACGATGCCCTGGCGCAGCGTCAGATTAGGCTCTTTTTCAAGCGTGTGCTTCATTTCAATCGAATACTGGCGCTTGTCGGCCTGCGCGCGCAACGCTCTGACGGCCGGTCCCTTGCCCGTGTTCAGCATTCTCATTTGAATGTACGTTTTGTCAGTGTTGCGCCCCATTTCGCCGCCCAAAGCATCGACTTCGCGAACGACGATGCCTTTGGCAGGACCGCCAACGGCCGGGTTGCATGGCATGAATGCCACCATTTCAAGATTGATCGTGATCAAGAGGGTCTTGTTGCCCATCCGACTTGCCGCAAGGGCTGCTTCACATCCCGCATGACCCGCACCGACAACGATGACGTCATAATCGTCGGCTTGATACTTGTTTCCGAATTGCATTTTTTAACCTACTTTCCCAAACAGAATTGACTGAATAATTGATCCAACAGCTCGTCTTCGTAGCTTTCACCGGTAATTTCGCCCAAAAGATTCCAGGCTTCCGTCATGTCGATCTGCACCAGATCGACCGGCATCCCCGAACTGATTCCTTCAAGAACGGAATCAAGCGAATTTTGTGCTTTCTTAAGCAGTGCGATATGGCGAGCGTTCGTTACCATTACCGTTGACTGAGAATTTTCGATTCCGTTGAAAAACAGCTTGGAAATTGCCTCTTCCAAGGCCTCCACACCCTCATTTTTCAAGATCGACGTTGCGTAAACCGGTGCATTTCCCGAAATTTTTGCCAGTTCCTTGCGATCGAGCTTTTCTTCAAGGTCCGTTTTGTTCAAAATGATTATTCGCTTTTTGTCATTGGTCAGTCTGATCAGTTCAAGATCTTCTTTTGTCAGACTTTCCGCTGCATTTAACACCAGCAAAACCAGATCGGACTGCTCGATGGCCTTCTTCGAACGTTCGACCCCGATTTTTTCAACCTTGTCATCCGTTTCTCTGATGCCGGCCGTATCAATCAGTTTCAACGGGACGCCTGAAACGTTGACGTATTCTTCGATCACGTCGCGCGTCGTGCCCGCAACGTCAGTCACGATGGCTTTGTCCTCATGCAAAAGATGGTTCAAAAGACTTGATTTGCCGACGTTCGGACGTCCGACAAGCGCCGTTGCCAACCCTTCGCGCATGATTTTTCCTTGCGAAGCAGTCTTGAGCAGCTGTTCGATGCGCTGCTTGATTTCAATTGCCTTTTCCTTGAGCAGCTTCGTCGTCATCTCTTCAACGTCGTCATATTCCGGATAATCGATGTTGACCTCGACCTGTGCCAAAACGTCCAAAATGTCTTTTCTCAAAGAATCGATCAAGTGAGACAAGTTGCCGTCAAGCTGGTTCAGAGCGATTTTCATTGAACGATCCGTTTTGGCCCTGATCAGATCCATCACCGATTCAGCCTGGGTGAGGTCGATTCTTCCATGAAGAAACGCGCGCTTCGTGAATTCGCCCGGTTCGGCCAGCCTGGCTCCGTTTACCAAAAGCAGCTGCAAGATCCGATTCGTCGCAACGATGCCGCCATGGCAATTGATTTCAACGACGTCTTCTCTGGTGAAAGTCTTTGGCGCAAGCATCAAAGAAACCATCACTTCGTCAATTTCCTCATGGGTTTTCGGATCGACGATATGCCCATAGTTTATCGTATGACTTTTCGCCTGCGTCAAGTCCTTGCCCGAAAAGACTTTTTGCGCAATTGAAACGGCTTCTTCACCGCTCATTCGCACGATCGAAATTGCCCCTTCTCCTGGAGGGGTCGAGATTGCTGCAATTGTATCAAATTCCGTCACCGTAGCCATTTTCTGTTCCTCCTTGAATTATCTCACAAAAAAAAGCGCCCCCACGCAGCCGGATGTCCGAAACAAAACGTGGATAAAGCACTTTCACTACTTCATCGATTTAAGATAAGAATGATTACCTCTAATATAATGTTATTTTCAAGAATTGTCAATTACCTATTGCAGCCTGAAACTGATTGCTTTGTCAAAAACCGTTGCCAGCGTGATGATTTCATTCATTTGCGGCAAAACTTCCCCTTTTTCGATTCGTTTCAGCCGCGAGACATTCATCCCGACGGCTTCAGCAAACTGCTCTTGGCTCATCTGCTGATCTTTTCTGAGCTGGTGAACCGCCAGCTGGAAGTCGATCTTCAGGTTGTTTTCCTTATAAAATGCAGTGCTTTCAACCTCGATTTTCTCAAATCGATACGCATCTTTTTTACCGAATCTTCTTGCAAATCTGTCAGCCTGGTTGAGCTGAACAATGCGCCGTTCGCGCTCAAAAGCACGCTTCATCAATTTGTGCTCCGCCTGAGCCATTTCTTCGATGAATGCTTTTGTCTCAAGACATCCTTTTGCAGGCAGCATATCCTCTTCCAAGCCATTTCCCCCCAGCTTTTTCTGTCCTAGTCTTTAGCCTAACAGAAGTACGACAAATAAGACAGATGGCAGGAGCGTTTGTAACAAAAATGTAACCTTTTACCAAAAGGATGCCGAGCAACCCAGCCATTTTTTGTCCGTAATCGTAATCTATCCAGGATCTCACTCGAATTTACGGACAAAGGCTTCATTTTTGATGATTTGTCCGTAAGCAAAACGCATTTTACGGACAAACCGGCATTTTCAAGTGATTTGTCCGTAAATTTTTGGTCATTATGATGAGGATTTACGGACACAAGCCGCTTTTCGGAGCATTTGTCCGTAATCGCCATTTTTCGAACAGGCCAATTACGGACAAAGAGTCCATTTTCATCGATGTGTCCGTAAACGGAAGTGATATTACCAAATGCAGCGCAAACTGACAACGCACATCTTTTGGGCTCTTTGATCCATGGAAAAGAAGCCGACTCTTTTGGGATATTTCCATCATGGAAAGCGATTGTCATGCATACGCAAAAAAACGGATTGAATTGCAACTAATTGCAAATCATCCGGTTTTTCAGTTTGAGGCATGGTTTTCACGGTCTCTTTCAGTTTGAGACGCAGTTTTTCAGCCTCTTCTCTGCATTTTCAAATCGAAAGGTCAGAACCCTTGTTTTCAATGACTTTCTTATACCAGTAGAACGAATCCTTCGGAATGCGTTTCAAAGAACCATTGCCGCGATCATCGCGATCAACGTACACGAAACCGTAGCGCTTCTTCATTTCGCCAGTTCCGTTTGAAACAAGGTCGATGCAGCCCCACATCGTGTAGCCCATCAGATCAATGCCGTCAATGTTGACGGCGTCATCCATCGATTGAATGTTTGCCTGCAGATACTTGATGCGGTAATCATCGTGAATCTTGCCGTCTTCTGCGATTTGATCGCTCCATCCGATTCCGTTTTCAACGATCCAAAGCGGCTTGTGATATCTGTCCCAAAGCGTATTCAATGCCAGACGCAGACATTGCGGATCAGTTGCCCAGCCCCAGGCATTCGTTTCAAGGTACGGATTCTTGACGCCGTTCATACCAAGATTTCCGCTTGCCTTTGCCTCAGTTTCGTGCGTCGTCAAAACGCCTGAACCGTAGCAGGAGAAGCTGAGAAAATCAACGGTGTAGTTCTTGAGCAATTCGTAGTCTTCAGGCTCGTCATCAAGCTTGATGCCTTCACGTTCGTATTTCTTCCATTGATAGTCAGGATAACGTCCGCCGGATTGAACGTCCGTGTAGAACAGCATTTGCTGATCATGTTCAAGCACCAAAACCTGATCGGCGGGATCGCACGTATAGGCATATGCCGGTTGATAGGCCAACATTTGACCGACCATCATCTCAGGATCAATTTCGTGCGCTGCTCTGACTGCTTTGGCACTTGCAACAAATTGATTATGGGCTCCTTGAGCCCTGTTTTGAGCATTATCGTCCAAAAGACCGCCGCCCATGTACGGACACATTTCCATGGCATTGATTTCATTGAACGTCAGCCAATACTTGACCTTGCCCTTGTAGTATTTGAAGACGGTCCTGGCATAGTTTTCAAAAATATCGATCATCCTGCGATCATGCCAGCCACGGAAACGAATCATCAGATCCAGCGGCGTTTCATAGTGGGAAAGCGTCACAAGCGGTTCCATGCCGTATTGATGGCACAGATCAAAAACCTTGTCGTAAAATGCAAGCCCTTCTTGATTAGGTTCAGGATCATCACCGTTCGGGAAAATGCGCGACCAATTGAGCGAAAGTCTGAAGCACTTGAAGCCCATCTCGGCCATCAATTTGAGGTCTTCTTCATAGTGATGATAGAAATCGGTTGCCGTATGACTCGGATAATAGAAACCGTCAACCAAGGCCGGTTCTGCATCCGCTGGAAAATCCAGATACTCTCCGCCCCAGGAAATCGGTGATTTGCCTGTCGTCCCGTCAGCTTTCTTCCAAGTAACGCAGCGCGGTTCCGTTGCAGAACCGTTCGTTACGACGTCAATGGCATTCAAGCCTTTGCCGCCTTCGTCAAATCCACCTTCGTATTGATTGGCAGCCGTTGCGCCGCCCCACAAGAAACTTTCTTTAAAAGCCATTTATTTTCCCTCTTTCTCATTATTCTTCCATATGCACGGGATCAATCACATCCTCCAAGAAGAAACGTTGTGATTCGGTGTCAAAGTCATATTTGAAAATTCCGCAATTAGGAATACGATGTTTCTTTAAAATCGGTTCCGGATCTTGCCAGGCAGACAAGAAATTGGCACAGGCACCAGCATGAGAGACCGCCAGAACCGTGTTGTTTCCATCTTTGTTCATGACTTCAAGCAAAGTCTTGACGACGCGCTCTCTGACCTCGTTTTCATCTTCTCCGCCAAATTGCTTGTAATATCCGGCATGACGCTGTTCTCTTGAAGGATGAAGATATTCGTGTTCTCCTTCAAACGTTCCAAAGCCCACTTCTCTGATGCCCTTAAGTCTCGCATAAGGCAAAGAAGTGATCAATTCAAGCGTATCGCTTGCTCTTTCGGCCGTTGAACAGCATGCCGCATCAAACTTGATGCCTTCTCGTTCATAATAAGCAGCTGCCGCCTTGGCTTGTTTGATGCCATTTGTCGTCAAAGGCGAATCGCACCAGCCCTGAATCTTGCCTTGAACGTTGAACAATGTTTCACCATGTCGCATTAAATATAATATTTTCTTCATTTTGTCCGCCTAATATATATACAAATATTTTTACTGACTTTACATTTCGTATTATAGCGCTTTCTTTTGGCTAAAGTCAACTATTTTCTTGTCACGAAAAAATTTACTTATATCAGTTTTTATTTCATAAATAAACTTTTACAAGAGGAGATGGCCGGAAACGGCATGCCTCAAATTGAAGACTCAAATGATGCAAATAAGCAAAAATAGTCAGTCCAAAAAAGGGGGTTGCCCGTAACGGGGGGCTGCCTTTTACGGGAAAATCCCAGAAATCGGCATTTTGCCCGTAACGGAGTCCCGGCATTTACGGGCAAATCCCAGAAATCGACATTTTGCCCGTAACGGAGTCCCGGCATTTACGGGCAAATCCCAGAAATCGACGTTTTGCCCGTAATCGTGGTCAAGTATTTTACGGGCAGATTTCAGAAATCGGCTTTTTGCCCGTAACGGAGTCCCAGCATTTACGGGCAGATTTCAAAAATCGGCTTTTTGTCCGTAACGGAGTCCCGGCATTTACGGGCAGATTTCAAAAATTGGCGTTTTGCCCGTAACCGAGATCAGCTTTTTACGGGCAGATTTCAAAAATCGGCTTTTTGCCCGTAATCAACCGGATTGCCGCACGACACAAATCAGACGGTTGATGCGCAGCACTGCATTTGGCAAAAAAGTCGGCTCCCATAAATCAAAAAATACCGGACAAAGTCAGTCGCAGATCGACCGCCCTTGTTCGGCATTTTATTCAAGATACAATCGTGACTTTTTCAAAGTCCCTTCTTGCTTAATTTTCGAGTTTTGCGACTTTTTCGTAAACGTCGACCAAATCCTTGGCAAGATCAAGGAAAGTAATCGCATTCATCAAATGATCCTGCGAATGAACGGTCAAAAGCGTAACGTTCACATGATTTCCTTGTGCTTCCTGCGTCAGCATCCCGGTTTGGGTATTATGTGCTTCGACAAGGGCCTGATCGGCATCTTTCAATTTGGCCTTGGCACCTTCAAAGTCGCCGTTTTTGGCGCATGTGATTGCTTCAACGGCAAAGGCTTTGGCGTTGCCGGCGTTGATGATCAGCCCCATCGTGATCTGCATTTGTTCTTCTTCAGTAATCTTGTTTTCTTCAGTCATCTGTCGAACCGTCCTTTATTTCATCAAATCAATTGCTTGTTGGAGCACCTTAGGACCGTTCATCATGCCATATGCCGTCATGTCGATTACGGCTAGAGGAATATTCGTTCCTTCAAGCTTGTTTTTGAAATCAGCTTCCAGGTAGCGAACTTGAGGTCCGAGCAAAACGACGTCAATCTTCTTCGTAGCAAGCTGTTGATCGGCATCAGAAGCCGCCGTTGCAAAAATTTCATAGTCCAGACCTTGTTCCTTTGCGGATGCCTGCATCTTTGACACCAAAAGACTCGTGCTCATCCCTGCAGCGCAGCATAACATGATTGTTTTTTCAGCCATAATAATTACCTCCAGAAAACACCATTAAACGTTAACGGTAACATTGTTGATTTTATTGATGTTAACCGTTTTCTTTTTACACTATCATTTATAACATATTGGTACAGGTTTGACAAGTACCTTTTTATATTGCTTGATAACTTATTTGTTGATTTATAACCACCCTCTATAAAATACAGTCTTAAGTATACAAAAGTGCTCCGGATCGTCAAAGCAGTCCAGAGCACTGTATTTTATCTTGCAATTTTAGAAAGCACCGCCGCCGGATCCGCCGCCGACACCACCGGAACTTCCGCCGGAAAAGCCGCCAGATCCTCCTGATGAACTGGAATAGCTGCTTGCATGAAAATTAGACGAGGCACGAGAAAGAGCGCCTGAATAACTGTCAGGCTCAAAGCTTCCGTATTCTTCGTCATCAACGATTGCGCGATTTTCATCGAAAGCCTCATTGACTGCCGCTTTCCCATAAGTTGCTTTCAATTCCTTGATGACGCGCTTGGCAACGCCGAACGCGACGGCGTAAGGCAAGATTTTTTCCCATAAGACGATGTCGCCGACTTCGCGCAGGTCAAACCGGCCGACTTCTTTAAGCATCTTTTTGAAGCATCTGACTTGATATCGTTGCTCCTGTCCTCTTTGGTTATACTTGTCGTGAGTCATTCTGTAGTAAAAGATGCTTGCTGCAGACAATGCCAGTTCGGCCAGCAGGATAAGCTGCCACTTGGCGAACAGGCCTTTCAAAAACAAAAAGATCAGAATTGCGATGACCGCATAGACGTTATACTTGAAATAAGTTTTCAGGCGTTCATTCCATAAGACGTTTTTCATTGATTTATAGTCGACGTTTACTCTGACTTCCACATAAGAACACCAGCCTTCAAATTTATCATGGAGTCTTTCAGAATTTTCATGATCTTTGCCGTACCTTTTCAGTTGTTTCATCGTATAGCTTTGACCGTCTCCGACTTTTTCAAACAAAAACTCGTCCAAATCGCCGTCATTAAAGTCTTTCCGCTGCTTTTTGGAAATCTTCCAGTCCCTTTTTTCAACAGGCGTAATCAAAACGCGCTTTTGGCCGGCAAGATCCATCAGATGAGCCGTGTAAGTCCTGGCATTCGGCTGCTCGCCTTTATCCAAAACATACGCTTGTTCAGGCGGCATTTGGGGAATTTCATACGAGCGAACATAGTTTTTGAGTTTCTTCGTTCTTTCTCCCGGGCCGACCAACGCTGTCACCGGAATCGCCAAACTCAAAACAGACACTAACCAAAAAGCAAGATAGCTTAAGAAACGTTCTTTTCTGCGCTTTTCATTGGCAATCTTTGCAAGTTCCCTTTCTTTTCTTTCGGCCTCTTTTTTATATGTGATATTTTTTACGTTCGGACAATCCGGCGTTACGCTTGTAGGAAACAGCAAGCGCGTTTCAACAAACGTTCTGGCAGGATTATGTTCGAGCGTCATCACGACCTGGCCTTGATCTCGATCAACTTTGGTCTCACCGCTAAGATCCCCATGCCCATAAGCTTTAAGTTCAGGAACCGGTCTTGACGGCAGATTGATCGTTATCTGAACGTCAGACAACGGTTTCTCCCAGCCCTTGCCGATGACTTTCCAATTAAGCTCTGCCGTATCTTGATAATTCGTAATCAGCGATTTGATCGTATAGCGATAGACAAAAGTTGCTCTGCCGCCGTCCATCTCATGATAAATCTTCATGCGAACCTTGTCGCTTCCTTTTTCAATCGAAAGAGTATCGTTCTTTCCGCTGTTTTCAACAGGCAGATTGATCGGATTGTCGTCATTGGCGATTTGAGCTCCGATATCTTCAACTCCTTTGATTCCCTTCAGGTCCTGATCATAGTAGACACCGTGAAATTTTCCGTCAAAAGCATACGTTACTGCCTGGTTGACGATAACGTCGCCGTTTTTTTGCACGTCGGCATTTATCATAACTCTTTTTATCTCATAATCCCTATCGCTGGCAAATGCAGTCCTTGTCCAAAAAAACATGCAGCATAGCACTGACAAAAAGATCAGCCATAAGCCTTTCTTCTTCAAATCAATTACCCCCGAGAACAAAACCTTTTAATGTTTGGATGCTAAAAAGCACCGCCGCCGGACCCACCGCCGACACCACCGGAACTTCCGCCGGAAAAACCGCCGGATCCGCCGCTGGCCGAGGAACTGACGGATGACAGTGCCGAGGAAAACGATTCGGAAAATCCTCTTCCGAAATCAGATCCGGACATGACAAAGATATAGTTTGGCCCCCACGCATCTTCGATGGCCTTTTCGCCGAATTCAAATTTCAATGCGGCAATGACGCGATCGGCCAGATCAAATGCGACCGCATACGGCAAAATCCGTTCCCACAAAATAATGTCGCCGACTTCTTTGAGATCAAATTTTCCGATGTCTTTCAGCATCTTCTTGAAGCACCGAATCTGATAGCGGAGTTTTCGTCCTTCTGTCGTATACTTGTCATGCGTTCTGCAATAGTAAACGTATGCTGCCCAAACGACCAGATCAAGCACTATCAACAATCCTGCCCCTTTCAAGGTCACGAACAACGTTTCAAAAACGGCAGCCGTAATCACTAAAAACGAGATTACGACGGCACAAATGCCAAATGTGATTCCATAGGCGGAATTCTTCTTGTCTTTATAATTCAGCTCATCGGCTTGGTCCTTGGTTGTCCTTGCCCAGCTTTCAAAACATTTATTCAAACGCTTTGAAGCTTTGGATCGTCGGCATTTTTTCTTCATCTCCTTGACTGAAAATGAAGTTCCGTCACCGATTTTGGTAAAAAGATAGTCAAGAAACGTTGACTCATCAAGCAGTTTTTCATCCTTCAAAAAGATGCGATAATCTTTTTTGTCTTCATCAGACTTGACGATTTCAAGGCGTCGTTCTCCTGCAAGACGCATCAAATAAGCCGAAAACGCTTGAGTATTCGGGGTGACGTCCTTGTCGATCACATAAGCGACTTCCGGCGTAACGGAAGGAATCTCATATGAATGAACGTACTTTCTTTCCGGTTTGGTCTTATTGCCAGGCGAAACGAAAACCGCCACAATAACGTAAACGACTCCCAAAACAACAACGAATGCCGTAAACAAGCTCTTCAAGCGCCGCCTCTGCTCCCTTTTTCTGTTGGCTTCCTTTACGAGTTTGGCCTCTTGTTTTTGAATCCTCTTTTTCGCATCCTTGAAAACATGATTGTAACTGTAAGGAACGATATCTTTCGGAAAAATCATATGCGTTTCAACAAAAGTATTTGAAGGGTTGCGATCAAGCGTCATGATTACGCGGCCGGCCTTTTTGTCCACTTTCGTTTGTCCGTCGAGAGGTCCGTGAGTCCATGCCTGCAGCTTGTCGATGTTCTTTTTTGGAAGATTGATCGTAATTTTGACATTATGCAACGAATGATCCCATCCGGTTCCGATGACCTTCCAGTTCAATTCTGCCGTATCGTTATAGCAGGTGACCATTTGTTTTAGCGTATAGCCATAGGTAAATACAGCCTTGTCATCCGAAATTTTGTGATATAATTTCAATTTAAAATTTTGAGCATTGTTCTCAACGATTCCGTATGTATTGTCTGCACCGGAATTACCTTCTTCCAATTCAATCGTCTTGCCGTTTTGAGTCACTTGTGCAGAAACGTCCCGAATGCCTTTGATTCCCCTCATGTCCTGATTGTAGTAAACGCCGTGGAAATCCCCGTCAAAATCGTAGGCAACGTCTTGTCTGACCCTGGCGTCACCGTTATCCAAGATATCAACGTTGACTTCATACTTTGTAATTTCGTAATCATCATCTGCCTTGGCACTGGCAAATCCCAACATCCAAAAGCAAATCATGCTGAAAAAAATAAGCCGTAATTTTTTCATTAATACTCCTCTTTTAAAACACCTATTTTCAATACCTATAATGGAATTATCTCATATTTTCATGCAGCTTTCTATCTTTTTGTCAGCAATAGGTGATTAACGCTCTGAATTTCCCAAGAAATAACAAAAAAACCGGGAATATTTCCCGGGAAATAATTATTTTTGACAATCTTCAACTCAAACGATCACCTTAATCAAGGTCTGCACCGTTAGTCTTGATAACTTTTTGATACCAGTAGAATGAATCCTTGCGGGAACGTTCCATCGTCCCTTTGCCTTCGTCATCCTTGTCAACATAGATGAAACCGTAACGCTTGGACATTTGACCCGTTCCGGCTGAAACGAGGTCAATGCATCCCCATGGCGTATAACCGATCAGATCAACGCCATCAAGCACGACTGCCTTCCTGGCTTCTTCAAGGTGCGAACGAAGATAGTCGATGCGGTACGGATCATGAATGCTGCCGTCTTTTTCAACCTTGTCAACGGCACCCAAGCCGTTTTCAACGATAAACAACGGCACGTGATAGCGATCCGTCAACAGGTTGAGCGAGTAGCGCAAGCCAACAGGATCGATTGGCCAGTCCCAGTCGCTCTTCTTCAAGTAAGGATTGTCCGTTAGGGCCTTGAAAACATCGTCCAAGTCGTCCGGAGCAACTTTTTTTGCCGAAACGGCCATTGATTGATAGTAGCTGAAGCCGACATAGTCAACGGTGCCTTCTTTAAGCACGATGCGATCTTCTTCGGTAATATCGGGCCGGAATCCTTCACGTTCAATGTAGGCCTCAACGTTCTTAGGATATTCGCCCCAGACCTGAACGTCTGAGAACCAGTTGCGACGCTGGTCAACTCGTTGTGCAAGCAAGACGTCTTCCGGAGCAGAAGTTGCCGGATAAATAGGCGTATAATTGATCATCGTCCCGATCTTGAAGTCGGAGTTGATCTTGTGTCCTTCTTTGACTGCAAGGGCGCTGGCAACAACCTCGTAATGAGCCGCCTGATACATGCGCGCTTCGTTGTCCTTTGAGTCTTTGCCAAGCAGCAGACCGGAGTTGGTGCACATCAGGAAGTCATTATTGAAGGCCGACTGGTTGTCGATTTCGTTAAACGTCATCCAGTACTTGACCTTGTCCTTGTAACGCTTGAAGCATGTGACTGCAAATTTAACGAAGAAGTCGATCACTTTGCGATTTTCAAAGCCGCCGTATTCTTCAACGAGATGATACGGCATTTCAAAGTGAGCCAGCGTAATGACTGGTTCAATTCCGTACTTGTGGCATTCGTCGAACAAGTCATCGTAAAACTTCAAACCTTCTTCGTTTGGTTCTGCATCATCGCCGTTTGGGAAAATACGCGTCCATGCAATTGAAGTTCTGAAGCACTTGAAGCCCATTTCGGCAAACAAGGCAATGTCTTCTTTATAGTGACCATAGAAATCGATGGCTTCATGGTTAGGATAGTTCTTGCCAGGAATAACTCCCTTTGTAATTTCGCGCGGAACCCCGTTTGCGCCAGCAGTCATGACGTCAGCAACGGAAACGCCCTTGCCGCCTTTGTTCCAACCGCCTTCCAACTGGTGAGCAGCAACGGCGCCGCCCCACAGAAAACCTTTAGGGAATTCATTTTTTGTCATGTCTCATTCCTCCGATTATTTTGATTAAGCGCTTTCTTTTCATCTACTCTCTTAGTATAATTCGTTGGTACAAATTTGTCAATTACCAACTTATTATTTTTTTGAAGAAGCTGACATCCATTAATCATACAGCCTATCCCTGCACCCTGGATTTGGACAATCTGACATTATCCGTCAGGTAAATCAAAAGCTTTGCATAAAAAAAGACGCTGATCATTCAATCAACGTCAAATCTTATCTCATTGCTTTATTTTTTCATCTGAATATAGTTGAAGACTTCCTGTCCCGCAATCCCGGCATCGCCGACAGCCGTCGTAATCTGTCGCAGAAACTTCTGACGAACGTCTCCAACGGCATAGATGCCGGCAATTTTTGTTTCCATATGCTCGTCAGTAACGATCCAGCCGTTTTCATCAGTAATGCCGAGATCTTTGAACGGCTCGGTCATCGGTGTCGTCCCGACGTAGATGAAGACGCCATTTGCTTCAAGAATACTGTCTTCTCCGGTTTTTTTATTGTGAACTTTTACGCCTGAAACCTTCATGTCGTCTCCGATGATTTCGGTTACGACGCTGTCCCACGTAAACGACATCTTTTCATTTGCGAAAGCGCGATCCTGCAAGATCTTTTGCGCGCGAAGCTCATCGCGACGATGAATAACGTTGACGTTTTCGCACAAATTGGCAAGATACAAGCCTTCTTCGATTGCAGAATCGCCGCCGCCAACGACAACGACGCGCTTATTGCGGTAAAATGCCCCGTCGCAAACGGCACAGTATGAAACGCCGCGGCCGCTGTATTTTTCTTCACCTGGAACGCCAAGCTTTCTGCTCTCCGATCCGGTTGCGATAATAACGGCTTCTGCTTCATATTCATCGCTGTCCGTTTTGACGTGCTTCGTCCCGTTTTCGTCAACCGTGATGCCGGTCACGCTGCCATACAAAAGCTTCGCACCAAACTGCGTCGAGCTTTCATACATTTTCTTGGCAAGTTCCGGTCCCATGATTGATTTAAATCCAGGGTAGTTTTCGACTTCGGCGGTATTGTTCATCTGACCGCCGTAAATGCCGCGATCAAGCATTGCTACCTTGAGATTGGCACGAGATGCGTACAATGCAGCGGTCATCCCGCCAGGACCTGCGCCAATCACGATCACATCGTATTTTTCAGTCATTTGAAAATTCCTTTCTGAACAGGTGCTTTTTACTAGTCAATATATTTTCCCACCATGTCGATCAACTCTTCCTTGTTATGAAAACCGGTAAGCTGTTTGACCTTTTTGCCGTCCTTCAAAAGAATCATGGTCGGAATCGACATGATTGAAAATTCTTTAGAAGTTTCAGGATTTTCATCGGTATCAAGCTTGCCTACCGTAATTAATTTGCCTACTTCCGAATCAAGCTCGTCGATGACGGGTGCTTGACGCTCGCAAGTAGGACACCACGGGGCGATAAAGGCTACCAAGGAAAGTCCGTTGCTCGTTTCTTTCTTGAAGTTGTCATCAGTCAATCTTTTTACCATTCGCATCCACCTCCGAAACACCTATTCAATTAATCACTTGAATAGTTAGAATATACCACCTGTCATCTTATTCGTCAATCTTTATGCCCATCGCTGATGTAGTCCAAAATTTTGTACATGATCTGCTTGTTTTCTTCAGGAATTCCATGCAAAAGAATTTCTTCAGGCGTTTGTCCAAGGTCGCTCCCCTCAGCATAAGAACCGTCATTGACGACGATTTCGCGCAAATCGTTCGGAAGCGGCTCAAAGTGAAACTGCAGTCCGACAATGCGGTGATTCATGACAAATCCTTGATTTTTAAGCAGTCTGCTTGAAAAAAGAAGCTCCGCACCTTTTGGAATTTCAAAACAATCCTGATGCCAATGGAGCACGCTGACCTCTTCCGGAAGACCTTTGATCGCATGCGATTTCAAAAAAACAGGTGCAAAGCCGACTTCTTTGACGCCGCTGTTTTTGACGACTCCGCCAAGTGCCTTTGAAATCTGCTGCGCGCCAAGGCATGCTCCGAAAATCGGCAAATCTCGTTTAATTGCGGCTCTGATCAGGTCGCGTTCTTTTTTCAGCCATTCAAAATCATCGTTAGGACTCATCGGGCCGCCCAAAATGACCAGCATGTCCGTTTCTTCGACATCAGGAAGGATTCCATATCGATAAGGGTGATACACGTAAAGCTCATGTCCGTTTTCTTCTGCCCATGACCGAATGGCGCCCGGCCCTTCGTTTGGGGTATGCTGCAACACGTTAATTCTCATTTTTTCCCGCACCTTCTCTTTCAATGTATCTGTTCCAATCATAGGTACTCTCATTCAAGCTGTAAGCGTTATAGCCTGATTCGCTCAAAATTTTGGCAGCTCGAGTTGCATACGTACACAGATTGCCGCGACAGTAAACCACGACGTCTTTATCGGCCGGAAGCGTATCAAGCTTTTCCTTGAGCTCAGGCAGAGGGATGTTTTTGGCCTCAGCAATGTGAGCAGTCGCGTATTCGTCAGCCGGACGCACGTCGATCAGTTCGATTTCGCCGCTTTTGGCCTTGTTATAAGCCGCATCAAGCGACATCGCATAAACGTCGTTTTTTTCAAAGTCCTCTTTGATCTGACTGATTCTTTCAAGCTGATCTTCCCCGACGTCGCGCAACAGATAGAATAAATCAACGACCCTTGAAGAAGCCGGCCCGTAATAGATGTGATTTCCGTCACGCTTGCGTTCGACAAGGTTTCCGCTGCGCAAAACCTGCAGATGTCGCGACGTGTTTGCAACGCTCATCTTGGTGAGTTCGGCAATCTTTTCAACCGTTTTTGGTCCTTGAACCAGCAGATCCATGATTTCCAAGCGTCGTTCGCTCGAAAGGCTTTTGCCGATTTTTGCCAGTTCAACGTACAGATCGTTTTGATAAGTCAATATTCTCACCCCTCTTGTCAAATGCAGAGTTCTTACTTACCGTCGTTTCCAAACAAAGATGCCAGCTTGGCAGCCATCTCGGGATCAAGTGAATCGCCCAGGCTTGAAGTCTCATCTTCGTTTTGCGATGCAACTTCTTCATTTAATTTGGCGCGCTGCTTGACCGATTCGATGACGGCCTGTTCGGCTGCCTTGATTGGTTCGACTTCAAGCCGTCCGCCGGCAGAATCAGCATGTCCGCCGCCTCTGAAGTAGTCTTCAGCAAATTTTGCCACGTCAAGTCTGCCGTTTGAGCGCAACGACACGCTGTGGCTGTCAATTACGAGGGCTGCATCAACATCGTATTTTTTAAGCAGCTCATGAGCAATTTCTGATTTATAGTCGCTGGCATAGACCACGCCAAAGCCGTGTCCCTCGATTTCAAACGTTTCGACGTTTTTGAGGTGCTTGTCAAGATACCGCTGACGTCGCCCTTCCAAAGTTGAAATCAAGAGCTCATGTTCAATTCTGTATTTTTCCCAACCGGAAGCAAAAACAGAATCGACAAAAGATTTTGACTTGCTCAAAGGGAAGAACCAAAACAGCTGATTCAATTCGTCGGCTGCTTTGCGCTCTTCATAAGACATGTTTTTGTCATTTTGAAAATCCCACGTATCATATGCCCGAATCATCTCAACCAGCTCTGCCAGTTCTTTTTGCTTTTGCTTTGGAACAAGCGCAAAATTCGGCTGACGGGTCATGAAATCCCAAACCAGACTGGCTGCGCTCGGCGTGACGTTTTCATCCAACGGCAAAATGCAGTTCTTCGAATATCCGGAGCGCAATTCTGCTTCGCTTTCATGATGATCGAAAATAAGCCAGTGATTGGCGAATTTTTGCTCCAGCAGCTTGAAGGAATAATCACTGTCAGGAGTCATGTCCATAATGTAGACATCGGTATAGCGCAAAATATCCGGTTCCTTGAACCAATGCTCAAGCTCGCGGTCAAGGTTGCCGGCTGAACAGGTCGTCAAATCGAATTCAACGCCCTTGAACATATAAGGCGCCAATGCGTAAAAAAGACAAGGGGCACCGAATCCGTCCAAGTCGTTATGCGAAAATAGTTTGATATGCTGAGTCTTTCTCAAGTTAAAATCCCCTTTACATGGTTTTGCTAATTCTAATTATACCTGTCTGCCTGCCAAAAGTTCCATACATTCATACGAAAAATTGTCGGAATGTGTTATTATGATTGTTGATAATAAAACAAACATTGGAGAAAACAAATGACATTCACGCTTTACATGGTCCGTCACGGACAAACGATTCTCAACAGCTATAATCGCCTCCAGGGCTGGTGTGACTCCCCGTTAACCGAAAAAGGCACAAATGATGCCCACAGTGCCGGCAAACATCTCGAAAACATCCATTTTGATGCTGCTTACAGTTCCGACACGACGCGCGCCATGAAAACGTGTCGCTATATTCTGTTTGAAAACAAAGAGTATCCAAAAACGCCAAAACGCAAGACTTTAACGTATTTCCGCGAACAAAGCTTTGGCTACTTCGAGGGAAACGATGCGACCCAGACATGGCTCATGGTCGGGGCCGTTCACGGATGCCGCACCTACAACGACCTTTTGGACAAGTATTCTCTTGCTGCAACCAGAGACCTTTTGCATGAGGTCGATCCTTTCAAGGATGCCGAAAGAGATGAAGACTACTGGGCACGAATCGATGAGGGTTTCGACTGGCTGCGCAAGCACCATCACGACGGTGAAAAAATTTTGCTGGTCAGCCACAGCATCACGATTCGCTCAATCGTTGATCGTTATGCCCCCGAGCTCAGGTCAGCCAAAAACGGTCCAAGAAATGGTTCCGTCACAAAACTTTCCGTTTCGGATGACGATGTTAAAGTCGAATACTACAATCATCATTTGGATAACGAAACATACTGATTGAATCAGGCATGATTCCTGACATATTTTGCTTTTGCAGTCTCTGGTCTTTTTTCTTCCTATTATAGGATACTCGATTACGGACAATCGCGTTCTTTCGATTTTGCACGTAACCAAGCACCTCAATGACTCATGTTTCTCGGAAAAAAATGCCAAATCCAGTTCACGATGCTTATTTGACGAATCAGCCGTAATTGGGTCGGCACTGCATTTAACAAGATATGCATGTGATTATATTCGTTATCCTTAGAATAAGTGATTTTTCAGCTTGTTTTTTCGCATAAACTGATTTAAACTAAGTTTATGTGCTCGAGTTGCAACTAGACCAGCTGCAACCGCAAGTTTCTTTACCTCGGGTTCTCCGCTCGAGAGTGCCAATAAATTTTATCTATATCTCAAGTATTAGAGGTCGGAGCTGCTCGTTCGGGCCTTTTATTTTGCGTTTTTTTCAGCATATACCAATCATTTGTGCGCATTTCCGCCTTTTTATAAGCATTTCATCATCTTAAGCAAGGGGTGTTTCACGTGAAACACCCCTTACAGCGTTGACATTTGCATCATTTTTTAACTATAATTTAAACAGAACAAAAATCGGAGGGCCAAGCCATGAAATTCATCGCCATTGTTGGCACAAATGCCAGCAAATCGTACAATCGCAGACTGCTTCATTTTATGAAGAAACATTTCGCAGCCAAAGCTGAAATCGTCATTAAAGAAATCAAAGAATATCCTCTTTTTTGCGAGGACTTTGATGAAACGCCGCATTCAATCATGGAATTAGCAACCGAAATCGATCATTCTGACGGCGTCATTTTTGCTACGCCGGAATACGATCATGGGATTCCGGCAGCGCTCAAATCCGTCATTGAATGGCTTTCCTATGACGTTCACCCGCTAACGAACCGTCCGGTCATGATTGTTGGCGCCTCGCTTGGAAATCTCGGCACGGTCTACGCCCAAGACGACTTGCGCAGAATCCTTGATTCACCGGGACTCGGACCATACGTGCTCCCTGGTCATCAGTTTTTGCTTGGGCATGCACCCTCTGCATTTGACAAAAATGACAACTTAAACGACGATCGCACGATTTCATGGCTCGACACGTGCTTTGACGGTTTTATCAAATATGCGGTCTCAATCAACTCCATGGCAGGTCGAAGCAACCAAGCCGATGCTACGACCGGTGCATCTTCCAAACCAAGAGAAACGCCGGTCATCGTCGATTTGAGAACAAACGAATCAACCGTCGATGCTTCAACGTCCGCTTCAAAAACTGACAAAACCAATGACTATGGAATTGATGAGAAAACCTTTGGCCTGGTAAAATCTTCCGTTGACGAAACGACCGGTGCATCTTCGTCAAATGCAGAGCAGAAAACATCTGAGCGGCCAGTGATCGTCAATCTCAGACAGCCTAAGATGGCGGTTAAAGCCGATTCGGTTACAGGGGCATCGCAAGCGTGAAAGAAAATATTCAACAGACCGCGCTGACAAAACATTTCAGAGCACTGGGCACCAGCATTTCGTTGACCGTCTTCGGAACGCTTGACCAAGCCGTGCTTGAAAAAAGCGCAGACCTTGTCAATCATTACGAAGATATTTTGACCGTCAACAGAGATCATTCCCAGCTCATGAGCGTCAATCAGGCTGCCGGAAAGTTTCCGGTTCAAGTTGAAGCCTCGGTCTATCAACTGACAAAGCTTGCGGTCGAAAAAAGTCGTGCAAACTTTGGTTTTAATGCTGCAATCGGTCCGCTCGTCAAACTGTGGCACATCGGATTTTCTGATGCGAAAGTCCCTTCTGAACAACAGATTTCAGAGCGTCTTTCTTTAATCGATCCCTGGCAGATCGAATTAAACGACGCCGATCAGTCGATTTTCTTAAAAAAAGCCGGCATGGAAATCGATCTCGGGGCCATTGCCAAAGGCTATATTGCTGACCGCATCCAAGATTTATGGCATGCATACGGAATCGCGTGCGGCATCATCAATCTCGGCGGCAACCTGTTAATGGTCGGAAAACCTCCGCACCATTGCGATGGATTGTGGCGCATCGGTCTCAGAAGTCCTTTTTCAGACAACGATGAACCGATTGCAGTCGTCACGATGCCGCCATGCTCGGCCGTCACAAGCGGTATCTACGAACGAAGACTGACTTCAGGTCAAAAGAGCTATCATCATATCCTTGATTCAAATACAGGGTATCCCAGGGAGAATAATCTGAACAGCGTCACTGTCTTCTCCAAAAAGTCCATCACTGCAGAAATCGAAACGACGCGACTCTTTTTTGCGGGCGAACCTTTGCCGGACTATCCGTTTGAACAAGATGTCTTTGGAGCAGCATTCATTACGAAAGATTGTCAAATCAAGCTTTCGGGTATTGCTCCCGGGCAAATTCAGCTGCTTGACAGTCACTATCAAATCATATGTTGAACCAAGGATGCGACTGAAAAAAAATCCCGTTTTACTCTTGAATTAAATGAAATGTCGAACAGAATCTGTCCGTTTGCGGCTGATTTTGTCCGGCATTTTTAATTTACAATGAATAAAAACGATTTTTTTCAAGCGGCAGTACTGTTCAACCAATCTATCCAAGATCTCACTCAATTTTACGGACAAACCTGCATTTTCCAGTGATTTGTCCGTAAATTTTTGGCCATTATTATGATGATTTACGGACAAAAACCTCTTTTGGGAGCATTTGTCCGTAAAAGCGGGTCCAAAACGTCTGAATTTTTACGGACAAACGGCCATTTTTGCCCACTTTATCCGTAATCGCCATTTTTCGAGCAAGCTAATTACGGACAAAGCGTCAATTTTCATCGATGTTTCCGTAAACGGAAGAGCTTTTGCCAAATGCAGCGACTGATAAATCAGCGCGCCAGACTCTTTTTGGATATTTTACAGCAATTTGATTCCTGCATACACAAAAGCCCGGATGAGATCTCATCCGGGCTTTTTGGTTTGAGGCATGTTTTTTCCCGGCCTCTTCTTTATTATTATTTTTCTTTCAGATATCTGTCTAATTTTCGCTTGACCTCGGTTGCTTTCGGCAGCAGGACGCCGACTTCTTCAACCAGACTCGGCGATTCGAAAAATTCTGACGTCTTGCCTGAATAAACCAATTCGCCGTGAGCCATTGCATAAACGTCTTCATATTCTTCCAAAACCCAGTCCATGTCATGCGTAATCGTAATGACGACGTGTCCTCGGTCGGCAAGATAGCGAAAAATCGCGGTAATTTTCTTCCTGCTTGGCCAATCAAGCGACATCATCGGTTCATCGAACAGCAAAATCTTCGGTCGAACCGCCACTACCGTCGCAATGCTCAGCAGCTTGCGTTCGGAAAGAGATAAATCATAGGGATTTTCGTCCATTTTATCGGACAAACCGACTTCTTGAAGAACTTCTTCTGTGATGCGCTCAACCTCAGTTTCCGGTTTGTCCATCTGACGGAGACCCCACTCGACTTCTTTTTTAACGGTTGCATTGAAAATCTGATCGTTTGGATCCTGAAAAGTCAAACCGATTCGCTCAAGGCGCTTGTCACCGATATAATCATTCAAATTCTGGCCTTCAACGGTGATTTCGCCTGAATCAGGCTGATTAAGGCCGCTCAAAAGCTTGAGCAAAGTAGATTTGCCGGCACCGTTTTGACCGATGATCGCAATCATCCCCTCGCTAAAGGTCAGATGTTTGATTTTAAGTCCGAAATTGTCGCCCGGATACGTGAATTTTAAATCGTTAATTTCAATTTTGGTCATCAAAACACCCCTTAAGCTCGGAAAGTTTTACGGGAAAAAGTCCGCTCGGAAGCTTTTTTCCAAGCTCTTTTGCCATTCGATAAACCACCGGCAGATACAAGTCATGGCCTTCTGCGACCTGATTGATCACGTCAAGCGGTTTTCCTGAAGCAATCAGCTCACCCTTTTCCAAAACCCACAATTGATCTGCAATCTCGCACAAATCATCGACTTCGTTCGAAACGATGAAAATCGTTTTTTCGGAGCAGCCCGCAAGCCATTCGAAAAATTCTTTTCGGCCAACAGGGTCCATTTGGCTCGTTGGATCATCCATGATTAAAAATTCAGGGTCAAATGCGATTTCGGAAGCAATCGCCAGGCGCTGCGTCTGACCACCGGAAAGCGTGTCGGGCGCTTGCTCCAAAAGATCTTCAAGACCCATCTGACAAGCTGCTCGGACAACTGATTTTGATGCCTCTTCTTCACTCATCCCTTGATTGATCAGTCCAAATGCGATTTCATCGAAAACAGTATCTGACAGACCGCTGAGCTGCCCCGCTGTATTTTGCAAAACGACTCCCGTATGAAAATTATATTCGTCAAACGCCTCAAACGGTGAAAATTCGCCTAATCTGACAGTACCGGAAACGTGACCTGAAACAATATTTGGAATGATTCCCGAAAGAACGTCGCAAAGAGTAGTTTTTCCGGAACGACTGTTGCCGATGATTCCGATGATCTGACCCGTTTTTGCAGTCAAGGAGATTCCCTTTAACGCCGCTTCGTCTTCTCCGCGATATCTTACGCTCAAATTGTCCAAAACTATTTGTTGATTAGCATCCATACTTTACATCCTATCAAAATTATGCTTGTCAAACCAAGTGCTCGATGAAACATCTTGTCCATCAGATACGTTCTCCTTAATGCTCGGACCGTGCGCTTCTTGCTTTCAAAATTTCGCAATTGAAGCGAAATCGAACGCGACATCGACTGATCGAGCGTCTTGATCACCAACGGGATCAAAATCGGCAGAATCGTCTTGAATTTTTGAATCAGCGACTTTTGTTCACCGATTCCGCGAGCTCTTTGCGCAAGCTGAATCTTCTTAAGATTTTGCATCATTTGCGGCAGAATATAGCAAACTGACATCAATAAATACACGGTTTTGTATTTCATCCCTGCATTTTCCAAATACTTGGCATTCTCAGAAATCGTCGTCGTCTGCATGAAAAAATTCGTTGCAAGAACGATCACGATGATTCGACAACCAAGCAAAGCGGCATAAGTCAAACCTTCCTGGTAAAACGCAATTGTGCCTAAAGAAAAAGCAAGCGTCTCGTTGTGAGGGTAAAACAACCCCTGAATCAGCAGCATCGTCAAAATCATGAATGCGCAAAAGCCAAGCGCCTTCATGCTGCTGCCTAATTTCCCCGAAAACAACAACAGAAAAATCGTTGCCAAGATGAGCGCTGCTTCGGCAAAGATATTTGTCAAAACAAAGCTCAGCAATGTCAAAACGGCAATCAGCAACAGTTTCGTGACGGGATCAATGCGTTCGTGCCACGGTCTTGTCAGGTTTTCCTGCATCATTTCTGGTTTTTCCATCTTATCAGTCCTTAAAATAACTAATCATTTTCTTTGGAATCTGCTTGTAGATGAGGCAGGCAACGTAAGCTACGACAACCTTGTCCAAGATATCCAAAACAAATTCGTCAACAAAAGAAGCAACAAACACCGGAACGTGATTTGCGACCAAAACGGCAAACAACGAATCCCCCCAGGCAATCCCGGTTTGTCCGCCCCAGAAAATAACGTTGAGCGGCGTTGAAATCACTGAAGAAACAAGCGCAATGATCAATGCGGACACGAAAATTTTCCCAGCTGACGAAAAGCCGCCCTTAGCATGCAACACGCCGACGGCAATCCCGATGCCGATGCTCGTCAAAGCATAAACGGTCGAAACAGGCGACAAGGTCAGACCATAGATCACGTTGTTGATGAAACCGCTGATAGCGCCAGGAATCGGACCGGCAAGCATGCTTGCAAGGTACGTTCCCAATGAACCGAGCCAGACCGGAAGCTTGAGACCTTCCGCAAAAGCCTTGGCTACGTAGTTGATGCCGACTGCGGCAGGAATCAGTCCGATTACCGCTGGCGTAAGATTGACTCTCCAAATACTTGATGCTGACGATGTTTTCTTATCCATAAAAATTCTCCCTTATGCATTAAAAGTAAAAGCAACCTTTATAAAGCTAAAAAAGTAAAATAAACTTTTAATTTATAGTTGTTTTTATCTTACCATCAAAAAAATAATTGTCAAGCTTTTTGGGTAAGAATTACTTGAACAGCTGCTGAAAAGCCCGTAAAATGCAGAGCTTGGCATCGCCTGCTCAATCGGCACGCCAAGACGGACTTACGGGCAAAACGGCGATTTCTAAGATTTGAACGTAATCTGAGACCAAACTGCTTTGCGAAGGTAAACGAGCAGAATATTTTTTCAATTTTTGTGGTTTTTGTCTACTTTCAGTGTCGCGCGCCTCGGTTTCGGAGGGTCAGGTAGACAAAAATCAGACTTCTGACCTTGTCCTCCTTTTGGACGTTTTGATACACGAAAATGAAAACAGCCTCTTTTTTCTTGCTTCCATCATTGCGGTCTGGTTGCGACTGACTTTGTCCGGCACTTTTAAATTCAGTAATGCTCACCCAATCTATCCAAGATCTCACTCAAATTTACGGACAAAGTGCCATTTTTTGCTGATTTGTCCGTAAGCAAAACGCATTTTACGGACAAACCGGCATTTTCTGGTGATTTGTCCGTAAATTTTTGACCATTATGATGAGGATTTACGGACAAAAGACTGTTTTTGGAGCATTTGTCCGTAAAACCGGGTCCGAAACGTCTGAATTTTTACGGACAAACGGCCATTTTTGACCATTTTGTCCGTAATTGCCATTTTTTGAGCAGGCCATTTACGGACAGAAGGCCCATTTTCATCGATTTGTCCGTAACCGGCAGTGATTTTGACAAATGCAACGCCTGATAAATCAGCACGCCAAGCTATTTTGGGTTATTTCCATCATTGCGTTCAATTGTCGCGCATACGCAAAAAAATCGGATGATTTGCAATTGATTGCAAATCATCCGGTTTTTCGATTTGAGGACTGATTTTTTTCGACCTCTTTCAAACTCGTCGCAAAATTTTAGCTTCTTCTCAAGTCATAAGGTCTGTAGACGTAGTAGTACGCACAGTTGTGCGTGCCGTGATACCACTTGTAATTAAACTCCTGAACGGCTTTACCTCTGGCGCCATAAATCGAATTCGGATTCTTGTCCCAGTAATAACCGCAAGTCGAGATGCATTTTGCGTCGGATCCGGCAGAAGACATGATCATGATATGTCCGCCGTCGCCTCCGCTATAGCCCTTCTTTCCCCAAATGACGATATCGCCGTATCGCGGAACATAATTGCCGTCCCTGCCTTCTCTTGCAAGATAGTATCCGTTTGACTTGAGGTACGGATGAATCGACTCGGTATTGTAGGTATAGGCAGGTCTGGAAGCTCCGGCACCTCTTAAAGCCGCAACCATCGATCCGGAGCAGTCCGCAGTCCCGTCAGCCCCTGTTCTTGAACCGTACATCGAATAAGTCAGCTTGCCTCTGCGGTTGAAGAACCAGTTCAAAACGCGCGCGGTAAAACAATTGAGCGTGCCGTTGCCGTTAAAACTGTACCAACGATTGCCGATTTTTCGTTTTCCGGTATAGCGCGCACCGCTTGAAGCATCGAAATAATATTGGTCATGTCCGACTACCTGCCAGCGATACTGCATTTGACCGTTGTCAGCATAATAGACTACCTTGTTTTGACCATATGACTTCAAATCTTTGAAGCCCGTCTGCATTGCGCCGGTGCACCTGTCAAAAAGATACCAGTGTCCGCGATAGTTTTGCTGACCGTACTGCATGCGACCGTTGCCGGCATACAAGCACTTCTTCTTTTGACCATAAGGAGTCAGATCCTGAATGCCGGTCAGCATTGCGCCGGTATTCATGTGGAACAGGTACCAGTATCCGTTCAAGTGCTGCTGTCCATACTGCATTTGACCGCTCCAATCATAATAGACCGTTTTCTTTTGATTGGAAATCCACTGAAAACCGTATTTCATATTGCCGTTTCCGTCAAACAGATACCAGCTGCCGTTAACGTTCTTTTGACCCGTAGCTCGTTTGGCAGTCTTCTGGTCAAAGTATTGCGTATTTCGACCGACTTTGAGAAATCCGACATGAATCTGGCCATTGTTATCGAAATAATAGTGGTTGCCGTTGAGCTCGACTACGCCCTTGTAGGCGAGCGCGCCGGTCGTTTTGTCAATGCTGTATCCGTTGGCCGCATATTCGACGTGACCATGATTGTCGAACAGATAAAGTTTCTTCGTTCCTTTGTCGTATGCAACCTGGGAGGTCGTCATTGCACCCGTATTTTCGTCAAAATGATACAGATTTCCGTCAATTTTTTGCATGCCTTTCAACCGATGACCGGTCTGTTTGTCATAATAAGCCGTCTTCTTTTGACTTGAAACCCACTGAAAACCGGTTTTCATAAAACCGTTTTGATCGAACAGGTACCAATCGTTGCCGATTTTTCTTTCGCCGATCGTCATTTTGCCGGTCAACGTATCGAAATAGTATCTGTGACCGCTGATGTCTTTGAATCCGTACTGCATCTGGCCGTTGCCGTCGTAATAGACGATCTTTTTCTGGTCACCGATCCACTTGAGTCCCTTTGCCATTGCACCGGTATTTTTATCGAACAAATACCAGTGTCCAAACAGGTGCTGCTGACCGTATTGCATCTGGCCGTTGCCTGCATAGTAAACGATTTTGTCCTGGCCGTAGCTCTTTAAATTCTGAAAACCGGTTGCCATTTTGCCCGTTCCGTTTTGGAACAAATACCAGTGTCCCCTGATGTTTCTTTGACCATACTGCATCCTGCCGTTTTTTTCATAATAGACGGTCTTGTTTTCTCCGTAATTTTTCAGATTCTGAAGGCCTGTCTGCATTGCGCCCGTTCCCCAGGAAAACAGGTACCATCCATTGCCGATGCGCTGCTGGCCGTACTGCATCTGACCTTCGTTGTTATAATAAACGGTTTTCTTCTGATTTGCGATCCATTGAAATCCGGTTCTGGCAGTTCCGTTTTTGTTGAACAGATACCACTTGCCGCCGATGTTTTGCTGACCGCTGCCATGAGAAACGGCACCTGTCATGCGATTCATGTCATATGTTCTGCCGTTGATCTTTTGGCGACCATACTGCATTTGGCCAGCATTGTTGTAATAGACGACTTTGCGCTGACTTGCTATGTATTGGAATCCGGTCTGCATCGCCCCGGTAAAGTTGTCGAACAAATACCAGTACCTGTCGATATGCTGCTGACCGTACTGCATCTGACCGGCATTTGAGTAGTAGACTTTCTTCTTTTGAGATGAGATATATTGAAATCCCGTCTTCATTTCGCCTGTTTGTTCATCAAACAGGTACCACTTGCCATTGATGTTTTGCTGACCGTGCACCATGTTGCCGCTGCCATCGTAATAATATGTCTTTTTTTCATCCTGACTCTTTTGGAAACCGGTTTTTTTAGGCTGAGTCGTCACCACAGGATTGTTTTTTGGAGATAGCGTTTGCTCCGTCGGCGTGGAGACGGTCGCTTGCGAAGCTGCTTTGGGCGTCGATTGCGAAGCAGCCTTTTCAGTTTCTTCAGTCGTTGCCGCTTTTTCCTGCGTTTCCTCAGCTGCCGTGGACTGCTGAGAATCGCTTTGGACCGGCTGTGTCGCTTCAGACGAATCCTTTTGATCTGCAGATTCCTGTTTGTCTTCCGTTTGACCCTGCAAAGAATTATCCGGTTCGCTTTGCACGCTCGTTTGAGCAACGGACTCATCGGCATTTGCCACCGCCTGATTCGTTTCGATGAAAAATGCAGAGCCTCCGAACAGCAATGCTAAAGCAACCCATCTTTTGCCCGATTTGTACAGTTTGAAACGTTTTTTTACATCCATTAAACTACCTTCTCTCACTAATGTAAAAATGCATCCATATAATTGTCAATCGGTAACCTGACAGTAAGAATGAAGTCAAAATTAAAAAATATCAAAAATAAATCATGGCCTTTTTTAAATGAGAGAAAATGGCATTAAATTAAAACTAAAGAAAAAAATTAAAACGGACCGCCTTGAAAACTTTGCTTCAAAGAGTCCGTTTTAGAAATTCTCTAATCAAAAAAAGATTTTTTCCGCAAAAATCTGCAGAAAAAATCCCATTTTAAAAAATCGATCAGTCTTCCTTGCGCTTCTTCAAGCCCATGACTGCAAGAACCCCGGAAAACGCAAGCGTGATCAGACCAGGAACGGTGTAATTCTTGACATCGTCGCCTGTTGCCGGACTTTCCTTGCCGTTTGCTCCGGTTGAAGAATTCGACTTGCCATTTGCTGAAACGTTCGAGCTGCCCGGCTTTGCGCCAACGTCAGAATTGCCTTCAGACTTGCCGCCGTTGTTTGAACCGTTGCCTGCGGTCTGGCCGCTGCCTGGCCGCTTGTCATCGTCCTCAGAACCTTTACCCGTCATTTGTTCGGACTTCTTCTTAACGATGACGTTCGTCTTGAGAACCGCGCTTTCGTTGCCGGCATCGTCATATGACTGGAATTCCACGACTGCATCCTTGTCAACCGTAAACGGCTTGTCGTAGTTCTTCCATTCGGCCTCGCCTTCGAATCTGTAACGCAAGTGGTTAAACGTCTGATCCGTGTCTTCCTTGGCGAATCCGAGCGTAACCGTCACTGATTCCTGTGAACCGTCAGTCGAGCTCAGCTTGACGGTCGGATCCGAGTAAATTGCGTTGACGACGTTGTTTACGCCGACTTTGGTCGTTTCAGATTCGTTGCCGTAAACGTCAGCATATTTGAATTGATATTCGCCGTTTGCCGCAACGCTGCATTTGCCATCGGGAACTTCGCTCCAAGTGCTGCCGTCCGTTGAAACATAAAGCTTCGGAGCCTCATAGTTCTTGTCAAAGTCGGCACCTGCTGCGGAAAGCACGACCGTTTGCGCTTTTTTCGACGTGTTCGGCGTTACGACCGGCGCCTTGAGCTTGGCTGCGTGATGCGCAAGCGTAAACGAAGCATCCGTCGCATTGCCTGCCGAATCTTTCAAGGAAACGGCAACTTTCTTCGTGCCTTCGACGACCGGATCGATGCTGTATGAAACGTCAGCCGCAGCACGACCCTTGAAGAAGTCTTCGTTAAACAGATAGTAGTCCTTGTCGGTAAATGCAGCATCGCCGTCAACCGTCAGCAGGTAGCCGCTGAGATTGTCATTGATCTTTGCCTTGAGCTCATACGGATTCTTGTTCGTATAAGCGGTCAAGTTGCCGTTTGCATCGGCCGTCATATTTTCAAACTGAAGCGACGGAGCCGTTCCGTCAACCCAAAGGATGAAACCGTAATCAACGACCGGCTTGCCTTCGTTCAGTTTCGAGGACTGGATGAAGACCGGCAGGGACTTCGATCCGTTCGTGATTCCCGTTGCCGTGTATCTGAATGCCAACGTGTTCTTGTCATATTGAACGTCTTTTCCTTGAATCTTAAAGACGTCGACCGGATACTTGAGCTTGCCGGTAATCGTCAGTTCGCCTTTTTCGGCATCGTAGCCCGTTGTCGTCTTGCCAACGACCGTCACGCCGCTTTCAAGGTTGTCGAAATCGATCACGCTGCCGTTGTACGTTGTCGAATCAGTCGTCCGCACGTTGAACGTCTTCGTTGAAACGTTGCCGTTTGCAGAAACTGCCGTCAGCGTATAGACGTTGTCGCCGTAGTTCAGATTCAGATCCTGACTGAATTTTCCGCCGACGATCTGAACGTCCGTTGCGCTTTCTTTCGTCGACTCGTTCTTCAAGGTCAAGGATTTTGCATCTTCGACTGATCCTGTCAGCTTATACGTGCTTGCCGGAGCCGTCACGGTCTTCGTTGCTTCATCCAGGCCGTCAACCGAAATCTTGGCAGAAGAAAGGTCTGCCTTAAACTTGACCGAACTCAAAACGTTCTTTCCGTCCTTGTCTTTTGAAGCGGTCAGGACGTTGTCGCCTGCCTTGACTGAAACGCTGGCCGTAAAGTATCCTTCACCGTCGGTTTTGACTTCCTGTCCGTTGATGAAGAACGTTTCATTCGGTTCATACGTTCCTGAAACGTCAAACGTCTTCTTTTCGCTGTCAAACCCTTCTGTGTTTTGCGTAATCGTCGTGTCGTTTCCGACGTTGAAATACAGTACGCCTTCAGCATCCTTGACCTGGCTCGTCGCAGAAAAGCCGATATTGCCTGCCTTGTCTTGAGCAGATGCATAAACGTAATTTCGACCGGAAACAAACTCAGACGCTACGCTGTCTTTTGTGACGTACTTATTGGTCTTCCTGTCAAGCGTCAAGTCTGTTTTAACAACGTTGTCATTAACGAGCAGAGCCACGTCCTCAACGCCGACGCCCTTGCCGTCAGTTGCGGAGAATTCGACGCGTCCGTCTTCTCTGATCTTGAGATCCTTGATCGAAGGCGCAGTATTGTCAATCTTGAACTTGACGAAGCTGACCTGCTTGTCGCCGTCGGTTACCGGCGTCGTCGTAATCTTGTACTGATACGTTCCGTCAGGAGCGTACTGTTTCCTGCCGTTCTTGTCCTTTAAGGTTCCGTCCCACTTGCCTTCATTATGAGTCGTCCATTTACCTGAAGATGCGCTGTAATAGTCCTTGACGCCGTCATAATCCGTTCCGAGATTCTTAACGACTTTTCCGTCCTTGTCAACGATCTGATATTCGGACTTCTTGTAGTTTCTCAGATAATAAAGACTCGGTTCGACGTAATCGTTGATGCCGTCTTCGTTCTCAGGCGAAAATGCCACGGAATCGGCGTCAACGTTGTATCTGCCTTTCTCATCGTCATAGTAGAGTCCAGGAACGTTTCCGTCGTTCGTCGTCAGGAATCCGGCATAAGTCGGCAGGTTCCAATCGTCTTCATAAAGCATCTTGCCGACAATCTGGCCCTTGCTGTACGTCCCGTAAAAGCCCATGTACGGAACGACGAGATTTGGCGCATCTCCCTTTCCTTCAAAGCCAACGTATCCTTCGACGAACTGCTGCTTTTCAAACCCTTGCGGAAGCGACAGATTGAACGTGACCTGCTTTGATTCGCCGGCTTTGACCGTAATCGTGTTCTTGTCCGTCGAAATCTTCGCCTTGTCAATCTTCGTATCGTAGATTTCGCCGTTGTCATCCGTCTTTTGCCGGTAGACGCCGCCGTAGTCATTGAACGAATACGTCTCATCTTTTGAACCGTAGTTGTGAAGTGTTACGGTAAAGCTTGCGGAAAGGCCGATTTCCTTGAGGGCGACCGTCCCCAGGCCGGTCTTGTCATAAGTTGCCGAAACGTTGTTTTTAACTGCTCGATCAACGTTGATCTGACCTGCGCCCTGGCGTCTTGGGGAGATGATTTCCTTCGTATGCTCCTTGTCTTTCATAGGAGTTGCGGTATTCAAAACGGAATTCTTGGCAAAAGTCGTCAAAGCCTTGCCCGAAAGACCAAGATCTCGATTCTTGATTCCTTGAAGAATCAATGCTTCCGAACCTGCAACAAACGGTGAAGCCATTGATGTTCCGCTCATTTGCTGATACTTGTCGTTATTGGCAAGCGAATAGATTTTTCCGCCCGGAGCCGAGATTTCCGGTTTGAAATCAAGCGCAGGCGTCGGTCCCCATGAACTGAAGTCCGACATCTTACCGCTTGAACCGTTCGTCACCAGCTGACTGGAAAATTTCAAATCAACCGTCTTGCCGGCCGCAGCCGTCTCTTCGAGCTTTTCGCCGTCCGCAAGCGATGCTCCGATCGCAGGGAACGTCTTGTCGTCAATCGCCATCGAAATCAAATCCGTGCCGACGTTGTTATAGATGATGACACCGACCGCACCGTGTGCTTTGGCATTGTTGACCTTTTCCGAGAAGGTGATCGCGCCGCGCTTGACGAGCGCAATCTGTCCTTTGACGTCTTTTCCGTCGTACTCATCTTCTGAGCCGGTTCCGACCGAAACGACTTTATGTTCGCCGGTCATCGGCGCATAGTCCGTATCCTGTCGGGTGATCACTGTCGATCCGTCCGTCAGGTCTGAAACCGAATCAAACTTGACGTTGCCCGACGCATCTTTCATCGTTGGCGAAACGACTTTTTCGTTTTCAGCAGAAGCAACGGTCAAGGCTTCCGGCGTAATTCCGGGTGCCCCGACCGTGCTCAATTCGTCAGAATCAAACTGCTGGTCGGGATTTCCGTTCCCGGTCGATGTCGAAACGCTGCTGTTGCCGGCTGAAATTACGCAAAGAACGCCTTGTTCAGAGGCTTTTCTGACCGCAGACTGTTCAGGATCGTTTTCATCGACGTTTGAACTGACGGACCCAAGACTCATGTTGATCACGTTTGCCCCCAATTTGACCGAGTCTTCGATTGCGGCAATCAAATCATCGTCATAGCAGCCTTTGATCGAGCTGTTGTTCGAAAAGACCTTCATTGCGAGCAATTGCGCATCGGGCGCGACGCCTTTGACGGAATCGGCCCCCGTCCCGTTGGCAGCCGCAATGCCGGCAACGTGCTGACCATGCATGTCGCCATTGCCGTTGTCGATGACGTTGTCGTTGCCGTCGGCGTAGTTGTAGCCATAAGGAACCTTGTCCGTATAAAATTTGCCGTGTCCGAACTCCTTTGCTTTAGCTTCAACGGAATTTTTTGAAAGCGCGGTTTTTGTTCCGGCATCAAGCTTCAAATCCTTGTGATTGTAATCGATTCCGGTATCAATAATCGAAACGACCATGCCTTCGCCTTTGAGCTTGTGATTTTGCCAGACTTTTTGAACGTCCGCCATTTCATTTGCGGAAGAATCGGCCGGATAATAAACACGAACCGGTTTGACAGAAGCAACGCCTTTCAGATCCTGAATCTTTTGCAAATCGGAAACTTTGACGTCGATCGAAAAACCGTTGACCAGATATCCGAACGAGCGCTTGACGCTGCTTCCCGAAATTTTTTCAACCTGCTTGCGAACGTCGGCCTGTGCTCCTTTGACCTTGTCGACCGCTTTTTCGATCTTTTTGACCGATTCCGTCGAACCGGTTGGTTTTGCCGTATGATCAACGGCCGCATCGGCATCAAGCGTCACGATCACGCGAACCTTGGAATTTTCGTCCGTTCGGCTCGTCTGTCCTTTTGCTTCCTGCTGCTCCTTGATTGCTTCAAGAAATTTTTGCTTGTCGATCTTGGCCTTTTGCTTGTGTTTTTCCTGCAAATACTTGGTCAGGATCTGCTTGGACTTCGATGATTGCGAAACGACGTCGGCCGAAACGCTTGATTGCAGCGACAAAGCCTCGATCGGAGCATTCAAAACCGCACCGCACAAGACCGTTGCTGCTATCAAATGCAGAGCTTTGTCGGCCCTGCTTGAATTTGAAAAGCTTTTATCGTCCTTCAAATTATGTAACCCCCTATTTAAAACCTTTGCAACGAACTACTCACATTCATAAAATTATCAAAACTTTCAAAAAATATCAACCATTTTTTAATTTTATTTTCACTTTCAACCTATAAAACGAGTTGATATCTTGATAATACTGTCAAAAAAATAAATTGTATAAAACCTTTTTATGACATCGTTATGAATTTTTGATTTATCATAATTTAGTTTTTCTTTACATTATTATGTTAAGATTAAAAAGAATTAATCGAATACGAAAAAAACCGGATGATTTGCAATTGGTTGCAAATCATCCGGTTTTTCAATTTGAGGCACAGTTTTTTCCCAGCCTCTCTTCATCATATTATGCTTAATGCTTTTTGTTCTTCAAAGCCTTTTCGCGAGCTCTCTGCAGCTTGCGTGCTTTTTTCTTTTCAAGGCGTGCCTTTTCTTCGCGTTCGCGTTGAATCTTGAACGGATTGTTGATCAACAACGTTTGACCAACGGAAAATGCATTCGTGACCACCCAGTACAACGACAAGGCGGCAGGAACGCTGATGGCCGTGACAAGAATCATCAACGGCATGAACACCATCATCCCTGTTGTCATGGCATTTTTTTCGGGCTGTGCTTTAACGCTCAGCCATGAAGTAAGGAACGTGAAGATTGCGGCAAGGATCGGCAAGATATAATAAGGATCTTTATCCCCCAGCTGCATCCACAAAAATTTGCCCGTCTTCAATGTTTCGGAACGGAAAATTGCTTGATACAAAGCAATCAGAATCGGCATTTGAACCAAGAGCGGCAAACATCCGGCAACGGGATTTACTCCTGCTTCCGCATAGAGGCGCTTTTGTTCTTCGCTCATCATGCGCATTTGTTCAGGATCGCTTCTGTCCGGATACTTCTTTTGAAGTGCCATCAGCTGAGGCTGAATCTCAGTCGTCTTGCGCATCGACTTCATTTGATAAATCATCAACGGCAAGATGATGATTCTGACGATAATCGTAAATACCACGATTCCCCAGCCATAGTTATGACCAAAAATGCTGCTGAGACCTTGGATGGCTCGGATGAAGTTCCAGATAATGTAGTGATCCCAAAAACCGGTGCTTGAAGCATCGACCGGACTCGTACCACACCCGCTGAGAACAAGCATCAAAGATAAAACCCCCAAGAGAGCTCCTGTGCGTTTAACTCTTCTCAAACTGGTCTACCTCACTTTTAATAACGTAGCTATTGTTCAGTCTAATCAACAAGCTTGAGGTGTGACCACTCGCTCCAATTTCCTACTTAACGAAGGTCACTGTCGACTTGGTCATCATTCAAGACTTTAGCCAAATGCAGGACATGAATCAGATGCTGCTTGACTTCAGCAGTCGACATAAACGCCACGCCTGGACGAGCGATTACGATAAAATCACAATCTTGCTTCAGCTGCGGTTTCAACTCCGTCAAGCTTTGACGAATTCGACGCTTGACCCAGTTTCTCGCAACAGCATTGCCGATTTTTTTACCAACGGAAATTCCGACGCGAAAATGCGGCTGCTTCGGCTTTTCAATCATATAAACCACAAACTGCTTGTTGGCACATGACTTGCCTTGAGTGAAGACTTTCTGAAATTCCGCTTCCTTTTTGACGCGGTATGATTTTCTCATAAGACATCTCCAAATTCATGTTTGGCCGATAAATTTAAAAAAAAGACCACTGACGGTCCAGTGGCCTATGCAGACAATACTTTTCTGCCCTTACGGCGTCTACGTGCTAACACATTGCGGCCGTTAGCTGTGCTCATTCGCTTGCGGAAACCGTGTACGCGTTGGCGATGGCGTTTCTTTGGTTGAAATGTTCTCTTCATTGATGTAACACCTCCCGTTTGATTAATTTCATTTGCTGACAAATTCAGACTTACTTTGTAATACTAACACACTTTACATCATAATTAAAGTCATTTTTTTCAGAAAAATCATCAAGCATTGTCACCTGTGAATAAATCAAAACCTGTGAAACTTTTTGACTTATCCACAATATTGCGGAAATCGTCCACCGTTTACTTCTTTTTGCCTGTGACTTTTTTTGCTCTTTCCACACTTTGAATAACAAGGTTATCAACAATCAACAGGCTGTGGATATCATCATGTTGATTTTGTTCTTTTCTCCTGTTGATAACTTACTGAACTCTGTGGTATTTATGCTTTTTTGTTATCACCATCTTTTGTGGATAACTCAAAAAAGAAAAAGAAAGTTCTCTTTTTGTGCACAACCTGTGGATAATCAAATTAACAAGGTGTTTATAAAAATAATTTTCTTTTCCACAAGTTGTGCATAAGCTACCAAGATGAGCCTTGTTTCACACCTTGCCTGTGGAAAACTTTTTTTAGTCATGTTAAAATAAATCCATGATAAATTTCTTAAAAAGGAGGAATCTTTTGTGAACGATCTCGAATCCATCTGGCATCTTGTTTGTACATATTTTCAAGCAAAAACGACCGAAATGTCTTATCGCTCCTGGATTACGACGGCAAAACCCCTTCAATTCACGGATAATACTTTGCTGCTTGAAGTACCGTCAGTTGCGCATCGCGATTACTGGAACAAAAATCTGACAGATCAAGCAGATGCTTTCCTTGAAAAAACACTGGGCGAAAAAATTACCGTTCTGCTGAAACTTCCGGAAGAACCGAATCCTTTCACGATTGCTGAAGAAGAGATCAAAGCTGAAGAACAAGCCGCGCAATCAAAGTATTCAGACGCACTGGATTTTTCAGTCAAAACAACGTCATCAAACGCTTCAGAATCCCAATTGAACGAAAAATACACGTTTGACACTTTCGTTGACGGAAACGGCACTCGCATGGCCTATGCCGCAGCACTTGCTGTCGCAGAGGAACCGGCAAATTACTATAATCCGCTGTTCATTTACGGAGGCGTCGGACTCGGAAAGACCCACCTGATGCACGCTATCGGAAACCGACTCCTGCAAGACAATCCGAACGCCCGCATCAAATACGTTTCAAGCGAAGCCTTCGCAAATGATTTCATCAATTCAATCAAAAGCAAAAATTCCGAAGCTTTCAGGCAAAAATATCGCAACCTTGACTTGCTTTTGGTTGATGACATTCAATTCTTTGCCGAAAAAGACGGTACGCAAGAAGAATTTTTCCACACGTTCAACGCTTTATATGATGACAAAAAACAAATCGTTTTGACCTCTGACAGGCTTCCAAATGAAATCCCCAAGCTTCAAAAAAGGCTCGTTTCCCGTTTTCGTTGGGGACTTTCAGTCGACATCACGCCGCCTGACTTTGAAACAAGAACCGCCATCCTGCGAAAAAAAGCGGAAAGCGACTTTCTCGACGTTTCCGATGATGCATTAAGCTACATCGCCGGAAAAATCGATTCAAACATTCGCGAACTGGAAGGCGCTTTGATGCGCGTTTCTGCTTATGCCAAACTAAAGCACCAGCGAATCACGACGAGTTTGGCAGCAGAAGCTTTGAGCGACTTGAATCAGGGCTCTTCTTCACACGAGCTGACCATCCAGGAAATCCAAAACAAGGTTGCAAAATACTACCACGTTACGGTTTCCGAACTTCGAGGCAAAAAACGCGTCAAGACGATTGTCATCCCGCGCCAGATTGCGATGTACCTGTCGCGGGAACTGACGGATGCTTCTTTGCCAAAAATCGGACAGGATTTCGGCGGTAAAGATCATACGACGGTTATTCACGCCTATGACAAAATTACCAAAGCCGTCAAAAAAGACAGCGCAATCAAAAAAGATGTCAATGCGCTGTTAAAAGAGCTAAAGCGATAGCTGTGGATATCTTTGGGATAAAACGAAATTTCGTCCACATTGTTATTAACAGCCGAAAAAGCAAAGTTACAGCCTTTTTGCGAAGTTTTCCACAATATCCACAGTCCCTACTATTACTACTATCTTATTTTATTTTATATATTCTTATCGTACAGACAGAAAGGACGATTTTTGTATGAAGTTTTCAGTACACAGAGCTGCATTTCTCCAATATCTGAATACGGCTCAGACAGCTATTTCAGGCAAAACAACTTTAGAAATTTTAACGGGCGTCAAACTTAACCTGTCAGCTGATGCCTTGACTATTACCGGCAGCAATTCAGATATTTCGATCGAAACGATTTTGTCAATCGCGGACGAAGATGCGCAACTGACCATTGAAGAACCGGGCAGCGTTGTTTTGCCGGCAAGATTTTTTGGCGAAATCGTCAAGCGCTTGCCGGAAGACACGTTTACGCTGACCGTTAATGATCGCTTCCAGACAACGATCGTGTCCGGCGCCTCTGAATTTACTATTAACGGTGTTGAGTCGGAGGCCTATCCGCATCTGCCGGAAATCGACTCCAAGGATCAGCTCAAAATTCCTGGCGATCTGTTGAAACAAATTATCGATCAAACCGTAATCGCAACTTCCAAACAAGAAAACAGACCGATGCTGACAGGGATTCATTTGACGATCAATGAATCTGAACTGACAGCCGTTGCGACGGACTCACACAGACTCAGTCAACGAAAAGCAACGCTTGAAAACAACGCAACGGGAAATTATGACATTCTCGTTCCCGGAGATTCGTTAAGCAAGCTGAGCAAAATGTTGGGAGAAACTCAGGAAGACGTTGAACTTCAGATTTCTGAAAATCAAGTGCTCTTTATTCTTGACCACACGTCGTTTTACTCACGCTTATTGGAAGGTCAATATCCGAATACGGCGCAACTGATTCCTAATTCTGCTTCGACGACGGTTGAAATCGATGCTCACTCGCTGCTCCGCTCAATCGAACGTGCTTCGCTTCTGTCTCACGAAGGGCACAACAACGTTGTTCGCCTGGTTATCGATCCTACGGCCAACACGGCCACGATTTTTGGCAATTCTCCTGAAATCGGCAACGTTGAAGAAGTTCTTGATTTCAATCAGATTGAAGGCGACGAACTTGAAATTTCATTTAACCCGGATTACATGAAAGATGCGCTGCATGCGTTCGGACAAAGCGAGGTCAAGCTTAATTTCACGCTGCCGTTGCGCCCGTTTACGATAGTTCCTTCAGAAGACGACGGTTCGTTCATTCAATTGATTACTCCTGTCAGAACTGCCTGATTTTTTGAAAACGACTGAAAAGCGGCTTGAAAAGGCCGCTTTTCTTTTTTTTGCACAAATTAACGCGTCTTAAGGCTAAAAGAAAGTGCTCTTTTTTCTCTAACGCGTTTAACTTCACGTTTAACGATTTTGTCGCTTAGGAGTCACAAAGTACTAAAATAAAAAAGAACGTCTTAAAACGCGCATAAAATTGTTTTTAGACCCAAAAAAAGGTATAATCTAAAATGAGAACATTTCAATGAAAGGGAGCAGAGCCGTGGAAAAAGAAGTCAGATTGAAAACGCCATGCATTACGCTTGGTCAGTTGTTGAAAATCGAAAATATCGTTTCATCGGGCGGTCAGGCCAAATACTTTCTTGAAGAGCATGCCGATGAAATTCTTGTCAACGGAGAACATGAAAACAGGCGCGGAAAGAAGCTTTATCCCGGAGATGAAGTCGTTGTGGCAGATCAAGGTAAATTTGTCATGAAAGCCGGAGAATGATATGCGACTTTCAAACCTCAAACTGAAGAATTTTCGCAATTATCACGAAACAAAGCTTGAATTTTCACCGAACATCAACGTTTTGATTGGAGAAAACGCTCAAGGAAAGACGAATCTGCTTGAATCTATCTATGTTTTGGCAATGACGAAAAGTCACAGAACGACGAATGATCGAGAATTGATCGAGTTTTCAGAAAAAAGTGCTTTTCTTGAGGGAATAGTTGAAAAAAAGACTGGAAATTTACGCTTGTCGTTGTCTTTGAGCAAAAAAGGCAAGACGGCCAGGGTCAATTCTTTGGAAACGCCGCGTTTGTCTCAATATATCGGCAAATTAAACGTGATTTTGTTTTCACCGGAGGACTTGTCATTGGTCAAAGGATCCCCGGCCGTCAGAAGACGGTTCATTGATATGGAATTTGGTCAGATTGACGCCGTTTACCTCTATGAATTGACGCGCTATCGCACGATTTTGCGCGATCGAAACGTCTATTTGAAGCAGCTTCAGACCAAACAGTCAACGGATCGCGTTTATCTGGAAGTATTGACGGAGCAGCTTGCAAAAAGCGGGGCGAAAATCATTTTAAAGCGCCTTGAATTCCTGGAAGAGCTTGAAAACTATGCAAAAATTTTGCATGCAAACATAACGCAGCAAAAAGAAAACCTGACGTTTAAATATAAATGCACGGCAAGCATCGATGATCTTGAAATGAATCAAGATGCAATTGAAATCAGACTAAAAGAAACGTTTGAAACGATCGTCGACAAGGAAATTTTTCAAGGAACGACGTTGATCGGACCTCACCGAGACGATGTCAGCTTCAAAGTCAACGGCAAAAACGTTCAAACGTACGGTTCTCAAGGACAGCAACGAACGACGGCTTTGGCTGTCAAACTGGCCGAAATCGATCTGATGCGTGCCAAAACGGGCGAATATCCCGTCCTGCTTTTGGATGACGTTTTGTCTGAGCTTGACGGGAAACGACAGACTCACCTTTTAAAAGCAATTCAAGACAAAGTGCAGACTTTTTTGACGACTCCGGGATTGAACGACATCGCACGGCAACTGATCAAGCAGCCGCGTCTTTTTCGCATCAATGCGGGAAAAATCGAGGTCAAACCGGAAACGATCATCTTTTACCCTAAAAAATAAAACGAATCATGGAAAGGACAGTCTATGCAATTGCATAGCGGGAAGCAGAAGTGACTGATAAAGAAAAGCTTGAAAAAATCAAAGAAGAAAAAGCTAAAGAATATGATGCCAGCCAGATTCAGGTTCTTGAAGGACTTGAAGCGGTCAGAAAACGCCCGGGGATGTACATCGGTTCGACAAGTTCGCAAGGCCTGCACCATTTGGTCTGGGAAATTATCGACAATGGCATCGATGAAGCTCTCGCCGGATTTTGCGACGAAATCAACGTGACCGTTGAAAAAGACAACAGCATTACCGTTCAGGACAACGGCCGCGGAATTCCGGTCGACATTCAGAAGAAGACTGGACGTCCGGCGCTTGAAACCGTTTATACGGTGCTCCATGCCGGTGGCAAGTTCGGCGGTGGCGGATACAAGGTTTCCGGTGGCCTTCACGGCGTTGGTGCCTCCGTTGTCAACGCCCTTTCGACCGAACTTGACGTTCAGGTCAAACGAGAAGGTGATACGAACGTTTACGGAATCGATTTTGAACTCGGCAAAGTCAAAAATCCGATGAAAGTCATCGGACAATGCCAGGAGCATGAACATGGCACAAGAGTCCACTTTTGCCCTGACCCGGACATCTTTAAGGAAACGACGGTTTATGACATCAAGGTTTTGACGACAAGAATCCGCGAATTGGCATTTCTGAACAAGGGATTAAAAATCACGATTGAAGACAAACGTCCGGAAACTCCGACCAGAGAAGAATTTCATTATGCGGGCGGGATCAAGCACTACGTCGAATATCTCAACAAAGGCAAGGAAGTCTTGTTCGACGATCCAATCTACGTGGAAGGAGAGCAAAGAAACATCACGGTTGAAGTTGCTCTTCAATACACCGATGACTTCCACAGTAATCTGCTGACGTTTACGAACAACATTCACACTTATGAAGGCGGAACGCACGAATCAGGCTTTAAGACGGCTTTGACGCGCGTTATCAACGATTATGCGCGCAAGGCGGGGATTTTGAAAGAAAATGACGACAACCTTTCCGGTGAAGACGTTCGTGAAGGCTTGACGGCCGTTGTTTCGATCAAGCACCCGGATCCGCAGTTTGAAGGTCAAACCAAAACCAAGCTCGGGAACTCTGACGCGCGTGCCGTAACCGACAAGATGTTTTCTGAAACGTTCAGCAAATTCATGCTGGAAAATCCTTCAGTCGCAAAGCGCATCGTTGAAAAAGGCATGCTTGCTGCCAAGGCTCGCGTGGCTGCCAAAAGAGCGCGCGAAGTCACGCGCAAAAAGAACGGACTTGAAATTTCAAACCTTCCGGGCAAGCTTGCCGACAACACGAGCAAAGATCCGGAAATTTCAGAATTGTTCATCGTCGAAGGGGATTCTGCCGGAGGTTCCGCAAAACAGGGGCGTTCTCGTTTGACGCAAGCCATTTTGCCGATTCGAGGCAAGATTCTGAACGTTGAAAAGGCCAGCTTGGATCGAATTTTGGCCAACGAAGAAATTCGGTCGCTGTTTACGGCTCTCGGCACTGGATTTGGCCAGGACTTTGATGTTGAAAAAGCCAATTACCACAAATTGATCATCATGACCGATGCCGATGTCGATGGCGCTCACATCAGAACGCTGCTTTTGACCTTGTTCTATCGTTTCATGAAACCGATGATCGAAAAGGGCTACGTCTACATCGCTCAGCCGCCGCTTTACCAAGTGCGTCAAGGCAAGATGATTCGCTATATTGATTCGGACGAAGAACTAAAAGAGGTTCTCGGAAGCCTTCAGCCGAGCCCGAAACCGGTCGTTCAGCGCTACAAAGGTCTTGGCGAAATGGATGCCGAACAGCTTTGGGAAACGACGATGGATCCTGAAAAACGTCGTTTGCTGCGCGTCAATCTGTCTGATGCGGAAGAAGCAAACAGCGTCTTCGAAATGCTGATGGGAGATCAGGTCGGACCAAGACGTCAGTTCATTGAAGACAATGCCACGTTTGTCAATAATTTGGATGTTTAATTTGCAAAACGCAATGTAAAAATTTAGAAGTGGAGTGAAAGGAACTTGGTAGAATTACCTGATCGTATCAGCAATGTCGACTTGTCAAAAGTCATGCGAACGTCATTTTTGGATTATGCGATGAGCGTTATCGTCGCTCGTGCCTTGCCTGACGTTCGTGACGGCTTAAAGCCAGTCCATCGCCGAATTTTGTACGGAATGAACGAACTTGGCGTCACGCCTGACAAGCCTTATAAGAAATCGGCTCGTATCGTCGGCGATGTTATGGGTAAATATCACCCGCACGGCGACTCTGCAATTTATGAATCAATGGTTCGCATGGCGCAGGATTTCAGCTATCGCTACTTGTTGGTTGATGGTCACGGAAACTTCGGCTCGGTCGATGGCGACGGAGCAGCCGCAATGCGTTATACCGAAGCCAGAATGTCAAAAATAGCCTTGGAAATGTTGCGTGACATCAACAAAGATACTGTTGATTTTCAGCCGAACTATGATGAAACGGAACGCGAACCCGTTGTTTTGCCGTCTCGTTTCCCTAATTTGCTTGTCAACGGCGCAACGGGGATCGCAGTCGGAATGACGACCAATATCCCGCCGCATAATTTGCGCGAAGTTATTTCCGGACTGCATCTTTTAATGGAAAATCCGGATGCGACGACAGCTGAACTGATGGAAGCAATCCCTGGACCGGACTTCCCGACGGGGGCAATCGTGATGGGAAAATCCGGGATCAGAAAAGCCTATGAAACGGGTCACGGAACCGTGACGCTGCGTGCCAAGGTTGATATCGAAGAGCAGGCAAACGGAAAATCAAGAATCATCGTTCATGAGATTCCGTACATGGTCAACAAGGCCAACCTGATAACGCGCATTGCCGATTTGGCTCGTGAAAAGAAAATTGATGGAATCACCGATATCAACGATGAATCAGATCGCGAAGGGATGCGCATCACGATCGACATCAGAAGAGACGTCAGTCCTTCAGTCGTTTTGAACAACTTGTACAAATTGACTTTGATGCAATCGTCGTTCACGTTCAACATGCTGGCAATCGTCGACGGAACTCCGCGAGTGCTCGGATTAAAGCAGATTTTGCAATATTACCTGAAGCATCAAGAGGACGTCATTCGTCGCAGGACTGCATTTGACCTGAAAAAAGCGCAAGCAAGAGCACATATTCTGGAAGGCTTGAAAATTGCGCTTGACCATATCGATGCAATCATCAGCATCATCAGAAATTCTCAAAGCGGCGAAGTAGCCAAGGATCGCTTGATGAACGAGTATGAACTCTCTGACAAGCAGGCTCAAGCCATTTTGGACATGAGACTTGTTCGCCTGACAGGATTGGAACGTGAAAAAGTCGATGCCGAATACAAGAAAACTTTGGAAGCAATTGCTGATTTTAAAGATATTCTGGCGCATGAAGAGCGCGTCCACAGCATTATTTATCAAGAATTGCTTGAAATTCAAGAAAAATTTGGTGATGATCGCAGAACAGAGCTGATGGTCGGCGAAGTTTTGAGCATTGAAGACGAAGACCTGATCGAAGAAGAAAACGTCGTGATCGCATTGACGCACAACGGCTACATCAAGCGGTTGCCAACGAGCGATTTCAAGGCACAGCGTCGCGGCGGTCGCGGCGTTCAGGGGATGGGCGTTCACGATGACGATTTCATCGAACATCTGATTACGACTTCGACGCACGATGAGGTTTTGTTCTTTACGAACATCGGCAAAGTCTATCGCATGAAGGGCTATGAAGTTCCGGAGTACGGGCGGGCTGCCAAGGGAATTCCTGTCATCAACCTGTTGGACCTGTCGGAAGGAGAAAAGATTCAGACGGTCATCAACGTTGATCCTGAAAAACGCAACGATTCGCACTTCCTGTTCTTTACAACTGTTCAAGGCGTAGTCAAGCGTACTTCCGTGACGGAATTCGGAAACATTCGAAAGAACGGCCTGAAAGCCATCACGCTGCGTGAGGGCGATGAATTGCTGAACGTTTCGATTACTGACGGCAATCAAAACATCATCATCGGGACTCACGGCGGATATGCGGTAAGCTTTTCAGAAAATGCAGTGCGTCAGATGGGCCGCACAGCCTCTGGGGTTCGCGGAATCAGACTTCGCGATGACGACTACGCCGTTGGTTCGGACGTTTTGAAACCTGACAGCAACGTCTTCGTGATTTCCGAAAAAGGCTACGGCAAGCAGACGCCTGCTTCTGATTATCCGATCAAAGGTCGCGGCGGAAAAGGCGTCAAGACCTCAAACATCACGGAAAAGAACGGTTTTTTGGCAGGATTGACGACCGTTGACGGAACGGAAGACATCATGGTCATTACTGATAAGGGCGTGATGATTCGTTTCAATGTCAAGAGCGTTTCAACAACGGGTCGTTCAACGATGGGCGTCCATTTGATCAATCTTGATGATGAAGCAAAGGTGTCGACGATTGCAAAGGTTGAGCCAGAACAGCCGGAAGCAGATGATGAAAAGAATCTGTCAAATGACGAAAATTCAACGGAACAGACTGAATCATCAAATGATCAGAAAGACTCGCAAGATTCTTCAAGCAATCAGGAATGATGAATGAACGGGACATGAAGCGGGCTTGAATTGAAGATGAGGTTCAAGTCGCAAAAAAAGAAAAAAACAGCGAGGAATCGCGTATATTATTAGTAGTAGCGCAAATCAGGAAACAAGTTGCAAAATTAATAAATTAATGTTATAATTTTAATTCGTGAGTATCTAAGCTCAAAAATGCTTAAGATTCTCCTTGTTCTAAAATAAGAACCAAAAGTCCATAAGGAGGTGCAAACAGTCATGACAAATTACGAAATTACTTACATCATCAGCCCAGCGTTGGACGAAGCAGCCAAGAACGACTTGGTAGAACGTTTCGACAACATCTTGAAGAATGATGGTGCAGAAGTCGTAGATTCAAAAGACTGGTCTAAGCGTCGTTTTGCTTACGAAATCGGTGGTTTCACAGAAGGTGTCTACCATATCGTAAACATCAAAGCTGAAAATGCGGACGCTATCAACGAATTTGACCGTCTTGCAAAGATCAACGACGGTATCTTGCGTCATATGATCGTTAAACGCGAAGACTAATATAGAGAATAAATATTGAAATAAAGGAGGAGCAGAAATGATCAATAGAGTTGTTTTGGTTGGTCGTTTGACCAGAGACCCTGATTTGCGCTATACGAATTCAGGTACTTCAGTGGCCAGTTTCACTGTTGCCGTCGATCGAAACTTCACTAACCAGCAAGGTAATCGTGAAGCAGATTTCATCAATTGTGTAGTATGGGGCAAATCCGCAGAGAATTTTGCCAACTTCACGCATAAGGGTTCGCTTGTCGGAATTGAAGGGCGCATCCAAACGCGTTCTTACGAAAATCAGCAAGGGAATCGCGTGTATGTGACTGAAGTCGTTACGGAAAACTTCTCGTTGCTCGAATCCAAGGCAGAATCTGATCGTTACCGCGCACAGCACGGTGGTTCGGCATCATCTGCTCCTCGTCAACAGAGTCAGTCTTCATTCGGCGGAAATCCGTACGGAGCTCCTGCCAACAACAATCAGGGCGGTTATCAGCAAGATAACGGCTATGGCAACGGGAATAACGATGCCATGCAGGATCCGTTTGCCGGCAACGGCTCTAAGACGGATGTTTCGGAAGACGACTTGCCATTCTAATTGAAGAGGAGGGAAATCACATGCCACAACAACGCAGAGGCGGACGTCGTCGTCGCAAGGTCGACTTCATCGCAGCCAACCATATCGAATACATCGATTACAAGGATACAGACTTGCTCAAGCGTTTCATCTCAGAACGAGGCAAGATTTTGCCACGTCGTGTAACGGGGACAAGCGCTAAGAACCAACGCAAGCTTACAGTTGCAATCAAGCGTGCTCGTATCATGGGCTTGCTTCCATTCGTAGCTGAAGACTAATCTTTATTTGAGCATTTGAATAAAATAATATAAAAACGACCGAAACTATTATTTGTTTCGGTCGTTTTTAATTCATGTATTATTCTAAAAAGTGACATGCTTTTAGAAAAGCTGAAAAAAAACGTAAAAAAATACTTACCGAAAGTACATGGATTTTTTACAAGTTATTGGTACTATTAAAACATAGATTGAGTGATGAAAATCAATCAATCAACTCCCCCTTATAAGCAGAAAACATATCACCATCCCCCAATGGTGAATGTATATACTCCCTATAACATACCTTTTTTCTCCGTGGCGCCCCAACCACGGAGTTTTTATTTGTGGCAGAAAGCATGAAAATGTGGAAAAAGAAAAAAGAAAGTTATCAACAGGGTTGTGGATAACTTTGTGGATAAACTCTTTTTGAAAACAATCCACAGCTGTTTGCTTAAAGATTTCGACGTCAAAAGTTTGGCTGAACTTTTTTGAACTGCAAAAACTATCGTTGCTTTTTCAATCTGCGTGATGCTTTGATGTTTTTTGTCGGCTTCTTTCAAGAATTTTCTAAAGAAAAACTTAATTGTACCAATAATGTTCATCTTAATAAAAATTAAAACAAATCACTAACATTCCTTAAATTATCAGATGTATCATACAAACATAGGCTGATGAGATATCAACCTTCTCCCCTTTTTATGTAAGTAATAACCGCCACCTCCAAGGCGGTAATTTCCCCAATAACATAACCTTTTTCCCGTAGCAGGCATTTGCCTCTGCGGGTTTTTTGTTGTTGATGACCGGCATTTATGGAAAATCTCAAAAGGAAGACGCTGCATTTGTCAAAAAAGTCACTCATAAGAAAAATACCGGACAAAATCAGTCGCAATTCGACCGACTTGTCCGGCATTCATTTAATTCAAGATTTTACAAATCCTAACGTAATTATTTAATCGGAAACTGATCAGCTGAACAGTCCTTTGATCCAGTCGACGAATTTTTGCCAAAGGCTCTTGGCTTCTGAAATCGTCTTTTTTCCTGACTGGCTGTTTGCCCAATTCTTTGCTTTGTTCATCAGGTTTCCGGCCGAGTTCTTAACGTTGTTGATCGTGTTGTCAACGTTTTTGACGTAGTTTTTGCTGGAAGAAATCGGCGAATTTTGGAAGTTGAACAAAGCATTCGTAATCTGCGTAACGTTGGTTGAAGAAGTCTTGTCTTCGATGCCGCGCTTTTCAAGCGCTTTGTTCAGCATATCCTGAATATCTTGTTTGGTTGCAAGATTTTTGTTGTCTTGTTTCATTTCCGCCAACTGCTTTGAAACGTCGCCGATTGCCGCCATTAGTTTGCCCGGGTAGGTTTTATCGTCTTTGTTGGCGTCAATTGCGGGTTGCGTTGCTTCAAGCATTTGGTTGGCCGTGGAAGTGTTTTGCGTATTGAGTGAAACGCCGTCGGTTGCGAGGGCTTTGTAAACGCCCGTCAAGGCCGATTCGCCTGAAACGGGGCGGTTTGCGGTGACAACGATGCTGACGTCCGTGACGCCGGCCATTTGTGCGACCATTGCGTATTGTTGTGAAGTGACCTTGGTGATATTGTTTTCACCGTCATAGTTTTTGATGTTGACCTTGACGCCTGAACCGGGATCGCCGGGAGCGATTGCGACCGAACTGATCATTGCGGCATCCGTCGTGCTGTCCTGCTGACTGATGTATTTGGAATAATCGGCTGCCGTGGCGGTCAGCTTCTTGAATGAAGAATCGGACTGGAAAACGTCATCGAGTCTGGAACGAACTTCTGAGCTCGTGCCAGCACCGTAAACGACGTAGGACGAGTTCAGGGTATGCGTTGAGCCGGAGCTTGAGGAATCATCTGTTCCGTCAGCAAATGCAGTGCTTGCGCCTGCCGAAACTCCGCTCAAAGTCAAAGCTGCCAAAAAAAGGGCAGCGGCTTTCTTGAAGTTAAATTTCATTTTTTATCCTCTTTTCTGAAATTTTTCAATTCCACAACCAAGTAGATTATAACATGTAACGTATTTGTAATATTTCAAGAAAGGGTAAAATTGTGCGAATTTTCATTGTTGTTGCGAACTGGGGGATAAGCGTCTGATTTGACATATAGGCACAAGATATAGGTTTCATTAATTATTTATGATACCACATATTGAGTTTTAACTTGAAATAAGGTTGTGAAGACCCTATAATAAATTATGTTTTATATAGGGAGGAATTTAGAGATGTTTGATCGCTACAAAGATGTTTTGACGCATTTGTCGGAGTATTCGCATAATGTTTTTCGCAAAGGGTATTTTTCATGGCTGCTTAATCAGTGCAGAGGATGGGGGACGTTCAGTTACGCTTTATTGACGTTCAACTTCGTTTTGCAGGTGATTTCGCTCGTTCAGTCGATTTCTCAAGCACCGCTGCAATCAATTATCGCATTCATTGGCGGCAATCTGTCCGTTGCCTGCGTCATCGGGATTTCCAACCGTTCGGGGATTCAGGGCTGGGCAGGCGCGATTTCTGCGATCTGCATCGCAACCACCGGATTCATGGCCGGAAATTTCGCAACTGCTTGGGAACAAATCGGCTACCTGTTGTTTCTTGATCTGTTTTGCATCCTTGATCCTAAATGGAACAACGACATCCAGGCAGAAAAGTTTGAAAGCTGGGTCGAATGGCTCAAATACTTGATTTTCTTTGGGGCCGCATGGGCCGTAATCTACTTTATTTTCAGCATGACGAGCGACCCGCGCGTTTTTTTGGACAGTTTGAATCTGGCAATGGCGATTACGGGTTCTTTGCTTGAGCTCAATCGCAAGCGCGAGCAGTATTACGTTTGGACGATTTCATCCGTTTTTACGATTGCTCTTTGGACTCAGACGATGCTTCAAGGCGACGGCAATTTTGCTTTGATTTTCAGTTATTCCATCTTCTTCTTAAACGACATGTACGCATTCTTCAGCAAGCACGGCTGGTTTAAAATCACGAACGAATAATTATTTGGAACCGGAAAAGATTTCGGTTCCTTTTTTTGTGCTTAATGATAACCGCATGTGGTAAAATTGTACGGTAGAGCAGTTAATTGTAAGAGAGAAAATTTTGGGGCTGATTTTATGCAAAAAGAACCTGAAAACAAATCTAATCAGATTCCTGAGTTCTTGAAGAACGAGCGGTTGAGAAAGCTGACCCTGATTCTTTTCGGGGCTGTTGTTTTGTGCACTGCATTTTCCTTCATGCTAAATGCAGTGTTCGGATTGATTATTCTTGTTTTAAGCATCATAACTCTTGTTGTTGCTTATGACGGCTTGAAACAGATTGCTTCCGATACGTCCGAATATATCTCTGATCTGTCTTATCGCATCAAGCGCGGTGAGCAGGAGGCGTTGATCAAAATGCCGATCGGGATTTTGTTTTATGATGATCATGAACGCATCGAATGGTACAATCCTTATATGCAGCGGTATTTTTCGCGCAAGGACATTTTGGGAAAGAGTCTGAGCGAAGTTGATGAGGAGCTGGCAGATCAGCTCAAAAGCCATCGCGACGAAAAGAAAGCAACAGAGGTCAAGCTTCACGGAAAGTCGTATTCGTTCATTGTTCAAAAAGACATCAATGCCGTTTTTTTGATGGACGTTTCATATTATGCGGCCATCAAAGAACAGTATGAAGATTCGCGAATCGTTTTGGGACAGCTGTTCCTGGACAACTATGACGAAGTGACCAAAGTCATGAATGACAAGGATTTGTCAAATCTTGACAACTTCATTACGAATACTTTGTCCGATTGGGCACGAGAATTCGAAATCTTTTTGAAACGAGTCGATGACGATCATTTCTTTATTTTGGCCTATACCGGAGCGCTCAAGAAGCTTGAAGAAGAAAAGTTCAAGATTTTGGACGTGATTCGCGAACGCACGTCGAAGCGAAACTCACCGCTGACGCTTAGCGTCGGAATTGCTTACGGCGGAGATGATTTAGCGGAACTTTCGCGACTTTCGCAAAACAATCTCGATTTGGCTTTGGGACGCGGCGGAGATCAGGCGGTTGTCAGAGAAATTGCCGGTCAGGCACGTTTTTACGGCGGCAAGACCAATCCAATGGAAAAGCGGACGCGTGTCCGTGCGCGGATGATTTCCCAGGCGCTGAACGAACTGATGATGCAGTCTGATGATATTTTTGTGATGGGCCATGCTTACCCTGATATGGACGCCATGGGTGCTTGTCTTGGGTTGAGGCGGATTGCGACCATGAACGGCAAAAAATGCTGGATCGTCTTGGACAAGGACAATCTGCATTCCGACGTGCTGCGGCTGCTTAAAGCTCTGGACCAGTATCCTGCAATCAAGGGTTCGATTATTTCACCTAAAGATGCGTTGGAAAAAGTTCAAAAGAACAGCTTGCTCATCATGTGCGACCATTCAAAACCATCGATTTCGATTTCGCCTGAATTATATGAGAAGATGCAAAATCGTGTCATGGTGATGGACCACCACCGTCGCGGAGAGGAATTTCCCGATAATCCGATTTTGGTTTATATCGAACCATATGCAAGTTCGACCTGCGAACTTATTACGGAAATGTTTGAATATCAAGGACGAGACAGTGAGCCGATCAACAAGATCGAAGCTACTGCCATGCTGACCGGCATCATCATTGATACCAAGTCGTTTTCGCTTCGAACCGGCACGAGAACGTTTGATGCCGCAAGCTATCTGCGCTCGGTCGGAGCTGATCTCGGGATGGCGCGTCACTTTATGAAAGAAAGCGTTGCAAGCTATATGCAGCGAAGTCATTTGATTGAACGCACTGAATTTGACGAACAAGGCAATGCGATTTGCTGCGGTGAAGACGGCAGAATATACGATCCGGTCATTGCTGCTCAGGTTGCGGATTCCTTGCTTGGCGTTTCAGGAGTCGAAGCTTCATACGTGATCACGTTCAGAAAAGAGAATCTGATCGGTATTTCGGCACGAAGCAACGGCGAATTCAACGTCCAGGTCGTCATGGAACAGATGGGCGGCGGCGGACATTTGTCAAATGCCGCAACTCAGATCAGCGGTAAAACGATTGCGGACGTTCACGAAGAACTGCTGACGATTATTGAAAACGCGCGTGAAAATCAAGAATAAAACGGAGGAACTGGAATGAAAGTTATTTTTACACAAGATGTCAGAGGAAAGGGAAAACGTGGTGAAGTTAAGGAAATGGCCGATGGGTATGCCAATTTCCTGATCAAGGAAGGCAAGGCCAAGCGTGCCAATGCTCAGGCGATGAGCGAACTCAAAGGTCAAAAACGTGCTGAGGCAAAGAAAGAAGCCGAACTTTTGGCGGAAGCAAAAGAATTAAAGGAAAAACTCGAATCGGGCGATTACGTCGTTGAGCTGAAGGCAAAAGCCGGAAGCGACGGCCGTTTGTTCGGATCAATCACGTCAAAACAAATTTCGCAAGCGATTCAACAGCAATTCGGTTTGAAAATCGACAAGCGCAAGATGGAACTTGCCGCTCCGATTCGCTCAATGGGGTATGTCAACGTTCCGGTCAAGCTTCACAATGACGTAACGGCTAAAATTCGCGTTCATATTTCGGAAAAATAGCCGCGATTCAAGTTTTCGGAAAGGATGAACAGTTTGGATAACGATCTTTTAGCCGGCAACATGCCGCCCCAGGATATTAGTGCCGAAAAAGCGATTCTGGGTGCGGTTTTCCTGAATCCTGAAGCCTTGGCCGATGTCATGGAACAAGTTGAGCCTGACGATTTTTACAGTCGTCAGCATCAGATTTTGTTTCAGTCGATGATTGAACTGAACGATGCCGATCAGCCGATTGATGTCTTGACTATGAAATCTTCTCTGGAGACTAAAAATCAGTTGGATGATGCCGGCGGCGTTGCTTACTTGGCGGAATTGGCCAACTCGGTTCCTTCTGCCAGAAATGCGGCTTATTATGCCAAAATCGTGTCTGCAAAATCGCGCTTGAGGCAGCTGATCAGAACCTCGACGGACATCATTGCCTTGGCACAAAAACAGGATGACGACGTTGAAAATATCCTTGATGAAGCGGAACGTCAGATTATGGACGTTTCTGAGAGACGCAATAAAGCAGGATTCAAGCCGATTCGAGAAGTCGTCGACGAAGTTTACAATCATTTGTATGATTTATCGAATAATAAAAGCGATATTACCGGTCTTTCAACTGGTTACGAAAACCTCGATAAAATGATTTCGGGGCTTCAGCCTGACAACCTGATTATTTTGGCAGCGCGTCCTGCCGTCGGAAAAACGGCATTTGTTTTGAACGTTGCCGAAAACGTTGCTATCGACTCGGACGTGCCGGTTGCAATCTTCTCGCTTGAAATGAGCGCAGAATCTCTTGTCAATCGTATGCTTTGCGCAAGAGGACCCATTAAGGCGGATAATCTCCGCGATGGAAATCTTGATGATGACGACTGGCATAAGCTTTACGCTGCAACTGATGCGCTGGCCAGAACAAAGCTTTATATCGATGACACGCCGGGAATCAAAATGGCTGAAATTCGTGCCAAATGTCGTCGACTTGATAAGGAAACCGGTGGGCTTGGCCTGATCGTCATCGATTATCTTCAGTTGATTGAAGGCTCCAATAAAGAAAGTCGCCAACAGGAAGTTTCAGAAATTTCCAGGCAGCTCAAGAAACTTTCAAAAGAGCTTTCCGTTCCGGTCATTGCATTGTCGCAGCTTTCTCGTGGCGTTGAACAGCGTCAGGACAAGCGTCCTGTTCTGTCTGATATTCGTGAATCCGGGTCAATCGAACAGGATGCCGACATCGTGGCGTTTCTTTATCGTGATGATTACTATGAGCGCGAAGAAGGCGAAGAAGACTCAGATGATGTAAAATCAGGTCAACAAAATGAAAACGACGCCGGTGAAGTTGAGCTCATCATCGAAAAAAACCGTGCCGGTGCGCGCGGAACGGTTCATTTGGTTTTTCTCAAGGCGTTCAATAAATTTACGTCAATCGAGACCAGAGAAAATCCCGGTCCGATTTGATTGCAAAAAATGCTTGAAAATATGCTTCAAACTAAAAGCCCGGATGATTCGAAATTCGTTTGCGAATCATCCGGGCTTTTTCATATAACCGAGGACTGGCATTGATGATTGAGTCGGTGCTGCGCAGCACAGCATTTGCCAAAAAGAAAACTCCTCGTGACGTCAAAGAGGCTCGATATTAATTTTTAGGTTTAATTCGTTGCTTCAATTGCTGCTTTGATTGCGCATTCCAGGCACCTGGCCGTTTCTTCAAGCGACTGCGAGCTTGTTTTTTTGTCATGAACCTGTTCCGGAACGAACGGAACATGAATAAAACCGCCACGCGCTTTTGAAGCACCGGAGGCTAAAAGATGGAGCAGGCGGTACATCGTATCGTTGCAGACGTAGGTTCCGGCATGGTATGAAAATTCGGCTTTGAAGCCGGCTTTTTTACAAGCGGCAATCATTTGAGAAAGCGGAAGCGTCGCAAAATAGGCAGCTGGTCCTTGTTCGATGACGGGTTCGTCATGCGGCTGATTGCCGTCATTGTCAGGGACGGAAGCATTTTGGCAGTTGATGGCAATTTTTTCAAACGTCAGGCCGCTTCTTCCGCCGGCCTGACCGACGCAGATGATGATGTCCGGATCAAGTTCATCAATGCTTTGTTGAAGCAGTGCGCCGTTTTTTCCAAAAATGACCGGCAGGCGGAGAATATGAATCTTGGCATTGTCGATCGTCTCAGGCAAAAGTTTTAAAGCTTCATATGAGGGGTTGATTTTTTCGCCTCCGAACGGCTCAAAACCGGTTATCAAAATATTTTTCATCGTCTTTCCTCCTTTTTTGATATCTTTCTTCAATTATAACAAAAATAGTTTATAATGTTTTTTGTCGCGTAGCGCGCGTGGAAACTCGGTAATTTATTACCGAGAGGAAAGCGCCTTTTTTAGTACTCAATAATTGAAAATGCAAATAATTAATTATAAGATTAAGTTATAATTAACAATGATAAGGTTGATGACAATGCAAAAGCATTCCAGCGAATTAAATTATGCTGGAAGTAGCGTTTATTCTTTACGATATCATTTGATTTTAGTCACGAATATAGACGCGATGTCTTAATTGGTGATATAA
>ENA-OQKO01000082-OQKO01000082.1-human-gut-metagenome-genome-assembly--contig:-NODE-82-length-116221-cov-8.769635_pt1 | contig 116221 bp, 145 predicted proteins | sample MGYA00242777_ERZ504796 | MGnify/ENA primary metagenome ERZ504796 (study PRJEB26092, sample SAMD00036404) | human gut metagenome | host: Homo sapiens | study: EMG produced TPA metagenomics assembly of... | reverse complement strand
CGTATAAAAGCATTATATACTAAAAAAATCAAGTTGTATATCTCCGAAAATAGAATTAAATCCCGCATAAAATCAAGGTATATTAGAATGTAGAATTTACTTTTTCATTCAAGCTTTTTATAGGGAGAAATTGAATGAAAACCGTTTTGTTATTTTTATTTATTATGAGTGCAGATATGCACAGTTTGCGCTTTCATCTCGGTAATTGAATTGCCGAGGATTCCCGCTTATTATCCTAAACAAGGGGCAGTTGTCTGTTTCTTTTTATTTTACCCTGATTCTTCTTCCCCAGGATACCCAGTCTCCGTAAGCTTTCCTTCCGTTAATTTTGACCCATGGGCGGACTTTCAGAGTATAGGTTCCGGGCTTCACGCCTGTAATCCTTGTATAGGTTGTCCGATTGTTCCGTTTATATACGGTGGTTCCGCCTGTAGATCTCAGTTCCATATCTGCTCTTGCAAATCCTTTTGGTACGCCAACTGTTACAGACACAGCTCCTTTACTTGTTTTTACAGTTTTAATCTTCACCCTCTCTGTGGGAATTCCGTTCTTTACTACTACTTTTACTGGATAACTCCATGCCCCAAACCTTTTCCCGGACACATTTCCATCATAATAATCCCTGTTGTACGCATGGATTCCCAGATAATACGTGCCGTTTTTTACATTTGTGAAGGTGATGGTCTTTGCATCCTGATTCTTCGCCACCTTCACATAATTCTCAGGTCTGTCAACCCAGCTTTTCTTTGTCAGAACCGCATCGAAACCTTCGCTGTTTGCGCAGTCATAAGCCGCTGCCTTAATAGTTGACCCCTGTACTTTCACATCTTTTATCGTTGCTCCTTCCGGATAAGGCGGTGCAATATGAGGACAATTCTGGGAAATTATATAAGATAATTCTATTCCTCCTGTGATGGAAACCTTAAAAATATCAGTAGCTACCTGTTCTTCCTTTTTCGGACGAAGATAAACCGTTGTACCTTCTCCGGGCATAATAACCCCCGTTTCATAATCATCAAGGTACGCCCAGAAATGTTCCGTATTCTCAAAATCAACCGTAACAGGATTTTTTCCATTGTTATATATCCATATACTGCGTTTTGGACACATAAACATATCCGGATCCGGATCTGTATTATCCCACCAGTCGTATTCTTCAGGGGTAATTGTGAGAAATCTCGTACCGCTATTCGGTCTGCAGTTCACCTCATAATCCTGATCAGATGCGCCGCGAATAAGAACCCGTATCCTACACTTCGCCTGAATGCCTTCTTCTGTTTCCATGACAAAGGTTTCTTCATGAATTCCCGGAGAAAGATTTTTCTTTACATAAATATCCGCTGCAACAGCTTCTCCGGGCTTAACCTTATTCCCAACTTCCATTGGAAACCTTCCCTGAAACGGATAATCAAACGGCTCAAGTGTAAAATCATTCAATTCTGAGATAGATTTGATATGCCAAGCCTCTGTGCCTGTATTTTTTATCTCCAGCCTTTCCCACCCCCAACCACTGCCGTTTACTCCAGTCTGTCCCAAATCAAGGATTTCACTAGAAACTGTCGCCTCATATTTCTCATATCTCATTTCACTGTCTGAATCCACAGTATCCTCGAAAATAGCTGAAGCTTCCGATACATCGCCTTCCTGCTCTGTGGTTTCCGAAATAAATGTTTCCTCTCCAGCAGAAAAATCGGCTGCCAATACCGGCTGACCGGTAACGATCACAGCAGAAAGAAACAGCGATAAAAATGTTTTGCCTCTCCTTCTCATAATACTTTGCCTTCTTTCCATCATTATACCTCGTTATCATGTTACGTTTATGTTAACATATTGTATCATATATGTAATATTTTTTCAACAATCTTTTTTATTTAACATATTTAACTATGCAGAAAAAGCGGCTTGAAAAGCCGCTTTTTTCTACCTTCATCCATACCATTACTGGTACCGACTTGTGGTTCACTACACTTGGCGGTAAATACCCGTGACTGGACTTTCACCAGTAAGATTAGTGCCATGCTCGGCACACTAGAAAAAATGCCGTAACCCTTGTGGTTGCGGCATTTCTTTTCCTGTGATCGGCTCTTCTTTTTGTTTCCTTCGCTCTGTTGCCTACTTGTTACCTACCTGTTTGCCTATCTTGCCATTTTCAAGGCTTCTCACCGTGTCTCAAATTACTTTCTCATTTTTTGATCTAAACTAAGAAAAGTACCGCAGCCCTTGGAACTACGGTACTTTCTAGGTTTGTTGACTCTTTGATTAAAAAGGTTTGATTAGAACTTTCCAGCCTTAGCAGCTTCCTCAATGGAAACAGAGAATGCCGTATTTAAAGGGAATATTGGCGGTATGGTACAAATAAATGACAAACATACTGCTATTATTCCCTTTCATTTACCATTTATCGACCAAATATTTTTGCAAGTCGTCTCTGGCTTCTTTCATGGTCTCTATCCCATTACCGGTAATTTCATGATTGATGATTACCAGTAGACATTTCAGAATCATGCGGTTTGATTCTTCGTGTTCTTTAAGGCGTTTATTGTCGTTGTCGAGAAGCTCGCTGTGCCTATCAACAGTCTTTTTCAAATCATCGTTTGGTTTACGAATTTCCTTGATAATTTTAATCACACTCCATAGGCCAGCTATTAATGTACAAAGCCACATAAGCTGACCTGATGTAATAGCGAACTCAGTCATTGAGGTCCTCCTTAGAATCATCAGAATCCCCTTCTACGAATGATTTGAACGCCTGATGAAAGCCTGTAGAAGCTAATCCCATCAAAGCCCCATACACAACATTTTCAATGGTCCAACCGCTGACAAAGCCATTCAGCACAGCCCCAATTACTGCTAAAATAGCCGGAATATCATCGTTTGGAATTTTGTTAAGAAATGTGGTATGTTTGATTATGTACCCTACAATAAGGCACGCCACCACTACCACTACTACAAAATATTTTGTTAATGCTGTAAAATCCATAATTATTCCTCCTTAATATTAAGAATAGATTCTATTTTAGACAGACGCTCTTCCTGTCTATCCAATTGTTCTTTTTGTAACTGAATCAATTTAAGCATTGCCGGAACAAGTTTTTTGGGGTCCCAATCAGCTACTCTTTTTTTCTCGTCATAACGAACTGCTTCTGGAAAATACTTTTCAACAAGTTCAGCATAGAAACCCGGTATAATACGTTCACAATCTTGATCTCCCTCTCGAAGATAACCTGGTTTGTATTTAAAGTAAACCGGACGCAAATTATAAAGTTTTTCTACATCCTGTTCGCCCATGAAGGAGTTGTGGATTTTAAAACGTTTTGAAGATCCGGACTTCTTAACTACAAAACAGCCTCCGTTCATAGTAGCTGCAGTCAAAACAAGATCCGTCCCAGATCCGCTCGATATGCCTTTGAATTGAACAGCTGCTGCTGCTGTTAGTTTTTTTTTAAAATATGCATTATTGGCATAATTATATGAATAAACTGTATTTGCATATATGTTGTTTCCAGATAAAGCAGCATAATTCCTTGATTTTCCTGCTTCTGCGAACAGATTATTTATTTTAGTTTTTATGATACCTTTTTTTGCGTTAAGTTCTGTATAGTATTCAGCAGATGGTGTAATTAAACCGTCTGTGGCGTTGCTGTCAGGATCTGAATCAAAATCGCTAGCGTTTGCATACAATTTCCCATTTTCTCTATCAGCAGTCCAACCGCAAAAAATACCACTATCAATATAACTGGCTTTCAAGTAGATTTTTCCGTCGCTTCCTTTATACATGAAGTCGGTATTCTGTTGCAACAAAAGCGCCCATATCTCAGCAGATGATAAATTAGAACCATCTTTACCATACGAACCTATAATGTGAGGAGTGGTAGTTTCGGTACTTCCATCAGTGTATGTGGTTTTTTGATATGTCCACAGATATCTTGAATTAGAGCTCGGTGCTGTGAAAGTTTCACTCCAACCTGAGGTGTATGTATAGATTCCATACGTACTATTGTTAGCTTGATAAAAGGTTTGTATTTTAGAAATACCTTTTCCATCTTTACCATTTGTGCCATTGGTACCATCCTTACCATCATCACCTTTGATTTTAGCCCAAATATAAGAACCCACAGATGTCGGGTCAGAGACATTGTAGTCAGTACAAGTCCCGATATACGCCCCAACAGTTTCGCCGCTATTTGAAGTAAATGTCTTTCCTCCATCATTGGAATACTTAACGTGGAAATATGTAGTCTTACCATTTACACCATTAGTACCGGGTGTACCATTGGTTCCATCAAGGACTTCCTGAGTATGAGTTCCATTCTCGTCAACTATCGTGATTGTTGTTTTTCCATCCTTTTTCGTAACGGATACCGTTGGAGAAATTCCATCTTTACCATCATCACCTTTGATTTTTACCCAAGTATAATCTTCTACTGAATCGGAATCTTCTTTCACAAAATCAGTATATGTTCCGAAGTAATCGCCGACATCTTCTCCATTATTCGAAGTGAATGTTTTACCACCATCGTTTGAATATTTTAAATGAAAATACGTAGTCTGTCCGTTTGTTCCGTTTGCTCCTGGTGTACCATTAGTACCGTCAAGAATTTTTTGGGTGTAAGTATGTGATTCATCTTTTGTAACAATCGTTACGACACCGTTTTCCTTAGTGACAGTAATTGTAGGAGACACCCCGTCTTTTCCTTCAATCTTAACCCAAGTGTAATCAGACACAATATTCGAATCTGCTTTTATATGGTCAGTATAAGTTCCAATATATGCTCCAGCTTTTTCACCAGCATTATCGGTAAACGTCATTCCTCCATCGTCAGAATATTTAACATGAAAATAAGAAGTTTTACCGTCTTCTCCTTTCGGACCTGGTGTACCATTTACACCGTCAAGGACTTCCTGTGTATGAGTTCCGGTTTTATCGGTAATGGAAATTATCGTCTTGCCGTCCTTCTTTTCAACCGATACGACTGGCGATACCGCATTTTCTCCATCTTTACCATATCTTTGTTTGCATACAGTAAATCTCCTTTTAACTGTGGAATCATTGTATAAAGCAGTAAACTCGATATAACAATTATCCTCGGTTAAACCTGTTACAGTATATGTGAAAGTCTCAGCATCCCATTCTCCGATAATACCTTTTCTTAAAGTTGGCTGAATTGTAGCTTCTGCGGTGACATCATTATTTCCAGACATAATGGTTATGGTTGTCTGGCAATTCGGAAAGTCGCCAACCACGTTACCATCTGAATCTGTAGCAATCCCCTGATATTCATTACTAAGCAGCATAAACACAGTGGATGCATCGGAAATTAATCCATTGATGGTCTCAGCAACATCTTTGTCACCAAGCATAAATGCGTTTGGATCAATGTAAACGTCACCAGTATTTTCATCGATCTTGAAAGTTTCTTTTCCGCTGTTATTAGTAGCCGTAAATCCTCTTGTATTAATCCATTTTGACTGAATACCGATAGCATAGAGAATATTCAGAACGGCATCTCCATTACTATCAAACCCCGCTTTCCATGTTTGTCCGCCATCCACAGATAAAAAGAACCCTTCAATACCTGTCTTATAGATGATTTTGGATTCGCTAAGATTCGGTCTATCATGTCTATATGCTATGATAGATCCATCTTCAGTTTTCTCTTCTGTATAATAGAACCCAAGAGTGTTAGCAGCAAGCTCGTTCATTTGAGCGAGTTTTACATCATATGCATCTAATGATTGATCTACCGCATCACCTATCTCTTTTTTAGCGTCATCAACATCGCCAAGTCTTGCCGCTGGAGAAGACATGTTTCCGGTAACAACTGCCTCATGCCCTCCAACAACAACCATGACTCTTTCGCCATCTTTGACGTTAACACTTGATGAGCAGGGCGTGAGAAGATCTGAACCGTCCAATTGAACATAGTTTTTATCGCCGTTTACTTTGATTGTTCCGTAGAGAGTAGTGTTTTGAGAAATGTGTCTATCGTCATTTGTCACTTTAGCAAAATCATCTATTATGACTTTTGATAATTCCACACGATCACCTCCATAAGTTCTTTGTAAACACTGCTGTTTCTGTAACTTTGCATCCCGGTTTACATGTAATTGATTGTTTTGTTATCTTGGCTTTAACTCCATTTATTCCTGCTCTTGAATAATTTAATCGGACACAATCCCCAAGTCTAACAGGACAATAGCCATGAGAAAACGATACGGTGTAATCAATCGATGATAACTGTTCAAGGAGATTCCTCGCATAAATTTCAATCTGACCCTCGGTTGGTTCACCGGCAAATTCTGGATTCGTCACTCGATGAGTTATTTCTCGTCCTCTATTCACCGTTGAAACCGGACTGTTTGGATCATCATTCACAACTCGCGAATAATAATTATCATTTGTTCCAGAATAAGATACTTCTACGACATTTGGAATACCATACATATCACGATTTGTACTTATATCTGGATAAAGAATAGAGCCGTCGTCATCATTAAATTCCCAGACCGGTTGCAGACAATCTACTTTCTGATCCGGCATAAAAATGATTCGACCTAATTCATCGAGACCGTAATCATATTTCGCATTTGCTATAAGATCCTTATTGAATGTGAGCCAAGTATCGTCGGTGTTGGCTACAAAATCAGAGTATAATTTTTCATCAATAGATGTCGGTATAACCGGTGCTCTAACTTGCTCTCTTGTGAGACGATAAGCATAATCCATAATATTCGAATCTTTCATTATCGAATATCCCAGTGGAGGCAAATTCTCTTTTAGTTCTAATAAAGGTGTGTATGCATCGATTGGAACCTTTGTATACTTACCATCGAACTCTGTTTTCTGAGTCTGAACGAGAAAAGCTCCCATAGGGAACCTTTCTGTAATTCCATTTTGACGAGTAACAAGATAGGGTCTGATATAACATTCCCCAACTGAATCACTTATATTAAATGTTGCAGAACCGAGCGTTTCAGCCTCCAAATCTCCATCAATTGTGCCGTCAAGTATATTGTCGAGTTTCTTTTGGTCACGCCAAGTACCAGGGTCTACAATATAATATTCAAAAGATTGTTCCATTGATTTGGTCCAATCTGGCATATTAAATCCCTCCCTCAACTCTAGTTACTTTTATTGTAACTGGGACTACCCCATTTTGATGCTTTTTGCTTACTGACACATTAACATGAGCCCAATAACCGCTTCCGCTCGATTCTCTGACATATACATCTCCTTGATATGCAGCTAATCTTCTCAAAGCATAAAGAGTCTCTACATCTCTACGCGGAACATCAGTATTCCAACTTGCAGTTTGTCCGACCTGAGTCCCATAATAGCTCACCGGATGTTTTCGACCTATGTATTCGACAAGCGATACATCTGAATCGCTATCGTCTGACACGTCTACATTATATGGTAGCCTCACCATTGAACCAGACCAAGGACGTTCAGCATACGTGTCATTTTCATTTATTTCAGATGTGATATAGTTCTGCCACTGCTCTTCCCACTGGATAATAATTCCAGATTCGTTGATGGGATAGCCCGGCATATCGTAATAACTGATAGCCCCAGTTGATTTAGATTTAGCCACAACACGATATCGTCCGAAATCCAACGCAGGGTGTGGATCAGTAACAAACCGGTTCGATGAATTTTCAAGGTCGGATGCAATTTCAACAAACTCTCCATCAAATTGTCTTCTATATACGGCAAGAGTAACGTCGCTCACAAGATTATTATTTTCATCAAGACAATATGGTCTGATAAGAAATGAATATGTCTCTGGACTGTATGCCATCTCAGCATTAACCGAATGGGTCATTTCAGTCCACGCTACTGTGAAATCTTCATTTCTCTCTGCCGATAATCCTGAATCCATGGCAACCGAACAGATAACTCGATAACTAACATTATTCTGAAGATCGATATTTCCAGCATGTAATTCAAGTAACAGTTCTCCGCTAGTGTCATAATATCGTGAAAATATCTCCTGACCTTTAGCGACAACGATCGCCATACCAGTTTCATCAACCGTATTATATCCTTCCAAAGCCACTACTGATACGTGGTATCCAAGAACTTTTTGAGTGCTCGGACCACCTATTCCTTTAATATAGAAAGGAAATGACGTAATAGTAGAAATATCACTTCCGGAAGAATCTGTCACATTGAGTTGTAACGTGGCGGGCGCATAAATGTTTACAACTCTCTGGACGGACCATTCTCCGTAATTTCCAGTAATTCCCATAGTTCGAACACGCCATTTTAGAGTGGTTCCTTCACTCCATTTTGACGTATTTATCTTCTTACTTTTAGTCTTATCTTTGTCGTCGCCTGTTGCTGTATTCACGATGGTTTCAGTTGTGATAGTTCCATCGACATTCAACTCAAGTTCCGCCTGCTTCTCCGAAGAACCATCTGTAGCATTGTGTACCCAATAAAGAACAAGCTCCTCACCAACTATAGCCGTCGTAGTCGATGACCATGTTGTCGGAGCTGTTGGATCTTTACCAAGGGTTATTGATTTGATACTGCTCCAAGGAGAATTTCCTTGATCATTTGTAGCTCTGACTCTGAAGAAATATGTCTGTCCTAACTCAAGACCAGTTACTTCAGCATGACTGATATTCGACGGAACGGTTTGGCTTTTGACTTCGTTAGGGTTACTGTCAAAATATCCCTGTCTCGTGGTATATTGAATTTCATACCCCGTACAATTTTTAACACCAGTCCAATCGACCAGTACACCTGTTTCTGAAAAAGCTTCGAGACGAGTAATCTCACCAACTCCAGTCGGAACAGTACCTTCATTTCCGGAATATTCAGACCAGTCGCTATGCTGGTTGCCCTTCCACGCTCGGCATTTAACCTTGTATTTTCCTCCAGCATCAATGGTACAAGTCATTGACGCGGCATTTTTGTTAACTTTTGTTTTTACAGAATAATATTTAGTTTTATCATCCCGTACAACATACCATTCGATTTGTTCTGTATCAGAATTAACATTAGCAAGTGATGCCGTAAGTTTATATTTATTACTAATTGTGACTGACGGAGCCGACGGAACAGTTGGTGGATTATTTTTGAAACTATATTCTCTTAAAGTTGTCCACTTGGCTGTCCAATGTGCTGCGGTATAATTTCCAATCTTACGACTGTCGGCTATAGGAAGTATTTTTACTTTTACTTTTGTCGCATTGGATGGTGCGTTATATGAAGAATATTTATTTGTTACTCTGGCATCACTTCCAACAAAAGATGTTCCTTGACCTGTGAAATAGTACCAAACAACACGAAATTCTTTTGTGTGTAGCTGATTCCACGTCCATTTTATAAATACGTTTCGGATTGTACCTTTCTCAAGCCCAAATTCAGTGATTTGAACTTGGGCGCTGAGATTGGTTGTATATTCAGAGCCATCAGTAAAAACATCATTTAGTGAAGATGAACCAGATGTGCCGTCTGAAAACTGAGACATGACTATCTCCTCCTCTCTATCTTAGCTGCTCTTACCAATGTTTCGATAGCTTCTGAAACAGCACTGCCATTATCATAAGTAATTCCAGAAATGTTATTATAAGTATTTCCGGCATTACCGATACTCTTTTTAAGTCCATTAATGGCATTTACCACATCTTCATTATTTCCATTTTGACGATTATCCATCATTCCGGAAATAGCTCGGATGTTTGTCATTGGTGTTACTGACGGATTATTGAACATACTTGTGATTCTGGCAGCTCCGGTTTGAATATCGGTTAAATCAACTACCGGCGTGATTACAGGAGCTACATCAACTGTGGAATCAAATATATCTTCAGCTGACTGCATAGCTTCGGATACGGAGTCCACTATGCCAGTACCAAGTTTCTTACCGGTACTGAATACTTTTGTGGCAATATCACGACAGCCATTTATCATGCCTTCACCAAGCCAAATACCGGATTGATATGTGGCTTTGGATGGTGAATGTGATTGCTGACCGGCACGCTCGCCTCTGACCGCAGCTTGTCCTAAAGCAAAGCCAGCGTTATAAGCCGACTGTTGCATTGATAACACACCGTAGACTAAACCTAAACCGAGATTTCTTCCGTTATTATTCATATAAGAATATGCCGGATTAAGAGCTCCGTTTGCAGATGCTATAGCAACCTGAGATGCAATATTCTTAACATGTTCTTTCTGAGCCGCCATTCCAACAGCAAGCATACTAATCAACGCCACACCCGTTTTCTTGAAGTTTTCGTTTCTATCGGTAATTGTTTTCTGCACATCGTTAACTATATTGCTCATTGCTGATATAGCTTTAGACCTTCTCATGGTCATTCCGCTGCTCAATGCCTCAACAATACTTAAACCATTCGTCGAAAATGTTTTAGCCGATTCGTTTAGCGTATTCTTAATACTACCGAGTTCAACTTCACCAAGTTTACTCACAGCCTCTTTAAAACTCGTGATGCCGGTCGTATTAATATCTTTCAGACTTGAAATGAATGTTTTTAATCTGAATCCTATCGAAATAGAATTGGATATGCTATCAATATTGGTATTAGATACATCATCACTGTAATCTTTTATCGTTTCACCGATATCCTCGAAATCCTTGAACGTCTTAATTCCACTTTCGATATTGGATGAGTTGCCGTATATACTATTGGCCAGTGATACCATTCGTTTAGCTTGAGATACAGATGCGCTAACTTTAGTAAAGTCTATGTCTGCGACATTCGCGTTGTAAACAAGCAACCCCTGACCAAAAGCACTGATATCACTACCAAAATCATCAAGCTGCATAACTCCGTCGAACCATTCGTCTTTCGGTAATGCTTTCTGCAGTTCGGTCATCATAGTACCTATGTTTTTAGCATTGGATACAGCTTCTGTATCAATTGCGTTTTCACCCGTAATAGCTTTAGACATAGCACTTATAGCTTCGCCGAATTTCTGTGCCTGCTCTCCAAATTTTCCGAGATTCTTATTTTCCGTAAATAAACTAAGAATCGCTCCCGGATCTTTTGGTAAATTATCTTTTAATGCTGACAGTAAATTACCAGCATTTACAGCGTTTTGTGTAGCATTCACATCAATCGCATTTTCGCCTGTGATAGCCTTCGACATAGCACTAAGAGCTTTGCCAAATGCTTCTGCCTGTTTACCAAATTCACCAAGATCCTTGCTGAATACAAATTTTTCAAGAATATCTCCAGGATGCGGTGGTATATCATCCGCTAATGCAGATAACATTTTACCGGCTTTCGTCACACCTTTAACAGCATCTGTATCAATTGCATTCTCACCAGACACTGCTTTAGACATAGCACTCATTGCTTTACCAAATGCTTCTGCCTGTTTACCAAATTCACCAAGATTCTGGCTAAATACAAACTTTTTAAGGATATCACCGGGTTGAGGTGGAATGTCATTAGCTAATGCGGCAAGCAGCTGACCAACTTTCGCCACGCCTTTAACAGCTTCTGTATCAATTACATTCTCACCTGTTAAAGAATCCGATAATGCGTGCATGGCTTTACCGAAAGATTTCGCCTGTTCACCAAAATTATCGAGACCAGTATTAAAACCAAGTTTATTAGCAATCCCATCAAGAATGTTTGATTTAGATAAACTTAAAATAGCTCCAGCAGCATCGGCAAATACCTCAATGCCAGTTTTTACAGAATTATCCATTCCGGAAAATGCTTTAAGAAATTCTGCTATATTTTTACCAACTTCTGGTAAATCTTTCGTAGCTTCAACGGCAATTCCATCCATTACGCCGCCAACAAGACTTCCTACAAATTCGCCTATACCAGTTCCTATTTTGACCAGAATCTTTATACCGCCGTCAAGAAACTCTTCAACGCCTGGAATAAGATCTATAACGCCTGCTACAGCTACTATAACCGCACCCAAAGCGGTAATTATTCCAACAAATGCTGCAATATATAATGAAGCACTTGGCGGTATCGGAGGTATCTTACTCGCTATCAATGCTGCAGCGCATATAGCATTTAACATAATTGATAAAGCTATAACATTAGGGATGCTTGCAGATATATCGAGCTTATCCATTATGCCGAGTATGACAGCTACTCCAGCCAATACACCTGTCATTATCCCAACGGCAATTAATGCACTTTTATCGACGCTTTCAATCTTGCCTAACACTGCGGTTGCAGCTGCTAAACCAAGCATCATTGCCGATAGAGCTGTAGCATTGGATGCTGACACATTGAAATTGAATTTGCTCATCAATACAAGTAACCCGCCGAGCGCTGCCACAACAGCAGTCATGACAACTATAGTTTTTATGGATGTTGTGGCTACAGAAGAAGCTTTTTCAACCACAGCAAACATCCCCATCATGGTAGATATGGCTAATGTGGCACTTACCAGTTTTTCCGTTTTCACAAAAGAAAGCGCGACCACAGATGCCGCCATAACACCAATTGCAATTGCCATTCCGGTCAGACTCTTGCCGACATCGTTCGCTCCTCGCAACTGACGAACCATTACTGCCATCATTCCACATAGCAATGCAATAGCAGTCTCACCTTTCGCAAGATTCTTAATACTTATCATACCAAGAAGAACCGAAACGCCAGCCAAAATACCAACCGCTACTGATATAGATAATATAGAAGCAGCTACTTTTGCGGTTTGCTGATTGCTTGCTATTGTGGTAACTTTTACAAGAGCATACACAAAAGCTGTGAATGCAGCTACAAAAACACCACCTTTGATCATTTCACCAGCTGATAGATAAGACGCCAACTTCACTACTCCAGCCATGAGCGCCATTGATATGGATACAGATAATAGTAATCTGGTTAAACCTTTCATGACTTGTCCATCGTCAGATTTGCTTATGAGTTTGAGAATTTCGATAAATGCTAAAAATGATCCAGCAAAAACTGTGCCTTTGGCAATTTCACCAATTGAGAGGTACCCGATCAGCTTGGTTACACCAACCAGCATACCCATAGCAATAACAAGAGATTTCAGACCATCACCAAGATTGGCAACACCTTCCCCACATTTGGCTCCTATTAATCCCATTATTAAAACAAATGCTGAAAAACCAGTAGCAAAAGCAACCCCTCTGAGTATTTCCTCAGCTGAAAGCATTCCGATTATTTTCACGACACCGGCCATAAGCAACATAGCCGTAGCCATATTTTTCATCATTTTGCCGAGCTTATCTATATTCTTAGCACTTTCATCTTTGACAAAAATACCGAAAGTAGCTATTATGACAGCCAGAGAAGCAACAATTCCAGCTAAGCCAGCAAAGCCATGCTCCATGTCTTTTAAATCCATACCACCAAGTATTTTGACAGTGGTGCCGATAAGTAATATTGCAGTTCCGATAGAAGTGATTCCGGCTTTTAATCCGTCAATCTTGATACCATGTCTATCTATAGTTGCTGATGCTGCCGTTATTTTACTCATGGCGACTGCGATTCCAACAAGCACACCAGCGATAACTGCAGTAGCCAATCCGCCTTGAGCAAGTGTTTTGGTATCAAGCTTTCCAAGAATATAAATGGAACCAGCCACGATAACCAGAGATGTGACAAACTGCTTTATGCCATCCATCTTTGTTTTAAAAGCATTGGCTTTAATGTTCTTAGAAACACTTGCTTCGATATCGGCAAGTCCGTCTATCACAGAGGTGATAGCTTCAAACGGCGATGCAAACTTAGATGCAGCATCCATTATTTTATTTGCACCGTAAACAAGTCCTCCGATAGAACTAACTGCTATAACACTACCCCAATCTACGTCAACATCGCTAAGAGCATCGAGCATATTTCTGCCAAGACCTTTAAGATAATCTATGACATCTGAAGCTTTATTTTTGAGACCATTAAGTAAACCTTCTATGGTCCACTCACCAATTTTGAAAGTCTCTTTGGATGGTGAATTGATATCAAGAACTTCCTTGATAGAATCGAGGATCGCCTTTCCAATAGAAATTAAAATATCAGGAACTGCCGTAATACCTTCGTTGAGTCCTTTTTTAAGACCATCGATAATGGTTTTACCTATTTTATTTCCATTTACTTTTTTGGCAAGGTCGTCCCATGCTTTATCAAAATCAAAATTCTCTATGTCATTAAATATATCAGTTACAAATTTTGTAATATCGATATTCTTAAAACTATTAAAGAATTTGTTAAACTGAGGTATCTTATTAAGATATTCGTACAGCTCTTTGATTTTATCGATCAGGAATTTGATTCCTTCTCCAGCTTTCTCAGCAACTGCCTCAAACGGGTCGACAACTTTAAGCCATTTGTCGAACTGCACCAATAAATCCCCAAGATTGGCAGTGAGATCAAGTGTGTCCATTCCAAATGCACTGAGTATAGCATTAAGTGCTTTGAGACCGAATTTCAATGCCCCACCGACAGTCATTTTGATTATATCAAGGACTGCGGCCAAGCCAGCCATTGTACGACGAAGCTCCTCACCATGGTCTTCAGTAAACACCGCTAATTGAGCAGTTTTGTTATAAATTGCATAAAGGATGTTATAGAGAGTATAAGCTGACGGAGGATTAAATACGTCATTCCAACCCTTCTTCAGTTCAGAAAAAAGATTAAAAATACTTTTTCCGATATTCTCGAATGAGCCAAATAATAAGTCACGACCGCTCATCTGACTCATGGTATTTATGAGATCCTGTATCGGAACACCAGTTTTCTCAGATTGTTCCTGTAATCCTCGTAATGCTTTAATCTGTCCTTTTGTAAATCCAGCTTCTTTTAACTGTGCATCAGACATTTGGACCAACTGAGCAATAGTTTCAGCCTGAGTTTTCTGCAGATCTTCCTGTGATCCGCCAAGCTCTTCGTTATATCGAAAAGAACAACCGAGCTGCTCATTAACCATATTCTGAACACGAGCCCAGTTATACCCTTGCTCAGACAGTTTATCGAATCGTGACTGTCCGTTTCCATAATCACCACGAATAACATTATTGACTATTTCCTGAAGTCCTTCGGTTTTATCAGTAATCTCATTAATAGATTTGAGCAAACCGGAATACGGATTACCCATAACTTTCTTCACGAGTTTGTTACGAGCATCCGCTGATTTATTGATAAGATTGCTTAAAACATCACTGACTTTGGTCCATATCTCCTTAGCATCCTCAAAATCGCCGATTATAAGCTGCCATGTTTTAGTCCATCCTGAGCCAAGTGCTTCTTTTAAAGTATCGATAAGCTGAGTGAAAGTTTTAACCTTAGTGGCGGCATCTCCTGCTGTTTTTGCCATATCCGCCATCTCTTTTGCCTGCTCCTGGGTATATCCCTGGTCTACAAACTTTTTAACAGCTGCGTTATATTCTTCCTGAGTATCAGCAGCCGTTGCAAACTGATCAAGTGTCTGAGTTAAGACATCTGTTGTCAGCCAGCCTTTTTCAAGGGAATTTCGGAATGAACCAGTTGCCTCGATATATTCTTTTGCTCCGGTACCAAGATGTTCCGATGTTCTGATTAAAGCATCCTGAAATACCTGTCCACCCATACCAGCATTAACTACCGAGTTCCAGTCCATAAGCTGAACTTTACCTGCGGCCAGAGCCTGTGATAACTGATACATCGCTGTGGATGCTTGCTGAGATGTTGAACCTGATACCGCAGCCAAGTTCGCAATACCTTTAATTGCTGATACTGATGCATCCAACTTGACACCAGCAGCCGTAAAAGTACCGATATTACGAGTCATCTCTGTGAAGTTATAAATGGTTTTATCGGCATATGTATTAAGCTCATCAAGTGCTTTATTGACATCTTTGACTGTGGTACCCTCTTTCTGGGTGTTTGCTAAGATAGTCTGAACCGCATTCATCTGAGTCTCATACTCTGTGAAACCATCTTTAATCGGATCAATAGTAAGAGAATCAGCAATACTCTTTCCAACTCTCATTGCAGTTGTAGTAATGTTTGAAAGAGCAGTCATGGCTATAACTTCCATGGCGGAGAATTTCATTTTGATAGTATCGACACCTCTGCCTAATCCAGACATATCAACCTGTTTTGCAGATTTCTCGATATCATCAAGACCTTTTGAAGCTCCGGAGAATTTCAGCTTCTCTTTTAGTTTATCAAGAGTCGACATGGTAGTTTTAACATTACGCTCAAACTGCGCATTATCGAACCGCATTTCAACGACTCTGCTATCAACTACTTTACTCATTTCTTAACAACCTCCTCCCAAGCCTCTTTTGCTATTTTGTCAAAAATAGGCTGAATAGCAGGATTGATATAATCTCTTCCTTCTACCCAGCCTCCAGTACCAGTTGCATGACCTGTCTGTAAGATTATTGCAATCGGTATACCTCTCTGAACATTTGTATTGTGAAATTCTATAGATACGCCCCCATTTTGACGGACAATCTCGTATGTCCACGATGCTGCTGTTTTACCGGTATCAACCGGAGTTGCAGACGAAAGAGCGGCAACTCCAGCACGACCGTACTTGTTTAAAATTCCAAGATTAACCGTTTCTTTAGCTCTCTCAAGGAATCCTGACAGATTAGAGAAATCGCCCTTTTGTCTGAAAGTTATCATATCAACACCTCATCGTTTCTTAATATCACTCGCTTTAACAAAACCAAAGTATTTGCCTGCGATTCTGACATAATACCATTTACTTCCGGATGTATCTTTCTGTGTATAATCCATAACATCAACCAAATTGGTTTTTGCAAGATATGGATACTTCTTGATTGTCGGATACTCGTCTCCGGCCCATGTTCGGACATCAGTCTCTTTAACTTTAACCTCACCAACGAATAATCTCTTTTTCTTATTCTGCTTACTTGTGATGGTCTGTGGTTTCACTGGTTCAGATTCCTGAAGATAAGCTGTCCAAGCCCAACCGATACCGATATTTGTCACTTTCACTTTCGTCCATTTACCAGATACAGTTCCATCGATTTCAACTCTATCGCCAGCATTGATCTGTCCTAACACATATCCATTAGGACTTTCTCGAATGTAGAGATCGTCAACTGTTGAAATTCTGGTCCCAGTAGCAACCCATTTTTCAGCAGAGGTTTCTTCACCCCAGTCAATCCATACATAACCAGTGATAGAAGAATCATTAATCGAATATCTCTTGTTGCGAACTGCTCCTCCATTAGCGACTACTCCTGGAACAGATGAAGTATTTCCTTCGTTGGTGTATACGTAATTTTCATCGTAGCTATCAACAGAGCCAATATGTGCTCCACGTCTAAATATAACAAGAGCACCTTTCTTTGGCTTCGTATGCCATGTTCCATTTGTCTTTGCATGATTCATCACTGATGTACAGTTGTAGAATCCGCCACCCATAATTTTAAGAGCCTTTGTGATTCCTAACACCTGAACAAGCTCCCAGAATTTATACTCAGCACACCATGGTTGTCCCTGACATCCGGGCTGACCAAGACGATTTACGTCTCTCGCAAATTTTGTATAATTGTTATAACCAGCGTTTTTCTGGAAATCGTCAAGATATTCTTCAGTTCTCTTTTCAAGATATGGTTTATCGCCACCATTATTGGCGTAGTAATGACCAAGGTTTATAAACTCCTGTAATTTGCTCACTTTGATTTCCTCCATTTTGACTGGCTTAGACTCTTCTTTAGTGTAGTCTTTATAAAACACACTTCTGTCAACAACTGTCGGAACTCCCGGTATTTTCGCATTGGAGCTGTATTGCCATCCAACACCATAGCTCGGTCTCAATCTTTCCTGAAGTGTTCCATCATCATGTGTCGGATAACTTGCAATCCAAAAGTCATATTTCTGTTTAAGATCATTTCCAATAACAGACTCATACCACTGTTTAGCATTGCAGTAAATTCCAGCTTTATATCCGGCATCAGTTATCACTTTGATAAAAGCCTCAGCAAGCATTGAGATCTTCTTAGTTCCAAGTTCTTTCTGCTTATCCCATTCGAGATCCAACCATACAGGGAGATTTAACTTCCTGCCGTTCAACGTGGAAAGAACTTTTCGAGCTTCTTCCTGGATTTCAGGCACATCGAGAGCATAGCTGTATTTATAAACACCAACCGGTATATGATTGTCAATGCATCCCTTGTAGTTTCGTTCAAAGGAACTATCTACTACATTACCTTTTTCAGTAATACGTAAGATTGCAAAATCCATACCATACGCCGCTACTGTCCCCCAGTCGATAGTTCCGTTATATGCTGATACGTCAATTCCTTTTATAGACATGTAATCACCCCTTCGAGCGGAATTTTGCTCGGTTTGCTTCATTTATAGATTTATACTGTCGCATTACTTCCGATTGACTCATCTTCTTACCAGAGCCCCTTTTTACATTGCATACTCTTATAAGTGTGAGTAATCTGTTTAAATGCCACTTTTCGCATTCCATTGGAATACCATTATCGAACATCCAGAAATATATGAGTTCCGATGATATGTTTTCAGTCCGAGTTGAATTATCGTTCTGATTTTTACCAAAGGTAGTTGCAGTCATTGGATCATTAATATATTCCGTTATTCTATTTATCAAATCCTGATGGTGAATCAAATGATCATAAACTTCCGGTTCAACGTTTTTAGTAATTGTCATACATTGTATGTAGCTCACTATTTCATCGATTGTGCGATTCTCAACCGGAAAGTATCGTTTCTTCCATAAGGATTCCCATTTTGACAGAGAGACAAGAGAATGCTCCAACATAATGGTTTTCGGCTTATTGAGTTCTTCGTATACAAACTCTCCTTTTATTTCATCCCACCCCTCATTAATATCGCTCGGGATAACAAGTTCAAGCATCTCTCATCCTCCATATTTTTCGTATTTATTAAGCCGGAAGTTCCGGTGTATCAACTACTTCTCTGTATTTAGCAGGAATAATTCCTTTGATAAACTCAGCTGCTTTTTCAGCATCCTGAGACAGTTCCATGTACAAAACATTGTATGCTTCAGTCTGAGAGAACTCTGTTGACAGTTCATCAGACTTGATGAATCGCCTTCCATCTGGAGACTTCTGACCATAAGATTTAAGAATAATCTGTTTGAATAATTTGGCGATTGTAGGAATATCCTGAGCTTTGATAATTGCCTGAAGCATAGTGTCTAAACCACCTGTAACTTCGAGCTGCATCTCAGCAAGTTCAGTTTCAGTAAGATTGAAGTAGAAATCTTCTTCTCTTTTTGTTCCGTTGTAATCTTCATATGGAATTGTCTTTTTTAACATAGTCGTTTTCTCCTTTTTTTTTTAATTAAAAAAGAAAAGCCCCAGCTGAATACACAGTTAGAGCTTTTCGTTATATTGTTATTTATTTATGATACAGCTGCCTTAATAAGAGCTTTGAACTCGTCTGGGGTTGGCAGTTTAGGAGCCGCAGATTCATCACCATACAATGCGGTCTCGACGGCTTTCATCTGTTCTTTAGAAAGTTTTGTAGAATCAAATAAAAGCGTAGCCGTAGGTTTGAATCCTGTTACATCAACTGGTGTAGTTGAGAGGTCAAAGCTCATCTCTGCTGCTGACGGACTATCATTCACTGTTTCATAATCTTTTGGACTTGCTGCTGCGTTGCATCCATACACAACATGAATCTGATATCCATACTTTGTATTCTTGGTATCATTACCGATAATTGTCTGATAAGAGAAGCCGAACATCTGATGATCCTGCTGACCTACAGACATACCAGCTACTACCTCTTCTTCACCAATACATTTCTTAAATTCGTCAGGATACATATATGCGGAAATCGTAGCAGCGAATGTTTCCGCAGACAGAATATTCAGGTATTTACCATTATCAGCCCATAAAGCTGTAGGCTCAGCGCCTGATGGATTTTCCGATACTTTTGTTAAACCATTCCAAGCAACACCGGCACCGTATTTATCTTCTGTATACGGAAACAGAACTCCTTTACTAACGCCGGTTGAGTATAAACGTTCACCAGTCTGGTCCCATGTAAGTTTAGGCATTTATTAATCCTCCTTAAAAATATAAAACGAGCGTATCGTGATATAAGTTATCTGATTTATAGCTTGTCCCGAATGAGCAGTATGGTAATTCCAGCAACTTCTCAATGACAGGCTCGTCAGGTTTTCTTGATATCACAATTAGCTCGTATCGTTTGTGTTTCAGATATGCTGTATTATCAGCACGTTCTGAATCTATCCTACTTCTGGAATACCTTATTGCGGGATATTCCATTTTGACCGATTCGGGGGACTGATAGTAAACATGTCTGCACCCAAGCAACTCTTCAAGTTTGCTCTGTAGTTCCAGTCGTGTCCCCATTCCAGACACCTCCTATAGTCAAGATTAATCTTGGATACTGAACCTCAACTTCTGAGATTTTCCACTTAGTACCCATAATTTCAGCATAAGCCATGTAAGAACAATTTTCGATAGCAAATGGATCGGCTAAAATACTAACCACATTCGCGAGTAAGATATTGTCATTAATACTGCCAGATGTCTGTCTTTTTCTGCGATCATAGGTCATATCACCATAATATTCGCGTTCGAGAATTGTATCATCCCATAACCCAGGCTCCGTCTCCGTCTCGTTGGTGACAGCATAGCCGATTTTACCAAACCATTTACTCATCTAATTGTCCTCCCAGAATCACTCTGCCTTAACTGTGGCGAGTTTAGCAGCTGTAGGTGTAGTATCAGTTGTGGCATATGTAACAGTAACAACTTTTGAAGCTACTTTACAGCTAATCGGACGATAAACTACACCTGCAGCATCGATCACTACCATTCCTTTATAGAAAGCGTCTTCCAGTTCATCTGGAGTCAGCTTTGTTTTAAAGGTGGATTCTGCATATGCTACACCATCCGCTTTGGCATACACTTTTCTTACCGCGATATTTTTATCGCCAGCGTTCATGTACATTACTTCCATGTTCTTAATCTCCTTATTCTTCATAGATAATATCAAGCCCATAAGCTACTGCTGCGTCATGTTCTATTTTACATCCTCTGGCATTTTCCCAGCCTTTGCAGAAATAAACGGCATGACACAAGCTCATGTTCTCTAATGATTTGGCAAGAAAACATAACGGAATTTGAACAACACCTCGTTCTTCCATATTTTCTTTGCTGTACCATTCATCTGTAAAAAGGGTATTTACAATTTCATATCCTTTTTCTTCTAAAACCTTGACTGCTTTTTCTCTGGTTGCAATAATTTCAGCATCGGTTCTTCCAGCCATCGGCTGTGATAACATAGCTTTCATATCATTAATCTCCTTTATAATATTTAAAGTTTGTTTCAACTAACCTCTAGGTATAATTACGCTACATTCTCTTCAAGAGCAATAGCAGAATATACTTTTGTAAGAGAACCAGACAGTCTTGTCTCAAGCAAGTATTTGTACTGGTTGAAATCGATGTCAAAGTTATCGAACTTAGATACTTCACCACCCTTAGCAGCACCGAACTGGTAGTCTCCGAGATTTACAAACAGACCAAGCAGTTTATGTTTGTTAGTCTCGCTATCGGTTCTTTCCAGACCCTCAAACTGCTCAACAGTAACAATGGAGTTTATGTTGAGTGCTGCGGCAAGATCATCTTTAGAATCATAAATACGACGACCGTTCAGATCACGAGCCAGAAGCATCACGTTAAGCAGATGTGGTGTACAGTAGAAGTCAAGTGAGCCTGATCCTTTGTACTTCTCACGCGCATACAGAGATGCGGTAAGAATAGCTTCGGCTTTGATATAGTTCTCACCAAAGTTAGCACCTGTATTAGAACCCTGAAGTTCCTGTTTAGCTTTATCGAAATCTACTGTCTGATGAATTGTATACAGCTCGTCATCGTTCCAGATAGAACGGATATGATCTTCATGAATTTTATCCGGATCACCGTCTTCACGACCATCGCCAACCAGTGCAGCCATAATCAGTTCTTCATTCAGAGTCTGTCTCATGATGTTCCACTGATATGCAACTACATCAAAGTCTGTAATATCAACGATATCGTCACGCTGTAAGGTATCTTTGATATAAACTGTCTGAGGGTCTGTTGTACGGGACAGCAGTTTGATTTTCGCCATTTCTTTCTTATAATCGCCCTTCTTCTGGTAACCTTTAGCTTTCAGCTCAGCGATACGAGCGTCAGCCTGACGGGTCTTGATACGGGTATACGGACTCTTATGAATTTTAGCCATAGCAGTATCAATCCAGGACTGATCTCTGGTAAGAGTTTCCGGCTCACCTTTTTTCAGAAGCTCATACTCAGGAAACAGTTTCTCAACTTCGTCGTCAAATACTCCATGAGCTAATGTGCCGGCATTCTCCTCTGCAAAGATATTCATTGCCGCTCTCAGTGATCCAATGCCACTCTGCTTAGCCATAGATACAATTTTCATTTCGTCAGAGTGGCTAAGAATAGACTTATTTGCCTGCTCTCTTTCTTCGTTGTCAAAAATGTTATGTTTCACTACATTTCCTCCTTTTTCATCATCGTCTTCATCATCGTCTTCATCATCAGGAAGTGCCATGCCAAGTACAGCATACATAGCTTCTTTCTGCTCGTCATTCATGGTATCCAATACCTCTTTTACCTTTTTGATGGTTTTATCATCAGAACCTTCTGACGTTTCTGGTTTTTTGGTTTCTTCAGTCACTTTGTTTTCTCCTTTCTTTTCGGCATCAGCTGAGTGATAGAGCATAATATTCTCATCCCATGATACTTCCATCTCCTCTTCACCCTCGGCAGAATGCGCCATAACAAAATCCACGTATGCTCCAGGATTAGCTCCAGCCAACACAAGACTAAGCTCCCTGATATTTCCGTGAACAACGTCTTTGCCAATCTTTTTGAGCTGATTAGCCCAAATAGAAAGAGATCTTACATCTCCATTCTGCACAAGTTTCTTAGCAGTCTGCCCCTGTTCAGTATCATTGAATACACCGTAGGCATATACGCCATCATCGCGGTTTTCCAGAACTGCATGACCAAGGACTGCGTTCGGATCATTATGTTCATGGTTCCAAACTAATGGAACTTCACATCCGTCATTACCTTTGAACGCATCTTTACGGATAGTAACGCCGTCACCGCAGAGTAAATCATTACGAGTGGCATATCCGCTAAAATCACAATTATCCATTTTGACCTTCTCTCCTCTCTTCATTTTTTATTACAGGAACAGCATTTGCAGCTTCCTGCTTAGACTGACTGATATTACTATTTCGTAACTCGTCAGCTTTCGGATCATCTGCTGGTTTCATACCAACGATTTGTCTTATCTCGTTAGATGTCATAATTTCGTTTCGTGTGAATTTATCAGCAATTTCTGCGATATTATTGACTGGAACCAGTCGGAATGGATCTCTGAAATATTCGATAGACTGCCCTTGAGATCGAGCGGTCTTTGTTAGAAATTTACGTTTTAATTCATCGGCAATCGCTGCTACAATAGGTTCTACAGTACGATTGTTATAATTCAGCATAGTCTGTTCATCAGCTGTTCCGTCCAGAACTGCCTGCGTAATACCAAGCTGACTGTAAAGCATATTAGTCCAGTATTCGACCTGTTTGAGAAGATTATTCTCTAATGACCGATTAAGCTGGATGACTTTCTCTGTGCCATCGATGTAAGCTACACCATACTTTGAATTGGTGAGCTGATTTTCCATGTCGTTCCGCCGTCTTTCAGCCTGCTCTCTACGTGCCTGAGTTTTAGCCACATACGGAAGCTGAATGATTAAATCCAATTTACCGGATGCCGTTTTTTCATCTGTCGCATCCAATAAACTGAGTTTTCTCATCAGTCTCTGCAGTGTTGAATTTGGCTCATTAACAATTGCATATAATGGATTCTCAATAATTCCTACCTGACTTTTTGGTAAAAGAATATCTTCTTTTTCTCCTCGTCGGTCGTTATAGATTCGGACCTTGACATGCTTTGGGTACCATTCGATTATTTTCCCGGTTCGAACTGAATCAATACTGAAGGAATTACTTATCTTTGGATTAAATGATGTGTCCACCGGAACGATAGCTACTGCGCCCTCGTCAAGCATGGATAAAACTACATCATGGATGAATGCTCGTCCCGATTGATCAATATTTGCTTCGAAATTCAAGCACCCATTTATTCCAGACTCAATCTCTTCGATAAATCGTCCCGCAGAATCTAATCTACAGTGTTTAATATCTATAGTTGCTACATCAAGTGCTATGCGATTGAATATAGAGGATACTATAGAGCGTTCGTTTCCATGACCTAATCGTGGTCGATCAGGGCGCAAAGAATAACCGGGGCCAACGTTATGATATGTCGGGTCCCGGTTCATAAAAGCATTCCAAGCATGTGCAAGCCTGGTCTTAATATTAAATTCCATTTTGACTCTCCCTATCAGCTATCTTTCTTCATATGGATCACCAGTAATAAGTTCAAATTCTTCTGGTGTAATCCATCTAGGAACTGCATCCCGCACTCTTTTGATTTTCCAAAGACTATTATCATAATATCTTTTTACTTTTTCAAAATTCTTAGATCTCTGTTCTGGCATCATCAGTCTCCTCCTGTTCTAATTCATTGTCAGTCATCATCGCAAGATACTCGATATCTGAGTTCGCTTTTACAATTTTAGCTAACAAAGCTTCATTATCTCTACGAGCTTCAATTAACTGATTGAAGATTGTTTTAAATCCGAACATTTATCATCCCTCCATAAATCTTTATAAAAAGCATCCATAGCTAATTCTAAACTATGACAACTACGTCTAGCCCTTTTGCCTGGATGCTCACTTTTATGCTTACCATTGTTTGTTATATTTGCTTTAAAACTCTCATAGCTACGGTCAACATCTTCTTTTGTCATTTCTCCTCTGGCAACTCTGTCAGTCATCCTCTTTAATTTTCTTCTCTGATGGGAAATCTTTTCCGGGAGAAGAGTCATGACTACTTTTCCAGTTTCAGTTAAACGGAAACGAAAACCTAAAAATTTAACTCCTTGAGAAAGTTTTATTATCTGTGTCTTCTTAGGATTTAATTTCAGTTCTCTCGCACTCATCCATTTATTAATTTCTGATAAACAATAACTTAAATATTCTTTATCTTCATGAACCAGTATAAAATCGTCATTATATCTTACGTAATGTTTTATACGCAAAACTTCTTTTATAAAATGGTCAAAGTCGTCAAGAACCGCCAACTGAATTATTTGCGTGCATTGAGATCCTAAACCCATTCCAATATTTGGATTTATACCATTATCAAAACTGTCAATAATTCGTTTACTCTCAATGGAAGCCCATGTATCATCGATTCTTTTCTTAACTGACCTGTAAGCTAAATCATGGCTTGTGCTGCCAAAGAAATTTGTCAAATCGCCTTTCAATGCATAGCCGTTGGTACCATGTTTTCGATAAAACCGCTGAAGATGGCAAATTAATCTTTTACGAGTTCTTTCGGTTCCACGACCTCTCTGGCACGCACCATTGTCATAAATAAAAGACCGGGTCATTTCATCATAGAAGTAATTATCAACAAAACTTCTTTGAAAAACTCGGTCTTTCATCTTTGTACTTAAAATATCTCTTTCTTTTGGTTCGTATACTTTGAAATTTGCATACGGAGATATTTTATAAGTACCTTTGTCAAGGCTTTTCTTCAAACTATGTATTCTTACAAGTCCATTTACGACATATCCAGCAACACTATCTTTCCATATAACGCCACGTTTACATAAAAGCATGGCTTTGTATAGATTATAGAAACTGCATATATCTTTTCCAATATTTGATAACATTGGAACCTCCACATTGATTATTTTAAATTAGTCGTGGTGTACAGCAATCCTACCGGAGATATTCAATATCAAGTACGGTAATTGCATCCACGCTCTATTTTCGCCTTATCGGACAGGATAATGATTCCTTGTATAATGCTTTGATTTCAGCCAAACGGCTTACTTTAATACTCGCTTTTTAACAATCCAGGACACCCCCATTAGTGTTGTTAGCATTGTTGTTGTTCAACTGACCTGTAGTGTTCACATTACGGACGTTGTTCGCGTTGCCTGAGTTCGGGGTCGAATTAACAATCATTAACCTTTCTGTTTCATAAAGTTTTTATCAGATTTTTTCCAGCCTTCTAAGAGTGCCTGTAAAGACACCACCATATCTATCCAATTGTCTATCTTTTCATCTTTTATATGGAATGTATAATAGGCAATATCCATCAGAGCGAGCATGGAATCTATGCTGCCAAGAGCTTTATTCTGATATTTACGACGCTTCTTATACTCTTTAAGCATTTCTCTATTGAGAACACACTTATTCGCTTTTCTGATGTATCTGCAAATATCAATAGCCTCGTTGACTATCTTAGAAGTAATGGTCCAACGAAATCTTTTCGGAAAATTCTTTTCGTTACTACATATACGGATTGTAAATGCTGCCAATTCATTAGCTTTAACTAAAACCTCAAATTTTGATTTTCCTCTCTTGGACTTTACTACTGACATATATTTCCTTTCTCGCCCCTGACGGGGCAGATTTTCAGATTTTAGATAATGTTACAAGCCAGGACACCCCCATTAGTGCCGTGCGCACTGCCGTCGTACAACTGACCTGTCGTGTCCACATTACGGACGCCGCTCGCGCTGCCTGAGTCCGGGGTCCTTCCCCACCACCACTGGGGGGCGCCGTTTTTATACTTAATTCGGTTTTTATCAGCTTCAGTATTCGGACTCGTGTAGTCTGAATAATTAGCAAAATAAGGATATGGAGCACTTTCGTCAACGTCCGAATATTCATTTCCTGTATAAAATTCGCTTCTTGAAAGCAAGAAAAACTTATCATTTGTTTCGTCAACTCCGGTATCAATTAACCGACAACGTACAGTTTTCTTCTTTGTCTTTCCAATAGCAGACAGGAAATCAGCCTCAAGACCGTTTAAGAATCCAGCTTTGGAAGTATTCCAGTTAGGCGGTCTATCATAATTTGTCTGTGGTGTCCACACAGATCCTGCCGCTTTATCGCTGTTTATTAGCTGTCTAATTGCAGACTCTTTGTAATTATTTGAGCCATAGCACATTCTGTGTGGATGGTTTATGGTCGTGAGAGCAATTCCTTCACTACCTTCTGTGGGGTCAACTGTCTCGATCACGGCGGTACTTGTAGGTCCAGAATAAGTATTAATTTTATAATTCAACGGGTCTTTATTCCATGCTCCGTTCCATACAATCTGTCCGCCAGCCGGAACAGGTTTCGTTAATGTAAACTGATATGTTTTACCATTACCCATTCCTCCAGACCAACCATTTTTAGGAGTTACATTATATGTTCCGGCAGCCAATTCAGTTTCGGCATAATACATTGCCTGCGGCGCACTAAACTGTATGGAATCATATGGCTCATGCATTAATAATGTTAAGGAATGCGTATACTGAGGGTCGGATGGAGTATCAATATCCATACCGATAATATCCCAAACAATCTGTACATTATTTCGTGTGCATATAATCTGATCACCGACGGAGAATAACTCTTTATGCCGTCCAGCTCTAACCTGTTGCTGAATTTCAGCGAATGATTTAGGCGTATATCCCACACCTACACCAGCTGCGATATATTTCAAATACTGGTTCGCTTTATCCATCTGTTCGTTAAATGTTTCTTCTGAAAGAAAATTCAACACGCTCATTTCATCACCTCTTTATTTAATCTCTTCATATTCCAACACTGGTTTGTTGTTAATTATCTTAATTTCTCCAGAATACTTTTTACCTGTGGTCTCATCGATAATGTGTATCTTACCATCGCACTTACATTTACCATCTTCTGAATTGGATATTTCTTTTATCTTACCAATAATTATCTGAAGATAAAATTCCTGACGGCTTCTAGGCTCTGGATATGCTTTCTCTGATACCGAAGAGTCTTTAGCAAGTTCACCTATAATGTCCTGTAAATACATTTCCTGACGACTTCTAGGTTCTGGAAAATTGCCATTTTTTATTTCGTCCATGTCTATCTCCTTATGCAGATTCTTCATACTCTAACAACGGCTTTCCGTTTATAATCTTTAGTTCACCGACATATGTTTTCCCGGAAGATTCGTCTGTAAAATATAACTTTCTTTTCAAATCAGCTATCATTTCGGTACCTTTCTGAGAAATTTTCTGACGTTCGGACGCTCCTTCATTTTGAATCTTAATAATATTCTCAGTTGTAATATTTTCTGCAGACTGATTCATGGAATCGACAGCTTCATTTTGTGCATAATTCATTACTGATTTTTCAGCATTAGTTACGGATTCTTGGATATGTTTAGAGACGTCTGATTCAAGACGTTTCAAGATATCGTTCTGTTCTTCAGGTGTAACATGATCTTCAACTTGGATTCCAGACAATACAGTCAGTTTGCCATCATCAGAAGTGTTAAATGCCTGTAATAATTTCCCAGACTCATCGGCAAGAAACATATTAATTGCAAATGTTAATGTTCCAGAATAAGCTAATGCGTCAGACTCCACCAACCATGTGAAGTAAATTAAATCATCTTCGATAGTCACATCTGTAACTGAGTAATAATTTAGTATTTTTTTTGAATTAATATAATTTATCCTGGTTGTGAATTTGGACATGTCAAATCCGTTATAATACCGATTCATCTGAAAATTGATGCGATTAATATTTTTATCTCCAACGACGCCAGCCACAACACCTCTACCAGGAATTGATACAATTCTCAAATCACTATCTATAATAAACTGAATCGGATCGTGAAGATAATCTTCTTCAGACGTTTGCGCAATTACTTCATCTAAAGTTGCCATATTATCCTCCCTGATTTATCAATTCTTTGTTTGTTGTAATCTTTTTATTTTTTCCAGAAACACCGACCACAGATACTTTGAAATACGAACCATCGGTAACTTCATCTGGAACCATACATGATCCATCCTTCTGAATTACAACAGCATACTCATTACCGTTATGCTCAAATACCGCTATAGCACGCATATTGGACCAATCAATTCCTTTGTACGAGAATACGCATCTCAAATATTTCTTTGATCCGCGGATAATTCCGGAGAAATCACCGACTTTTCGTAAAGACTGTCCGTCCACTTCGAAATTCAAATCTCTCATAGTCCCTCCTTACTCAAAAGCTTCTCTGTTAATTTTAAATGCGACAAAAGCATCCATCATTGCCGCAACAGCATCGATTTTAGCTTCGTATCGCTTCTTCAATAATTTACGATTACCGTTGGTATCCTCCATAACAATACAGTTACCCATTGTGAATGTCATAAGTGCTTCATCAAAAAGTAACATTCTTTCCTCAGACAGTTTCTTCAACTCTCCAAGCGGAACGGATTCTGTTTTGGTTCCCTGAATAACTTTTACAATTCCAAATGGGCCATTTTCTCGTTCCCATCGCTCAACAAATTCTCTGGCATTGTATGGGTCATATCCGAAACAACACACGTCATAACCTGATTCCGATACATAATTATCCAGTTCTTCATAAACCTGCATCATATCAAGGATATTTCCGGGCATAACAATCAAACTACCCTCTTTCATAAACTCGTCATATTTAATTCGTAAAGCTGTCGGAAGTTTATTGAGAGTTAGTTCCGTTATGTAATTTCTGGTCTTTATACCGAAAGCACCATTAGCGAGCGGAAATAGGAATACGAAAGAACAGAAGTCATCACCCTGGGACATATCAGCACCCAACGCACAAGGTAACTGCCAGTATTCTCTTTTCCTATGGGGAAGCGTTTCTTCATATGTGAAATAATAAGTAAATCCCTCCATTGGAATACCAAATCTTTTGGCAAGAATATCATTTCTTGCTGCCGGATTATTTTCAGCTCTTTCCACATCCAACTGATAAGTTTCATAGCTGACGGTCTTTCCTAAGTTCGGATTGGCTTTGAGCCACATATCTGGATTTCCTATTTCGTCAATGGAATCCAATTTATACCACCAGATAGATGTGTGCGGATCGTTATACTCACCTTTCAGAATCTTCATCAATTCCATTTTAATTGTGTCGCCAGATCCGTTGCGAACGGTACCTTCTGAACTTATAGCGACAATTAGGTAATCATCATTCTTACCGCCACCCTGCTCTTTTGCAGCTCCCTGTTCAAGAGCACCTATAACGTCCTCTCGAATGTCTCCTGATAACCATTCATCGACAGTCGCGATCTTAACTCGCAGTCCCTGAAGCTTATCGATAGCCATAGGACGCACTTCAAGCAAAGAACCAGTCAAGAAGTTCTGTATTCCTTTTTTCGTACTGGCAAGTTTTACCCTGTCAGCTTTGGAACCGGTGGTGTTTTGGAGAGAACCCTCCGTAAGAAATTGATACAATGGACCGCGCGCTCTTGTTATAGCCGTCCGGATTGGAGACATAACTTCATCAGCCTGTGCCATTGTTGGAGCTGTTGTAACCTGATGAGTTGTCTGAGTGTTTACATTTAAGAAGTAATTCTGTATACATGAAGCATACATTGATTTAGCAGCACCTCGGGCTACTATTAAATATTGTTTATGAATAAGACGCTTCTTAATTCGCCTCGTTTCATAGTGACCTCTTCCAGAATGTCCATTCTGTGAAGGAATGTAGATACTCCTATCAACAAAGTAATACCAACCGAAGATTTCTTCAGCCCATAGTTTGAATGAATCGAGTAAGTGGAGATCATCCCCATCTGTAAGAGTCAATTCATTCTCACAATATTTGATGAATCCTTCCACTGCTCTATCATCGTAGTATTTCGTTGGATCAGCTATGAGTTTGTCGATTCGATTCATCTCCATTGAGATTTCTTCATTAACTGGAATTTCACCACTTATAACGGCATCTCGAAACATGCCGTAATATTTTGGTACAGCTGTGTTCGATAATGCCATTTAATTATCACCTTCTATTTCTTTTTGTTATTCGCGTAAACCTTATTATCACCTTCAAGATTGAACACTTTATTCACTCCATCAGCAAACATTGATCTGGCTAACTGCTTGCCTACATCTGTAGCAGCCGGAGTAATCACATCATTCATAACTTTTTTGGTAAATCTCTCACCTGCAGAAATTTCCTTAGGAGTTAACGATTTCAAATTTTGCTCCAATGTAATACGATTTATTTTCTCCTGAATTTCTTCGTTAGTCATTTCACCGATGCTTTTACTCTTTGGTTTTGACTCCGTCTTTTTAACATCAGCGGATGATTTTTTCTTAGCCAGTTTCTTCCCAGTTAATCTCTGATATTCGGAATCTAACTTATCGGCACGTTTTCGACCAGCTGCAGTAAGAGATCCATCTTTATTCTGATATCTTCTTACGCCCCAATGCATTCCAAGAACCCCATGATGCATTAACTCATTACTATTCATTTTGACTCACCTCTTTCTATTCAGTCTCCGCCTCCGCATTCAATCGCCACTCTAATTCAGCAATTGTTCGGTTCATGCTATCTGCTACAACAGACGTAGTAGGCGGGTCAAATAAACTCCGTACTTTCATTCCCATGTATGATTTAACGGCTTCGAAATTCTTACCACTTGGAAGCAGCTCACTCCATGTGTCAGTTTTATCTCTTACCGTATATGCTGTATCACATACTCCGATTTGTTTTAGCACTAAGATCACTGAATTTATATGCATAATCAATTGATCATCAAATGCTGTATAATCTTCAGTCAAACCAAGGAGTTTTTTTATTGATGTTAATATGCTTTCGTCCATACTATCTCCTTATCTACGCCATGGACACGTATCATTTAATGACCGTTCTGGCATAATATCTGGTATTAATATGCTATCATCACTGTAATGAATCGCATCGTGAGTTCTCTTTGAAGTACAAATTAAATATTCCGGATTCAACAGATACTCTGTCCGATCAAGAATATCATCTTTGGTTAGAGGATTCATATGATGTATAATTACTCTTTTATAAACTTCTCTTCCCGGTACTCCCAAGTCGCATCCGCAATCGCGCAGGATAACTTCATCACGAATCCTTAACCACTCTTTCGATTTGTAAAATATCTGATTGAGGTATCGATTACATCCAAAAGTCTCATCACCCACTATGCCATCCAACTTTAAGTATTGAAATCTCTCTTCGAACGTCGGTAAGGTTACCAATTCGGAATATGTTTTAATACTCATCTTCTACATCACCATACCCGGCATAGTCTCTCATAACTTTGATGACATTCTCATAGGCGGCTTTCGTATCAGCAGCATCTTCTATAGCTTTTGTCTTAGCTTTGAGAAGTTTGTTCTCTTCTTTCAATCGCTCATTCTCTAACTGCTCTTTTTCAGAGCCAAGTTTTAGATAATGCACAATGACAGATGGAGATGCAGTGCCCTCACGTAATTGTCTTTCAGCACAATCAACTGCCAGCGACACTAACTGCTTGTCTCTGTTTTCTGGTGATAGCGCTGGTCTGCTTTTAGGGCTAGTTGTTTTTATTTTTGGCATACTTAGTGTCACCTTCTTTCATTAATAGTTGTACTTTTCATATAGTATGTAGAAGAATCCATAGACTTTTCTATTACCCAAATCAACCTTGAAGAACCACATCAGGAGGAGAAAACTATTTATTCACACGAGGAGTACACAAATGTAAAGTCCATGAATCCCTCTGCACACTATACGAAAATATAAATTGATTCTGGAAAAATCCCTCCGGAGAAAATATAAAGAGGCCGGCGATGCAGGGAGGGGGTGTGTTTTTCAAGACCCCCTCTATGGTTCAGCATCTACTTATGCCGTCGCCGTGGCTTCTTTTGCGTTTCTCTGAACTTTTTTATAGATATTTAAGAAATCATTGTCGATAATCTCATCAACAGCACGCTCATGTTCTTCATCAATCTCTTTATCTGACATATCATCTGTAAAGTGTGAGATTCGATCGAGCTTTCCACATGTGTTGTATCCTTTTTCGTTATCAAACAGCCACCAAAGAGTGAACTGTTCGAACGGATCATAAGGATTATCGAATGTTGTCAATCTGCAATCGCTCATTTAGTTCGCTCCTTTCAAATACTTGGAAACTGTTGAAGTTGAAATGCCAAGTTTATCAGCAATTTGTGAAATTGTATAAGAAGCAGACATTGCTTTAATACGCAACTGTTTAGCTTCATTCAATTCTTTCGATTCTTTTGGCATTGCTTTTTGTCTCAAAGAATCTGGATCACAATTGTTAAGAATCTTATTAAGAATGTTTTCTGAAATTGCGCCAGCTTGAATTGCTTTCCATTCATTGTCAGTTATTACAATATTTCTATCTCTTCTTGAAACAGACCCCACTTCTTCTCTATACCGGGTGAGTGCCTGCTGGGATGCTTTCTTAACATCCTTAGCTTTCATGACTTCGCCCGCTTCTTTGGCAGCATTCTGTTTCTTCTGAACTGCAGCATATGTCATTCTCTGAGCAGCACGTTCTTTTACTACATTGGACTGAGCTATGTCAAGCTTCCTTGTAAGACTATCAACTTCTGTCTGATACTTTCGTTTAGCCTCTTTGTTGTAAGCTATCTTGCCAGCCTTGGTCTCTTCAATACGTGCCTGATTAGCCAAATGCTTCATGCTGTTGGCATAATCTGCGTATACCCCCTCCATGGGATGACGGTACTGGGATACCAGGGTATAAGCATCATCGGTCTCGGCCATCTTTGTGCTGTTGGTTTTGCGGACAACTGTTACTTCTTCCATTTCACCAGTCTTCTTATTGAGCTTGTGCGTGGTATAAGTAGCATCATCTGCTTTCTTATAGATAAGAGCGCCTTCTGGACGAGAGGGATCGTACCATTCTTTTCCCTTTATGTTATACTTAGGTGTACCCTGTCGCTTATCAACCTTTACTTCACCTTTAGCTCTTGATATGATAGTTGATGCACCACCAGTACTCTTGCCCTGATATTCTACTTTCAGCGCGGCGATATTGTTATCTTTCTCACTCTGTTTATAATCAAGGTGATGCTTCTCAGCATCGATAACTACCATCGAATGTCTTACAGCTCTGGCAAGTTTGTCTTCACTTGCGCCAAGAAGAGTCATGTCTGTAATAAGATTAGAAATCTTACCCATCTCAGTATCAGTCTTCTTCATCAGCTTGTACTCAGAACCATTACGATACCAATGCTCTTTTCCATTGGCGTCTACTTTCTTTTCTCCACCATAAGACATCTTAGGATCAAATCCTTCGAGACCTTTTAATGGATGAGTAGAAGTGATCTTAACTTTTCCGCCTCTATCGTGAGTTGGTATACCCATTACCGTATCACCGTCGAAATCGGCTCCTGACAAACGATCGGCAACTTTACTATTAATACCAATGGCATCTTGTGAAGTTTTACCAATCATGCTAATGGCTTCTTTATTCTTGTTATTTACAGTACATATCGGAATTTCGAATGTTCCTCCATGCGGATAACGAATGAGTGCAAGCTTACTGCCGTCTGGATAACCAGGAGCGTATACTTCTTTTTCACTCAGAGATGTGACCGGAAGAATTACATAATACTTCTGTCCCGGTAAGGAAGCACCTTTGAGATGTACGGCTGCTGAATCACAATCTTCTGCAAATTTATGCAGATAATATTTCTTTACAGTTGGATTGGTAAGCGCCATGATTGAATCAAACTCTGCCTGCTTATCTGCTTTGGCAATACCGAGCTGTTTCTCGGCCATAGCCTTCGACTGTTTGGACAAGAACTGCGATGGCAAAGCATCTTTCCAATCTCCCCAATCTCCTTCATCTGAACGCTTATTTATCAGACCAAGTTTCCTATAGCCCTTTTTATCTGTATACCAATACTGTCCACCTTGGTCGGCATCTTTAATCAAAGAACCGAATGGATTATCTGGATCTTTCTTAATATCTTTAAGAACTTCCAGCTTTGGAACAGACTTAGATTTATTGGTATTAAAGATGACGTCAACTCCTGGCGGGAAGTTGCTATCGTCCTTGTAAACGGCCATACCTTTGATGTATTTCTTTCCATCAACCATGATACGAACCTGTGAATACCTGGATTCGCCAAGTGACAAATCTGGAACATTGCGCCGAAGTTCAACGAGACCATCCTTATCTATACCGCCGTCTTCTTTATACCGAATAGCAAGACGCTTAGAATCAAGGCTTTCCGGATAATGGAATTTCTTTTCGAAGGTCTGTCCATCATCTCTTGATATATAATCCTTTACAGTCTGAATTTTATCGAAATTATAGATATCACTATGCGTCGTTCCCGGAACACACAACACTCTTTGTGTGGTCATCTGATTTCTATTAGTTGCCTGCGGAAAACGGTTACCGTAAACCTCATATCCACCTTCAGCCTGCAGCATGAATAACGCCTGATCGAGTTTCTCTTTTGAGATGTTGAGATCTCGCTCAACACCTGCTCCGACATCGACCATTTTCTTTTTATCAACCTGTTTTTTAAGAAATTCTGCAGTTTCTCTAGCCTGCTTCATCTTTGATTCGGAATTAGGATCGAGTAATGATCTTACGGAAGATTCATTAATTCCCATCTTTCTTCCTATCTCAGAATTATTCATTCCTTCTTTTTCTTTCAGACGTCGAGCTGTAGCAACCATGTCTGATCTACGCTCATCTTTTGCAATAGCATAGACCGTTCTAAAATCGGTAGTAGAATATCCAAGTGATTTTGCAATAGCTGGATCTCCGGTCCATTTCTTTCCATTTTCATCTGTGTATGTGAAACCTGATTTACGCATTTCCTCAACTCGACCAAGAAAGTCTCTACCACTTTGATAAGGGTCTTTTCCAGAACCCCAAGGATATCGTCCTGATCGACGTGGCATTCCGTAATGTTCAAGGAAATCTTTACCAGACATTGAGGATGACCCGATGTACGACTCAATTTCTTCTGCTACTGGATTCATGGTTAACCCTCCTCAACTGCTTGATTAATAAGTTTATCTAAATGAATAATTCTATCCATGATTGGAACAATGTCGGATGCTGTTGGTTTAAGAACATCAATGTCATCATTTTGATAGATTCGTAATTCCATCTCAATATCGCCTGGGCGAATCTTATATTCAAGACAGAATAATGCTGCATATACAAGAACCTGTTCCTCATGAATTGGTCCTGTACCGGTTTTCAAATCATGGATTCTCAGAACATTATCTCTGAAACAGATAGAATCTGCAGTTCCCCAAAAGTTTGGAGAATAATATAAAACAACCTCAGTATCCATTCGAAAACCAATTGCATCATTTACATATGAATACAAAGTCTTCTTGGACCGAGGCTGTTTAATTTTCATATCAATTGTTTCTTTAGCCCATGCATGAAGTCTGGTTCCTCTTTCGGATGCTTTCTTGGCAATTAAATATTTAATTGCTTTATCATCATCGTATCTCAGCCACGCTGGTTGAGACGGGCTGAACGGAGCATGTCCGCTAAGATTTGAATGCTTTATAAAGTTCATTTAAAACTTCCTCCTCGTTTTCAGGGAAAATGAAGCGCGAAAAAGACATATTATTTAATTTGGTCACATAGTAATCTTGGTTCGGGCGATGCGGTGCTTCTGCATCTTTTTTAACTTCAAGGATAGCCCATTTGTTTTTATACAAAATAAGCAAATCAGGAATGCCTTGGATATCACTCGAATCTAATTTGGTTACCAAGCAGCCAGGAAACATGCTTTTCAATCTCTTCTTCAGCCCTGCCTGATATTGGTTCTCTCTCATGGTTTTCTCCTTTCATGAGATGGACTCTCTCGGATTTGAACCGAGGACACACCGCTTATGAGGCGGCTGATCTAACCGGACTGATCTAAGAGTCCAAAAATAAAGAGACAACGTAACTACCAATTTTGGCGGTTAAGTTATCTCTCTCCTATTAAAGGGAATGTAATTTTCGCTCTACATGTTTTTTTCCCATATGCTATTTTTTGTAAATTTCAAAATGTAAACCATGGTGTGTGTGTCTATATTTAGAACCATGAATAATATCATGTATTCTACTTGGTGTTCCACCTATGGCTTCTGCACAACTCGTGATGGAGTTATACACTTCCCCGGTTTCTATGCATCTAACTTTCACTCCAGGTCTGCCACCACGATTTACTGATGGCTTAATGTCGGACCGTTTGATATGATAGCCATGCACAGAATATAAACCTTTACCCTGACTCACTCTGTTAAGCCAACGTGCACTAACGCCAAGTCTATCTGCACATGCCTGAAGAGAATTAAATACCTCACCAGTCTCAATAATCTCACATCTAACTCCATCACGCTTCGTATCGAAATCGCTCATCATTACTCCTTTCAAGCCAAAAGAAAGAGCGCCTGTAAATTTAGCGCCCTGTTCTTAGAATATTTTATTTTTCAGTTTCCCTTCTAATCCGTTCTTCGTGCAGCTTTTGTCTTTCTTTATATTCTTCTAAAGAGATTTCCGTAAATGATACATCATTCTCTTTAAAGTATCTGTTCACTTCAACTTTTTCACCATTCGCTCTTTTAATGTATAAAATAGCAATGGTATCATAATCTCCATTTTTTCGATCAGTCAAAAGTTCATCGCGTACTATGATGTCAGATTTATTATTTGGCATATAAGGCATTGTGATTGGATACATCTCATCATAAATACTTAATATAAAACCATTAAACCAGTTTATAGATGATTTCTCTTTACTTGCGCAGTAGCATCTATTTAAGTCGCTATAACTTACGGAACCGTCCTTGGCAACATACTTAAATAAGCTACTCATTCTTTTACACTGATAACACTTACTGCCGTCTTTTTTATCATGTGCATAGTTCCACATATCCTCTGTATCTTCGATAGGAGTGAGTGGTTTTCTGTCGATCAAACGGTTAAGAATATTCTTGGTAAAACTAATACTCGTACCGCCATGGCCATCGCCTAAAAGACTTTCAAAAGCCTTGAGTGCGCTATCATAACACGCACAACCATAATCACATTCATTCTCTGGTTTATTTCCTCTTTCTCTCTTACTTGCAATAGCAATCTCGTTCTTAGCCCATTCCAACGTGTTCATATTAATATCCTGCCTTTCGTTCATTAAATTTCAACTTATCTCACCAAATAATAATCTGGTAACAAATCGTTGTAGTCACAGTTTAATGCATAACATAAATTCATAATCGCCTTCATACTCGGCATTCTTTGTTTATTCAAATATTTGCTTATCGTGCACTGGGTCAATTGCGACTCTTTTGCTAATTCGCTTTGATTGATTCTCACGTCTTCCATGAGATCACGTAAATTATCACCAAAAATTTCGATGGCTTCTAATTCACTAATTGTTTCCATATACAAAACCTCCAATCAAGAAAATATTCCTAGGGGAATACTGGCGTTTAATTCTTTTATATATTATTAAATTTTTATCATATTAATAATAGGGGGGTATTCCCCTGATATATAAAAACGATTTTTTGTTTAACAATAATTCGATTTTAGCCTAAAATAGGCTGATTTTATGGTGTTTTAGCCGGTCTTTCACGATTTTATAGGTATTTTTTGTTTAACAATAAATATTCCTAGGGGAATAGGTATTTTTTGTTTAACAAAAAATCGTTAGAGATTTGTCTCATCTTCCTCATTTTCTGTTAAACAATAATTCAAAAGGTCGTCGTTTTTATTTTCTGTTAAACAGTAAGTCAAGCCATTTTCAGACATATATTGCAATGCTTTCATAGCCATTCTAAGTCCTTCGGAACTAGAGTATCCCTCTTTTTCGCACACTTTTCTAAAATGAAAATCATCTTCCATAGATACTCTAACCCCACGAAACTTACTCTTACTGTTTAACTCTTTAGGTCTACCTCTCCTCTTACCCATACCAAATCATCCTTTCTCAATCTCTTTGATGATGACCTTTATATCCTTACTGTTATAATCATTAATAACATCATATGTACAATCTGATGGTAACATCGCAACCTGATTTTTACCGCCCTCATTCAATTCCTTATAAAGTTTGTCATGAAGTTTCTGAGTATCATAAGCATCTCTTTTTATTCCAGATTTAACCACAAATATCATATCCGTTCACCTCCAAATTTTTCCAGTTCTTTTATCTTTTACGACAATACGTTCCTCAATGTGAAAATCTGACAGATCACAAATAGCAAAGATAGCTGTGAGAAAGTCATTGAATCTCTGCTCTGGATCAACCTCTCTTTTACGCTCTTCTTTCGTCGCATTTCTAATTGCTTTATATGCTGTCGGATCTACATATCCAGACCCGTTCCTGCGAATATCATTATCCATTTAAATCGCCCTCCTCAATAGTTGCTCCCTCAAGTCTTATTCCACCAAACTCCCATAAATCTTTCTTGAGGTCTTCCATATCAATTTCTCCATCCTGCCACTTTCCGTAATACTCCAGAACTTTATCTACAAACCCCGGCAATTTCTGTCGATAACTCTTCTGCCAGTAATGGTCCATAAGAACTTCCAAAGGTAATGTAAGAACCAAAGCTAATACTGTATTGACTGTCTCCTCGTAAATCTCTTGTTTCGTCTCAGCAATCTTCTTTCCAATTTTTTCGTTCACGATAGTGTCGAGCTGAGCCTGTGTTAGATTATATGTAGCAGTATTCGCTCTCTTTTCTTCCCGTTGAGTTCTACGTAATTCTGCTCTCTTAGACATGATGTCACCTCATTTCTTACTGTCACTCATAAACGCGTTGATTAAAATAATTGGAGCTGCCAATATGCATACAATCATAACGAAAATCTTTGCTAAAAATCTAAGTTCAAACATACTTTCTGTAAACTGATCATCTTTTAATGCTGCGTAAGTAATGAATAAACCAACCGCCAAATAAAAAGCAATAACCATGATTAAAAAATCCATTAAATATCACCTGCCTTTCTGTGTAATGACTGCTCTGCTTCGAATCCGTCCGGATATCTTTCTTTAAGTTTGTCAATGTTCATGCGCATGATATCATCCAGGCTCCATCCTTTAGCTGTACAATATTCAGCGATAAACCAAAGTAAATCCCCAAATTCTTTCTTTACATGATCGACTTCAAATGCGTGTCCCTGATACATTTTCTGATAAATAGAATGGATTTCCCCAATCTCACCAACCATACCATGAAGCGCATGAAACTTCTGCTCTTCAAAAGTCAGTCCTTTGTTAATAGTTCTAGCTGCTAAATCCTGATATTCATTTCCTGTCATTATTATTCCTCCGCCAATCTAATTGCATCTTTAATCACATTTAATATACTTTCTTCAGACCAATCTGCGCTGATAATTCGATAGACGTTGCTTCTGGCATATACATAGATCATCAAACTACCGTCCGGCATAATTCCTAACCAAACATGACAATCTTTTTCTTTAGAAATATCAGCTATTTTCTTTATAAGATGTTCCATGCTAGTCGTCTCCCTTTCTGTTCTGTTTAATATCATACGGTTTTCTTTTAAACCAGCTCATATCGACTGTCTTCCCATAATACTCTAACTTAGCATATTGCCTTTGCTTATCACCCTTTATAGTTTTAACCGATCGTCCCGGATCGGGTGCTCTACCTCTCATTTCTGAAAAATCCTTTCCTTATTATAATGGTTAAAAACAAAAGACCCAACGTATTTAACGCTGAGTCTTAAACTCTAATACATACTTTCACCAACGTAATCAATTAAACAACCAAAACAATATTTCCAATGATTGTAATTCGGTGTTCCATCAAGATATGTCGGAAACTTTTTATTTACGCGCTTGATTATAATATTACCGCCGTTTCTGGAATAATCAAAATGTCTTCTAATTTCTATCTCGTCTGCGTTATATGCATTTACGATATCTAAATGATCGGACATAAAATTTCCCAGTTTCTCGGGTAATTTAATCAATTCATTATGTAATTTTTCCGCCTGTTCCAAAGTACACTCAGTTACTTTCATAATTTCGTCGATTGTTTTCATTTTAAAATCCTCCTTGGAATATAAGTAATTTTCTCATTATAGGAAATGTTTTTAGCGCGAAAAATAATTACTTCTCTTTTTAATCCAACAACGCTGTATCAATAATCTGAAAATTAGCTCTGTGAATATAAAGAGCTTTACCATCAATCATCAATTTTGTCATTTTAGGCAAGTCTTTAGGAATTTTCCAATATACCTCATCTCCGGAATATGCTACGATAGGCTGTCCAAGCTGACTTTTAATAACCACAACTCGTGACTTACCAAAGTAATTCTTATATTTATTCACGATACCTGCTACATATGTATTATCGGAAAGCTTACCAGTCGACTGACTGTAAATATCAGTTTGTACAAAGTCTACGTCAGGCTGTAGCCCATTCTGTTCAAATATACATGTATCACCACAACTCTGAATTTCTTTGCCGTCAATATTAATCGTGATCACGGATGACATTTCGTATCCCGTAACAACAGATCCGTCGCTACTATAAGAAGTCGTCTTAACCGGATTGCCCTGAATATTGATTTTATCTCCAGTGGTCGTCATAACTTTTGAGCCATAATTATCGTAAGTACGGATTGTGTAGCCATTACCTACGAGATTTCCTTTGATCTCATTAATAGCGTCATCCAGCGCCGCACAGCCGGTAACTCCGCCAATAAGGCAGAGACACAAAACCGTGAGTAAAATAAATCTGAGTTTTTTCTTCATTTTTAAATTTTCCTTTCTATTTTAATTATGTTTTCTTTCGCGCCATACTCTGAGTTGAACTGGACGAAGTGTATTCTGTCCGCTCATTTTTCGTTTGTTATTTTTAACACGACGAGCTCCAGAATTATTAAACCATCTAATGAATCGCCTGAATCTTCTGTAATCGCCATTCATTACTCTTCTTCGGTTACATCTCATACACAATTCCTCCTCATTTTAATAATAAAAATTTAACCCACATCGGTAAATCAGATGTTCCAATGGTGTAGCAAAATGCGCAGGTGAAACATACCGTGAAAATAATAAACGCCACACCCCAAAAGAGATGTGACGCAGCGCTGTATTTAGTCCTGGAGGTTATCGCAAATCCTAAAAACGACACCGCAAATAGCACTCCGAATATCAAAGCTAACATTTTGAATCCTCCTCTAAAATCTGTTTCCTAAGGTCTTCAGCAAGTTTTTTAGCCATGAGATCATGAACAATTTTTCCAACACTAAAATTCATAGGATCATCTTCGGCAAGTCGGGACTGAATGTAGTCCTTGGCCGAGTCTATATTGGGGCACTTTGATCTAGTGATAGCTTCAGCAGTTTCCTCATCAATATCGTATGGTTCAAAATACTTTTTAAATTCGGACAGTTCCCCCTCCAAATCATTAATTCGATCTTCGATTACCCCAATATAATCTCTTATTTTTTCACCATCTTTATCGGTTAAATATTCCATCGCCGTAGATCCGATCATCCATGATAAATCATACAGTTTATCAAGAGCTTCTTTCACAGATACTTTGTCGTCATTCATTATCTGAATCCTCCTTTCCAATAATCAACTCACTATACGGCAAGCTCTCAATCCATTTGCAAAACTCTCTCCACTCATCCAGCTTATGCCCCTTTCGCTGTCTGTAAATATTCGCCAGCACTTCATAATTCAGCATAACATTACGAGTCTGGTTATAGCTGCTCGGAAGAAGCTGAATAAGCTGCCACCAAATGTCTTTTTTGCTCGGACAACCTTTGATTTCAAAATCATCTGGATTATAGTTAATATATATATTTCTATAATCATTTAACGCCTTTATTGTTTCTTCTAAAATCTTACGTGTTCGGATGTCGAGATGTTCGTGTGAAAAATCATCCAGTGTAAACTCCTTCTCCTGAATCTTATGCATCGTACTGCAAGAGTTTGCAACGGTACCCACTTTGTATGTATCAAATTCTTTCCACCAATACAACGGCGCTGTAATTTTCACATACACCGGCATCATTCGCATATACTTTCGATGCTCTGTACCGGCATCTGATAACCGCTGCATAAGAGAGTGGTCATTTTCTCCAAGATGAAAATGGTCTTCAGGCTCACATCCGACATTATTACAACTATAGTAGCATCTGTCGATTGGATTACATTCACCGCTATCACTCTTCTCCCATGAGTTCATAGGATTTCGCATTCCTTCAATAATAAACTCCATCTGCTCTGGACTTGCCAGACCTACATTTTCTATTTTAATCATTTCTTATCTCCTTTATTATCGAACAACACTAAATATGGACAATCAACACAATTCTCCTGCAGATAACCAGTGTGTAAAGTTCCGCCAGTTAATCCGCAACAACAATTGAAAGCTGCAATCCCAGCGTTTTCCATTTCCGAATAGCATTTATCGTAGTCGGATATAAATATTTTTAGCACAGATGCCAGGATATAAATGAAAACTAAAAAGATTAGTAACTTACTCATCTAATCGTCCCTTCTCTCTTAATAATTTCACATCTATGGCTTTTAGAATTTGATCAGGATGAATTTCAAAAACTTTCTCAATATATTTCAAACAAATATAAACATCTGCCATTTCTTCCAAAAAACAAAGTCTATCCCCACATCCTCTTAAATATTTGCTGATCTGCTGTTGTAATTCAGCCATCTCTTCCATACATATAATACCTGTCGTTTCAATTCCACGATGTTCAACAGCCTTTTTGACGATCTCATTTTGTTCAGCATCTGTAAATTTGATGCCGCTGTTCAAGCCATTAATAAATTTTTCTCTTTGCATTCTTTCTGCTCCTTATCTTGCAGCACTTAACATAATTTTATTTTTGCATTGAGGACAAATAATATATTGTCCGGCATTCACTGCAAATCCCTGACCACCAGCTGAAATTTTAGATTCTTCTTTTTGCACATCTTCTTTTTCGTCGTAACTTAAAAGAGCTCCACATTTAATACACTCAACTTCTTTTCTATATCCAGGTTTAATAATTTTAATCATTTCTTTCTACTCCTTTTCTTACAATATCCAACTTTACAGCCACCGCCTATAGAAAATCCCAAATAAGATTTACTGGCTGGCTCCCAATATTTACAAGACAAACACTGCTTATTTGGCTGAATGAGATTTCCGCCTATACCTATATGACTCATTTTTCTCTCCTTTCGTAATCCTTGCATCCCTTGATTTTCTTTTTAATAACTCTACCGTATTCGACATTACACCAAATTCCTTTATAATTGATGCAGGATTTAGTTTTATGATCGGTGCAATTATGTCGACAATCATGACACAATGATTTACTTATTTCTCTTCTCTCTCATAACTTAAAAGAGCGCCGCAATTCTGGCACTCGATTCTCTTTTTATTTCCATGCTGTATTACTTGAATCATTGTTTTTATCCATCCTTTCGATGGTAATATCCTGTTCCTTTACACTTTGCGCATTTTCTTCCCGAAGTACTTAAACCAGTTCCACCGCACTTAGGACAAATGTCAATTTCGTCAGGTGGCATTGGTTTACCTTGATATTGTGGCATCCATTTCTTAATCATTCACTTTTTCACCCCTCAACGTAAAAGTAAATCTCAATAGCCGAGTTTAATACTTCAATATTATTACTGTCCCATAAAGTCTTACCGTTCGTGATATTGGTTACGTCACCGCCGCTTTTCGTAGTGAATCGTACATAATATCTAACATGTACAGATGGAACAATTGGCGTCTTACTTCCATCCGGATTGGTGAAAATGCGAAGATTAGACGTAACAATCTTTCCGTCTTTCTCTTTACATTTCATATTGCAATTAACTCCGGCGGACATATCTCCGAATATTCCGTTCTGTACTTTAAGCTGCTTCTCAATTCCCTCTAAAGCTCTGAGAATTTTCTGATCGTGTAAATCTCTGGTTGCCATAAATAGTCTCCTCCGTAATAATGATTATTTCTTTTTAGGTTTGAAATAAACCGGTTTCTCTGAATGCTCATTCATAGGAAAGAACAAACATACATTGCATGGGTCTTTCTCCTCATGTGTATCTGCTTCCTCACACAGAGGACAATACTTTGTAAAATTAACTTCCTTATATATATGTATTCCATTCTATACACCTACCCCCGATATAAGATACGCACCTGTGACGATTAATCATACGAATACTGTAAGTCCCAGAAAAATTCCAAGTCTCTCCTTCCATGATAGATCATAACCAAGCAAAAATATGGCTCCTCCGGCTATAGCAACATATATTAAAAAATATCCCAGACATTCTTTCATAATACTACCCCTCTATTTTTCACAGTCAACTGAGAATATAATTTCAAAGCTTCTTCTCCCTGAAATGCGTTAACAATTTCGACTTGTTGTCCAACGGTCTTCCTTCCGACAATTAATACTGTATTGTCTTTACCGTTCGTTGTATCGATACTGATAATCAGGCTATCTACCATTTCAATCCTCCTTCAAAATAACTCGTCCTTCTTTAAGACTTTCTTGTACATCAATCACTCTCTGATTTGTACTGCCGGCCCAGTGATATTTGACGTCAGCGAGTTCCTGTTTAAATTCTCCATCAACCAAAACATCAACCCATCGCATTCCTGGAAGATCTTTAACCTCTTCCCACAAATATCCGGTATAAACCCAGACTGTCTTTCCCGGAATATATTGCTTGATATATTTAGCTAAATGAAAAATAGTGACACGATTCTCAGGAAGTAATGGATCTCCTCCAGAAAACGTCACACCGCTAATATGTTTTTTATACAGATGATAAAAAAGCTCCTGCTCTGCAGCATATCCAAAATAGATTCCTCCATTCGGATTCCAAGTTATCGGGTTCTGACAACCATCACAGTGATGATCACACCCTGCGACCCAAAGAACTGTTCTAAGTCCATCACCATTCCGCATATCATCCGTGGTTATATTATGATAGTTCACATGCAAACACCTCCATTTTTATAAATATTTATCTTTAATGTAATGTTTGAGTATGGATGTTTTATACTCTCTGAAAATCCTTATGGAAAGAAGTTCAACATATTCATCCAACATCATGCTATATAACGCATAATCAAACTCGTATAGTGTATGGTTCCATATTAAAGAATTTGATCGTATGGTTACTTGAATAGATGACAAACAGTCTATTTTATAAACTTCGACAGTTCCATATACCATACACTCTAATACTTTCTTCAATTTTTCCATTAAAATACAAGCATCCTTGTCCGACAACATTTTATATAACACCTCCTAAATATCCCCATTTTCTTTAACGCTATAGTAAGTTTCCGAACCGATCATCATAAAATCTTTCATATGAATATCAATTAACTGGCCAATCTCGTCAATAGTTTTTGCAGCATCGATATCTAGTTTACTAGGAGTCGGATCTCCAGATGGATGATTATGAACGACAACGAATGCTCCTGCATTAAGTATAAGAACTTTTTGAGCTATACCTCTTCTGTCAATAACACAAACGCGATTAGTTCCAATACCAATCTCAATGAACGATTTAAAATGCATTTTGAAATCGAAAATGAGTAAAAATACATGTTCTTCTGCATAAGCGTCCAGTTTAAGAGTTTTACATAATTCATATACCTCATCCGGATTTCTGAATTGATGATTCGAATTGTAACCGTCCATCCTTTTGGACCAAACTTTTTCGAAAGCGACCAACCCGTTTTCATCTAACCTTGTCTCATATTTTCTCGCAATCATGGTTCTCCTCCAGTCTAAACAAAATTAAAAGACCCAACGTATTTAACGCTGAGTCCTTTAACTCATTTGAAAAATTGTGTCATTACAAATTTCTTATACTTTTGTACTACCTCGTAAGCTGCGTAATCTGTAGTCAATCCATTAAGCATTCTATTTACAAAGTCAGTAAATGACATATCAAAGTTATTGCCATCACGTCTCGTGACCTTAATAACCAGACTGTCATTCTCGTTAACCTTTACATATATAGCTCCCTGAATCTTCTCTTTAAGTTTCGCCTGTAAGTTCATACTAAATAAATATTCATAATCTGTCACAGTTTTACCCTCCTTTTCTACTAAAGGAGTTGTTTTTGACGCGGCTTTCTGAATCATTTCTTTTTCTCTCTTTCTTTTGGTTCGGCTCTGCAACAAAAACTATTGTCTTGGATAATTATTCCGCTGTTCCATAAGCTACAATATACATTCCCTCCTGTTTTAGTTGGTTCACCATAGCAATACTTACAATCAATGCAGTAGCATTTAGCTAATGGTGGATCGTCAAATCGATGTTTTATCATGTATTCATATCGCTTAGCATATATGCATTCTGCTATAAAATCATGCAATTTTATGACTGAGATCATAACGATTCCTAAAACAAACACAATTGATACTAATACACCGAGTATGAAAAATAGATCTTTTAAATCACTTACTTCCATCCAGCAAACTTCCTTTCACTAATCCTCTTTCTTTTCCAACTATAATAATTACTATTGCCTGTAATAATTCAAAACTAATTTTCTGATTACATCGAGGTAGAACGTAATACAATCGCTTATCATTTTTTGCGGCGTCATATACTTTACGAACGAATTCTTTTTGAAAGTCCGTTAAAGAAAACTCGCAAACTTTTTCAACAAACTCAACAATATCCATATCATTTACTCCCATCCAGCAAACTTCCTTTCGTTGAATTTTTTCTTCCTATTTAAAGCTTTAGTTATTGCCATATCAATTCCAGATCTACTTTTTAAATGATAAAAATATAAATCATGGAACGGCGTATTCAAACGATCTATCCGTCCACACGCCTGCTCAGTAACTTTGTAACTGTAATTTTGAGAGAAAAATATAATAGTATCAGTCTTAATACAATTCCATCCCTCACATCCAGCCGTATACTGAACCAAATATATCCATCGCTTGGCATCTGGCACTGGTTGGTGCGCATGTCCAGACCATTCAGCAACTTCATATCCTATATATTCGTCGTCGCTAAATAAATGCAGTAACATTTCCCGTTCGTAATCAAAATTGTAAAATATAATAGCCCTTGGGACTTTCTCTAATATCTCCATAAGAGCTACCACACGAGATTCATCAGTGTTTACAATTCTTCTCAAAATATAACAAAGCTGAGAAGCCTGCTGAATAGGCTCATCTTTATATGGGTCCCATCTGTTTCTCATAACATCTTTGTATTTTGGAATATCATAGGATACATTAACATCAATATGATGCTGAACAGTATGTCTGTGAAAATCCATATCAATAAGAATACTATTTCGTAATCTTATTAATCTGCCAGTATTCAGATATCGGTCTATTTGCGGATATTTAGTAAATCTGGAATATACCACATGCTCTCTGCAGAACTCCGTTTTATTTTTATAGAAGCCGTTCGCCACAAACACTGGAATATAATCAGCCCAACAATCTCCAGGAGTTGCTGATAATATAATCCAGTTGTTGTTTTTAGCGATTTTCTGAAATGCTTTTACCCAAGCTCCCGATCCAGTGACCCGATCTTCGTCAAATATAAAGAATCCTCGTTGAATATCGCTATACTTCTTTATATTATTCCAAGAATCTATCACTACGATCTGTCCTGGATATAATTCATTTTTATCTGGATGTATGGACATTCTGTAATTAGCCAATTCAAAATCCCATTCGTGAGAATCTCTTTTCATCGCTGTTGTGATAATGTAAAGATCCTGAGGGTTCTTCATTGGTACAAATTCCTGATTAACAAAACTGCCGCCATTCTCTTTGAAATAATAATAGAGACCAGTCCTAGATTTACCAGAACCAGTCCCTCCGTTGAGAATACAGCCATTTTTCATTTTATTAACGGCTTCCATTTGATAATCATGTAAGAAGTCTGTCATTACTTATATCTGTCCGCGATGATACGTCTAGCGAGAACCTGTATAAACCATTCGTCAGATATATTATATTTTTTTCGAACCATAGCGTACACTTTATCAGTATATCTAATCATGAATCCCCAAACATCTTTCCCGTTGCGATCAACACGTCGTTTACCAAGTAATTTTGTGAAGATTGAGCATAATAATGTCGCAGGTCTATCCACTAATTTAACATTAATTTTTCGTGTGTTCATATACATTACCTCTTTTCATTTTCAGTCGCCTCTAACATAATTCCGCAGTTAATAGCCTTTACAGCAATGAAAGCACTGCTGAGTTCTTTCGAAATTCGATAAGCAGTATATCCGAAGATTCCCGCTATAATAATTCGTGTTGTATTATTCATTACTTCATTCCTCCGGATGTTCTTCTTCGGCCATTCTTGCAGCAAATCTATCAATTTCCTGAGTGACTTCCATCGCCTGCAGGTAAGCCGTTCTTCCTGTTTTTCCATTAACTTCCCAATCATAAGGTCTGATGTCTAGATCCACTGAACGAATATCAATATCATCCAGCATAGACACTACATCTTCATCCAATCTATTTGTTCGATCACCAGTCACAAGATAAATCTGAGGTCCGCGATCATTGAATTTAACTTTGATTGGAAGATACATGAACGGTTCTTCACCCTCTTCTCTCGGCTCTTTAATTTTCACGTTCCAACCGCGACTGATAAGTTCATCCGCCAGATCCTGAGTCGGAATAATCATCGCGAAATTACGATCTCCTTCACGATTGAATTTGCTACCCTCTCCTCTGAAGTTTCTGTAAATAATTCTTGTGTCGTTAACCTGTAAAATATCTTTTGGTGCAAATGTAAGTTCCATAATCTTTTAATCTCCTTTAATCTTTAAAAATATAAAAGCCCAGCATTAGCCAGGCTTTGTTTCAATCTGTTACACATTCGAACTTATGCGTTCTTCTATTATATTTGTAAATTTTTTCTGTTAAATAATCACTACTTGGGGTTACTTTACGAAGAGTATCCTGTAAAACGAGTTTCAAATCTTTCGGATCAACTCCTGATCCTGTGCTATGAATCATAACTTCATGGATGCTGGTGAATACCATGTAGAAATCGGAATCCAACAATTCAGCTATTCTTTCAGCTACACCAGGTAAGAAAACTGCAATTGCCCCGTTCGTTTTTCTTGTGGTGCTGAGTGTGTTTCCGCTAAACGATTTATCTAAATCGCAGATATCCTCATCATTCATAAAACTCTCACCTGCATAAGATTCATCACATAATACACCTTCCCACTTATAGATTCGTGGTGGCGTTAAATAATAAGTGTTTTTAATAGCTTCATTGAAAATATCATCCTCGTTTTTATCCCATTTTTTAACCATGGATTTGAGAACTTTAGTGCTGACAATACCAAATTCATTCTCGTCCACTATTGCATAGACTGTAAAAACAATATCGCCAAGGGTTTTATGCACAACGTCCCTCAATATATCAGCATTTCTGTCATAATTAATTAACCGCACAAACAATCTGCTTTTGGCAGTATCATAATCCATCAGTTCTTTGGTTTTATCATATACATAAATACTCTTTGCATGAAGAACATCACTGCAGATATAATCAACAATGGTGTTAAGTCTAATTCCATTCTGATATGCTACATAAAGTTCTTCTACATGCACACTACAAACTTCGTAAGCGTCATCATGCTCTGCGAATATAATGTTTAAAAGGTCACCTCCATCTTTTTTCACAAATTTAATATTCTCCAATGGAATATCGGTAGTTTCATAAATGGTATTAGTAAGCTGTCCGATAAATAATTCATAATTCTTATCCATAGTAATTCCTCTCTTTCTTGGAAAATAAGTTGGAAAGTTGTAAATATAAAACAAAAGAGCCTCAGCTATTTTAGCCAAGACTCTTAGTTTTCATTGTTTAAAGTCGATATTTGCATATCTAATTATTTTATAAAAATCTTTCAGAGATAACTGCGCTACACCGTATTCGCAATGCTCACAATTGCCATCACATCCTACACTGGCAGTTGAATTTCCAACCATGTTCGGATGACCACAATACATATCTACGGTGTATTTGACATCTCCTTCTTTATTTTTTAAATAATGTTTCATAAACATACCTCCTTAATTTTCTTCTCATTAAAGAGCCTGTTTCTTACGCGAAAGGTATTTCTTCTTCATAGCCATCTGGAATATTCATGAAGTCTGGTAATGGTTTTTCTTTAGCAATATAAGGATCGTCCGATACAAACCATTCGTAATCGCCATATTTAGATATTGCCTCAATAGCATCATTAACCAATGCATCATAAAATGAGCGATCGATAATATCGTCATTATTTCCGTTAATAATTTCAGCCCCAGCAATCTTTTTCTTTTCTCCGGTCTCTGGATTGATAACTTCTACATCTTCGTCGGCTTTCTTTAAGAACTGCTCCGATTCAAGCCAACGGTATCCAGTCGTGCCTGTCGCTGCGTAGAATTTACCATTCTGCTCTCTAACAAGTAAACCTCCACCGCAACCCGGTTTAATCGGACAAAATTCCCCAACCTTTCCTACGAATTGTCTATTATGACCATCGTTGATCTGCTCTTGAAGAACTGCCGCTTCTGGTTCAAAAGTAGTGTCTGAGATTTTACCTTTCTTGTAATCGGATTCCAACTTCTCCAGTTTCTTCTCGTATTCAGATACATCAGGAAGTTTTTCATTCATATCCAAATATAAAGCTGATTTCACGGAGAATGTCTCCCTCATATCATTAATGGTTGTTGGTTCTTTACTGAAGCAGGTTTTGAATACATATGGAACTGCAAACTGTTTACCAGTAGCTGTCCATGGATCATTTTTATGTTTTCTGTTATCTCCCGGTGCATATCCGTAAAGAGCTTCACAACCCTCTGGATCTTTGTACTTAGCGATATAAACCGCATTATTTACCAGACACATTCTGTCATATGTAGCCTCATGCTCGAATGTATAACCGTACTTCTTACCAAAGTCCATAACGAACTTAATGATTTCTGGTGTCGCATCCGGAATCTTAATCGAATCTGTTTTGATATGAGCAACGGTGAATCCACGTTTCTGTACCTCATGTTTAAGATCCACCATGAACAGAGCGCCTCGCTTAGCGACAATGTTATCCTTGTTTCTAACATCATGGAATGGATTAGAGAATGTCGCCGAGGTAAGACCGTATACAGAGTTGATTGCAGTCTTCAATGCGTTAGCCAAATCCTTAGATGTTAACTCACCATCCTTAACCCTCTGAATATATGGCTTGAGTTTACCATCCAGCATTTTATCAACCTCATCCCAAGCTTCATGTTTAATGCTTACACGTCCTTCAACAATATCGCGATATGCCTTCGTGTATCTGACACCAAATAGACATTCAGCAATGGTACTATGAGGATGCATTGATGCAATATCAAGAAGAGCGACATTACCATACATACCTGGTTCAGCATATACATATCCGCCTTCGCCGACTTCTTCTCCACGATATGTAGAAACACCATTCTCATATTTATATCCCGGAAAATATGGTAAAAGAGAACCAGCTTCTCCATGTGTCTGAGACATCATTTCCGGACAAGCTTCTTCCAGGAAATCGCGAGTCTCTTCATCCATCTCGAATACTGGCTCTGCTAAATTACGATAATTAAATTCGTTCTGAGGATTCTTATTGTTCCCAAATATAAACTTAGTTGTTAAGGTGTTGGTGGTATCATTTACTGTTAAACCCGCCAGGTCAGCAAGAATCTCTCTGGCTAACCAGTCAGACTGAAGATAATTCCATGCTGCTTCGGTGGCAAGAACATCATTATCGCAATACTCTGCTACTTTTTGCCATAACTCTTCAGGTACCGGTTTATCCCATGGAAGTCCAAGCTCCTGATGATGAATACCCATTTCGATTTCCAGTTTCTTCAGACTCTTTTTATTACCAGCTGAAGCGAAATCGTAAATATCAGTATATGAGATATTATACGCTTCACCGAACAGATATTTTCGACTTTCACCTTTGCTGCTATTTATAATCTTCTGTGATAAATCATAAATCTCTAATGGAGTATATCCCATCATACAGGCATAAAGCATATGGTTATCATATCGGCGACAGTTAAATCCAACCAACTTGAATCTAACAAGTTCCTCAACTTGCTGCGGTGTAGGATTGATCATTCTTACAATCGGTGTTTTTTCACCCTGAACTTTCCAATTGATAAGAAATAAGTTTGGGAATACCTCGCAGTCAAAAAATATCAATGGGGAATCATCACCAGAGCCTACCGGTGGGGCAGCGTCTTCTGATTTGAACGGCATCTTGTTAACAGCCTTTATGCAATACGGAGCCTGATTCGTACTCTGAGTAGCAAAAGCATAAACTGCATTCTTCATATCAGATACATCATAATGCTGACCACTGTCATAAGCATCATCTAGTAACTTGTTAATAAAATCAATACTACATCTGGTGTTTGGATGAATCTCTTTGTTAAGATTCTTCTTAATCATAGTTCTTAAATGTTGTTCGTTCTTAAATCCTTCAATGTTTATCACTTTTTTTCCTCCTTCTTTCAGGGGAAGACCTGAGCTAATGTGTGCAATGGGTAAGTTGTTGCATAAGGTAAGCTTTCTTCTAAGTGAACTTTTTCCTGAAAATACTTTAATTTCAATGTCTTTGTCATATAATCGATTGAGTTTTGTCGGATTCCCGTCATAAATATAATGAAGATGAATACCAGCTCCACTCTTGCTCAGCTCAGCATAAGTTGGTGGAAACTTGCTTGCTGCTTCCAGATTCTTTTCGAATGATTTCTTACCAGACTCGTCCTTAATATCGAAGTCAATGACTATATGATTCTCTGGAATCTTGACATAATGAAGTTTCGATGTGTCGATATCGTTGAGTTTGGTTTTGACTTTGTCCCAAGGCTTGATGGGAGTTTCATTTTCGTTTGCGTATTGAGCGAAACACTCAGCACAGGATTCGTCGAAGGCTGACTGTATCCCCTCTCCAAAATCGATGGATTTCTGTATTTGTTGTACATCTTTCTTCTCGCTCCTCATATCTTTCTCGAATTTATCAAGCCTGAACCCGGAATATACATTTCGAACTTTAGCCTCTTCATCGAAGCCTTCCTCAAAATGCCAAAAATAATTTCGTAATTCCTCTTTGAATGCTCTCTGAGAATACGGATAAGGAACCTTAGTCTCATCACAATAAGTTTTATACATTTCCCATGCAGTTTTCAGAGTTGTACCATCGTTCTTTTTGAATACCGAGAAGGAATCAACCACAAAGTTATAGAAATCGTTGGTGGCCCCCATCATCAGAGTTGGAACGTAATCATCATATGCGTCCTTATTTTTCAAATACACCTGATGACAATGATAGGCAATACCCGGTAACTCAAAAGGAATCTTATTGATACAATCGTTGTAGTCTTTCTGATCGAGTTTTTTCCCAGAGGGCATCACATCGATGAGTCGTCTTAACAAACCAGATTTACTATCAGTGATTTTTACAGGTTTATTCGTACCCATGAATAGAAAAGCATTGAATTTGTTCGCATATGTGGACTTAAATTTTTCATTTACCGTCATAAGTTCGTGAGAAACCAAACTATTCAACCGAGTGTTGTCCTCAATTCTTGATAAGTCACCATCATGTTGTATAGCGACCATTGGATTGGACTTGAACGCCTCCAACGCAAAAGAGTTACTACTGGAACCCAACGCTTTCGCATCGAATACCGAATAGTAACCCTCGAATAATCGCTGTATAATATTTAAGATAGTGGATTTACCAGTTCCTGCAGAACCATACAAAACCAAGAATTTCTGGATATACTTTGAATCACCCTCGATGATAGAGCCAATCGCCCATTCAATCTTATGTCTTTCTTCTGGGGTATACAGAGTTGAAATGAGTTTTTCGTAACCTGATATATCACATTCTCGCAAAGGATAACTGAGTTTTTTACTGGCATAATCAGTCTTTGTGGTCTCAGTATCACCAAATATAATTTTCTCATCGAGTGGGTGAAAGTTATCTCGCATTCGTTTCTGACAGTATTTATGCCACGAATCAATGGAACCTGAATCAGAATCCCACATATACTTAGTGACAAGACTGTCTGTTGCCGTTTTGCGACGTTCTTCAGTGAATTTGTATAATTCCTGATCCACCATATCGATAACGTCTTGTTCCTCTGTTGACCAAAGTCCTAAATCTTCTCGCCATACAGCATAAAAATCGCCACCTCGTATCATGAGATCCGACGATTTCTTTAATATAAATTTGGGAAATATTTCGGTTACGCCCTGCTTTACACTACGCGTCGAAATCTTCATGAAATCCATATTTTTTGTTCCTTTCTATGATATGCTGTCTAAATACCAACACAATTGGGTCCAGATATCATGTTTTCGTAAATCTTTATAACAGCCCTTTATCGTGAATAATCCGCCTTCACCGTCTGGTTTATAGTCTCGTTTTGAAAAATTATCCATTATTTCATGGAATTTATCTCTATCAAAACAATCATCATTCATATAGCTCAAACCTAAGCTTTTCATCATATTCCAAAACCACTGCTTAGTACGGTTTCCATATCTCGGATCGTCCATGATAGTTTCTTCGCATCGAATAGCCAAGGCTATCATCATCTCAAGCATACTGCAAGGACTATCCAAATATGATAGATCAGTTTTTGTGACCCCAGGAATCTCGTTGTAAAATCTGTAACGAAGATCTTCTCCATCGGACGCTCGACTGCTATCGACGTGTTTATATACAAAATTAGTGTTATGAAGATGTGCAAGTAATTTACGATATGATACTTTATTCCCAACCTTTACGATATCAGCCAACCAATTGAAATATTTGTTTTCAACTGCATTTTTATCCATTATAAACGTCCCCATATCTTCTTGTATCTGCCAGAATTTCATAATCTGTTCTCAGTCGGTCATTTCTTACAAATACGGAATCATCCTCATATTCTCCAAAATGAGATAATGAATCTTCTCCGATTAAATCCTCAATCTGATCATCTGTCAGAGGCTCATCATCAATATCTGTGACTACTCCATCCGCCCAATATGAAAGAGTCTCTGTGTTATAATCACTGTCGCTAAATTCTTCTGGTGTAATAATATACGGCTTATCCATTTCGTCTTCCTCCTCTCTTTTTTCGTTTGTTTTAATATTTGATGAATACTGGGTATATCCGTTCTCTTCTATTATTTGATTCTGAGTTACTTCCGAATTATCTGGCTCTGGTTCGCCATAATTGTATACCTCGTCTTCATCATAGTCTTCAGGATCATAATAATTTTTCATCAATCTATAGGTGATAGCGGAGCCTAATATAGCCCCGCCCAAAAATATAAATAATCCTTTCATAATGGTTCTCCTTTAATTCATGTAATAATAACAATAATCGAACATATCTCTGTAGGGATTCCCAGACCCGATTGAATCGAGTCCCGTCATTCACATCATATCAAGGATATCTCCATCAACATTGAAATCAAGTAAGATTGTTCTCTCGTATCCATTTACAAAAGCTCTGTTCTCAGGTCTATGAATATTGTAGATGCCGAAATCTACCTTATATTCGTTGTTTTTATCATAAACCCATCCGACCTGCTGACCAATCTTGGTTCTATAAATTCCGAGCATATCGTAAACCTCGTTTAAGAATAAGAAGCCTTTATCCCTGAGTCTATCATTAGCTGCATCCTGCTGACGACGTAAGAACATGAGATTAAACTCTGGATCTTTAGTCCATCCAATACATCCATCTTCATAGAATTTAGCATAAGGACTATATCCAGCAATATTATCTGGATCAACCACCTCTATTTCTTTTGTAACGGTTTTGGTTTCACCGTTTTCATCGGTAACAGTCTCTTCAACCTGCTCTTTTCGAATGTTGTATTTGAGTTCTCGATCCAGTTCCTCACCGAATCTATCCACAACTCTTCCGCGATATTCCTTGAAGCTCTTATCGATGGCTGTGTATGCTGCAGCTAAAGCTACGTTTCTCTTTCTGAGCATATTATTTGATGTAAGAATAGCACCAATAGATAATCCACCAAGAATAACGGATGGTGCATATAATTTGGCGATTTTAACTGCCGTCTGAGCATATGTAACAGTCAATTCTTTCTTGCTGTCTTCTTCAGTCTGGGTGCCATTTTCAATATCCGCATGAATATCATCGATTTTCTCTTTTGCTTCCTCAGTGATATCAGAGAGTTTTGTGGTTGCTTTACAAGCCATAACAGCACTGGCAACAGCTCCAACAATACCGGTTACTACCAGAATTTCAGGGCTGTGCTTTTTTAATTTAAAGCCAACTCTATTTACGGTTCTTCCTAATGATTCAACAATAGCTAATTTTCTCATATCAATAATTCTCCTTTTTAAATTCTTCAATTTCTTTTACAGACATACCGTCAATTCCAGCAGATTCACCAGAATCAGTATGTTTAAAAAACTCTTTCCCCTGTGGAAACATATATCTGAACATACAGTAATTAGCTGCGTCTGCCAGATATTCAAGATTTCCGGTTTCTTCAAATTTTGCGATGCATTTTTTCAATGATCCTATCGCATCAACATTACCTGATACAAAGTTTCTTGATGCTTTGCCATATTTGTAATAGCTCTGAAGTACAAGACCTTTACGGATTTCATCGAATTTTTTACTGTATTCCGTCTTCAATAACGGTTCAAAATCAATTAAGTAACTCATAATCCTCCTTAATCTATAGACACAACTCTAGGCATCTTGATGATGTATCCATCTCTTCCATGTATAACCTGCGCATTGGAAATATTCATCCAGCCATATTTATTGTCTGTGTAATTGCATGTGACACCAGATAAATCATACATATCAGCAACTGTGACTACGTTATATGTATCCATAATTTCATCCATGCTCGCTAACACACTCTCCGCTTCGCTCCTTGTATCGTAGACCAAATCTGCAAAATCATAATTTGTTCTTGTGGAACGATTATTTTCTCTTCGTCCTGAACCGGAAGAATAGTCACGATATGAAACACGACTTGAGTTACTGCGATTTCCGCTTCTCTTATCCCCGTATAAAATCATATCGATTCCATCTTTCACGATATCAGATAAAGCTTTCTTGATCGATGGAACCAGAACATCCATAAAAATATAATTCTTTACGGAATTAGCATCTTCTGAGATAAACACATCCTTGAATTTGCTTACTTCGCTTTTCTTTTTCTTTTTAACTGTTCCTTTTACAACTTTCTCCACTTTTTTCGTAGGAACTGTGTTTGCTGCATTGGCTTTTGGCATCGGTCTTTCACTCATCTTAGTTTTCTCCTTTAATATTTATTTTTCCCGGAAGCGTAATTCTTGAATTTGCAATCCGATTATTGGCTTTCTTAAATTGATAAGCCAAATTACTCCTCGCTTTCTTTTCGGAAGGAGCGGTCGTTTCACCCTCCCAAATGTCAGCAAGAAGAGTATTAAATTCCATAACAGGTCCGCTATAGAAATATTTAGGCATACAACCACTCCTTAAAAATAAAAGAGAAGACACCTTGTTACAGATGCCCTCTCAGTAATATCACTCTTCAGTTTCTTTAGTTTCTCCAGAATCCCCAGAAAGGTCTTCGAGTTCGACATAATTGTTCTCAGCAACCGCTCCATCCTCATCTTCAACGTGTCTGCTTCCAAGCGTATAAGCCGCAACCAATCCTGCTCCAACCGCAACTGCCTTTAAGACTGTTGTGACCTTAACATCTTTGATTTTGTCCTTTGCTCTGGAAACAGCTTTCTTGAATTTTGATTCTTTAGCCGGTCCCTCAATTTTAGATTCTTCGTTCTCGTCTAAAACCTCATCAAAGTTTTCTGTGTTTTTAATTTCTTCCATTTTAGTTTCCTCCTGAAATATAATATTTTTCCATTAAACACTATGTAAATAACGCGAATTAACCGAGCTTGGCAAAATCGTATCTCGGTGCTACATGATAATCTAATGTGATACACGGTCGTCCATCATCGGATATGGCTGATCCATAACTGATTTCAAGCTGGCCATCATCCAGATTCCAGCCAAGTTCATCGCTTAACGTCGTCGGCGGCAATCCTATTTCATTGTAGAAATCACCCAACGATGCATACATCTCGTAAACCATGGTCTCATTAATTGTATTTACTGCAGCTCTGATTGTCTGGATGTCGGATTCGAAATATCTTCCGGAAATGCCATCATAACAGAGCTGTTTACCAGACCCTGCGATAATCACCTGATTGTTTGATACTGGATGCTCGTCTACATGTTTCTGAGCAACTTTATCCTGAATCAGTTTCGCTTTTTCTTCGCCGATAGTTTCAATAACTTCTTTCTTGTAATCGGTCAATGCTGTCTCAGAAAGCTTATAAGCCGTTGCTATTGCGGCATTTCGTTTTGCATGAACTGAATTAGATCCAAGAAGAAAAGCAACAGACGCTGCTCCACTAATCGCTGCCGGGATATAACATTTCCAAGTTGTTTTGAATACATCCACAGGAGTGAGCTTAGTAATTTGACCGCAATCAGGCCCTGTTGATTCTTCGATTAATTTCTCATTTTGTCTACACTTTTCATTCTCAATCAATTGCATAGCTTTTGGTGTGGCTTTCACTGCTAACACGGTTGAGGTAATAGCACTGGCAATACCAAGTCCTATTAAAATCTCTGGACTATGTTTATCAAAACCGATACGAACGCCTTTTATTAGATTTTTTACAAATGATGTTTTCATAATATTTCCTTTCTTTATATAAAATTAAAAGAGTCCTTGTTAGGACTCCTTTTCATCTTTGCTCGAAATATATTCATCGAGTCTAGCATCAACCTGTTCCTGCATCTGCTTATCCGACGCTAAGCTGACTAAAATACCGCCAACCGCGGTGGCTACCCAGCCCACAATCTTGATAACTGTAGTTGCATTAATTCTGTTTTTCATGATTTTATCCTCCTAAAATATAATTTCTCATTAAAGTAATTGCGATTTCCGCGAATTAGTAATAATCGTCATAATTGACTCGCGGTTCGAATGGCATTTCCAAAATATAAAAGACCGTACCGTCATCCAATTTGGCTTTTCTGTGATTAAATTCAATCCAAAACTCTCCTTCATCTGTTGGAGCCCATCCCATTTCTTCGCCAAAGTCAGTTTCTTCAAGTCCAAGTAACGAATATAAATCGTTTAATACATTCAAACCGCCCAAAATATAGTTACGGTTTACATGGTACTCCGCCGCAAGTACCTGCTCTAAACTTGCTCTGAAGAATCTTTTTGAATATTCCTCGTACCATAAAACCGGCTTTCCGCTACTCTCTTCTTCAAGACTTGATTCGCAAGGCCCATCTAAATAAGACGCATTGATGTATATATGTTTTGCCTTATCCACAGCAATTGCTTCGATGATTCTATTATCAGTTTCTTCACCATACAATTCTTTTACTTTGTTACGGTAATCCCTGTAAGATTGATCAACTATTGCGTATGCGCTTGATAGCGATGCCTGAGTACGTTGATTCAATACGTTCGAGCCAAGAATACATACGACAGTCGCTGCCCCAGTGATTATAGTTGGCAAATATACTGGAAGCACTGTTTTCACTTTTTCAATCTTTGTAAGCTCTTCCTCACCTTTATTTAACTTTGCCGTATCCAATGCACGTACGGCTTTTGGTGTTGCGTTAGCGGACGTTATGGCAGTTGCTACTACGCCAGCTACGGCTACAAAGGATAAAATAGTCGCTGAGTTACGTTTGATAAATAATCGTGCGTTCATAGTTTTCTCCTTTCGTGTGAAGTTTAAAAGTGAAAAGAAACAGTGTAAGATTTGAACTTACGACCTACATCGTTTCCAATGTTGCTCTAACCAACTGAGCTAACTGTTTCTCATTATAGAAGTTGTTTTCTACGCGAACAAAAAGAAAGAGGACAAGATACGTCCCCTCTCCAATTACCATATGTGGTTTACTCAAAATATTTTAATACTAAATATATGAATAATCCCCCAACTACTGCAATTAAAGCTGGCATTTCTCATCCTCCTTTTCTGAGAAATCGTTCTCAAGTCTCTTTTCTTTAATAAGCTCTACGATACCTGGAGTAAAGTAAATCAGCGAAACGATGAAACAATACACCAGATATCCTTTCCAGTGTTTCTTCATCCATTTATTACTTTCTTTACATAACTCCCAGTAATCTTTGAAAAAGCTTTTCATAGTAAAATCCTCCTTAAAATAATTTTCTCATTATAGGAAATGTTAATTACGCGAAAAGCAAGAGTCATTGCTGACCCCGCTTACTAATTACTTTTTCATGAAATGCCTTATGATCAAAGCAATTATCAATGCACATATTATTACGTCGCCAAACATCACAATGAATCCTGCTCCAACAACAAAGCCGAATACAATTGTGACAATTGCTACCACCAATAATAACGTAATTAAAAATGTAAATAATATCATAATACAATTCCTCCTTTGAATATAATTTTCTCATTATAGGAAATGTAAAATGTGCGAAAAAGAAAAGAGTCTCAGATTTTTCCAAGACTCTTTGACCAATTATTAATCTACCAGTTTCCTTCCGCACCTCGGACAATATTTGATTGGCATATCCATATACACTAAATCATCTCCTTCTGGACTAGCCAAACTCAATCGTAGTTTTGGTTTATGTTCATCTCCGTCAAGTACCCAAGCTTCCAGGCTCATGGCATTGAATATTAATCCTATTCTAACTTCTTTTGACTTAATCATTTTAGTGATTTCTACTCCATCTCCAAATTCGTCCGGTTTGCAAAATTTACACATAATAAAAAACCTCCTTTATTTTTAGTCATAATAGCATCTGTAATTCACGCTAAATATTCCGTCTATCAAAGCATGTTTCCCAGCGTTCTCGTTTCAATGGTTTCATCTTCAAAGCCCACATAATCTGTCGAATAGTTACCGTTGGATATAAATTATCCTCACACTCACCAGCACGATTATCAAAGAACTTTTTAAATCCTTCATTCAAATATAAAGCATCTACTAACCATGGATCTATCTCAGTCCAATAGGTCGATTTGGTTTCCGGTATTCTGCGCTGCTGAATTACTGCCAATCCTTTCTTCCCAATCAAATACAATGTGCATCTGTTGTAGACTGGATGATTGCAAATATAAATTTTTCCATACATATGTGAATAATTCTCCGGTTTCTCAAAATGGTATCTCATAGTTTCTCCCAGACAAAAAGAAAGAGCCCTTGTTAGGACTCAATCCTTTAATTTGTAATACTTGTGTGTTCTTTAAGGTTTAATAATCTTCCGATTTTGCTATCATCGTCTGTTTGCCTATAAGTAACGGTTTTTCCATTGTGATCGATGGTAACTTCGTAATTTTCTCCATTGACTATATTATAAATAGCCTCGTCGTATTTAGATTTCATTTCATCGTATTCTTTATCTTTGAGATTTTCAACCCCATCAATATCTCTACGATATTTCGAATCCGCTTCCGCGAGTCTGTTTTCGTAATAGTTAATAGTTGTTACGAATCCACCAATACCTAATACAATAACCATGCTCATAATCATTCCAATAATAGCTTTCTTCATAGTTTTATCCTCCTTGAAATTAAGTATTTGTTTTCATTATAGAGAATGATTTTTACGCGAAAAAAAAGAAAGAGCCCATGCATTATACACGAGCTCTTTGAATGTATAAAATTATTCTGGCTTCCATGACGGATCAACTTCTTCGATTATTGCATTTCCTCTATCGATATATAATATCTCTCCGTCTTTTAAAACAAGATTTCCGGAATCAGTATCGTTTTCTTCGTAACTATCCAAATCTATAACGCAATCACCGGCATCATAGTTGCCACCTTTATAATCGTCATATTCTGAAGAATCTTTGAAAATATAGAATGAAGTACGTCCGTCATAGCCTTTCATCGGTGTTACTTTGAAATTTCCAGCTTTAATGTCGGTGCCAACGGTATAAACGCCCTCGCCTATAATATTATCTCCACCTTTATTTGCTATTTCAGCATTAATGGAATCCCTCAATGATACTAAATCTTCAGTGCTCATAGAAGCCAAATCAATATCCGGAACATCTGCCATAATCGGTGTTGATAGTAATAAACTCATTCCCAATCCAATTGCTAAAATGCTCTTTTTCATTTTGTATCCTCCTTTTCATTATTCGATTCGTTATTATCCATATTAAATAATAAATACATTACTCCGAGCCATAAAACAACTGCCCAAAGAACTACCCCCATAATAGTAATGTTTTCATTGTGAATCAATATCCCTATGAGTGTTAAAAAAATACCGAATATACTAATAATAATTCCCGATTTTATAGCAATTACTTTGTTTTCTTTTCTCTGTTCAGCTTTTCGATCTAATTCTTTCTGCTTAATTTCAAGTTCTTTTAGCCGAATAAGTTTATCAACCTCGGCTTCTTTTATTCTAGCCTCATCTACTTTACGGTAAATATAAGTAGTCTCAACACTCCCGTCATCCAGAAATATTTTATGTCCACAATATTGACAGAAACATTCTTTATGTCCTTCTTCTATTTGAAGTTTTGCTCCACATTCCGGACATTTTAAAGCTATCATTTTAATCATAGTCCGTACCATCCTTTGAGTAATTATCACTAAAGGTATTATATCACTACACGTTGAAATATACAATATTGATAAAAAACGAAGACGCCAAGTAATCTCAGCGCCTTCAGGTCCGTATTTTACTTCTTCGGAAGAAGTTTGCTAATGAACTGTCGACCTAAAATTGTTGTAACAGTGCCTTCTTTCTCGAATTTGAAAGATGCTAATGTTCCCCAGATCGTAACAGCAGTAGATACAACAATGCTGCCAACCGTAATTCCATTTTGAATCATCTGATTTCTCTTGTCTTTTTCTAACTGAATATTCTTTACTTCGATATCGGCTTCTCTAGCCTTATCTTTCAAGTCATAATCGTCAGCATTTCGATCAATTGAAATCACACGATCCACCAGTTTACAAGTCGACTCCACTGCAGACTCATACTCCTTCGATCCAAGTTCCAAATCTTTCATATTTTCGAGATTCGCCTCGACCTCTGTTCGTAATAAATCTTCCATGCTCATTTTTATAAATCCTCCTTTGAAATATAATTTACGTGTTTCATTAAAGAGTCTGTTATTTTTGCGAATATTCACGATATAAAATAAGACGTTTCTTGTGCATAAGGTCCGTCTGCTCTTCAATTGGTATCCTCATATTTACTCGATAAAAACCGGTTTCCTCTTCATCATACGGTTCAATCGTGAAATATCCATTGCTGGTATGTTTGATAGAATATAACGAAGACAATACCCATCCAAGGACGATACCAATGGTAAAAATTAATAGTGTCATCATATTTGACTCCTCCTTTAAAAATAAGATTCTGAAAATCCCTCCCGGGAATTTTTCACATTACAAATATAAAACCGAAAGCGGTAACCTGCGTACGGTTTTAAACTAGATTAACCATCCCTTTATGCTAGATTAAAAGAAAGAGCCCTTGTTAGGACTCCTCTTCATCTTTGTGTAAAAGGTATACTACACTAACACCTGCTTTAACCATAAAACCGTCCGCAAACACCAATGTTACATAACTCCCAGACCCAGAATATTCCCATTTTTCTAAATATCCCTCTTTCATTATGCATCCATTTGGTAAATAAACCACTCCATAGTTAAATGAATGTTTTGTAATCATAATATAATCCTCCTTAAAATGTGTTTTCTTCTCATTAAAGGATATGTTTTTTACGCGAGAAAGAAAAAGAGACTGAAGCCTAAGCTCCAATCTCCTCTCTCTTCTCTTCCTGATTTTTCTTTAAAACTTTTATCTCTTTTTTCAGGCATTCAATTTCATAGTTCATTTGCATGGCATAACCGAGTGCTTCTCGCATTAAGCCAATCACTTTCATGTTTCTCGGATCTGTAGTTCCGTCCTCATTCTGTGCTGCCTTAGTTGCAACAAGCATAACCTCGTTCATTCTACCTTCAAATTTCGCTCTTTTCATTTTAAATTCCTCCTAGAATAAAGTTTTTATCTCATAATACAAATTGTAAAATACGCGAATCTCTTGACCTATCTGTCATCGCATTATACAATGAGAAAAAAAACGGAGGTAAACCACCATGATGTCTGAAGAAGAAATTAGAAAAGAACTTGCTATGGGAAATATAGTATGTCCAGAATGCAGTGATTCCCTTATGAATTTCGAATATGATGAAAACGACAACTGCATATACGTCTGTCCAAAATGTGGATACGATATTGAAGCCGAAAATTACGATTATTTTTTCGAGAGTGAATTATACAATAACGACGAATATGAAGACGAACCCGATGCAGGATGCCAAGCTTGTGGCGGTCCATATCCTCAATGCAAAACATCCTGCGATAGATTCGATGATTAAAATATCAAGAAGAGATTGGTGATTACATCAGTCTCTTTCTTTGTTTAGTATCCAGAAAAAGCGTCTGTATGCTGAATAATACACATCTTTGCAGCATGGTATATCCATTTTGACTTTAATCAGATCGTATGATAATCCCTCTGTAACACCACGAACTATGTATTGCGCCAATTCCGGTTCGGCTTTCTCAGCAGCTCTCCAGATCATATCCATACGCTCTGAATAATACGCTTTCATGATTCCTATTCTCTCAGTCGGATTAGAAATATGCTTAACCTTTCCGAACGTAGATAAATCTGCTGGTCTACCAAGTAAGCCATCAATAGATTCGTAAGTTTTCTTCCATATCGGATACTGAAGACAAAACTGCTTCAATTCATGATAACGATGCCTTTCTATCCAATATGGATTCTTTTCTGATAATTCTGATCTTATCATTGTCGTTCCCCTTTCCAAATATAACCAGTTTCTTCGTAGAGTTTCTTCGGAGATATGTAATAATTTATTCGACCGTATTTACTGTTCATCTGCGATATAGTCGTTATTACATTACCGTTTCGAGTTGCTGTTCCAATTTGTAAATATCCTGTTATCAATCCAGCTATCACCCATGTCGCATCTTTACCGTAAATCCTAGCTGCTACTGCGACCGGCACTGAACCAGGTGCAAATATAACATCTTCCAACGTTCTCCCTCCTTTCAAAACTAATCATATCGAACTACTACTTATTTGTTAAAACAAAGTCAGTGGATTAAATTTTCGGAGTCAAATTATGACTACGCCATCGCTTCATTGTCATTTCACAAGGATAATCTTCGAATCCTAATGTGTCAGAATCTATCAGACCTTCGATCACACCGTCGATAATTTCCGCGTCGTATTGCTTATATGGATGTACACACTCTGGGAGAAATCTATGTATAGTTTTACACTTTGGACATCTATATCTCTCCACATGAATATAACTTTTAACACCACCCTTTCCTTTAACGATTCGTGTGACCCTATCATAATGCTTCAAAACTGCGCCACATTTTTCACAAATTTTCTTGTCCATTATATCTAGCTCTCCTATAGTTAGTCCTTGTTATGATATAGTAGTATTAACTATATATTCAACTGGGAAACGCTGGATGGGAGAAATTGGCAATTGACATTTAGCCCAATGCGGTATATCATTATCGACACTATAAAGAAAGGAGAAATGCTTATGTTAACAAAATGCCCTGAATGTGAACTTCAAGTAAGCGACAAAGCAAGTACTTGTCCTCACTGTGGTTATCCATTGAATGTCGAAGCCAAAAAGAAAAGGAAAAGTTCGCCAAAACGTATGAAACTTCCAAACGGTTTCGGTTCCATAACTGAATTGAAAGACGGGAATCGTAGGAATAGGTTTCGAGTGAGGGTCTGTGTTGGTAAAACTCCAACTGGTAAGCCCATTTTGAAATTATTAAAACCTGTGTCAGCATTTAGTAATTACAATGAAGCGTATAAAGCCCTCGTCGAATATAACAAAAATCCATATGACTTAAATGCCAATATTACAGTGGTTCAGTTATATGAACGATGGAGTGATGAATACTTCAAAAATATTACAGATGCTTCGAAACGAACAATTACTGCAGCATGGGCTTATTGCTCTTCCATCTACACAATGCGAGTAAAAGATATAAGAGCCAGACATATTAAAGGTTGTATGGACGAGGGGTATCGAATCGAAACCAGAGGTAAAAAGAAAGGCGAAAAAATATATGCTTCTGCTGAAACTAAATCTCGTATAAAATCGCTATTCAATTTACTTCTGGATTATGGTTTAGAATACGAAATCGTATCTATGAATTATGCCAGAACTTTCGACATTTCTGATGATATTGTAAAAGAAAAAGAACAAGCTAAAAACCCGCATATAATATTCACAGAAGAAGAACTCAATATATTGTGGAATAATGTCGGAAAAGTTGAGTTTGTAGACTGGATATTGATTCAGTGCTATATGGGCTGGAGACCCCAGGAACTGGCTACACTAAAGCTGGATGAAATAAACATAAATGAATGGTATATGATTGCTGGAATGAAAACGGATGCCGGAAAGCAGCGAATAGTACCAATCCACGAAAAAATAAAAGGGCTTGTAAAAGACAATTACGACAAAGCAAGTGAACTTGGAACCGGATACCTGTTTAACGATAAGGGACGGACTCATTCCGGTTCGTATGTTATGACATATGATAAATATAACAAACGCTTCAAGAAAGTTATGAACGAACTCAATCTTAATCCTGAACATAGACCTCACGACCCGCGAATGACATTTATAACGAGATGTAAAAAGTCAGAAGTTGATGAATATGCATTGAAAGAAATGGTGGGACATTCAATTAAAGATATAACCGAGTCTACGTATACTGTCCGAGACTTAGAATGGTTAAGAAGAGATTTGGAAAAATTGCAATGAAAAGGGAGCTACTCAATGATGAATAACTCCCAATTTTTTGAATTATCTGTGGTACAAACGGTGTGGTACAAACCTGGTACAAACCTGGTACAAACAACCCCATTTTTATCACTTTTTACTACTCTGTTTGGACACGATAAATGCTTATTTTAAGCCATTTATTAGAATTTACCAGCTTTAGCAGCTTCCTCGATGGAAACAGCTACTGCAACTGTCATACCAACCATCGGGTTGTTACCAGCGCCGATGAGACCCATCATCTCTACGTGAGCCGGTACAGAAGAAGAACCAGCGAACTGTGCATCAGAGTGCATACGTCCTAATGTATCTGTCATACCGTAGGAAGCTGGACCTGCTGCCATGTTGTCCGGGTGAAGTGTACGTCCTGTACCACCACCGGAAGCAACTGAGAAGTATTTCTTACCTGCTTCAAGACGTTCTTTCTTGTATGTACCTGCAACCGGATGCTGGAAACGTGTCGGGTTTGTGGAGTTACCTGTGATAGAAACGTCAACGTCTTCTTTCCACATGATAGCAACACCTTCCGGAACGCTGTTAGCGCCGTAGCAGTTAACTTTTGCACGAAGTCCTTCAGAATAAGATTTACGGAATACTTCTTTAACTTCGTTCTTGTATGGATCATACTCTGTCTCTACATATGTAAATCCGTTGATACGGGAGATGATCTGAGCAGCGTCTTTTCCAAGACCGTTCAGGATAACACGAAGTGGTTTTTTACGAACTTTGTTTGCTTTTTCAGCGATACCGATAGCACCCTCAGCAGCTGCGAAGGACTCATGTCCAGCCAGGAAGCAGAAGCAGTCTGTTTCTTCTTCCAGAAGCATTTTACCAAGGTTACCATGTCCAAGACCTACTTTACGTGTATCAGCAACGGAGCCAGGAATACAGAAAGCCTGAAGTCCTTCACCGATAGCTGCTGCTGCGTCAGCTGCTCTTCTGCAGTCTTTTTTGATTGCGATAGCTGCACCTACGATGTATGCCCAGCAAGCATTCTCGAAGCAGATTGGCTGGATGCCTTTGATCTGATTGTATACGTCAAGGCCTGCATCTTTAGTGATTTTCTCTGCTTCTTCGATAGAAGCGATTCCATAGCTGTTTAAAACTGAATTGATTTTGTCAATTCGTCTCTCATATGATTCAAATAAAGCCATTTACTTATCCTCCTGAAATTATAATCGGTATAATTATTCTTTACGTGGGTCGATGATCTTAACAGCATCTGCAACACGGCCGTACTGACCTTTTGCTTTTTCCCATGCAGTGTTAGGATCATCACCTTTTTTGATGAAGTCAGTCATTTTGCCAAGGCTTACGAACTGATAACCGATAATTTCATTATCTTCGTCAAGAGCGATACCTGTAACATAGCCTTCTGCCATTTCCAGGTAACGAGGACCTTTTTTAAGTGTTCCGTACATTGTACCAACCTGAGAACGAAGTCCTTTACCAAGGTCTTCCAGACCAGCACCTACTGCAAGTCCGTCTTCAGAGAATGCAGACTGGGAACGTCCGTATACGATCTGAAGGAAAAGTTCTCTCATAGCTGTGTTGATAGCATCACAAACAAGGTCTGTATTCAGAGCTTCCATAACAGTCAGTCCTGGAAGAATCTCAGATGCCATAGCTGCGGAATGTGTCATACCAGAGCATCCGATTGTCTCAACCAGTGCTTCCTGGATGATACCTTCTTTTACGTTCAGGGACAGCTTACAGGCACCCTGCTGAGGAGCACACCAGCCTACACCATGTGTGAAACCGGAAATGTCCTTCACTTCCTTAGCCTGAACCCATTTTGCTTCTTCCGGGATTGGAGCGGCGCCGTGATGGACACCCTGTGCAACTGGGCACATTTCTTCTACTTCGCGTGAATAAATCATGTTAAAACTCCTTTCAAGTATAGATTTACTTATGATGTTGTTAAAAGATAGACTAACAACCTGAATGTATTTTCTCACAAAGCACTCCTGTTAGTCCAGCCAAACTTATGTCAAAAAATACGAACTTTTCTATATGGATATCATATAATTGCCGTTCTTGTATAAATGTGATAAAATTCATTAAAAAACAAGGAGAAAATTCTATGTCTGACAAACTCCCTCCAAGCATTTTTCCGGCACGCTTTCAGATTCTAAGTGGCAGCATGCTGAAACTGCTTGCCTGTATTGCCATGCTGATCGATCATACAGGTGCAATCATACTCAGCCACTATCCGCCGGCGCTCACGGAGCTCTTTTATATCAATGGAAAAGGAATTACTTTCTATCGTATTGTCCGCGATATCGGACGATGTGCTTTTCCTATTTTCTGTTTCCTGATCGTCGAAGGATTTCTTCATACGCATGACCGCAGAAAATATGGCCGGAATCTGCTGCTGTTTGCAATAATTTCCGAAATTCCGTGGAATTTTATGTTTGCAAACACCTGGTATTATGCCGATAAACAGAATGTTTTTTTTACTCTCTTTCTTGGATATCTTGCCTTCTGTGCCCTTGAGTACTTCTGGGAAACGCCGTGGATGCAGCTTTTCTCTCTGCTTGCGCTCCTCAGTATCTCTATCCTGCTGCATGCGGATTACGGATGGCGTGGTTTCATCTTTCTCGTTCTGATGTATCTTCTCCGAAATGAGAAAGTATCCCAGGCGATCGTCGGAAGCTGCTGGCTGAGTTATGAATGGAAAGCCTGCTTTGCCTTTATTTCCATTAATATGTACAATGGAAAACGCGGCTTTATCCGAGGAAAAGCCGCGAAGTATTTCTTTTACTTATTCTATCCCGTACACATCACAATCCTTGTGTTCATCCGGAATCTCTTTTTTCTTTAAAGACTGTTTAGCCGGTCTTAATTCTTTTTGATGATCTCGGCTGCGTTTTTGTAGATACTGTCTGCCGGAATGCAGCCTCTTACCGGTGAAAGCGGATATATATTCGTATTTCTGCCGATCACAGTTCCAGGATTCAGCACAGAGCCACATCCAACTTCTACATGGTCACCAAGCATGGCACCAAATTTCTTCAGTCCTGTCTCTATCTTCTCATCACTATCTTTAACAACGACCAGTTTCTTGTCTGACTTAACGTTGGAGCAGATAGAACCTGCTCCCATGTGGGATTTATATCCCAGAACAGAATCCCCCACATAATTATAATGTGGAACCTGTACTTTATTAAAAATAACCACATTCTTAAGTTCTGTGGAATTTCCAACTACTGAACCCTCTCCTACGATCGCATTTCCGCGGATAAATGCACAGTGGCGAACTTCTGCATCTTTACCGATAATAGCCGGACCATTGATAGATGCTGTCGGAGCTACTTTGGCAGATCTTGCGATCCATACATTGCCATCCCTGCACTCATACTCAGACGGATTAAGCGTCGGACCAAGTTTCATAATAAAATCACTGATTTCCGGGAGAACTTCCCATGGATATGTCTTTCCTTCAAATAACTCTGCAGCTATTGTTTCATTCAAATCCAGAAGATTTGCAACTGTAAAATCTTTTAACATGGTTATGATTTTCCTCCTCGTCTGGAAGCCGTTGGCTTCGATTTATAATTCGCAGCGGCTGCGTCAAAAAACTGTCGCAGTGCATACTGATAATTACTCTGTTCCACCTGGGCAGTACGCACACGCACAAAATGTTCCAGTTTGTCCATGTACTCCTGTGAAGTAATGCTTCCCTCTGCCACATATGTAAGGCCTTTTTCCCAGCTTGCTGTCAGTTCAGGATTCAGAAGCTGACGAATCGAACAGTTTACAACATCAAAGATCATCTCTCCAAGAAGCGTTGGCGTGATTACCTGTGTCTTTTTATTTAACGACAAGTATTTGATAGAAACAAGTTTCTTAAGAATCTCTGCTCTTGTTGCACTTGTCCCGATTCCACTTCCCTTGATCTGTGCCCTCAGTTCCTCATCTTCGATCAGCTGTCCTGCATTTTCCATTGCCAGAATCATAGAACCTGAATTATACCGTTTCGGCGGAGACGTTTCTCCCTCTTTAATGTTCAGAGCATCTACAGTCAGTATATCATTCTTTTTCAGTCGCTGCAACGCATTCAGAAGCTGCACGTCACAGGATACCTCCTCACTGTCTTCTTTGCCGGACTCCTGTGATCTGTCTGCTGCTGATTTTCTGGCAAAAGAGTTCGTCGCATATTTCAGATATCCTTCTACCTGCAGCACCTTAAAACCGGAAAAGAACTTTTCTTTCTGCATCTCTGTCACCAGACTGACTTTCTGATAAACTGCCGGCGGACAGAAGATACAGAGGAAACGTCGCACGATCGTCTCATAAACTCTCTGTGATGTCTGAGAAAGACTGTTCAGAACATTTAATCCCTGGCCTGTCGGGATGATCGCATAATGATCTGTAATCTGCTTATCATTGACATATCTGGTTTTTGCAATCGTCTTATAAGAACCCATCTGCAGAATTTCTTCTGCCGCATTGTCGATCATCGGATAACGTCTAAGCCCTGAAATATTTTTGTAAATTTCCTTTGCAACAGCTGTAGACAGTACACGGGCATCGGTTCGTGGATAAGTCACCAGTTTTTTCTCATACAGTTCCTGTGTAATACGAAGTGTCTCATCCGGACTGATCTTGAACAGTTTTGAACAGACATTCTGAAGCTCTGCCAGGTTAAATAAAAGTGGCGGATTTTTGTTTTCCTTTTTGCGTTCCACCTTTTCTACGCGGCAGGACAATGGTTGTTCCGACTCCAACATCCGAATCAGTTCCTCGGCATGTTTCTTTTCTTTGAAGCCATTCTCCTTATAAAGGTATGGTGACTGAAAATATCTGCTTCCTTCTACTGCTCTCCATTCTCCATCAAAGTGTTCTCCTTCCAGTGCAATACTGGAAAGGACACGGTAAAACGGGGTCTTCACAAAAGATCGGATCTCCCGTTCGCGGCGCACGACCATTCCAAGCACACAGGTCATGACCCTGCCTACGGAGATTGCCTGGTATTTACTGTTCAGGTAATTAGAAACACTGTTGCCATAACGCAAAGTCAGGACTCTGGAAAAATTGATTCCCATCAGATAATCTTCCTTTGCCCGCAGATAAGCAGAATCCGCCAGATTGTCATAAGCTGACAGTTCTTTTGCCTCACGGATTCCTCTAAGGATTTCTTCTTCTGTCTGAGAATCGATCCATACTCTACGCTGATCTTTATCTTTCACACCCGCCATCTGTGCCACCAGACGATAGATGTATTCTCCCTCACGCCCGGAGTCGGTACACACATAAATCGTCTCTACATCCGGACGGTTCAGAAGCCCCTTAATAATGTTAAACTGTTTCTGCACCCCCGGAATCACTTCATACTTAAATTCACGCGGTAAAAAAGGCAGGGTATCCAAACTCCACCTTTTATACTTGATATCATATTTTTCAGGATAGCTCATAGTGACCAGGTGTCCAACACACCAGGTCACTACAGAATCTTCTGATTCCAGATAGCCATCCTTTCTCTGTCCGTTAATTTTTAATGCTTTCGCAAATTCCTGAGCAACACTTGGTTTCTCAGCTATGTATAAGGATTTACCCATATTATTTATCTGCACTCATCTTTCTGAGAGGCCATGCAAGAAGAAGTGCACCGCCTGCCATATTTCCCAAAGTGACGATTATCATGCTCTTAACCATTGCTCCAATGGAAACTCCCGGTACCAGACATCCTGCTGTTACAAAGATACCCATATTTGCCACGCAGTGCTCAAATCCGCTGACAACAAATCCAGAAATACACATAACGATCATCAAAAACTTTGCAGCTTCGCTCTTAAGCTTAATGCCACAAAGAACCCCAAGACATACAAAGAAGTTACACAAAACTGCACGGAAAAACATCTGACCTGCCGGAATTGCAAGTTTATTTCCGATAAATCCGGCAAAATAATCTGCTGTTCCGGATGCTCCCGCCCATACAAAAATCAGAGAAAGAATCAGACAGCCAACAAAGTTACCGATATAGCTGACTACCCATACTTTAGCCGCATCGCCCCAGCTGATCTTCTTGTCAAATGCTCCAAATGCCATCACCAGATTATTTCCGGTAAAAAGCTCGCCGCCTACCAGCGAAATCAGCAATACCGCAATCGAGAACACGAGTGCCCCCAGGAATTTCCCCCATGCCGGTTCTTCGGCCCCTGAGAACACATTTCCCACAACATTGGAAAAGATCATTGCAACTACAATAAAGAACCCTGCCATGATCGCCCGCATGAAATACTTGAAAAAGTCATTTTTCAGCAGGGTAATCTTCGCGTTTGCTGCATTTGATAGTTTCTGTACATCCTCTTGATTCATAAAAAATACCTCCCTTTCCAAGGAACAGAGTATTTTATAAACTCTTTTGTTCCCTCCACATATTGTATTCTTGCATTATAGCATTTTTGATATAAATTCTCAATATATATACCGCAAAGTTTGATATTTTTATAACAAATTTTCATTTATTTTCGATAACTGTCAGTTATCGAATCTCCAGTGCATGATTTTCCCGGTCAGTCACTTCACCGATCATCGCACAGGAAAGAGCAGATTCACTCAATTCCAGAAGTATCTCTTCTGCTTCATCTGCCGGAACCGCCGCAAGAAGTCCGCCGGACGTCTGTGGATCAAAGACCAGATCCTCCCGCCAGAGTTCTGCTGTACTTATGTAACCAGATTTTGCTGCAAATTCCCGGTTGCGATATGCGCCTCCCGGAATCAGGCCCATAGAGGCGTATTCTTCTACATCTGGAAGGATCGGAAGCGCTTTTGTATCGATCACAAGTGTCTTCTTGCTACCGTCCGCCATTTCCGTTCCATGTCCTCCAAGCCCAAACCCTGTCACATCTGTACAGGCATGAACAGTATGTCTTTTTAATACATCACGGGCATATCTGTTTAGCGTCTTCATAGATTGCAAAGTTGCTTCCCGTGCCTCTTCAGATACCATATCGGCTTTGATCGCCGTATTCACGATACCCGTTCCAAGCGGTTTTGTAAGGATCAGCCTGTCACCTGTCTGAGCTCCGTAATTCTTCCAGAACTTCTCTGGATGTACAAAGCCTGTTACGCTCAGGCCATACTTCGGTGTATCATCCTGGATCGTATGCCCGCCGGCAAGTACAGCTCCCGCTTCCATTACTTTGTCCGCTCCACCCTTCAGAATCTCACCAAGGATTGCTGTATCCATATTCTTCGGGAAAGCAACAATATTCAATGCGGTTTTCGGCTCACCACCCATAGCATAGACGTCACTCAATGCATTCGCCGCTGCTATCTGCCCAAAATCATATGGATCGTCTGCAACCGGCGTAAAAAAATCAAGGGTCTGAATCATTGCCAGTTCGTCCGAAATTCTGTAAACAGCTGCATCATCAGATGTTTCTGTTCCAACAAGAAGATTCGGATCCTGAAATTTCGGCAGTCCACAAAGTACACCTGCCAGCGTTCCCGGACCTACTTTCGCTGCACATCCACAATTGGGGGCGAGCTTTGTAAGATATACCTTCTCCATTTTGCTCAATTTCCTTTCTGTCTTAACCTTGTCCATCTATGATAACATAAATCTTCCGTTTTCTCCATGTCTTTTTTTGACAGAAAAGCGCAAAAAAACTGCCCTGGCAGATTTTATTTCCTGTCAGGACAGTTCTGGTTAAATACCATTATTTGAAATGATTTTTATTTCTTTGTAATATAGCCTTTTGCTTTCAGAGTTTCTGCACAGAGTACAGCTCCACCGGCAGCTCCTCTTACGGTGTTATGGGAAAGTCCGACGAATTTATAGTCATAAACGGTATCTTCACGGAGACGTCCAACAGATACACCCATTCCGTGTTCGTAGTTGACATCCTCGCTTACCTGCGGACGGTTGTCTTCTTCCAGATACTGGATGAAATGTTTCGGTGCACTCGGAAGTTCCAGTTCCTGAGGAAGTCCCCTGAAATTCCTAAGTGCTTCGATCAGCTGTTCTTTTGTAGGTTTCTTACGGAATTTAACGAATACTGCAGCTGTATGTCCGTTCAGTACCGGAACACGAAGGCACTGACAGGTGATAACAGGTTCTGTAGCCGGTACGATCACTCCGTCTTCAATCTTACCCCACAGTCTCAACGGCTCTTTCTCGCTCTTTTCTTCTTCTCCACCGATATATGGAATGATATTGTGTTCCATTTCCGGCCAGTCTTTAAATGTCTTTCCTGCTCCGGAAATTGCCTGATATGTAGTAGCAACTACTTCATATGGTTCAAATTCTTTCCAGGCAGTAAGTACCGGTGCATAGCTCTGAATGGAGCAGTTTGGTTTAACAGCGATGAATCCCTTAGTAGTACCAAGGCGTTTCTTCTGATACTGGATCACATCAAAATGTTCCGGGTTGATTTCCGGCACTACCATCGGCACATCCGGTGTCCAGCGATGTGCACTGTTGTTGGAAACAACCGGTGTCTCTGTCTTTGCGTATTCTTCTTCGATCGCTTTGATCTCATCTTTGGACATGTCAACTGCGGAAAACACAAAGTCAACAGTAGAAGCAACTTTTTCTACTTCATTAACATTCATAACTACGATATTCTTTACTGCTTCCGGCATTGGAGTATCCATTTTCCATCTGCCGCCAACAGCTTCCTCATATGTCTTTCCAGCGCTTCTCGGGCTTGCTGCCAGAGTAACGACCTCAAACCACGGATGGTTTTCCAGAAGAGAAATAAATCTCTGTCCTACCATACCTGTAGCACCTAAAATACCGACTCTCAGTTTTTCACTCATAACAATCGTTCTCCTCACTCGTTTATTTCGCATGTGTCTTTGTACGGCACACATCTGTTTTCTTTGTACATACTATACCACTTTAATCAAAAATGCAAGTGGTTTTTAATTATTTTTCAGATATTCTTTGTTCTCTGCAATGATCTGCTCCATCACTTTCGGTCCTGGAGCACCATATGTCTCACGTTTTTCCACACATGTCTTCATGCTGATCGCCTCATAAATATCCTGTTCAAATACAGGTGAAATTTCTTTGTACTCTTCAAGCGGAAGTTCATCAAGAGAGATTCCCTTATCAATACAGGTCAGTACCAGGCGGCCTACAATACCATGTGCATCACGGAACGGAACTCCGTGATTTACCAGATAGTCTGCAGCATCTGTAGCATTGGTAAATCCATTCTTTGCACTCACTTCCATTACGTCTTTGCGGAATTCCATGGTAGAAACCATACCGGTAAATAATGCGATGCAGCCCTTCACGGTATCAATAGCATCAAAGGTAAGTTCTTTGTCTTCCTGCATGTCTTTGTTATATGCAAGCGGAATTCCCTTCATCGTTGTAAGAATAGAAGTCAGTGCACCATAGACACGTCCCGTCTTACCTCTTACAAGTTCTGCAATATCCGGATTCTTTTTCTGCGGCATAATACTGCTTCCGGTGCTGTATGCGTCATCAATCTCCACAAAGCGGTATTCATTGGAATTCCAGAGAATGATTTCCTCGCAGAAACGGCTCAGATGCATCATAACTGTGGACATGGCAGAAAGAAGTTCGATCACATAATCTCTGTCAGATACGGAATCCATACTGTTTCTGGTCGGTCCGTCAAAGCCCAGCAGCCCTGCAGTATAAAATCTGTCCAGCGGATAAGTGGTTCCTGCAAGCGCACCTGCTCCAAGCGGACAGGTATTCATACGTTTACGAATATCAGCCATACGGCTTCTGTCCCTGCGGAACATCTCAAAATATGCCCCTACATGATGTGCCAGTGTAACCGGCTGTGCTTTCTGCAAATGCGTAAATCCAGGCATATATGTGTGCACATTATTCTCCATGATCACCTGAAGAGCTTCCAGAAGTTTCTTCAGTTCTGCATCGATCTCTTCGATCTCATCACGCACATACAATTTCATATCAAGAGCGACCTGGTCATTACGACTTCTTCCTGTATGAAGCTTCTTACCCGGATCTCCGATACGGTCAATCAGATTTGCCTCTACAAAACTGTGAATATCTTCATATTCAGATGTAATCTCCAGTTTTCCGGATTCTACATCTGCAAGAATACTGTCCAGACCGCCAAGGATCTGATCTCTTTCTTCTTCTGTCAGGATGCCCTGCTTGGCCAGCATTCTGACATGAGCTTTACTTCCGCGGATATCCTGTTTATAAAATTTCTGGTCAAATGAAATTGAAGCATTGAAATTGTATACAAGTTTGTCCGTTTCTTTCGTGAAACGTCCTCCCCATAACTGTGCCATAATTTCCTCCTTATAATTCGCTATTTTTGCACTGTCCGTCCATATCATCGCAGGACAGTGCATAATTTCTTACCAGTTTACTACATTCCAGTGAAAAAGTCAAAGAACCGAACCCTCTGAAATTTGTTTTTGTTTCATTTTTTCTTCCTGCTCACGCTTTGAAAAAACACATCCACAATAATTCTGACGATAAAGGCCATAGTCGTGTGACAGTTCAATAGAACGTTTATAACCGTTTTTCTTTTTGAAATCAGATGGCAGATGCTTTACTCCATAGATTTCTGCCAGTGCTTCCCCAATTTCATTGATCTTCTCTGCATTTTTCAGAGGACTGATTGACAAGGTCGTCGTAAAGTAATCGTAGTTTCCCTCTTTTGCAAGTTTTGCAGCTTCCTCCATGCGTAGCCGATAACATTTAAAACAGCGTTCCCCACCTTCCGGAACCCTTTCCAGCCCACGGGCCATCTCATAAAATATCTGCGGATCATAAGTTCCCTCCATAATATGAACCGGATGGGTAAACGACATCTCTGCGACAAGCCGTTGGATCTCTGCCACTCTCTTTCGATACTCTTCCTCCAGTGAGATATTTGGATTATAAAAAAATACCGTGATCTCAAAATACTGCGACAGGTATTCTAGAACATAACTGCTGCATGGTGCACAACAGCTGTGCAAAAAAAGACGCGGCACTTTTTCTTCTTTTTGGGTATGTTCAAGGAGCTGATCGAGCTCTCTCTGATAATTTCGTTTATTCAATCCTGTTACCTTCTTTTTCTATCTATATATGGATCGTCTGCTGTAAACTATTTTACGATCCCGATACAACATATCATATCACATGAAATGTTTTTCGCATATCTTAAAATATAGATTCCTGTATACAGATCTGAAATCCGTATGCAAAATTTTACGCATGTATCTTGTGGAGGTATTTTTATGAAACCCCTTCTGGAAATCAGAAATGTTTCTCTTTCTTATCATACCGTATCCGGAGAAACAAAAGCTCTTTCAAATATATCGTTTAACCTAATGCCAAGTGAATTTCTTGCTGTTGTCGGTCCATCCGGCTGCGGAAAGTCCACGCTCCTGAATCTGATCTGCGGCATGCTCCCGGCAGAAGAAGGCACGATTCTTATGAACGGCATCCCTCCGTCTCCCGGCGATCCACGCATTGGATATATGCTCCAGAAAGACCATCTTCTGGAATGGAGAAGCATCTATCAGAACGTAATTCTTGGACTTGAGATCCGCAATGAAAAAACGCCAGAAAAGCTTGCTTATATCGAAGAAATGATAGACACTTACGGACTTGACAAATTCCGTACTGCCCGTCCTTCTCAGTTATCCGGCGGGATGCGACAGCGTGCAGCTCTCATCCGCACACTAGCATTAAAACCAGACCTGCTCCTGCTTGATGAACCTTTTTCTGCTCTGGACTATCAGACACGACTGAATGTCAGCGATGACATCGGACGTATCCTGAAAAAGGAAAATAAGCCGGCAATCTTGGTCACTCATGATATTTCCGAGGCGATCAGTATGGCAGACCGTGTGATAATTCTGACCAAACGTCCTGCCCATGTTGCACGCATTGTCCCAATCCGGCTTTCACTGGATGAGAAGACACCGCTCGCTGCACGCGGTGCACCGGAATTTAAATCCTATTTTAATCTTATATGGAAGGAGCTGAACCAGTATGCCTGAACATTCTCCTGCACAAAAACAGTACCTTCTTCGTGTCCGGCGGAAAAAATATATGATTCACGTGTCCAGGATACTTTTGTTCCTGGGCTTTCTGTTTTTATGGGAAGTGTCTGCCAGACGGAGATGGATTGATTCTTTTATCTTCAGCAGTCCGTCTGAAATCTGGCAGACATTTTTTACAATGATCCAGGATCAGTCCCTGTTTACACATATCGGGATCACCCTGACAGAAACACTGGTCAGTTTTGTGTTTACTGTTTTTCTCGGGATCGGCACGGCGGTTCTTCTATGGTGCTGTCCGAAGCTTTCGCGGATCCTGGAGCCTTACCTCGTCGTCCTAAACAGTCTGCCAAAATCCGCCCTTGCCCCACTCCTGATCGTATGGCTGGGTGCAAATATACGCACAATCATTGTCGCAGGAATGTCTGTGGCGATCTTTGGCTCGATCATCAATCTCTACACTGGCTTCCGCGAAGCTGACCCAGAGAAACTCAAGCTCATCCGCACCCTCGGCGGCACAAAAAAAGACGAACTGACAAAGATTGTCCTTCCGTCTTCTGTGCCCCTCATCTTAAGTGTGATGAAAGTCAATATTGGGTTGTGCCTGGTCGGCGTGATCATCGGTGAATTCATTGGTGCAAGGCAGGGGCTTGGATATCTGATCATCTACGGTTCCCAGACCTTTAACTGTGCAGGCATACGGATACGAACTGATATCGTAATACTCATTTTTTGCCTATTTTCCGGCTATTCCAGAATTTCCCAGCAGCCCTTGCCACCGGCACCATTAAAACGAATTCGCCCTTCTTTTTTTAATACTTTTAATTTATAATTCGCTCCAGACAAACTACAGCCTATTTCTTTTGCAATCATTTTTCCTGTAATACGTGGATTCTCGCGAATAAGATCAACAACAACTTCGCGTGCGTCACACTGTCTGCCTTTATAATCTAATCTGTTTCCATAATCAACTCTGAAACATTTCTTATCGCCGTCAAAGATTTTAAGATCCATGCAACCTGTTACACTCGACAGACTGAAATATATTTCCATATATCGCGGATACACCACAATCTTGTCAACTTCTTCCAGCATATCGTCAATCGTTGCCTTTTTAAACAGATCATCGTCATTTAGCCTGGTTTCTATTTCCTGCAGGCGGTCTTTTATGTTCTGCGTATTGGAAGTTCGCTCAGTTAACTCTAATATTTTCTTTTTGTTTTGATCTCGCTTCTTTTCCAGCTCTTCCTGTTTTGTCTTATACATCTGATCTGTCAGCACACCGTCAATCAGCTTATCGACAAGAAATTTCATTTTTCTCTCGATGTCTTCCTGCTCTCGCTCCAGCTTCTCAATTTCTTTTGTGCCGTCCTGATTATTCAGCGACTTTGAAAGCAGTTTCATTATTTTTTCAATGATCTTTTTCTTATTCTTCTGATATTGATTGCTGCAGATTTCTTCTAAAACAGCGTAAAACTCATTTTCCGCAATATTAATGTTGTCGCATCCCTTTTCGTTTTCCAAGAACACTTTTCGCAGATTTGGCCGAGCGCGCAAATTATCGGATCTGCCGAGTTCCAAATAGGAGCTACAAGCCCAGGTATATATCAGCTCGTGATTGCTGTGTTTTCGGTGCACTTTCCTCCAATAAGGCTGGCCGCACATACCACATACTATTTTACCGCTCAGCTGATATTTTCCGGGATTTTTACCGATATCGTCTTCGCCGTCTTTTGTTTTCACAGAACGTTTATCAATCTGCTCATTTGCTGCATTCCAGAGCTCGTCAGATACCGTTCTCGGCACTTTATCTTCATGGATATATATTTTCTCTTTAGGATTTTTAATTGTTCGCTTGCTGTCAAAATCAAAGTGATATTTACCCATGACTGCAGTACCCTTATTAATCGGGTTTCTGAGCATCCTTAATATATAACTGGATGTGAATGGCTTTCCATCGCGATTAACAATTCCTCTATTTCGCATGATCGTAGATATCGTACGTGTTCCGTAACCTGCCGCACACAACCTGTACATTTCACGCTTAATTTCTGCCTCTTTCTCTACTAATGCTACACTTTTATCTGGCATACGTTTGAAACCGTATGCATTTCCAGGGAGCATGACGTTCCCACCATCCCTCTGGCGATTTCGGTGAGCATTGTTGATCTTTTTGCTGAGTTCTCGGCTATATTCTTCCGCTAAAATTGCCTTAATACCCGTGATAAGAGCATCATCTGTACTGTAAAATTTGTTTTCTATGTACATATAAAGTTTTTTCTGCTCTGTACACAGACGGTCTACAAACAGGTACCAGTCTTTAGTATTTCGCATCAGACGATCCTGTGATTTGATTACGATTACGTCAAATTTGTCTGTCAGGAGATCATTAAATAATCTCTTGTATTCATTGCGGCCTTTTGCGGTAGTTCCGGACCGACTTTCCACGTATCGATCTACAAGAACCCAGCCGTATTGTCTTACACTAGACTCAGCTTCTGCAACTTGTTTTTCAAGGGCGTTTTTCTGGCTTTCTTCTTCTGTACTACACCGGCAATAGATAACAGCTCGTATCATATATTGCCTTCCTTCTTTACCAATATGTACAGTTTACTTTTTTCTTCAGGTGTTATTAATTTCTCCTGCAGTAATAATTCTGCTAATTTTAATATAATTCTGTTCTCATTTTCGACCATAAGATTATTCCTCTTACATACTGCTCAATAATTAGCATATTCAGTCAATCAACTTTCCGTCTCTTAACAGAGGAATAATCTTTATGTTTCCATGTTCATTTCCTCTATTAATCACTATTAATATGTTATTTCTGGTGAAAAATAGCAAAAATTCGCATGTTTATAGTCGTTATTTTATCTTTTCTATTCTTTTTATTTAATTTCCTCCTTTTTCCTTTTATTTACTATTAAAACAATACTTCAATCTATTTCAGCTTCTAGGATTTATGCTATAATGTTTATAGAATAAATTTACAGGAGGGAAAATAGATTGAATTATTGTGTAGTACTAAAATATTCACAAGATGATAAATGTTATATAATATCTGTTCCGGATCTGCCTGGATGCATGGCGGACGGTGAGAGTCCGAATGAGGCTTACGAAAATGCTAAAATTGTGATCCGTGAATGGATAGAAACAGCTCAGGCAGCTGGTAGGACAATTCCGGAACCATCTTTTGGACAGGATAATTTTTAAGGGACAGCTTTTTGACAGGCTGCCCCTTTTTCTGTGTTTCTTCTTATTAAAAAAAGATGAAATCTATAATACGATGTAGCAGGGATTGATTTTGCTGTGTTGTTACCTGCTGCTGGAATTCGTCCTGTTGCTGTCGCATACTGTCGAACTGTTGCTGCTGGAATAGTTCTTGTTGCATAGCATCTTGCTGATAATACAGGTCATTCATGCCACTGTTAAAATCGTCAAATCCACCGTTAAATCCGAAATCGTCAAACATTCTTATATACCGCCACGTTATTAATACCTGTAGGTTCCGGAATCCGGATACCTTCTCTGATTGCTGCAGTTATCCAGGCCTGTTTCGCGTCTGCTATCATTGCCGGAATATCTTGCCACCTCTGGCAGCAGGTAATGCATCCGGGTAGATCTGGAATAGTTGCGGTATAGCCACCCTCAACTGGATCTTCTATGATTTGAATGGGATATTTTAATTTCATAAAATAATCTATATCTCTCATACCTGCAGTCCTCCATTTTTGTACTGGTGGGCCAGCCTGTAAAATGTAGTCCTGCTCAGTCCAGTCAGTCCCATCGCTGCCGCTGCGGTAATCTCTCCTCGCGTCCAGCGTTGCATAACCTCTTCGTAATTAGTCGGTAACTGTACCTGCGGTCTGCCATAGTTATTCCAGGCTGGTTTATCACGGATCCGGTCAACGCCCTGGGTCTGCTTTTTGTGGGTTCGTTCTATCTCGTGGTCAATAACATAATCGAGGGTACTTATGATGGTGTCCAGAATCATATTACTAATCTCCGGATTGTCCAGATAATCAATTGCGGTTGTCGGGATATCTACGATTTTTACGTGGATATTGTGAGCTTTGTAATATTCTAGTTCATTCTTGGCACTTCTTTTACCGCCAAGAGCCTCCAAATCATAGATAACCAGTGTGTCGCCGGGTTTTAAAAACTGGGTTTTAAGACGCTGATATTCTTCTCTGTCCGGTATTTTTCCGTGAAACCGTTCAATTATTATGTTGTCAACAGTTGCACCTGCTGCCATCAGCTTTTTCTTATGAGTTGCTGTGCGGTACGTAGATATGTAATAGTAGGTTTTGCTTACATGTTCTATGGATCCTCCTAATTGTTAATCTTCTTAATATCAGACGCGTCCGGATATTGCCGTATGTAGTAGGATTTGTCCGGCCACCAGATCATATGAAATGGTGGACTTTTTGGAATATTATTGCCGGGTTACTATAATTAGCAGAGTGTTATTTCTGTTAATGCGAAATCCGGGTCACTATCTGTTGAGATGCGGATAGTTCGCGGTCGTTCCTGCTGACTGACAGAGTTTCTTCTTATTATGTGTTGTAATGTAATATTAACTGTCCTGTTTGCTTCTTCTGGGGTTAACCCAACGTAATTTACAAGCGCAAATTCCGTTTTTTCAAGGACCTCGTCAAGATTCCTTTCAACTAATTCGCTCAGATAACAAATCTCATTTTCCGGCATGTGGGCACTCCTTCCTTTTTTGCAGGTTTGCAGGGGATCTCTAGGCTGGTAATAATTACAGGCTGTTAATTTTGATTAATGACCTGTAATTTTTTATTAACTCAGAGCGTGTAGTCAATGCTACGCATTCTCTTTTGACGCTAAAAACTGTTGATTATATTACAAGCTCTTATTTTTATGTTTCATCTCGTAAGTGATTTTTAGCAGATCTAACAGCCCAAAATTATTTTAAGAGCCGTTGATCTTATTTAATGGTAACCGTACTCTATATATATTATAAGGGTACGGTTACCATTAGAACTTTTTGTACCATAAAATCAACAATCATTAATGAGCTCTTGAACGTTAGATTTTCCTAAAAGTAGGACCGGTTAGAGACATAATTTTAAGAGCTTGTAAAATAAATCTGCGGTTTGTAGCATCAAAACAAACGCTTCGCGTTGATTACTACGCTCTTTGAGTTGATAATTCTATAAGCCGTTAAAAAGAAATAATAGCTTATAAGATGTATCAACTTAGAGCTCCCCGACAGGATCTCATTTTTAGTTTAAAGGTACTTTTTCTGGAAAAACTTTGAAACATCGAGCCGATTTTCACGACCCGTTTATATAACAGGGAGAACGAACATCTCCTTCAGATCTGATAATATTATTATAACAGACTGTCCCAAAAAGTCTATTGGCACACTATCCAAAAGCTATTGTATGCACAATTTCATAAATTCATTTAATAAACTGACAATATCGTTCAAATTCCTATAAGAACAAGTGCATACAAAGTTTTATGCTATAAAAGCATTTTTGTTGTGAAATCTGCACAAGAATTTGTCGCTCCTCCTCTCTTTTTGTCTTAAAAATCATTCGTCATTTTGCACAACGAAATATTCAGATATCTGAATAAAAATTGAAGTATCCCAAAAAGCATTCCAAAAGTAAAAGTGACGAAAATACTATTTATCCACATAAATGCTGTATTTTCAAAGATTTCTATGATACTATTTCCACATAATATTATAGAAAAGAGGTGTTGTGCAAAATGACGAACGAAATTGATTTTAGCGAATGGAATCCAGACCGGCTTGAAACGGACGGCGAAGATCTGATGCGGACAATCTATGCATATTTCTGTAATAACGGATACCCACACAAACTGCAAGATGCTATTGACACTGTCATTCAGATTCTGGCCACTGAAGATAATACGCATCTGGAGATTGAGTCTTTGATAATGGAACTTGCCGGGGCTGCTGATTTGTGGGGATTTCAGCAGGGATTTAAGGCAGCCATAGAAATGTTATCCGGTAACACATTTCGCAAGATTTTTAAGGAGGACAACGAATGAATAACGAGGAAAAAACAGGAACCATTAACGAGTTGTATGGTAGCGTCCAAGGTATTCACAATTACGTAGAAATCTATTACTACCAACAAGCCAGGGAGATTGCTGCTGTAACAGCTATTGCAATGTTGCGAGATAATGTGCCTCCTGCTGATGTCAGGATATGTATTGATAACTGGTATGGCGTAGAAATCCCCGAACATGCAATGAAAATTTTAGAAGCAGAGGCAAAATCCGACGAGGAAGAAGAACAGCTTACCGGCAAGAGGAGAACAGATCTCTCACCATCCAGTCTCCATGATCGGTGCTGCCGGATCCGCAAGGCCAAGCGCATGTGTGAATGTGGCGTGTCGCCGGATATCATTCACAGCGTTTACCCAGAGCTTTCTGAGGAAGAAATCGACAATATCTGTTCCAGTGTTGACAGTGACAATACCGGAACAGAGGTTGATAACCTGACACTTAGACAATTGCAAGAGGTAGTAGCTACTCCTCTCAAAACAACAGTAGAGCGCGTAGCGTATCTCCGCGGTCGCTGGGACAAGGCCAAGAAAGTCGTACAGGATCTATACTGTAATCACGGCGGAAATAGCCATCCTGTTTACGACTTTTTCCAAGACTCTGAAATCAAATATGAAGATATTATAAGCTGGAAGATGGAAGCCAAACAATATCTGGAGCAGAAAGCTATAGAAAAGCGCGCAAAAGAGACTGCGCTCCGCCTTTTACGCGCCGGCATGGATCCGGCTGCCACCCAAGCCAGCATCAAGGAATGGTTTTGTGTAGATTTGTCCGATTCCGCCTTTGAATACCTGGTAGGACAGGTAGAAATAGAGAAAAATTTTTCTAAAATCGCTGATGCGATAGAAGGGAGACCTGGAAATGTCAATCAAAAAAACGAATGAGTCTGTTGATAGTATAGACATTATGAGGATTTCTCAAGAACTAATCTTGAAAAATAGGACAGTATACAAACATCTTGCCGCTGATATCCCTGTTCAACAAATTCTTGATGAAATCATCCCAGGATTAATCAAATTATATAAAGATCACGTAGTTCAAATTGTTCAGTTCAAGAGTGACCTGGCATACATTAACCTGGCTGTCTTATTTGATGACTCCTATACATTAACCATGCATCAATCGAAAATCGGAAAAAGCCGCAAACTGATGCGTGCCATAAATGAGAAATACGGACCTGCTACTCTCACTATAATTAATTACAGGTATGACGACGTGCAAGACCCAGAGAAAAACAGCACTCATCTTTATAAGGCACGGAGTGGTAAGGCGATTTGGACCCGCAAGGAAACGGAGGAAAACAACCATGAATGAAGATTTAAAACATTTAAAAGAGAAAAAGGATTTTGGATATGGAGATGCAATTCGAATCACCGGTGCGGCACTGGCCCTAATGCTACAGATTTATTATAAACGTATTGCTGAAGATACTGCCTATAACATGTTAAAAAATGATCTAGGATTTGATGATGATGCCATTGCATGGATCAGAGCGGATTTGGAAAAAATCCTGTCAAAAGCGGATTCCGAGGATAAAAAGAATGAGTGAAAAAACAAAAACTATTGCGGAATTAGCTGATTACGTCCGATCTGATCTGCCGGTACAGGAAATAATAGATAATTTTCAATATTTAATTCAAAAACTTGATTATACAAATCGAGTAGCTGCGATCACGAAGGCAATCGAACGACTCAACGATGGCTGCACGTACGACTACGTAGCGGCCGGTCTCAGAGAATGGTATGGAATAGATATATCCTCTCAAGAGCTGGCGCTGCTCTTATATGGAGCAGAAGGGCTTTTACCGCGTGAAATACGATATAAACGACAACTTGCAAAACAAGAGAAAAAAGCGAATCAAACCGAATAATCTCCTCACAGAAAGAGACCCACTCACCGGGTCTCTTTTTCCGTATCCTCCAAAATCGCCCCAAAACCCCTAATATCACCTCAAAACCTACCAATATCGCACCAAAACCTACCAATATCGCACCAAAACCATTTTCTTCCCGACATACATGTCGGGAACATCAGCTACCGCTACCCTAATTATATCACATACAGCATTTTTTATTACCACTTATGCCGTATGTGGCATTAATAACACTTCTTTATGCCCAATACGGCATTAACAACTTTCCTTTATGCCTTATACGGCATTAATAGTTCTTACTTATGCCCTATACGGCATTTTCACCGTTTAATTATGCCACATACGGCATAAAGCAACTCCTTCTAAAATATCGGTTATGCCGTATGCGGCATTAACACCCTTTGATTATGCCGTATTTGGCATTTTCTATTTTTTCTCAATACTTATTCTGATTATCCACTTAGAAAAATCTGGATTTTCCTAAAATAGATCTTCTTTAAAGAGAATTTGCGCACCGGGCTTTTTCTAAAATAGCAATTTTAGGATGAGTATGATCCGATTTCTTAAAAATGTCAACTTTTACAGGAAAATCAGGATTTCTAAAAGTTGGCAGCAGGATTTGAGAAAAATTGCCCGGAAATCAAACAAACCTAACTCAAATCAGTATAAACATTGCTATTTTCCCAACTTTTATTGTCCTAAATTCCAACTTTTATGAAAAAATGTCAACTTTTTGTTCTAAAAAAACAAGTGATTTTCCTAGAAGAGAGCAACTTTTACTACCCTAAAAGTTGACACTTAAAAGTTTGGTTTTATTTCCAGAAAAAGGAAAAAGTTGATAGAGTAAAAGAAATCCCCACCGGATATCCGGCGGGGATAAAACATTATTCGAAGGTTACATCTACATCAGAAACCGCATTGGTTTCTTCCTCTGAGGAAAGTTCAAATTCCTCAGTCTCTTCTGTCTCTTCCTGCTGTCCGGTTTCTGCTGTTTCTACAGAATCTGTGATATTGACTGCGCCTGTGGAACCGTCTGTGAAGGTATCTTCTGTTGCAACTGGTTCTGATGCGAACACATCCGCCTGTACGTCAGTAGCATTTTCCATCCCATAACTTAAACCAAAGTGTTTACAAATATCGTAATACTGGTCTTCTGGAACATAAAGTCCCTTTATGCTATCAGCAATCCATGAAACAGAATTTGAAAGTGCGTTTTCTTTTTCTTTCTCGTAAGAATACGGAGACATTGTTGCGATCATAGATGTCAGATTAACTCCTGCTGCATTTTTATACTGAACAACTGCAGTTGCACTGTATTTATCATTTACGTTTGTTTGATTAGCAGCATGTCCTCCATCATAAAAGAATTCTGTTGCAGCTTTTCCAAGCTTTGCTCCAGTAGCTTCCCAGCCATCTCCGCCATAACCATTTTGATTTCCACCATGAGTAGCAAGAGGATTTACTGTTGATTTTTCACCTGCATTCCAGGAATTCAACATAGTGCAGATAATATTTCTGGAACCTCGTACTACAGATTCCTGATAGCACGCATCACACCAATCTCTGGCCTCAGCCACCGGAAAGCTTTGACTTATAACAGGTCTTTTCGTTTTATCCTGTCTAAGTTCATTTAATACGTTATGAGCTGTTTTTGATGCTTCTAAATCAGCTGTCAGTCCGTTCAGGATCTCTTCATAAGTATAATCACCTACATGGTAAGTTGTGGAATCCGTCAGGATCGTCTGTCCATCCATCTCAGATGGAAGTTTTGTTTTGGCTGTGATGGTTACATATCCAGCTTTCTTTCCTGTTACTTTTCCATTTTCGTCAACTGTAGCGATAGACGGATCACTGGAAGTAAAGGCTACATCAGAAATACTGCCACTTCCCATGGTTTCAATTTTCAGAGTACAGTCTTTTATTTCACCGATACCGATATTCTTCTGTGTGATTGCATCATTACCTGTAATGGATGGATAATACATACTGTCGATCTCTGTTGTGCGGACTTTGATATGGTACTTATAAGTAGCTGTTAAACAGTCATCTTTTGTTCCGGCTGCAGAGAAAGGCGTCTTTGAAGTTGCAGTGATTCTTACGTCTCCTGCAGATACACCTGTAATGGTTCCATTCTCGTCAACGGTGGCAACTGCAGGATTACTGGAAGTAAAGACGAAGTCTTTTAATGTTGTATTTCCGGTTGCCTCCCATTTAAGGGTACTTTTCTTTGATTCTCCAACATATATAACGTTGGTTTTTGCTGTTTCTTCAAAATACATGCTTGTTACATAAGAGATTTCTGGCTGTGGAACTTCTGTTGGCTTTGGTGCCTCTGTAGGATCTGGTGTTTTCGTTGGTTCTGGTGTTGCTGTCGGTTCTGGAACTTTCGTTGGTTCTGGTGTTTCCGTTGGCTTTGGTGTTTCCGTCGGATCCGGTACTTTTGTTGGCTCTGGCGCTCTTGTTGGTACTGGGGTTGCCGTTGGTTTTGGTGCCTCAGGTTTCTTTGTAGGAGTCACCGGTTTTACCGGTGCTTTATTCACTACTTTAATTATGATTGTCTTGGATGCCTTATTATATATTCCAGATGTCTTAGCTGAAACCGTAATCTTTGCTGTGCCAACCTTAAGCGCCTTCAGATTTCCCTTCTTATCAACTGTTACAATCTTTGTATTTGAGCTCTTATAGGTGAGTCCCGTCTTTGCCTTTGCTCCCAGGTTCTTGTTCTGTCCAGCTGTCAGATTCTGGTTCACAACAGCAATGCTCTGATTTTGCTTTACAACTTTAACTGTAATAGTTTTCTTTACAGTTTTGTACTTTGACTTCTTTGCTGTAATGGTAATCTTTGCTGTACCTGCACTCTTACCTGTGATAACGCCTTTAGAATTGACCGTGGCGATCTTCTTATTGGAAGTCTTATAGCTGAGCTTCGCCCCTTTCGTTGCTTTCGCATTAATCTTTACGGTCTTTCCTGCATATACTTTTTTACTGGATGCCTTTAATGTTATCTTCTTTGCAGCAGCTTCTACAGTCGTTGTAAGTGCTGGAGCTTCAATTCCTGCTGTAGTCGGTATCATACCAGCCGACATAGTCAATACCAAAGCAACTGCAAGTGCCTTTAATTTGTTATTTTTCATACCTTTCATCCCCTTGATATTTTAATTCATTATTCTATTATCTCATCTACATCAGAAACCGCATCCACATCTGTTTCTTCTTCCGGCGCAATTTCGATTTCTTCTACACCTTCAGTCTCTTCCTGCAGTCCGGCATCTGCAGTTTCTGCAGGGGCTGTGATATCAACTGTATCAGTGGAACCATCTGTGAAGATAGTAGCTTCATTTTCTCCATCGGAAGGTACTTCTTCCTCTGTTGTAGTCATCTGTTTATCATCAATATCAAATCCGAAATGATTACAGATATCATAATATTGTGATTCTGGCATACATGAGATTCTAACTTCATCTGTAATAGAAGCTTTTCCTGTATACTGTCCTGCTTGTACTATCATAGAAGTCAAATTAACACCTGCTGCATTTTTATACTGTACAACTGCAATTGCTTCATATTTGTCAGAAGGATCTGTTTCATTTCCGAAATGTCCGATATCTTCAAAGAATACAGAAGCCGCTTTTCCAAGTTCTTCTCCGGTTGCCTCCCATCCATCTCCTCCGTATCCATTGAGGTTTCCTTTATGTGAAGCTAAAGGATTAATAGTTGACATTTCATTTTCGTTCCAACCTCCAAGTATCACACACATAATGTTTCTGGAAGCCCTTGCTGTGGCTGATCTCAACATATCATCAGCCCATTCTCTTGTTGGGTAACTTGGGTAATCTTTAAAGAAATTTCTGTGATCCGGGTTCTGTCTGAGGTCATTCATTACCTCGTGAGCTGCCTGTCCTGCTACAGTATCCATGGTCAGTCCATTAAGGATTTCCTCATAAGTATAATCACCTACATGATAGGTGACAGAATCTTCTTTATAATAAGTTCCAGTTGGATCAACTGGAAGCTTTGTCTTAACTGTAAATGTTACATATCCTTTGGATACTCCAGTGATATTCCCATACTTATCAATTGTAGCAACAGATGGGTTACTGGAAGAAAATGTCAAGTATTTCTCTGCTTTTTCTGGACTGTATTCACTGATTCCTTCATTTGGGTTGATTGTCTCCCCGATTCCAACATTTCTTCCTTTAGTTGCAACATCTTCCGGGTCTTTAAAACCAACCCCACCTGCGTACTCATCGTTGTACTGGGCTTTTACTGTATATTTTTTTGAAGTACTCAAGCAGTCTGCCCCTTTTGAAGAAGCAAATGGTGTTTTTGAAGTAACGGTAATTGTAACTTTTCCAGCTTTCAATGGGGTGATTGTTCCATTTTCATCTACAGTTGCTATAGAAGTATCACTGGATTCGTAGATAAAGTCTTTTCTGGTTGTATTACCAGTAGATTCCCATTTTACATTACAATCTTTGGGTTCTCCTACATATAAGGTATCATCTGCTGTCTTTTCAATATAGAGGGCTGTTACATAAGATACTTCCGGTTTTGATGTTTCCGTCGGAGTAGCTGTTGGTTCCGGTGCCTTGGTTGGCACTGGTGTCGCTGTCGGTTCCGGTGCTTTCGTTGGATCCGGTGTTTTTGTAGGTGTCGGTGTCGCTGTCGGTTCCGGTGCTTTTGTTGGTTCTGGTGTAGCTGTCGGTTCTGGTGCTTTCGTCGGTTCTGGAGCCTTCGTTGGTTCCGGTACTTTTGTTGGCACCGGTGTTGTCGTTGGTTTTGATGCCTCTGGCTTCCTTGTTGGAGTTATAGGTTTTGACGCTACAGCTTTTGAAACCGTTACGGCAATGGTTTTGGATGCTTTGTTATATATTCCTGATGCCTTTGCCGAAATGGTGATCTTTGCCGTACCTGTCTTCAGTGCCCGCAAGTTTCCTTTCTTGTCCACGGTCACTACCTTCGGCTTGGAACTCTTATAGATCATCGGGGTGCGGGCTTTTGCTCCCAGGTTCTTTCTCTGCCCTATGGTCAGGGTTACGTTTGACGCAGTAATCTTCTGGTTCTGTTTTACTACCTTTACCGTGATGGTCTTTTTCACAGTCTTATATTTTGATTTCTTTGCTGTAATGGTAATCTTTGCTGTACCTGCACTCTTACCTGTGATAACGCCTTTAGAATTTACCGTGGCGATTTTCTTATTGGAAGTTTTATAGCTGAGTTTTGCCCCTCTGGTTGCTTTCGCATTGATCTTTACGGTCTTTCCTGCGTATACCTTTTTATTGGATGCTTTTAAGGACACTTTCTTTGCTGCCGCTTCCACGGTGGTCGTGATCATCGGAATCTCTGTCCCTGTTACAGGCGGGACGGCACCAATTGTCAGAGACAGCACTACTGCCACTGCTAATGTTTTCAATTTCTTACTTTTCATATCCATCCTTCTTTTCTTATATTTTTCTTTATGTGATAGTTTCGAAAAAATCACTTTGTTCTTACATTTTTCGCTTTGCTCCATCCGGTGTACCAGATTTTATTTCCAACTTTCTTATAACTTCTGATACGCACATAATAGCGTTTTTTCGCAGGAATATTTTTAATAGTAACACTTTTCTTTCCGGCACTAAGTCTGACGGTTTTTACATTTGAAGAAAAACGTTTCGAAGTACTGTATTGTACCTGATATCCATGATTACCACCAGTTTTCTTCCAATATACGACCATTTTTTTCTTCTGAGCCTTTACGGAGCTTAAAGATACTTTTTTCAGATTAATTTTAAATGTAGTGAATCCGGAATATTTTGCATAACTGCCCTTTCCTTTCACCGTAACGGTACCATAACCAACGTTTTTGTTATTCTTATAAGCTACACTGTAATATTTACTGGAAAGTTTTTTCTTTCCCACATATACAGTAACAGATGGTTTCTGAGCTTTTCCGTTATATGTTACGTTTTTTGTTTTTACTGTAAATTTTGTAGAAACAGGTTTTACTGGTTGTACAGGTTTCGGTGTAGCTGCAGGCTTCACTGTTTCTGGTTGTTTCGGCGGCTGGGTTGGTTTTGCCTGTTCTGGAGCCTTTGTAGGTTTTGGAACTTCTGTTTGTTTCGGTGGTTCTGTAGGTTTAGCTGTCTCTGGCTGTTTCGGCGGCTGGGTTGGAGCTGCAGTTTCCGTCTGTTTAGGTGTTGGAGTTGGTGTCAGCGCCAGCATATCTTTATAAGATAACTTTACATTTACGTTCACGGTACAAAGTTCTGTAGTCCCTCTGTAGAATACGGTAAAAGAACCAGCTCCGGCAGCTTTAGTAGTGATCCGTCCCTGTCCATCGACATCAATAATGCCAGGTGTATTATTTCGATAAGTAAACAGACTAGGAAAATCAGCAGTTGAGTATCCACTGTTGCCATTTCCACTATAATCAGCAAATTCAAATGGGGTATCTGTTTTTTTATTCAGTCCTTTGATAGTGATATTTCCACCTGCAAAATATTTTACTTTTGAGCGGATATCTCTGGTGTTTGTTCTGGAACCGGAAACACTTCCAATTGTATTTCCAACCGGGGCATTTGATACAACAAGAACCCATTCCCTTTTGCCATGATAGGTTACAACACCGATACCACAGTATTTATAGTTTTTAGTATCAGTCAAAAGAGGTCTGTGTCCGTTGGAATTATACCATACCGTATAGGTACTCTGAGCATCTGCAAGTCCCTCCGCTATATTTTCCTGCATTGGGATATTATTTAAAGAGTACTTGTCCTGAAAATCGCCGAGTCCATCTGTTTTTTTAGAGTCTCCGCTCAAGGTTGCATGAGTAAAACATATACAGCATTGTGCTGCTCTTTCCATTGCCCAATCTGTAAGGGTACTATCTAAAATATACTCATACTTCCCGGCATCCGCACGGTTTTTGTTCAGGAGCTCAAAGAATTCCTGCGCCATGTCATACTCTTCCTGCACGGTGATTGGTACCGTGATAACGGCGTCCCCGTCTGTTTCAGCGCTGACCGGGAGCAGGGTGACGGATGTTAGAGTGAGTACCACTGCCAGCAGGATACATAAGGTCTTTAATCTCTTCATAAATTTTTTCTCCTCTTGTCAATATATGCCTGATTTTTATTATCAGGCATATATTGAGGTTTGGATCCTTATAAATCCAACCAAAATCACTATTTGGTTTATTTAAACTGTAACGAGATAATTTCTGTCTGCTGTGTAGCTGTATTCATCACATAAGCACCTACTGTAAATCCTGAACCACCTTTCACAGGTACTTTTGAACCATTTTTAATATTCTCACCTTTTCTCCATGTCTTTTGGGCATAGTCCATGGATAACAATTTCCATCCCTTTTTCATTTTAATTTTGACTGCCGTCTTTTTTCCTGCATATTTGGAATATTTGAAATTCATGTAATTATTGGTATTGAATTTTTTTCCTGAAATTGTTGTCTTTCCAACTTTTACCGAACTAATTGGATTCGCATATTTAGACACAGTCACTTTACAACGATAGTTTTTTGATCCTTTTTTTATAGTAATCGTTGCTTTTCCCGTTTTCTTTGCAGTAACTACAATATTTTTCGATTTTACTTTTACTGTTGCAACCTTTGGATTACTTGATTTTACAGACACTTTAGCGTTTTCTATGTATGCAATATATGATGTGTTAGCATAAGGATTATTCTTTACAGACTGTTTAGAATACAAAGTCATTGTCATATTTTTCGGAATATACAGTCCGATATTACTTCCTGCAAATGCAGATGTTGCAGTCATCAGTAACATAACTGTTGCCATTACGATTGTCATTAATTTTTTACATACTTTTTTCATCTTTTCGTTTCCTCCTAGGTATTTGATTGTTTCAGTTGCATCTTTAACTGACTATCCATTTCTTGCTCTTACATGCATTTAAACAATTCCTCCTCTCCGTTCTTTTACCTATTAGACACGTAACCCCTCCTCCAGGTTTTAAATTTTTAATTATTTTCAAGAATTTTTCTGTTTTTTTGTTTTTACTGCACGACTCGCATACAATAGGAAACTGGATCTGAGTACTAGACTAATATATTTTTCACTAATCTTTTTAGTTCTGGAACATTTCCGCTATCTCTTCTTCTGTAAACTCTGCATCTACCCGAGGCTCTTTTCGTATATTCAATCTGGTTCCGCCTGTTGTTACCGTATACTGCAGTTTGCTTTCTTCTTTTGGTACTTCCGTATTCTGATCTTCTAAATTTTCTACATTTTGTTTCTTAAAAGAAACATTTTGTGAGGCTTCTCCATTATGGAAAACAGAATTCCAGGCTTTTCCTGCATATATCGCTCCTCCTGCTACCAAGATAATTAACATTACCGGAATAAGCAGCCACTTTTTGCTTTTTCCGTTTCCTGACTCTGAAGTACTTATCCCGGCATCATGCTGGATCTTTTTTCTATCTCGTACGTAATCATCGTTACCCCATCCAAGTAAAAATACAAACAAATAAGGCATCAATATCAATCCCAGTGTATATCCTGCTCCATGTCCAAAGTTGACAGAAATCCTATATACCAATCCAATGCACAGCACTGCCATGCATATCAGAAAAACACCAGCTATAAACGGTGTGGCATGCAAGGATGCCATACCGAGAAGCATTCCCCAAAAGCCAAATCCGATATATAAAAGCATCGAAACTAACGCATCTTCAAAAGCAAGTTTAAATAAACAATATACATTATAAACAGGAATAAAGATTGCCCAGTCATGCATGCCAACTTTAGCAAGTATACGCCACAACGCAAAAATCATAGAAAACACATACAGCGCTGACGTAACATTTGCAATTGTTTTCCAGATTTTCAGCTAATACATTTGACCATTTATCATCAACGGTCCTGTTATTGTTATGGCATACATGATTATCAGCAGCTTTATAATTACTCCTCTGTAATTTCGATACAATCCCTTCCCGCTGATCCATGTATTTTTTATGTATTTTCTTTTCTATCTTCTCTCAACTGTCCACAAGAAGAGCAGACTTCTTCATTTTCCAGTTCTGCTCCACATTTTACACAGTACATCTTCTTTTTCTCTCTCATTGATTCATCATGTTATTTAACATATCCTGCATCTGCTGCTGTTGCCAGTTCAGCTCTTCCTGCTGCATCCATTCCTGCGTCTGCTGCTGTGCCTGATTTACCTCACCTGATGACCATATATTCATAATTTTTTGCACATTCATACAATCCTTCAGTTTTGCTCTGCCAGACGCACTCTGCCATTGATACACAAAAATACCTGCACAGCAAATCAGCACGGCAATCATCACCCACGTTAACCATCTGCTGTTAACCGTCGATTTATCCTCAGGTTTAACAATTATATCTGCTCCACATTTCCAGCAGTACTTGTCTCCCTCTTTCAACTTTAAACCACATTTTCTGCAAAACATTTTTAATTCCCCTCCCTTTTGTCTTTCTATACATAAGACACATAAATCAACCATCAAGTTTTAGACTTTTAAACTTTTTACAAAACAATTTACCTTTACTTTATGGCTTGTACACAATGGGAATCTGAATTTGAGCTTCTCTGTCAAAAATCTTCCTAATACTGTAATCAATCATTTGCTCTGGAAGGCCATCATCTCCCAAATACAAAATACCCTCAAAATTTAATTGTTTAATATTCCCTTTTATATCTCGAAATATCGCCACAAAAAATCCCCTTTCCCCAGGTTTTAGTTTTGTATTAAAGCCGGTGGCACCGAATATTGTTCCTGTATATTCTCCTTTATCAGTTATCGCTACTACCTTCGCCATCTGATCCCAGCCCAACGAAAATTTATTAGGCGCATTATTCTGGTAATTAATCTTCATAATATGTGAAATCGACTGATCCACCTGTAAACTCAGTCCATCTGCATTTCCCGTTCCTGTAAATTCTGGCAGTGAAATAACATATAACATTCCTCCAACTCCCAAAATAATTAATGCAACTAGAATAAACAACCACTTTTTATGTTTTTTATGAGGTCTGAATCTTAGTTCCTGAGGATCTATTTCACCATAATACGCATCCCTGTCTAATATATAATCATCATTTCCCCAGCCAAGCAGCAAGATAAACAGATACGGCATGAATATCAGTCCAACTGTATATCCTGCTCCATGTCCAAAATTAACAGAAATTCTATATAGCAATTTTATGTACAGCATTATCCAGAATACTACAAAAATAGCCAATATCAATGGACCTGAAGCTCCCCCAAAATAGGTCAGGAATGTTCCCAGAAAAGCCACCGAAATATATATCAATAACGTCTGAAACGCCTCATAAAAGGCAAGTTTAAATACACAATATACATTATAAAAAGGAATAAGCATCGCCCACCCATGCATTCCAGCTTTGGCAAGAATTCGCCATAATGCAAAAAATACTGAAAGGGCATATAATACTGAAGTGACCCTTGCAATTCCTCTATAGATTTCCACCTGATATATTTGACCATTCATCACCCAAGGGGCTATTAACGTTATCGCATACAAGATTACCAACAACTTGATGATTATTCCTCTATAGCTTCTATACAGTCCTTTACCACTGATTAATGTATTTCTTACATATTTTTCTTTTTGATCTTCCCTCAACTGTCCACAGGAAGGGCAGATTTCCTCATTTTCCAGTTCTGTTCCACATTTCACACAGTACATATTCTTCCCCTCACTGATTCATCATACTATTTAACATATCCTGTACTTGCTGCTGTGCCTGCTGACCTTCTTCTGACTGCATCCACTCCTGCATCTGCTGTTGTGCCTGCCGGCCTTCTTCTGACTGCATCCACTCCTGCATCTGCTGTTGCGCCTGTTGCCCTTCTTCCGATTGCATCCACTCCTGCATCTGCTGTTGTGCCCGTTGCCCTTCTTCCGATTGCATCCACTCTTGCATTTGTTGTACCTGATTTACTTCTTCCGACTGTGACTTCTCTGGAACTTGTTCTGAATTTCCATCTTCTGCTTCATCTACAGACATTTCCTGCCCGCCAACATTAATGGATTGTTCCACTGGTATTTCAGTAAGATACTGAGCACTTGCCCAACCAGTCTGAGCACTCTCTGGAATAATAACTTCTATCCAGCTTCCATTCTCACTTTTATTTCCACTGGCTTCGCAAACAGTACCATATTCAAGTTTTTGAACTACCTCTGCATCTGCCCGAGGCTCTTTTCGTATGTTCAATCTGGTTCCACCTGTTGTTACTTTATATTGTTGTTTGCTTTCTTCTGTTGCTACTTCTGTATTTTGATTCTCTGCGGTTTCTGTATCCGGGTTCTCAGATAATAGATTTGTGGAAGCATCTCCATTATTGTGTGTGATCAAAAGTTGAACCTGAGCTTCTTTATCAGACATATTTCCAAACCCAGTATTGTGTTCAGGAAGCCCATCATCTTTCAAATATAAAATTCCATTAAAATTTAATTGTTCTACATTCCCATCTATATCTTTAAATATCGCCAAAAAGAATCCCTTTTTCCCATGCTTTAATTTTGAATCATTACCAAAAGCCCCCACTATTTTGCCTGAATATTCCCCTTTATCAGTTACAGCTACTACCTCTGCTGATTTATCTACCCATCCCAATGAAAAATCATTAGCAGCGGTATTCTGGTAATTTATCTTCATAATACGAGAAAATGGCTGATCTACACTCAAAATCAAACCATCTGTGCTTCCTGTTCCTGTAAATCTGGGCAGTGAACTCACATATGTTATTCCTCCTACTGCCAATGCAATCAATACACAAAGGACAATTAACCATTTTTTATTCCGTTTATAATTTACTTTAGATGTGTTTCCATCGACACCTTCCTGCTTTTCTTTCGATTTAATGAGCATATAAATCTGCGCATTATGAGCACTTCCATTTCTTTCCCAAATCGTTGACCTCTCACAAACCACCTGTGCAGCTGGATTATTTTCTTTCCATTTATTTACAGCCTTATTCGCATCGAAAGTATACCATCCAGAATGCCTTTTCACTTCTACAACGGCATACTGATACGGATTACACTCTTTATCTATTTCATACTGGAGTTCTATGCTCGTTATGACAGAACGATAAGTAAACGCCCCAATTCCTTTTCCAAGCTCTACATTCATCGTTACATTTTTTACATTTGGATTCTCTGCCAACCACTGATTAACCTGCTTAATCGTACCTTTATGTCCACTACTAAAGTATTTACTCTGTTTAGGAAATTGACTCTTACCACATATACCACAATATTTATTTCCAGGTGCTATTTCAGCTCCACAATATCTACAATGACTGCTATTATTTGTGTCTATTTTTACAATTGCATCTCTCACTTCCGCATCAAGAGATTCCTTTGTCCTCGGTAGGAAATCATAATGAGTAAGTGTTTTTTTATCAGATATTATAAGCCATACCCAAATAAAAATATCTAACGCAATTACACCAACTATCACAAATCCGAAATTTCCCATTTTTCTCCTCCCCGCTGCTTTCAATCGATTAAAGAAATTTTCTTTTTATATGATCACTTTTCAAATTCACTGAGTGGATTAAACAAAACGTTCATCTCCATATCAAAATATTTCTTTTGCAATTCATCTAATTTATCTCCATCTTCTGGGTTTATCGAATCATCCACCTGAATACTCTCTTTAGTTTTTAAATTTCCATCTGCTAATTCGAATACGTCAAATCCATGATATCCTGCACCTCCTGTTGCGCTATGACAAATGAGATTTCCCTGTGCAAGCCATGCACCTTCACGATAATTCCATGATTGAAATACTTTTTTTATCTGTCCTTCCTTCTTTGTATACACATCGTAAATATCTCCATCTGAATTGAGTATTACCAGTTCATCTGAACCATCTCCATCCAGATCCAATTCCGTATATCCAACATATGAAAGTTTGTCCGTTCTACTGTCATTATTGATTATATTCTGCATTCCCATGTTCGTTATTCCATCAGCCAGCATCTCCTCATATGTATCCTCTTTTTCAAGAACCGTTTTATAGGCTCTTATCACCTCATCATATGAAGTAAAGTCCGGCAAAGTATATCCCTGTGCTTTTAACGCCTCATCCTCTTCAGCTATCTGCGCTTCCATATCCGTACTTTCTGGTTCATTTTCTGCTGCATCGACATTTTCTGTTTCTGAAGATGCAGAAGCATCATCCGATGACGACTCTGCTTCCACATATCCATTATCTCTGTATTCCAGTGTAACAGCCTGAGGTGTGCCACTATACACCAAAGAAACTATTGAATAATTTCCTTCATCATAAATCTGAGGGATAGTGATCTGGCACAGCAGATCTTCTTCTGACGCATTTGCTACTGGATCTGTGAACTCACTTTCTATCGCTCCATCCATTGCCTCTGCTCTTTTGCAGGAAAATCCTGTTCCCGTATAAGTGTAGGAAGCTCCGCTGTTTCCCGGATCTGCTGAAAATGCCGCCATCGCTTCTTCGACGACATATACAGTCGTTCCACTGCACACAACTTTTACATTTGGGAAAAACTCTGTAATATGCACTGCATATGCATCTTCATCAGCGGTTCCTCCCTGTAATACCAGATTTCCATCCTGTTCCTTATAAACCTCAAAGTACAAAGCAGCATCCATTTTTCCATTTTTTAGGAAATCCTGTTCTCGAGGCTTTAATACTGCCAGAAGATATTCTTCTTCCCCATCTCCGTCCATATCTCTTTTTATGACTCCGGCAACTCCTGTTGGAGCTTCAGACAGGCTGATACCTGCATCCGGACCGTTTTCCTGATAAATAACGCCACCTGTATATGTTACATCATAGGAAGTTCCACCTATATACTGATAACCTGTGGATTCTATTTCCTCTCTGACAGTTTTGACCGGCTCCGGTGTTGGAGACGGCGTCACTGTTGGTGTTGCGGTTGGTTCAGGTGTTGCAGTTACTTCCGGCTGTGGACTCTCTGTCGGATTTTCTTTTGGTTTCCCTTCCGTATCTAATGCTTCTTTTTCTATTTTTTCATCAGGCTTCATATGCTGATAGCCAAAATAAGCTCCTGTACCTATAACCGCAACTGCCGCTGCACCTGCCAATAATCTGAAAAGAAGTCCCTGGCTGGCTGAGCTTCCTGTTTTCATGGATGACGATGCTTTTTTCAATAAATCACTTTCTTTGGACTGTCCTGGACTGTTTTCTGTCTGGTCTCCACTCTCACTACCCTGTGACGTATCAGCACCAGATTCACTTTTTCCTTCTCCTAGATCTGTCTCTGATTTAGAATCTGCTGCTTCACCGCTGCTGTCTTTCTTTTGTGCTACTCCTTTTCCCAAAATATATTTTTGACGTATTGCGTCAAAGATATCCTTATCCGGCTGTTCATACAGATTTCTAAGCAGCCAGATGAAGAACGGCAATGGTGCAAGGCTGTCCAGTTTGGTTCCGTTCTTTTCCAGTTCAGGAACTTTAGTCTGAATTTTCTTACGTCCGTAATTTAACCGGCTTTTTACTGTGTTTTCACTGCATTCCAGTTCTTCTGCTATTTCTGATACGCTCATCTGGTCATAATAAAACATTCCGATAACAATTCTCTGTTCATCCGGAAGCACATCCAGGATTTCTTTTACCAGACGACTTGTCTCCTGCTGATCAATAGTTGCTTCCGGCATATTTTCTATCCGGTTGTCCTCGACATTTAGAACATTCTCCGTTTCTACAGATACAACAGATGCCGTATAAAGCACCCTGCGGTCCCTCAAAGCATTCAAAGTCTTATTATGAGCAATGCTTCTGACCCATGCGCGGAAACTATTACTTTCTTTCAACTGCTCTAGTTTCTGAAATGCTGTGAGATAAGTATCTTGCAGTACATCCATAATAAGATCATTATCTTTCGTAATTGCCAGTATTGTAAAATACACATCACTATATGTACGGTTATAAAGCTCCTGCTGCGCTGTTTCTTTTCCCTCAATTGCCTGTTGTATCAGTTTTTCTGAAAATTTAAAGTCAGTCCCACAATAAGGGCATTTCTCTGCTGATTTTTCAACATACTTTTGGCATTTATAGCATATCATTATTCTCTCTCCTTCATTTGTTTATCTATTAGACACATAAAGTATCCTCAAGGTTTTAAATTTAAAATAATTTTTTAATTTGTCATTTCTGGAAATGGATAGTCCCTGATTTATACTATAATTTGCGCAAAACTGGACTAATACTAGTCCCATTATAACATTTTTCTTCCTTAAGATAAATAAAAAGGACTAATTTCGGTTCTATTTTTACCAGGGAGAAATTCGTTATATGGCAGAACAAAAGATTAAACAGGTTGGGATTGATATTGGCAGAAATATACGCCGGATCCGGCTAGAAAAAGGTTATGGACAGACTGATTTTGTCAGAATGCTGCAATTGAAAAACGTGGACATCACCAGGGAAACTCTTGTCAAGATTGAACGTGGAATCCAGCATATTACCGGATCCCAGCTCAGAGGAATACGGGATTGTCTTGATACTACCTATGATGAGTTACTAAAATAATATATTTTCCATAAAAAATGCCGTCAGCCATTATAAAGCTGACGGCATTTTTATTTACCTATTTCACGGTTACTTTACATTTCACTGTCTTTTTCCCTGATTTCACTGCAATAATTGTTGTTCCCTTTTTCTTTGCAGTGATCTGGCCCTTTGAATTGACCGAAGCAACTTTTGAGTTGCTGGATTTATATGTAATTTTTTCTGTACTGGTCAATGGAGAACGGACCGGTTTCAGTGTAGCTTTCTGTTTTCTATTCAGCCTCAGTGTCCTTGCAACACCTGAAATCTTCTTTGTTTTTACTGTACTCTTCTGAACAGATACGTTCACTGTCTTCTGAAGCCCGCTCCTTAATGTAATGGTGATCTTTGCTTTTCCGGTTTTGTTTCCAGCAGTGATCCTACAGGTTCCATTTGCTCTTCCTGTAACTTTCACTACTTTTGTGTTACTGGACTTCCATGAAGTTATGGAATCGCCCCTTGCAAGTCCGGTTACTTTCAGTACAGAAGTTTTCTGTCTGGTCTTAAGCGGTATGGAAGAAACATTTACGGTCATCGTTCCACGAAGTCTGCTTCCATAATTTCTCTGCTCCTTCTTTCCGCATGTCGTGCATGTACGTGTCTGTTTTGCCGGAGAAAGTACATCTGCCCGGCTGGTTGTCACCCATTCACCAAATTTATGGACAAGAGCTGGAATTTCTTCTGTTCTCGTCTTCTTGCACGTCTCACAGGTATAAGTCTTTACTCCTTTTATTTCACAGGCAGCTTCTTTTGTTATCTTCCCTGTATCCCAAGTATGACCAAAAGCCGGGATTGTTTTCTGTTCTGTCAGTACTTTACCACATACGGAACAATGACTTCCCTCTGTCTTTCCATCGGTTTCACAAGTTGCCGCTACTGCTTCATCTGTTACTGCCTTATGACCCGTTGCTTTTACACTTTCCTGTTTCACCAACACTTTACCGCATACGGAACAATGGCTTCCTTCTGTTTTTCCATCAGTTTCACAGGTTGCCGCTACTGCTGCATCCGTTACTGCCTGATGTCCAAGAGCTGAAACATCTTCCGTTCTTGTTTTTTTACAGGTCCTGCAGGTATAAGTTTTTACACCTTTTTCTTCACAGGTAGCTGCTTTTGTTATTTTGCCTTCATCCCAGTCGTGTCCGGTCGCCTTTACAGTTTTCTGGGCAGTCAGAATCGTTCCACATACAGAACAGTGACTTCCCTCTGTCTTTCCGTCAGTCTCGCAGGTTGCTGCTACTGCTGCATCCGTTACCGCTTTGTGTCCAAGAGCCGGAATGTCTTCCGTTCTCGTTATGCCGCAGGACTGACAAGTATACGTCCTGATTCCTTTTTCTGTACAGGTGGCAGCTTTCGTTACCTTTCCGGCATCCCAGCTGTGTTCTTTTTTCGGTATTGTCTTTCCAGATTCTATTGTTTTTCCACAGTCCTTGCAGATTTTATCCCCAGTATAACCTTCCTTACTGCAGGTTGCTTCTTTCGCATTCTTAAGTTCAGTGTTCGGATGACCTGTGACCTGTATTGTTTTTGTAGCAGTAAGATCTCCACAGGCAGCAGTAATGTCTGCACTTCCTTCATGAACGCCTGTGACCTTTCCTGTGTTATCTACAGTTGCCGTTTTTACATCAGATGAAGTCCACTTTGCAGCCCCCAGTGTTTCCATCTTACAATTATATACAGTCAGATTAAACTCTGCCTGAACACTGTCCGGTGCTGCAAGAGAATTAAAATCTGACATACTCGCTGTAATCTTATCTTTTTTTACTTCTACAGTCTGTATACAGTTATCTATAGCCAGTCCTGCACTTTCATCCAGAACAGCACCTGATGTTCCCTGACTATAATCCAGGCTTCCCTGAGAAGTAAATTCTCCGGCAGTAGTTGTCGAATATCCGGCATTTGGATTAATAAAGGTCGCAAGACCTACATAAATATTATCCGGATCGATCATCTGTGTATAATGTCCTGTAACTTTTCCGGTATTTCCAACCCAGTCTTTCTTTTCCCTGTACCATTGTTCAATACCCTGAAGAAATGTCCTGCTTGTATTCCACGCCAGAACTTCTCCCCAGCTCCTGACTCCATTCGGCGAATAAATTGCAAAAGCATCATATCCATTCAGTCTTATATGCTGTCTGTAAACAGAAGCTTCTGCTGCACGAATTCTGGCAATGTATTCCAGATCAGAAGACCATTTGATTGGAACATAATCCGAAGATGTCAGATTACGACTTTCATTTCTTGGATCTTTTATCCCTTCATCGCATGCTTCTTTTCGTATCGCATTGATCCGGTTCAAAGCATTCTGCATATCGGTGATATAACTTCCCTTTATCCCCAGAAACATCCTGTCCGTTTTTGCTGTTGTTACATCCGTTGGCAAGGTTGCATTGGAGCTTCCCCAGTTAATATTTCCGCCAATAGTTGTGCCGGAACCGACTGCTTCACTTTCCGATGAAAAATCTTCTGTAAACGGCTGATCAGAAAAATCTTCCCACGTATCATCTGGTATTTCCGATACATCTGGGTCTTCTTCCGGTTCTTCCTCAACCTCCACATTGTCTTCTTCATCATCAGCAAATTCAATCGCTGTCTCTTCTTCTGCTGCATAGACCGGTAATGACAGACTGCCGGATACCATTACTGCACTCATCAGAAGAGCTACAAACTTCTTTTTCATTTACAATCCTCCTGATTTTCTCTTTTGTATACTGCATAATTCAATTTCTATTTTACTCTGCTTTTGAAGTTTGTAAAGAAAAATGGTAACAAAAAAAACAGCTACCTTCTATGCCACTAGGAGATAACCGAACATTCTTATATTCTAGCAATTCAACCGCGTTTTCATATTTTCATTTATATATTTGCACTTTTGAATTGTGATAAAGAGTCGAATAATTTTCGATCCTATCTCAGCTTATTCGGCCTACATTTTCTTTATCAGAAGAACTACAGCCCTTTTGGCATACTGAATAATTTCTACGAAAATTCGAAAAGCCATCTAAAATGATATCCCCCAACACTCTTACACCTACCAGAAAGTGCTCTACTCATATTACCCTGATCCAATCCAAGTGCCTGTGCTGCCTGGCTTTGGTTTAGATAAATATTTCCGTTCTCTACACACACAACCTCCGGCGCATGCCCCATCATATTTGAAGTTCGTCTGTAGATTGCATCACCATAATTAACATTATATCGGCACGTGCACCACTCAAGATTATCGATACATGGATTCAATTTATTTTGATCCTTATGATTAACTTGTGGCAAATTTAAAGGATTGGGTAAAAAAGCCGTCGCAACTAATTTATGTAGTGGAAAATGTTTTACCTTTCCGCCACCAATTGGAATAAGCACCGTTGGATAACTTGATCGAATAAATGGTGTTAGCATTCTATTTGTTTTTTTATTGATAACTGTTCCGTATGTAGATACTTTATATCGTTCTTTTGTATATTCGTTATAGCAAATATCCTTAAAAATTTCCATTTTTTGAGTTTCAGTAATCACACAAGCACTCCTTTCACATAAAATTAGCATGAGAAAAGCCCTGCAAGTTTTGAATCTTGCAGGACCTTTTTAGGTGAACATAAAATTTTGAAAAAAGGGATTCTCTATATATATGTACCAGAAAGCAACGTACAATATATCCCAAAACAAACTTAGCATATTTAATATACTGAATATTTTATCCGTTCCCTTCTGGCAATTATATTGTAACATATCACCACGTTCACGCCGTTCACCACGTGCATATTTCGCTTTTTTATGTATTTTTCTACTATATATGGTAGTTACCCATTTTTCAGATTGCGCAGATTATCTTTGGATTCTTCGACGGCCTGATAGAACAGTTTCCTAACACTGTCCAGCTCGAAAAATCTCTTAATATACCTGCTGACAGTCGGGCGCGAAACGAACAGGAGGCGTGCTGTTTTGTCCAGTTCCGTTCCTTGATAAACGTACATTGCAACCGCTGCCTGAAGAGCTGCCTCTGTACAGCCAGTGGCCAGGTCTACCGTGCGGCGGATAATCCACAGTTTTTGGGTGAGATCCAGAATGACGGCCTCTACCTGCGCTTTAGACCTGGCATATGCGGTCTGCTGCACTGTTTCTATTGTGACAGTGTGCGCCTGGCCGGAACGGTAATCATTAACAGTGTCAACAATCAAATAGTCGTCTCTCAGTTCCGACATCTGTTTCTGATAAAATGCAAGTTGCGCTTCTAACGTGCGATACATTTTAAAATCATCCCTGCAAAATTCAAGTTTTCCGTTAATCATATCAAAGCTCTCCTCTCTCACCGCCGTTTTTACTGGCGGAATAAATCTGTATAAAATCATCCAGTGACAGGGTTACAAGCGTTTCCTCTCTGTTGCGCTTGTGAATCACTACAGGAATATTTCCGTTACCGTTAGCATCGTTGTCGCGTACCGCCTGGTGATAGGCAGCGTAGAGGTTTAATTTTTCCACATGCTTACATTCGATATGAAGGCCCTCTACACCTTCCACATCCCCGGCATCTCCAGTTTTGCCACAATGCTGTGCGGTTCTATGTGCGTTTGGATAACCGTGATCTTTTAAATAATGAGAGATTTCCAGTTCAAAACGCGCGCCCTTCTGTTTTGACGCCTTGCCGATCTGCTGAGAAGTTCTTTTATTTTTTACTGTCATGATAACCACCCTTCCTTGATTCCATTGATACTACTGTCGATCATGTCGCTCATCTGCAGAAAATTTTTATATGTGTTCATAAAATCCTCTGCTACATAATTTTCCGTCACTTCTACCTCCGTCTCATCGAGAGGATAGGTCCATTTGTCCGTTGAACTATTATAGGTGTAGAACCTGCTGCTGGTGCTACGTCCAGAATTGGCGTAGACCTCGAACCATACAAGGGCCTTTGTTTTATCGATGCTGCAGTGCTTAACGACTGCAGATAATGTTGTTGTGATGTTTTTCATTTTGGAAAACCTCCTATTCTAATCTATAAATTTAAAATTTTGCCGGGGATCACTGAGTTTATAATGCTACAAACTCTTTATTTTTTAAGTACAAAAGGTTCTAAGTGGTAACCGTACCCTATAATATATATAAGAGTACGGTTTACACCAGTATTTACAAATGTTTATTGCTTTTAAGTGTTATTTTTGTACAAATCGCACAATTATATAAAAACTTATAAATTTAACAGCTCAAGCCATGTGATCAGTGAGTGTGTATTGTCAAGTGCAAAACATTAACAGCTCTTAGTAGATTTATCAGCTGTTAAATCTACCAAAATCACTTACGAGACAGCGACATTATTAATAGCTGGTAAAATTATCAACAGTTTTTACGATCAAAACAAACGCTTTGCGTTGACTACTGGCATTAAGTTGGTACATTTACAGGCTATTAATTCCAGTTAACAACCTGTAAAATATTCTCAACTCAGAGCTCCCCCGCCAAAATTACATCATCTTGGCAAAATCCAGTGTTTCCTGGATATACTCAGGTTCTCTTTCTTTTGCTGGTTTCCTGTAGATATAACAGGTTCCAGATTTCCGGACATTGCAATTATCCTCCCCCTGCAGCAGATGCAGAAAATGAGTGTTCTGCTCTTTCCTGAGCGTCGCGTTTAAAACTCTTTTGTTAACTCCTACTCCCGCCGCCATGTCCGACAGCGTGAATTCTTTTCCGTCCGGAAGTGCCTCCCACCAGTCGGATATTTTGCACATCAATGTTCCCTGTTTTTCCGTAGATTTTCTCCTCGGATGCAATTTTGATGGAATATAACGGTAATCATTTTTGTCGGCAGGATTACTGCCAAAATATTCCATGACCCGGCGCATTAATTTTTCGTAAAAATCCTCATCCTGCTGGTCGTATTCTCCCTGTTTTCTGCCTCTTAACGTCCATATTACGGTAATATCGTATTTGTCAGCATCTGCCGGATTATCACACCAATTTCTAATTCTTAACCGATTAATTTCCTGAATAACGTCTGCCATTGCAGTTCTCAATGCGACGTCCTCGATACGCTCCGCAAAATCTGACCGGTCGGCTCCAAATGCGAATATCAACTGTAATTGACGCGCTCGATATGCCTCATCCATGCTCTTCAGATTCTCCCAGAATTGATGATCGCGACAGCAGATTTGGCCGAGAACTGTGGTTTGTTTGAGCCGCAAGACTGATATTTTGCAGAGGAGAGAGCAATCCTTGTATATGTTGGACCCTGTGCAATAGCTGCTGCCATATGTAGCGTATGGATACTCTGAGACAGGCCCGTACATTCCAGTTTGCGGATTATGCAATATTGGGTATCTCTCATTGCCTTCCGGAACATAACCCTCCGGCCACGCTAATCCATATTCTGCAGCATTTTTTCCAGCTGCCTTGAATCCAGAAATCATAATTTTACTAGGATTCAAATTTTGAGGTCCGTATTTTTCCAGAAGAAAATCAGAAAATCTCTTATACAATCGGTCAAGATTACGTCCGTCCTGTAAAAATGTCTTACTCATTTTTTCGTCGAGCTGGATAAATCCGACATGTGTTTTTGGCTTTTCATATTGACGGACCTCAAAAATGTCATTGTTGTCATACATCGGATTGATATTTCCGGTGCCATCGAAGAGATAGCAAGGCATTTTGCCGAACGGGAGAAACTTGATATTATAACGGAAAACATGTATTTTTATTTGCCCCGTCAGGTCCCCTTCCTTGTCATCACCATAGTTTGACGCCTGGATAAACACCACATTATCAAGGCGGAAAATGTCCAAAAACTGCTCTGCAGTAATCGATCGATCGCGGACGTGCTCAGAGTTGCTATACATGTTGTCTCTATTGTTCCGGATAATTTTTTCCAATTCCGGCAACGCAAAACAGTTTTCAGCGTTGTCCAAACAGGTCCTTGCCATCTCTCTCAGTCCGGCTCTAACACCGCCAATCGGCAGCAGTTCTGTCAATTCCAACAACTCTTCTAACGTGGAGAGTATCGTTTCCGGTCTCGTTTTTTCCGACATATTCTCCATATTTTTCTGGATTTTCTGGAGCCCGGAAAATAATCTATTTTCGGAAACGGAGCGGAGATCCTTTTTAACAGATTTGATGTTATCCCTAATATCAGTTACAATCGGCAGGATTTCCAACCATTTTTCCCTCCAAATTTTCTCTGATTTCTCTACTCTCTCCTCACGTCCGAGGTAGAGGTCAATCAACATCTGACCCTCTGGAGCTGGTCCATTTTTAGGAACCGGGAGCTTAATTTTGTTGATCCTGTCAATCTCCGTCAACAGGTCAGAAATCAGTTTGTCGGCATATTTTTCCGCTCTTTTCGCAGTCTCTCCGATATTACTCTCCCATTCCCTGTCAGGACGGATTGTTTCGCGGAGCACACCGGAGAATTGTTTTATGTCGCTGTAGTAACACATGTTCTCACTCACATCCTGGAACGCCTCATCGCAGACAAGGACATTCTTGAGGGCCTGCTGACCCATAATATAGGTAGTGCAGGCATTTCTGCGGACATCATCATTGACCATTAAATAGCGCTGTGTAGAGAGTGCTACGAGAGAGGAGAGCATAACACTCCTCCACTCTCCTGCCGTAACAGTGTCGCCATCCGACAGCCAGGCTATATTTTTCTCGACCTGAGCCCATTCGATTCCCCCGATGGATTTGATGGCATCCTCAATGTCATCATGCAATCTCTGGTTATTATCAGTCATCATCACGAGGCTCAGCATCCTCTCTGCAGCCATCACAGCGAGGCCTTTGAGGAGTGAGGATTTTCCTCCCCCACACGGAACACCGGCCACAACGATTTTTCCCAACTCAGCGTCTTTTCCTCCAACAATCGCCTCATATAATTCTTTGACAGCCTGGAGTCTCTCAGGACTCCACAGCTGCATATAATTAGGTAATATACCGGTTTTCAGTGCCATCTCAAATGTTGGTGCTGTTTTTCTTTTCTGTTTTTTTTCATTTTTCTTCATTATGTTCACCTACTGTTAAAATCCTAATTAAACGGTATTTCGTCATCCATTCCTGCCGGCACGCTCATGAAATCCGGTACGGCAGGCTGACTGTACTGCTGATTGCCGTAACCGTTATTATTCTGACCGTAACCTCCGCGAGGAGCATATCCGTTATTATTCTGAGCGTATCCGCCGCCTGCCTGCTGCCTCTGACCGTTACCATAACTGCCTGTAGGCTGACCATAGCCACCCTGAGGCTGCTGCTGTCCATTTCTGTCCTGTGGATTTTCCATATTAGGATTGCGACTCAAAAATTTTACAGAATTGACCATCACATTAACTCCTGTCTGTCTCTGTCCGTTTTTGTCCTGATAATTCATAATCTGGACGGAACCTGTGGCGATGATACTCATTCCTGTAGTTCCATATTTGGCTACATAATCAGCAACCTGACCAAAACTCAGACAGTGAAAATAATCCACATGCTCTTTGTCGTATTGGCGATCACAGGCGATATTATAGGTTGTCATCATTTTTCCGTTCTGTGTCTGTTTCTGCTCTGGATCCTGTGCCAGACGGCCCTCGATTACAATATTGTTCATTTTTAATCTCCCTTTTTCTGTATAAAAATTGATTTACAAGTTATTTTTGAGGAATCGAATAAATGTTCTCCTGTATAATATGTATTGCGATTCAAAAAACAGCAATTTTTGTTCCCGTCCATTTACGGGTTTTTTAAATAGATGGAATTTTTCTGAGAGAATTCTCAGATTAGAGGTTCGTTAGAATAATAGAAAATAAAAAAAACGGACAGTATCAGAATTTCAAAATCTCAATTTTTCCAGAGTCATTTCATTTTGCAATTTCCGGGAATTTTACAGAGTTATTCTGTATCATTCCTAATCTGGAAAATAATCGGAATAATTCCGTATTGTTCCAAATTGGAAATTGCTGGAATACTGAACTGTTCAAAAATCCAGTATTCCTGTGACTCAAGATTTAAAGATTTTTTCTGCATCTTTCCGCTATCTCTTGATAATAGCGGCGATGACTGATTCTGATACCATCCGTTTATAAGATTTTTCTTAATAAAAGATGATATATATAAAGTTCCTAAAATATAATAATAATTAAAATTGTTTGAACATGTATTCGATTTTCAATGTGCTGTCTGATTAATTAAAAATCAGATGTCAATGATTTCTGCCGGAACATCGTACAGTTCCGCGTATTTTTTAATCTGCTCCATTTTTGGAGAGATCTTTCCTGTCTCGTGCGCGTTGACTGTTGCGGGAGACATTTTTAAAATTCCAGCAACCTCTTTCTGTGTCAATTTTGCATTGACTCTGCAGGCCGCTAGGCTCCATTTTCTTTCGGTCATTTTTCTTGCTCCTCTCAAAAATGGGCTACTGGGTTAACTGGTTACATAAGTTTCCGTCTAAGATAATAATAATAAAATAATTTTTATAAACTTTTGAGGTTTTTGTACCTCTCTTGTTTATGTATATATAATAGCATGTTTGTTCTTGTCTGTCAATATTATTTTTACAATTTCTTGTATTTTTTTTACAATTTCATTCTATGAAATCCTGCCTCTGGAATTTCCATCGTATAGGCGTTAATAATCTGGAGCGGCTCCAGGCAATCTCTGTCCGGAGGTCAATCACGGATTCGGTCAAGATCTCGTTTGTACCTCTTCGGCTACGAACAACAACCTCAAATTTCGCACCATCAATCAATTTCCTTTTCATGCCATCACCTCCTCGCTCACCAGCTCTACCGAACTATTTCTATACAGATACTTTCTCGATAAATCTAAATCCATTTGCAGATGTTTTCTTTTTACTTCCATCTTTTCTGAAGAACCACTGTCCTTTAACAATTCCTTCCTCAACAAGTTCAGTTGCTTTCGGATGCTTACGGCTGCCTGACCATTCAAGAAACGCACACTTCCATCTCTCCTCCACAGGTTCTTTTTCTCTCTCTTCTGATTTACATTCTGTAAGTAATTTATCGATTTTTTCATCCGTAAGGCTTTCGATATATTTTTCATCGAGAGTATAAAAATTTGTCTGATTGTAATGATTGCTCGTGTGATGCCATGATGAGTAAGTCAAGCACACTTCTTTCAGTACTTTTACTGGCAACTTTTGCAGTTTGGAAATTGAGCATTTAAGTTCAATTTCTGATACTGATATCGCCTCTAAAATATCAGACTTACGCCATTTACTTAACGGCCTCTCTCCGTTTTCATACGCTTCAACCGCATTATTGCTCATGCTATATCCATAGTAACCTGACATAATATTTTCCACCTTTCTTTTATTTTCTGGGAGGACGCTGCCTCCCAGCTATTTTTTCTTATTATATTATTAATTAGTTCTGTTCCGGATCCACGCCGCCATTAACAGCTCTTGCCTGCAGTTTGGCAATGTGTTCTGGGATCCTGTCTACCACCTCGCGCCGACCTTTGCCGCTCTTTGCGTTTAAGTATGCCTCGCACACTGCGCAGGCATGATAGATATTCTCCCTACCGATTGCTATCAACAGTTCTACTGCTCTGTAATCCTCGCGGTCAATTGCGCGTTTAAGTGTTTCATTGAGCATTTTCTTTCCGTATCTCATTTTTTGTCCTCCATTTCTTTTCATTTTTGTCGCCGCCGATAAAAAAATAGAGCGACAGATGATAATGTCCGCAAAAATCAATACTCATTCTCTGTATGTATAGGCCTAGTGATAGCCTGTATACAATAATGTATAACATCGGCAGGTGCCTAGTTATACTGCGAGTATTAATTTAAGTTCCTTCCTTTTTTGCGAATATTATCATCTGCCGCTCTATGGCGGTTTTTGATTATTTAATTTTCCTTAGTGTTTTCGCGTTTGCGTTTTACATATACGTTTTGTTTTCCTTGACTATAATATAGCACATGTGTTTTATACTGTCAATACTTTTTTTACAACTTTTTATATTTTTATTATTCATAATTTGTTAACAGAAATGAGGTTGACTTTTTCGATTTACCGTGAACCATATTTTTTTTGACAGAGTTTATTCCTATTACAATGCGTTTTCTCGCACAAAAAAAAGAAGAGCTGCTGCCCTCCCATGTAATTATTCTAGTATTCAATTTTTGTTTCATTTTCCATTCCAAAATACTTAAAACTGGTGCCTTTTTGTGCCATTCATGTTATAATCATGTTAATTTCAAATCTCTATGCCCGCAGACCCGCATAAACACTGTATTTTTCGCAAAACGGCAGATATTTCGCCCTCAAAATCAAGAGTTTCGCCAAATTGGACTATTAAAATTTTTCTTCTATATATAATGTAATTCGGACAGGATTTTGGATAAAAATGAGAGGATCAGAAGGCCCTCTCTTTTACTGAATTACTGATGCGAGTTCAGATACAAACTCTAGCCCTTCCTCCAGGAACTCAACCGTCTTCCCAATAAAATCTATTTCATTCACCATAGACGCATACCTCCGCATTGATTTTATATACATATATAATATCATATTTTCTATTTTACGATATCAAATTATATCCGTATGTACGCAAGGTTATTTAAGCTGACATGGGTACTGATGTCCATCGTAATCCTGTGCGTGATTGCAATGGGGCTGTACGCCATTCTGGATTTTATTGAAAAACGTGCACAGAAATGGTAACTTTCCTTAAACTACTACCGTGTCAAGGACATTGGTAGTAGTTTCTCGGATACACTCCAACAAAGGAAATCTGCGGCAGAACTCTGTAATCGTTTAGTACGATTCTGATTTCTCTCACGTTTTCTTTAAAAATCGGAATGATTTTTTTGTAACCGATCACGGTTCCGGTATAGACTTTCTCCCACTCTCCCTGATCCCTTACAAATACTTCAAAAGCCTCTACTCTCTGGCTGTACCGGATTTCTTCTTTTAATACCAGATACCCGGCATCTTCTGCTTCATCCAGTGCGAAGACAAGTTCCACCGGCCTATGGGATTCTTCCAGCAGATTACGAGAAAAGCTTCCCTTCTGCCATTCTCCCAGTTCCTTCAATCGTTCCACATCATTCTCATGCAAAAGCCCGTTCGGCATCGGCGGGATATTCAGAAGAAATGTTGCATTTCCACCAACAGAACCCAGATAAATATGGACCAGTTCCTCCAGGCTTTTTACCTGATCATCCTCTTCCGAATGATAAAACCATCCCGGCCGGATCGAGGTATTTACCTCTGCCGGATACCAGATCAGGGCATGTTCGCCTTCAAGGACGGCACGGCTTCCAAGGTCTTCCATATCACTGGTGATCTTCCTCAGGCGGAATTCTTCATCATCCGACTGCTGGCTTCTTTCTTGAACACTTTCTGCCAGGGCTGTCCTCGCAGGAACTACACTCCACTCAGATTTTCTTACATCGCCGGCTTCATTTCCACACCACCGGATGTCCGGCCCGCAGACGCAGATGCAGGCCTCTGGCTGATAGTTCCGTACACATGCATAATATCTCTCCCAGTTATAAATCTGCTTCTTTCCATTCGGACCTTCCCCACAGGCCCCGTCCAGCCAGACACTGAAGATTTCCCCATACCCGGTCAGAAGTTCCGTCAACTGTGCAATATAATAGTCGTCATATTCTTTCCCGCTTCCATAACATGGCTGATTCCGGTCCCACGGAGAAAGATAGATTCCAAACTTCAATCCATAACGACAGCAGGCATCCGAGACTTCCTGTACTACATCTCCTGCCCCATCCTTCCATGGACTTGACGCGACCATGTCCTGTGTATATTTCGTCGGCCACAGGCAAAATCCGTCATGATGCTTAACGGTAAGGCTCACACCTTTCATTCCTGCCGACTTAACACCCGATACCCAATTCCCGTCATCCA
>ENA-OQKO01000076-OQKO01000076.1-human-gut-metagenome-genome-assembly--contig:-NODE-76-length-117820-cov-15.679488_pt1 | contig 117820 bp, 111 predicted proteins | sample MGYA00242777_ERZ504796 | MGnify/ENA primary metagenome ERZ504796 (study PRJEB26092, sample SAMD00036404) | human gut metagenome | host: Homo sapiens | study: EMG produced TPA metagenomics assembly... | reverse complement strand
TAATCATTCACCTCCTACCTAATACATCACTCTTTATCCTGAGTTTGTCAATATATAAAAACAGAGATAAAAGATAAATTTAAAACTTATCTTTTATCTCTGTTTTTCTTAACTTAATGACATTGCAATTGGGCTGCGAATTTGTTCAAAATATGGCAAAATTCCAATGCTGCGCTTTCGGTTGCTTATTTAGTTTTTATCATATACCAGAAGTCTAAAGTGAGGACAATTACAAGATTGAAAAATTTATGTAGGTGTGTATGTTAAATGTTATTAGTTTTCAATTTATGTAGTGGCAGACAGAAGTTTATTATAGATATCAATACAGTAAAACATACATTCTCTGTGTGGAGGTTTGAATAGTGTTCTGTTGTATGGGATATAAATAAAAGAAAAAGAAAGATCATGAATAAGCAAAAGTGGCAACATGAGCACTTTTTGAATGCGTTTTTTACAAATTCGCAGCGTCCTGTGGTCGATTGTTTGAACGTAGCTGCGGGCATTTTGGCTCGCAGCCAGTGAGTTATCGAAGGAACAGGCGCGGACCAGCGATTTGTAAAAAACGCTTTCAAAAATGCGGAGTGCCACTTTGCTTATTCATGATCTTTCTTTTTCTTTTATTTATATCCCATACAACAAAATACTACTTACAAATCTTTACCAGTAAGCATCTCATAAGCCTGGAAATATTTATCGATTGTCTTATCAACAATGTCCTGAGGCAGTTTCCAGTTATGTTCGTTGCTCTTTAACCAGTCGCGGGCGAACTGTTTGTCGAAGGATGGCTGTCCATGACCTGGTTCGTATTCGTCTGCTGGCCAGAAACGAGAGCTGTCTGGTGTTAACATTTCATCTCCGATGACGATGTTACCGTTTTCATCAAGACCAAATTCAAATTTCGTATCTGCGATGATGATTCCGTGTTCTAATGCATAATCAGCACATTTCTTATAAAGTGCGATCGTCTTATCGCGTAACTGTTCAGCGTATTCCTGTCCTTTACCTGGGAATTCTTTCTCAAGAACTTCAATACTTCTTTCAAAAGAAATGTTCTCATCATGATCACCGATTTCTGCTTTTGTAGATGGTGTGTAGATTGGTTCAGGAAGTTTATCAGATTCTTTTAATCCTTCAGGAAGTTTGATTCCGCAGACTGTACCATTCTCCTGATAGCTTGCCCAACCGCTTCCTGTGATATATCCACGAACGATACATTCGATTGGAAGCATAGTAAGTTTCTTACACATCATGCTGTTTCCATCATATTTTTCCTGTTGGAAGAATTCAGGCATATCTTTGACATCAACAGAGATCATATGGTTAGGAACGATGTCTTTTGTAAGGTCAAACCAGAATTTGGACATCTGTGTTAAAACAGTTCCTTTCTTTGTGACATCATTCTTTAAGATGACATCAAAGCAGCTGATACGGTCAGTTGCAACCATGATCAGGCTGTCACCATTGTCATAAATCTCACGAACTTTACCTTCTTTGATCGGTTTCATTTCTTTCATTATTCATACCTCGCTGATAAATTGTATCAATGTTTCTCAAATTTTCACTCGTTGTTTACTAATATAACATCAATTGTTGAAAAAATAAAGTCTGGATTGGCGATTTCAGTATTTGTAATATATTTTGCCCTCGGTTCGTAAATCATATATAATGGTATGAGTGTCAAGAAGTATAATTTAAATGGAGGAAACTGATCGTTATTATGAAATTTTATTATGCCCCAATGGAAAGTATCACGATTTACTTATACCGAAACATTTACGAACAACTATTTGGAGAAATCGATAAATACTACACACCATTTATCATGCCAAATGGAAAAAGAACATTCAAAACAAGAGAATTTCAGGATGTATTGCCGGAACATAATGAAGGATTACATATCGTACCACAGATTTTAACGAAAAGCTCTGAAGATTTTATCAGAACAGCAAAAGAATTAAAAGAACTGGGATACGATGAAGTCAATTTAAATCTTGGCTGCCCGTCAAGAACCGTTGTAGCCAAACAAAAAGGCTCAGGATTCCTGCGAGAACCAGAAGTATTAGATGATTTCCTTACAGAGATCTTCGAAGCATTAGATATGAAGATCTCGATTAAAACAAGAATCGGATTAAGAGACACAGAAGAATTTGAAGAAATCTTAAGCATCTACAACCGCCATCCAGTCTATGAACTAACGATCCATCCAAGACTACAGCAGGAATTCTATAAAGGAAAACCACACCTGGATGTCTTTGAATATGCAGTAAACCACAGCGAGAATCCACTCTGCTACAATGGAGATATCGTAACAAAAGAAGACTACGACAATATCACAACAAGGTTTCCAGATGTAGATGCAGTGATGATCGGAAGAGGTCTGTTAAGAAATCCAGCCCTTGTACGAGAAATCAAATATGGACAGAAACTGACAAAAAGAGAACTCCTGAAAATGCATGATACACTTTATGAAGCATATCAGGGTTACCTAAGCGGCGATAAAAATGTTCTCTATAAGATGAAAGAATTCTGGAACAATGCAGCGGTCATGTTTACAAACCACGAAAAATACGCAAAAAAGATCCGTAAAGTTCAGACGCTAAAGAATTACGAACAGGCAGTCAACGCATTATTTAGTGATCAGGACCTAATTGATTAAAAATAAAACCGAAAATCTAAATATACATATTGAAAAACTATTGACAAAACAAAACTCAATATAATATAATCACTCAATAGGCAAAGACGGAGAAAAGTACCATAAATTATCGTTCCCAGTGAGCAGGCGATAGTGAGAATCCTGCAAAGTGAATTTATGCGAAGAACACTCCCGAGCATCAATCTGAACGCAGAACATGAATAGAACAAGATTCAAACCCTGTCAGTAGGTGCGACGTAAGCTGGGCGTTAACCGGCACACAAGAGAGACTGCAAGACAGTAAATCAGGTGGTACCGCGGACTAGAGATATACAGTTCGTCCTGAAGTAACAATTTCAGGACGGGCTTTTTTTGTACCTGATTTTAAGGTGACAGGGAACTAAGAAAACCGCCTGAACGCAAGATAGAGAATACAAGAAAAAGGAGAAAAGAAAATGTCAGACATGTACCGTACCAGAACCATGGACCAGATTTCTGAAGGTGACATCGGAGCACAATTAAAGATCGCCGGATGGGTAGAGAATATCCGTGACCACGGTGGAGTATCATTTATCGATTTACGCGATATGTATGGAGTGATGCAGGTCGTATTAAGAGATACAAGTTTATTAGACCATGTAAGAAAAGAAGAATGTTTATCTGTAGAAGGTGTGATCCAGCACAGAGACGAAGAAACATTTAACCCTAAGATTCCTACAGGAACGATTGAATTAGAAGCACACAAGATCGATATCTTAGGAAAAGTATACAGAGATCTTCCATTCGAGATCGCAACAAGTAAAGAAATCCGTGAAGATGTTCGTTTAAAATATCGTTACCTTGATATGAGAAACAGAAAGGTAAAAGATAACATTTTATTCCGTTCCAAAGTCATCCGTTTCTTAAGAGAAAAGATGGAAGACATGGGATTCGTAGAAGTTCAGACACCGATCCTTTGTGCATCATCACCAGAAGGAGCTCGTGACTACGTAGTACCTTCAAGAAAATACAAAGGTAAATTTTACGCATTACCACAGGCACCACAGCAGTATAAACAGTTATTGATGGTATCTGGAATCGACAAATACTATCAGATCGCACCATGCTTCAGAGATGAAGATGCTCGTGCAGACCGTTCTCCAGGAGAATTCTATCAGTTAGACTTCGAGATGGCATTTGCAACACAGGAAGATGTCTTCAAGATCGGAGAAGAAGTATTAACAGAGACATTTAAGAAATTTGCACCAGAAGGAAGTGTGATCACAGAAGCACCATACCCAATCTTCAGCTACAAAGAAGCAATGCTGCAGTTTGGTAGTGATAAACCAGACCTTCGTAACCCATTAAGAATCATCGACGTGACAGATTTCTTCCAGAGATGTACATTCAAACCATTCCATGGACAGACAGTACGTGCGATCAATGTTCATGCAAAACTTTCCAAAGGACAGCATGAAAAACTGTTAAAATTCGCACAGTCAATCGGTATGGGTGGACTTGGATACTTAGAAGTCAAAGAAGAACTGAAATACAAAGGACCGATTGATAAATTTATTCCAGATGATATGAAGATGGAATTAGCTGAAATGGCTGGATTACAGGAAGGAGATACAATCTTCTTCATCGCAGCACCAGAAAAAGCTGCTTGCATCTATGCAGGACAGATCCGTAACGAATTAGGAAGCAGATTAGACCTGTTAGAAAAAGACGCATATCGTTTCTGCTACATCAATGATTTCCCAATGTATGAAATCGATGAAGAAACGGGTAAATTAGGATTTACACATAACCCATTCTCTATGCCACAGGGTGGATTAGAAGCATTAAATGAAAAAGATCCATTAGATATCTTAGCATACCAGTATGATATCGTATGTAACGGAGTAGAATTATCATCAGGAGCCGTTCGTAACCATGACATGGAAATCATGGAAAAAGCATTCGACATCGCAGGATATGACAAAGAAACATTAAAAGACAAATTCGGAGCATTATACAATGCATTCCAGTTCGGTGCACCACCACATGCAGGAATGGCACCAGGAGTAGACCGTATGATCATGTTACTTCGCAACGAAGAAAACATCCGAGAGATCATCGCTTTCCCAATGAGCGGAACAGCACAGGATCTGATGTGCGGAGCACCAAACGAAATTACAGAACAGCAGCTTCGTGAAGTGCATATTAAGGTTAGAGATTAATTAGAAATTATAAGATTAAAAAAAGACAGGAAACAGACCAAAGAAGGTCAGCTTCCTGTCTTTTTGTTTACCAGAAAAATTTTACATGCTACAATAATAAAAAACAGACATCAAAGGAGGACACCAACATGAAGATCAAAAATGCAACAATCAAAGATTTCGACACAGCCTATGAATACATCAAAAAACTCTGGGACTACAACACCTACGACTATGAAACAACCAAAGAAGTCTATAAAAAAGTACTACAAGACGAAAACAGTTTTGCATTTTTTGCCATAGAAGACGATGGAACTTTTTATGGATTCTGCCATGGAGATTATTTTCAGACCTTCTGGATGTCAGGGCTTACCTGCTATGTATCAAGTTTGATCACAAACGAAGAAGACCGAGGTAAAGGATATGGTGTAAAATTATTAGATCATGCAAAGAAATTGGCAAAAGAACGAGGATGTAAAGCAATCACTTTAGACTCCGGACTGCCAAGAGTACAAGCTCACGGATTTTATGAACACTATGGATTTGAAAAAAGCTGTTATGGATTTGAATTAGCTTTGTAGAAGAAAGGAAAATTAATGAAAATATTAGTCAGTGCCTGCCTGTTAGGAATCGATTGCAAATATAACGGAAAAAACAACAAAAATGATAAAATCATAGAATTACTAAAAGACCATGAACTAATTCCAGTCTGTCCAGAGATCATGGGAGGACTGCCAACACCAAGAATTCCGGCAGAAATACATCAAAACAAAGTTATCGCAAAAGATGGCAAAGATGTTACAAAACAATACCAAAAAGGTGCCGAAGAGACACTAAAAATTGCAAAGTTATATAACTGTCATACAGCGATCCTAAAAGAAAAAAGTCCATCTTGTGGCTGTGGCAAAGTCTATGATGGAACATTTACAGGCACGCTGATCAATGGGGACGGAATCACAGCTAGATTATTAAAAGAACATGGAATCAAAATCACAGGGGAAACAACCTTAGATATCACAGAATAAAACAGTGAATAGTAAAATGAGGATCCAAATATGAACAACAAACAAAAACTATTAACCGCAACAGCGATCACAGGAACTATTGTCAGTGCATCTGCATTTACTGTCTTCGATTATGCGATCTGTCGAAGAAAAAAACAGCCAGATGTCCGTAAAAAAGAAAAATGGAAACCATATCTTGATTACGTTTTAAAAGAACAAGAATGGCTAAAAGAACACCAAGAACAAGAATTAAAGGAAATCAGATCAAAAGACGGACTAACACTACGGGCAGCCTACATCCCAAGAGAAAATGCCAAAGGAACTATTATCTGTATGCACGGTTACCATTCAACAAACGATATCGAATTCGTACCGGAAGTCCGATTTCTATGGAATCTTGGATACAGCATTCTTCTTCCATGGCAGAGAAGCCACGGAAAAAGCGAAGGACGCTATATTACTTATGGAGTGAAAGAACGCCATGATCTCAAACGATGGATTTTGTATACCAATCGGCATCTGGCAGCCAAGAACAAAGATATTTTTCTATGTGGAATTTCTATGGGGTGTGCTACAACCTTAATGGCAGCAGGTCTGGACCTTCCAGACAATGTAAAAGGAATTATTGCTGACTGCGGATTCACTTCTCCATGGGATATCATCAAACACGTAGCCAAAGAAAGATTTTATCTTCCACCATTTCCATTAATGTACATGGTAGATTTGATCAGTGAAGTAGTAGCAGGATTTGGATTGAAAGAAGTCAGCATCCCAGAAATCATGAAACGAAACAAGATTCCAGTGTTGTTTATCCATGGAGATGCAGACGATTACGTTCCGATGTGGATGACAATCAAAAATTATGAAGCCTGTGCAGCAAAGAAAGAACTCTATATTGTTTCAGGAGCAGGACACGCACTAGCATTTTCAAAAGATATGGAAGAGGGAAAACGAAGAATCAAAAATTTCATAAATAAATATAAGACGATCTAAAATAAGAAGAACCATTCCGTATAAATGATGTTACAGAATGGTTCTTGTATTATAAATTTCCTAAAAAACCTATTTTAAGATCATAAGATAACTTTCCGGCCGCTGTGTGATCTTGATTTCTTTCAGAATTCTAAAATTAGATTTTACAGCGAACTGTTTTACATATTCACGGTTTCTTGTATACATAATGATTGTTCCTTCAGGTCCAAGAACTCTTTTGGCAAATGGAAAGAACTTCTCATAAACCTCACGAATCTCCGCTTCTGTCTTCTGGCCAGTCGCATAAGGCATCTCCGTAAAGATTTCATCAAAAGGATAGTCATGGGTAAATGTAAAACAATCCTTATTGATATAATGAACGATCTGGTCTGCAAGATTTGTGTTATAGATCGCTTTCTCAATGGCTTCTGGAGAATGATCGATACCATAAGAAGTATTCCCTTTTACAACCTTCTGACGCTCGATCAGCATCGTACCAACCCCACAGAAAGGATCAAGAATCTGCGCATCCGGGATCATGTAATCTTTGGCAAGTTCCACAAGTAAAGCAGCATTGACTGGTTTGATACTTGTTGGAATGAACTCCTCGCGGTAACTAAAACGACGATCAACGATTGTATTTAATTTTACTAATAAATAATAATCCCCAGATTTACCTTCGATCATACGGATCTCAAATTCATAATGAGAGGTAGAATTTCTTAATTTATGTGCTGTCAGCTCTTCTAATTTCGAAGCAACTTTCTTCGCAAATTTGGAACGTTCAGAAAGTGACATACGGCTTTTCACTCCGATTCGGAAATAAAAAGGAAAATCCCCTTCATGAGTATTTTCTAATAATGCCATTAAATTCGAACCAGCGATCACGGATGCAGCAACATCAGCATCAGGTTTACATGAAACCATGCCTGGAATCTGAAATAACAATTCATTGTATGTGCGGATCGGTAATAAACGATTCAGATGATTTGTCTTTACACGCACGCCCATTTTTGAAGAAGCAGCTGAAGATTCTTCCATCAAGGCAGCAGTAATTTCCGGGTGTAATGGGTTAGTGCGGAAAATACAATGAAATGTCTGGCGACCGCCTAAAAATCTATGCTTCTTAAATGGTTCAATAGTATTGATCAGTTCAGAAAGTGCATGAAGTTCATGTTCTACATGCTTTTTCTCATCGTCAGAAGCTTCATAAAGAGATAATTCTTCATAACGTTTTCGGAAAACATCCACATAAGGAGCCGCATTTAAAGATTTTAAAGCAGTTAAATAAGCCTCTTTTACAAAACGTGTATCTTCTGTCTGATAAGCATGAAATACAGCATCGCTTTCAGAAGAAAGTGCCAGATCACCGATCAAAAGAGCAGCATTTTTTCTTGTTTTTGCATCTTCATTTTCTAAAAATACGGATAAGTCCAGATCACCATCATGGATCCAAGACAACAAAAGTTCTCTTTTAGAAGAATCCTTGATCTCCTGACGCAGGGAACTTAAAGACTGACGTACTTCGATATTTTGATTTAATCTTTTACATAAACGATTGATCATATATACATTCCTTTTCTAAATAATGTGTATAAGGAAAAGTCCTTAAAAACTATAAAAACAGTATACCTTATTGAAATAATTTTTGCAAAAAAAGTGAAAATCATGCTATAATAATACGTAACTAAGAGAATAATAGGTAAGGAAGTATATGAAACATATAACGATCAAGAGAGCAGAGCAGGCAGATGTCGATGCGATCATGCAATTGATGCAAGAAGCAGTGGATACTGTGAAGGTTTCCGATTGGTTTCTGCCAGATAACAGACAATATATAGAAGAACACATAAGCGACCGGGGATTTACATTGAAGGCTTTATCAAGTAACAATGAGATCTTGGGCTTTTTTATTGTCGATCTTCCGGGAGAGTCAAAACATAATCTTGGATATGATCTGAATTATGACGATCATAAGATACACAAAGTTGCACATATGGACTACGCAGTTGTGACAAGTAAAGCAAGAGGTTTGGGGCTTCAGAGAAGATTTTTCAAAGAGGCAGAGAAACAATTAGAAGACACGATATATGAATACTTCCTTGGAACCGTTCATCCGGATAATATCTACAGTCGGACAAACTTTGTCAAAGCAGGTTACAGGGAAGCAAGACAAATGTCAAAATATGGTGGTATGCAACGTATCATCATGGAAAAGGAGAAATGACTATGAGTGATCAGTATGATGTTATTATGATCGGAGCAGGACCTTCTGCTATATTTTGTGCTTATGAATTAAAGAGAAATAAGCCAGATATGAAAGTTCTTATGATTGAAAAGGGACGAAGGATCGAAAGAAGAGCCTGTCCAAAACGAAATACAAAGGTATGTGTTGGATGTAAACCATGCTCTATCACAACAGGATTTGCCGGAGCTGGAGCATTTTCTGACGGTAAATTATCTTTATCTCCAGATGTAGGAGGGAACCTTCCAGAGATTTTAGGATACGACAGAACGATCGAATTATTAAAAGAATCCGATGACATTTATTTAAAATTCGGAGCTGATGAGAAAGTATACGGAATTGATGAAGCGGAAGAGATTGCAAGCATCCGTAAGAAAGCAATTCAGGCAAACTTGAAGCTGATCGAATGTCCGATCAGACATTTGGGAACAGAAGAAGGGTACAAGATCTACTCAAGACTTCAGGAACATTTATTAAATGAAGGTGTTGATATGATCTTTGATACCATGGTCAAAGATATCATCATTGAAGATGGGGTTGCAAAAGGTGTTGTCACAGACAAAGGTGAGACATATACAGCCGATGAGATCGTAGCAGCCGTAGGACGAGAAGGATCTGAATGGCTAAGCGGAATCTGCAGAAAATACGACATTGAAACACAGGTAGGAACCGTTGATGTCGGAGTCCGTGTAGAAGTTCGAGACGAGATCATGGAAGAATTAAATAAAAGTCTTTATGAAGCAAAACTTGTTTATTACACGCCAACATTCGACGATAAAGTCCGCGTATTCTGCAGCAATCCATCGGGAGAAGTAGCAACAGAATATTATGAAAATGGTCTGGCAGTGGTAAATGGTCATGCATACAAAGCAGACGAATACAAGACAAACAACACAAACTTTGCATTATTAGTATCTAAGAACTTTACAAAACCATTTAAAGAGCCGATTCAATATGGAAAACATATCGCACAGTTAAGCAACATGCTTTGTGATGGCAAGATCTTAGTACAGAGATTTGGAGATTTTGTGAGAGGAAGAAGAACAACCGAAGAACGTCTGGTAAGAAATAACATTACACCGACATTAAAAGATGCTGTTCCAGGAGATCTTTCACTTGTATTCCCATATCGAATCATGAAAGACATCGAAGAGATGATCTATGCATTAGATGAAGTAACACCAGGTATGGCAAGTGATGAGACACTTCTTTACGGTGTAGAAGTTAAATTCTATTCAAATAAGATCTTAACAAACAAAGACTTTGAAACTAATATCAAAGGACTTCGCGCAATCGGTGACGGAGCATCTGTAACAAGAGGATTACAGCAGGCATCTGCGAATGGATTAAGCGTTGCGAAGAGTATCTTAAATAAATAAAATATCAAATAAAAATATTAAAACAAAAATCCCTGACAGGTTTCTAAACCATTAGGGATTTTTCTGTTTGAGAATCCTGCAAAGAATGATTCTTCCTTATAAAAAAATTATTTTTTGAATTTAGGATGTTTTTCATAGAAAGCTTTGTTCGCCTGCTCTCCTGCAAGGATCAATCGATGAAGTCCTTCTTTAGGACATAAGAAACTTCCCAAAGGATAAGGTGTTTTGGTGTATAATCCATGAAAATCTGTTCCACCAGTCATGAAAAGATCATGTTCCTTACAAAGAGATGTAATATGCTCTCTTGTTTTTTCATCATTTCTTGGATGATTTAATTCAATTCCATCAAGCATATGTTCTTCGATCATCATCTCCATCACATTGTCAGCTTTATACTGCCCAGGATGTGCAAGCACGACAACGCCTCCGCAGGAATGAAGAAGATCCGTGACCGTTTTTGCATCCATATAGCGGTATGGAAATTTATGAGGGCCGCCAGCACGGAATAATTCGTTATGTAATTGACCGATCGGAGTTCCAGTATATCCCATCATGGAAAGAACCTGCATGATATGTGTGTAGTATACACCAGTACTTTCTTTGGATACTTCATAAAGCTGATCCATCGTGATCGGATATTCATCCATCAATGACTGATAAGATTTTGTGACAGCATCGGATAATTTCTTTAAGTCTTTGCTTAAAGAATGCTGAAGCAGGTCAGTGTCAATCGGATAATAACATAAAATATGAACATTCGTCTGTGTCTCCTCATGCCATGCGTTTGCCTCGACGGCAGGAATCGCATGAACACCAAGCTCTTTCCCAAGTCTTACAGCTTCCGGAATGGAATGTGTTGATTCGTGGTCAGAGATTGCAATATAATCAAGGCCGATACGTTTCGCATAAGGAATGATCTGGTCAACACGCATAGCACCATCAGATAAAACGGTGTGACAATGTAAGTCTGCTTTCATATAAAAATACCTCCAAAATATTTATTCCATTTTCTTTAAGATCGTTAAAATATTAGATAATGACTGATGAAATAATTCCTGATCTTCTTTTGACAGTGATTCAAAACGTTTGGAAAGGTATTCTTTGACAAGCGCTTTTTCCTGAAGGATCAGCTGGTTTCCTTTCTCTGTGAGTTTTACATAAACCATTTTTCTGTTTTCATCACTTCTAAAACGTGTGACATACTCATCCTTCACAAGTGGAGAAACGGCTCTTGTAGCCTGTTCCTTAGATGATGCCAGATAAGAAGATAACTGTGACATATTCAATGAACGACCTCCAGACAGTGCAAATAAGATAAGAATCTGTGTTTTGGTAAGATCCATGGAAGGTATGTCGATCGTGTTTAAAAGAAATTTCTGACAGATTGGAAAAATTTCAAAAAGTGCAGAAACATCATTCAATGTAAATCCCTCTCTTTCGATGTTTTTCTAACTAAAAGTATACCACTTTATGAATAAAAATCAATAATCAACAAAAATCAATATTTGACAAAAGTCAAATAAAAAGATAAAATAGGAGAAACACTATAAAATGACCTTGATCAAAGGAGGTAACCTATGAGTGAAACAACAACACAGATGCAGGATTTTCTGACACGCCAGGCGAAAGTCTGCCATGATAATTGTGAGATAGAGAAAGATCTGTACAAAGAGCTGGGAGTGAAACGAGGACTCAGAGATGTCGATGGAGTCGGCGTTCTTGCAGGTCTTACGAATATATCCTGTATTCAATCCAGTGAGATGATCAATGGAGAGAAAGTACCTTGTGAAGGAAAGTTATTTTATAGAGGATATAATATATATGAATTAGTCGATGGATTTATGAAGAGAGGCGAATTTGGATTTGAAGAAATCACCTATCTTTTACTATTTGGAAAACTGCCGGATGAAAAACAATTGAAAGAATTCAGAGAAATTTTGGCACAGAGTATGACACTTCCAAAGAACTTTACAAGAGATGTCATTTTGAAAGCACCATCAAAAGATATTATGAATACTTTAACAAAGAGCATTTTAACGCTGGCATCTTACGACGAGAATGCATCCGACATTTCTATGGAGAATGTTTTAAGACAATGTTTGATGTTGATCAGCGTACTTCCAATGATGGCAGTTTACGGATACCATGGATATAATCATTATGTAAATGATGACAGTTTATATATTCATCGTCCAGATTCCAATTGCTCTATGGCAGAAAATATTTTAAGGATGCTGCGTCCAGATAAATCTTATACAGAGTTAGAAGCCAAGGTGTTAGATATCGCATTGGTTCTCCATATGGAACATGGTGGTGGGAATAATTCAACATTTACAACGCATGTCGTGACATCTTCCGGATCTGATACATATTCCGTGGTCGCAGCAGCACTTTCATCCTTGAAAGGACCGAAACATGGTGGTGCGAACATCAAAGTTGTAGAGATGATGCAGGATTTAAGAAAGAATGTCGATGATCTTAGTGATGAAGGACAGGTAGAAGAATATTTAAGAAAACTATTGCATAAAGAAGCATTTGACAAAAAAGGGCTGATCTATGGAATGGGACATGCGGTCTACAGCATTTCCGATCCACGAGCCCAGATCTTCAAAGCTTTTGTAAAGAAGCTGGCACTTGCCAAGGGAAGAGAAAAAGACTTTGAACTCTATTCTATGATCGAAACATTGGCACCAAAAGTCATTGCAGACGAACGAAAGATCTACAAAGGAGTCAGTGCAAATGTCGATTTCTATAGTGGATTTGTGTACAGCATGTTAGATATTCCACTAGAATTGTTCACACCGATCTTTGCGATGGCAAGAATCGTTGGATGGAGTGCACATCGTCTGGAAGAATTAACCAATGTGGATAAGATCATCCGTCCAGCATACCAAAGTGTACAAGAAGAAAAAGAATACGTGGAGATGGAAAACAGATAGAACAAAGAAGAAAAGAAGAGGGGAGACCCTCTTTTTTTGGTGTAGAAATAAATACTTTTTGTTATAATGAATGAAAAGGAGGGATGACAGATGATCTTAATGATGAAAGATACGAAAGTATTAGAAACCAACAAAGATGGAAGTATCACGATCTATGAAGAAAAATTACTTCCATTTTCGTTGCAAAAAGAAGACCTTACCTATGAAGATTTTTTCTTTAACTGGCTGGCGATCAGACCCCTGTCCATCGGAAGAACAAATGCAAAAACAATTTTAAATAACGCAGGGATTCCACAGAATCCATTGACGATCGCAAGAATCTGCCATGGCATGAATTTGTCCGATTGCTATTGGGTAAAAGAAAGGGGAGAAAATACAGCATGGGACAAAGATAATCTTTATGATCACGATATGGATCCGTTTTACGCAGATACTGCACTGACAGGAAAAACTCATCGGTTATCCAAGGATAAATTTCACACACCGGAATTGACGGCACAGGGAGTGTCAGCAAAATGCTGGATCAGAGAGGATGATGGAATTTATTTATATAAAGTTGGAAGAAAAGAGCTGCCAGCAAGCGAGATTTTAGACGTTCTGGGAATTCAGCATGTGCAATATGAAAAAGCAGAGCATTTAAAAGACTATTTATCAAAAGAACGAATTCAAAAAATAGAAGATGCAGGGGAAGTGATCGTAAGATCAAAACTGCTCACAAATAAGAAACAAGGAATTATTCCATTCGAAGAATTTGCGGTATATTGTGCGAATCAGGATTATGAAGATGAATACAAAGAAGCAAAGAAAAGGGATTCGAAAACTTACTATGAAATGCAGATTGCAGATTATATTTTGAATAACAGTGATCGTCATGTTGGTAATTGGGGCTTTTATTTTGATATTGATGAAAATAAACTGCAAAAAATGTACCCACTGATGGATCACGACCATGCATTTGATGAAGAAGAAATATTATTATCCCAGACGTGGGAAGGAAGAACATTATTCGAGGCAGCATATGAAGCTCAGAAAAAGTTAAAATTATCAATAGATAAATTATTACAAATACAAAAACCGCAATATTTAACAACAACAGAATGGGAACAAGTAAGAAAAAGAATAAAAAAACTTATAAAATGAGGAAAACCGGAGACGAGGAGAGTCTCCGGCATTATGAAAAAGTATGAAAAAAAGTTTTAGCTAAGTAAGTTTGTTACTTGCTATGGTTTTAGTATACGCAGAAAATGTGAAAGAAATGTGTCTAAAAAATGATGAATTTATGATTTTTAGACATATTTTGAGAAATTTTGCGATATAACATCTTTTTAAGAATATTTACATTACGATATACACAAGGAGAAAAAATAAAAATGGGAATGACAACATTATGTTATATAGAAAAAGATAACAAATACTTGATGCTGCATCGTATCAAAAAAGAACACGACATCAACAAAGATAAATGGATCGGAGTCGGCGGACATTTTGAACATGGAGAAAGTCCAGAAGATTGCATGTTCCGTGAAGTCATGGAAGAAACAGGTCTGACACCAACAAAATACCGGTTTTGTGGAATCGTCACATTTTTATCCGACATGGGAACTGATAAAGAAGCATGGGAATATATGTGTTTATACCATATTGAAGAATTTAAGGGAAAGATCAAAGAATGTGACGAAGGAGTTCTTGAATGGGTAGAAAAAGAAAAGATATTAGATCTTGATCTATGGGAAGGTGACCGTTTATTTTTACGCTATATGCAAGAAAGAATCCCATTTTTTTCTTTAAAATTAGTATATGAAGAAGGAGATTTAACAGCAGCTGTACTCGATGGAAAACCTTTGGAATTCTTTGACATTCTAGATGAAAATGGAAACAAAACAGGCAGAATCAAAGAACGATCCTTAGTCCATGAAGATGGAGACATACATGGAACCGTTCATATCTGGATCAGAAGAAAAACAGAAAAAGGGTATGACCTGTTACTCCAAAAACGAAGCAAACAAAAAGACTCCTTCCCAGGCTGCTACGACATCTCATCCGCAGGTCATATCAGCGCAGGCGATGAACCATTAGAAACCGCATTAAGAGAACTAGAAGAAGAACTAGGGATCAAGGCAGAACCAGAACAACTTAAAAAAGTATGTATGCATGAAGGAAGCATGAATGGAAACTTCTACGGAAGAGAATTTAAGAATCATGAGATCAGCACAGTTTATATGTATGAAGAAACAGTGGATATTACAAAACTTAAACTACAGAAAGAAGAAGTCGAAGAGGTTATGTGGATGGATCAAGAAGAACTGATCCAGAAAGTGAAAGATGGTGGGATTCCAAATTGTATATACTTGGATGAAGTAGAGAAAATTTAATTTGTATGAGTTTAAGGTCATCGAGTATTTAGAGAAAAAATGAAAGATAGCCTGTGAGCAACACGAATTCCATTGACGGAGTTTTGACAGAACGCCTATCCGCTGGATCTCCTGCAATAACTCGCGTTCAAAGGTACTGAAACCAGTAGTCTTTGACGCTCAAACAATTGCCCGATCCAGCTGCGATTCCGTCAAAACTCCTATGGAATTCGATTGTGCTCACAGGCTATCTTTCATTTTTTCTCTAAATACCTGAAGACTTTCAATCATAAAAATAAGAAAATTCAAGCTGATGGATATATGTTAAACATTATCGTTTTTTATTTTAGCAGTGGCAGACAGATACTATTATCGCTAATACAGTAAAACATACACACTGTGTAGAGGTTTGAATAGTGTTTTGTTGTATGAGTCAGAAAGAAGATAAGAAGAACTATTTATAAGGATCCAAGGTGACAACATGAGCACTTTTTGAATGCGTTTTTTACAAATTCGCAGCGCCCTGTGGTTGATTGTCTGACCGTAGCTGCGGGCATTTTGGCTCGCAGCGAGGGAGTTATCAAAGGAACAGGCGCGGATCGGCGATTTGTAAAAAACGCTTTCAAAAATGCGGAGTGTCACCTTGGATCCTTATAAATAGTTCTTCTTATCTTCTTTCTGACTCATACATGACTAACACTACATTCAAATCAGAATTGTATAAAAACGAATAATCTATAGAATTCTTACTAAATTATGCTATAATATACAAGATTAATCAAACAGTTTCAAAATGAAAGAGGGAGTATCAAATGAAAAGGTTATTATTAGTTTTAATGCTGATTCTGGGAGCAGTAATGATCACAAGCCGTCCGGTGGCGACTTATGCATATACAGATGAAGAAAAGCAGCAGGCGAAATCATGGCTGTCTTCGCATGGTTATCCACCAACAAGAGCAGGGGCAGAACAGGCATATCAGGATTATATGGATGGAAAGATTGATGTTCCAGAAGCAGATGCATATATGGGAAAGAACCAGAAAAATGACATAGAAGAAAAGAAAAATTCAACTGTGAATACAGAAACAAAAAAAGATAAACAATCTAAAAATACCAATAAAAATAGTACAACAAAACAAGAAAATTCATCTACAGAACAGACAAACAACAGTACAACATCTGCAAAAGAATCAACAACACAAGGAACAACAGAAACAACAACGACCAAAGTGACAACAGAAACAAAAGAACAGAAACAACAAAAAGAAGAAAAAAAGAAAAAAGAGCAGAAAGAAACAAAGAAAAAACACACAACAGGGATTGCAATCGGAGCAGCTGCAGTTGTGATTTTTGCTTTACTTGTAGTATTTATGCGAAAGAGAATGTAAAAAACGCTATGCTGAAGTGATAGAAAATTCACTTGACACAACAGTTAGCGAGTGCTATTCTATAAATAAATTACATAACGTCTTCAGGGCAGGGTGCAAGTCCCTACCGGCGGTTATAGCCCGCGAGCCTTATATGGCATGACTTGGTGAGATTCCAAGGCCGACAGTACAGTCTGGATGGAAGAAGATTTAAGAAGTGATATTGATCATCATGTCCTGGGATTTTTATAATTCCAGGATTTTTTTATTTCAAAAAGAAATATCAAGATATCAAAAAGGAGTTCCTGAAGAATTAGAACAAAGATCAGGAGCTCCTTTTTATATTTTCGATTTCAATACCAATCAAAATCCAACCTCCCAAAATTAAAGAACCTGAAGGGAAGGGAGAAAAATATTTGAAAGAAGAATATATGCGGCGTGCGATCGAACTTGCCAAGAAAGGCTGTGGATATACCAATCCAAATCCCTTAGTAGGAGCAGTGATCGTAAAAGATCAAAGGATTATTGGAGAAGGATATCATGAGAAGATCGGCGGATTACATGCAGAGCGAAATGCTTTAAAAAACTGCATAGAAGATCCTAAGGGAGCTGAGATTTATGTGACATTGGAGCCATGCTGCCATTATGGAAAGACACCACCATGTACGGAAGCATTGATCGAAGCAGGGATCAAGAAAGTATATGTCGGGAATTTAGATCCCAATCCGAAAGTGGCAGGGGGCGGGATCAAAATCCTGAATGATCATGGAATAGAAACTGAGACAGGAATTCTTGAAGAAGAATGCAGACAGTTAAACGATATATTTTTTCACTATATTCAGAATGATATTCCATATACAGCACTAAAATACGCAATGACATTGGATGGAAAGATCGCAACGGCAACTGGTGAATCCAAGTGGATCACAGGAGAAGAAGCCAGAAGACATGTACATACATTACGCCATCAGTATGCAGCGATCATGGCAGGGATCGGTACGGTTTTAGCAGATGATCCTATGTTAAATGCACGGATCGAACATGGAAATAATCCAATCCGTGTGATATGTGATTCAAACTTAAGGATTTCGGAAGGATCAAACATCGTAAAAACAGCCAGAGAAATCCCAACGATCATTGCTACCATAAGTAAGGATCAGGAAAAAATAGCAAAATTAGAACAAAAAGGATGCAAGATCTTAAAAACATCAGAGCAAGATGGAAAGGTCGATGTTAAAGAAGTTCTAAAACAGTTAAGAAATATGGAAATTGACAGTGTTTTAGTTGAGGGTGGTGGAATCTTGAATGAATCCTTGATCAAAAACGACTGTGTTCACAAAGTTTACGCCTATATTGCTCCAAAATTATTTGGAGGAGAAAAGGCTAAAACACCTGTAGAAGGTAAAGGGATCGAAAAGATCCAAGAAGCTTTGGTATTTGATGAATTAAAGGCAACACCACTTGGAAATGACATATTACTGGAAGGGAAGGTGAGATCATGTTTACCGGAATCGTAGAAGAATTAGGAACAGTCATATCCCTGAAGCGAGGAAGCAAAGCAGCAGTCCTTACGATCAAAGCAAATGTTATTTTTGAAGATCTTAAATTGGGAGACAGCGTAGCAGTCAATGGTGTCTGCCTGACAGCGACTCACATTAGCGGCAATACATTTCAGGCAGATGTGATGAATGAGACATTCAACCGAAGCAGTCTGGGAAGTTTAAAAAAGGGATCTGTCGTCAACCTAGAGCGTGCGATGGCAGCCAATGGAAGGTTCGGAGGTCATATGGTAGCAGGCCATGTGGACGATACAGGGGAACTTGTTAGCGTAAAACAAGATGATAATGCTGTATGGTTTACGATCAAAGCCTCAGCAAATATCATGAAATACTGTATTGAAAAAGGATCGATCGCACTCGATGGGATCAGCCTGACGATCGCTAAGTTAAGTGATGATACCATTTCCGTATCAATGATCCCACATACCATAAAAAATACCAATTTTGGATATAAAAAACCAGGAGATAAGATCAATCTGGAGAATGACATGGTTGGGAAATATATAGATAAACTGCTGCATTTTGATCAGCAGGAAACAAACGACAAACATACAAGCAGTACCTTAACAATGGAAATGTTAAGAAATGCTGGATTTTAATAAAAGAACGAGGAGGGAAAAGATAAGATGAGCGATGTAGTATGCGAAGTGATTGCACAGCTTCCAACAAAATATGGAACATTTGAGGCACATGGGTATGTAGACCAGAGAAGTGGGGAACATCATGTAGCACTGGTCAAAGGAGATATCGCAGACGGAGAACCAGTTTTATGCCGTGTGCATTCTGAGTGCCTGACTGGGGATACTTTTGGATCTCTACGCTGTGATTGTGGAGAACAGCGAAGCCGTGCAATGCGTCAGATTGAGAAAGAAGGACGAGGGGTTTTCTTATATATGCGTCAAGAAGGACGAGGAATCGGATTGATCAATAAACTGAAAGCTTATGTATTACAGGAACAGGGAATGGATACAGTCGAGGCCAACTTAGCTCTTGGATTTAAAGATGATGAACGAGATTACAGTGCAGGAGCCATGATCTTACAGGATCTAGGAATCAAAAAACTGCGACTGATGACAAACAATCCAACCAAAATTGACGGATTAAATGAATATGGACTCGAGATCGTAGAACGAGTACCAATCCAGATGCCGATCAATCCATTTGATAAATATTATATGCAGACAAAGCAAAAGAAAATGGGACACATGACAACATACGAAGTTTAAATTAACAGAAAAATTAAAAAAATTAAGGCCCCAGGGACCTTAAGATTAACGAAATTAACGAAGAAAAAAGGAGTAATTAAAATGAGAGTATTAGAAGGTAAATTAGTAGCAAGCGGATTAAAAGTAGGAATCGTAGCAGCCAGATTTAATGAATTTATCGTATCCAAATTAGTATCCGGAGCTTTAGACGGATTGAAAAGACATGATGTGAAAGAGGAAGATATCGATATCGCATGGGTACCAGGAGCTTTTGAGATTCCACTGATCGCAGACAAGATGGCAAAAAGCAAAAAATACGATGCAGTGATCTGTCTTGGAACAGTGATCCGTGGAGCAACAAGCCATTATGATTATGTATGTAACGAAGTATCAAAAGGAATTGCACAGGTATCATTAAATACAGGAATTCCAGTCTTATTCGGAGTTGTTACAACAGAAAATATCGAGCAGGCGATTGAACGTGCTGGAACAAAAGCAGGAAACAAAGGATATGACTGTGCATTATCTGCAATCGAAATGGTACAGCTGATCAAAGAAGTAGAAGCATAAAAAGAATCAGAAATTAAAGCAGGAAGTTAGTATGGAACAATATTATTTAGGATTTGACGCAGGAACACAAAGTGTAAAAACAGCAGTTTATGATATTGATATGAACCTGATCGTGCAGGATACCAATGCAACAATCTTAAATTATCCACATCCGGGATGGGTGGAAATGGACGCAGACCAGTATCTTCATGCAACGGTTACAGGGATCAGAAACTGCGTTACAAAGATGAAAGAAAAGAATCTGGATCCAGACAACATCCGCTCTATTTTTGGAGATGGGATCATCTGCGGGATTGTCGGTGTTGATAAGGATTGCCATGCGATCACACCTTACATCAATTATCTGGATTCCAGAACAAAAGAAGATGTTGAGGAACTAGCATCCCATCATTATGAGATCTGGGCGAAAGAGACTGGGAATCCCCAGCCAAACTGCATGTTTCCAGCGATGTTTGCACGTTGGATGATGAACAATTGTGAGGGATTTAAAGAAAAAGGCAGAAAATTCATGCACAATGCACCATATATCCTGGCCAATCTTGCAGGACTGTCCGCAGAAGATGCATTTATCGACTGGGGAACGATGTCTGGATGGGGACTAGGATACCGTGTAACAGAGAAAAAATGGTCCAAAGAACAATTAGAGATCCTTGGAATTCCAATGGAAATGATGCCAAAGATTCAAAAACCATGGGACATCATTGGAACATTATCAGAGACATTTGCAAAAGAAACCGGATTGAAACCAGGAATCCCAATCTGTGCGGGAGCCGGAGATACAATGCAGTCTATGATCGGATGCGGAGTGATCAAACCAGATCAGGCAGCCGACGTAGCAGGAACATGTGCGATGTTTTGTATCGCAACCGATGGGATCAACGAAGAATTAAGCAAACCAGAAAATGAACTGATCTTTAACAGCGGAACTTTAGAAAATACATACTTTTATTGGGGATTTATAAGAACCGGTGGATTAGCACTTCGTTGGTATCGAGACAATGTATGTAACGAAGCAGGAAATGGGGCATATTTTGATGAATTAAATGAGAAAGCACAAAATGTGCCATGCGGATCCAAAGGAGTCCTGTTCCTTCCATATTTAACAGGAGGATTTGGAGAAACATCCAATGCTAGTGCCTGTTTCCTGAATATGACGATGGACACAGATCAGGGAGTACAGTGGCGTGCAGTTTTAGAAGCGATCGGTTACGATTATATGAGTGTGACAGATATTTATAAAAAAGCAGGCGTGCCACTTGAATTTATGACGATCACAGAAGGTGGAAGTAATTCAGAAGTCTGGAATCAGATCAAAGCAGACATGTTAGGATGCAAGAGTGCTACATTAGAAAATGCACAAGGAGCAGTTCTTACAGATGCAGTGATCGCAGCATATGCGGTAGGAGATTTGGAAGATCTAAGTCAGGTATTTGAAAAAACAAGAAAGATCAAGAAAATTTATGAACCTGATCCAACAAGAACAAAATACTATCGCAGTATTTATGAACAACAAAGAAAACTGATCAAAGACGATATGGCAGTAGTTTTCAACACTTTACACCAGATCAGTAAGATTCAAGAACAAAGCAATGATTAAAAAAATGAAAAGGCTTCTTTACAAGAGGCCTTTTTTTCTTGTACAATAAAAGGTAAAGTATATAAAAATAAGTTATAAGCAACTAACTTTGTAGATGATTTTTGATCAATTAGATTTCAAGGAGGAAAAAGTCATGGATAACGAAAAGATTGAAAAATTACAACAGATGATCGATGAAAGTGATCATATCGTATTCTTTGGTGGCGCAGGTGTTTCAACAGAGAGTCATATTCCAGACTTTCGAAGCACGGATGGTTTGTATCACCAGACTTATAAATATCCACCCGAGGTTATGGTAAGCCATACATTTTATACACAGCATACGGAAGAATTTTATGATTTTTATAAGAATAAGATGATCTTCTTGGATGCAAAACCGAATAAGGCACATTTAAAACTTGCAGAGATGGAACGGGCGGGAAAACTGTCTGCGATCGTTACGCAAAATATCGACGGGCTTCATCAGGCAGCAGGAAGTAAAAATGTCTTTGAACTGCACGGCAGTGTTCACAGAAACTATTGCCAGAAATGCGGCAAGTTCTTTGATGTGAATTATGTTGTGAATGCCAAAGGAGTCCCATATTGTGACGAATGTGGGGGAATCATCAAACCAGATGTTGTATTATATGAAGAAGGTTTAGATTCTCAGACGATCAACGGAGCAGTCAGAGCCATTTCCAAGGCAGATATGCTGATCATTGGAGGAACATCACTGGTTGTCTACCCAGCCGCTGGAATGATCGATTATTTTAAAGGAAAATATCTTGCAGTACTGAATCGTGATGCGACAAGCAGAGATAAACAGGCAGATTTGTGCATTACAGACTCAATCGGAGAAGTACTGGGAAGAATCAGGGTATAAAGATGAAGAAAAAGGATATGATCTTGATCGCAGCAGTACTGGCAATTTCGCTGATCAGTTTTGCAGCGATCAAGATGACACAAAAAGACGGAAAAGAAGTGATCGTGACAGTTGAAGGAAAAGAAGTGTACAAAACATCCATCAAGAAAGATCAGATCTATCAGATTCCAGAGGAAAATGGCACGAATGTCATGCAGATCAAAGATGGAAAAGTTACAATGAAAGAAGCAGACTGTAAAGACCAAATCTGTGCAGATCATAAAGCAATCGAGAAATCAGGAGAAACGATCGTATGTCTGCCACATAAAGTAGTGATCGAGATCAGATCAGAAGATGGCAAAGAACAGGAATTAGACGGGGTAACACAATAAACAGCAGATGAGATAGTAAATAACAGGAGAAATAAAATATATGTCAACAAAAAGATTAGCGACAGATGCGATGTTTTTAACATTGGCACTTGTTGTATCCTATATAGAAGTATTGATCCCGGTACCAGTTGGAATTCCCGGAGTGAAATTAGGACTTGCCAATGGAGTGATCATGGTTTTGTTATTCTTTACAACATGGACAAGGACACTTGAGATCTCAGTGATCCGAGTTGTACTGGCAGGATTCTTATTTGGAAATCCAATGACGATCGCCTACAGTCTGGCAGGAGGGATCTTAAGTCTGGTCATCATGGGACTTCTAAAGAAGATCGAAGGATTCTCACCCATTGGAATCAGCGTTGGAGGCGGAGTAGCGCATAATATCGGGCAGCTCAGTGTTGCTGTTTTCTTAATGGAGAATACAAAGATTTATTATTATGCACCAGTATTACTGATCACAGGAACGATCGCAGGGATCATCATCGGAGTGTTAAGTGGAGTGCTAGTTAAGAAGATCCCGCCACAACTATTTCGATAAAAGATTTGAAATTTCTACAAAATCGTGGTACTACTATATGTATACACTTTCTAACAGGCAATGATTTTGAAGAAAGGAGTCACAATTGAGAACAAAATTAAATGAGATCATAAAGAATGGGCATCTTGGTATGATTGCAGTATTTTTTATAGTTTATATGATCATATTTTCCTACATTGAAGATCGAGATGTGCATCATTACATCATACATACAACGATAGATGATCAGATACCATTCTGTGAATATTTCATCGTACCATATCTATTATGGTTCTTATTTGTAGCAGTTACAGTTTTTTATTTTATGTTTTTTAATAAGAATCAATGGAAAGAATATTATCAGCTGATCATAACACTTGGAACAGGCATGACCCTGTTTTTGATCATCTCATTAGTATTTCCGAATGGACAGGATCTAAGACCAGTTCTTACTGGAGACAGCATTTTTATCAAAGCAGTACAGATGATCTATCACACGGATACTCCGACGAATGTACTTCCAAGTATCCATGTATTTAACTCTCTGGCATGCTGTGTTGCGATTTTGAAGAATCAGAGAAAATATAAGAAAAGCACCGATACGGCATGTGTTGTCTTAACGATATTAATTATCATGTCGACGATGTTCTTAAAACAACACAGTGTGGTGGACGTAGTGCTCGCAGCCCTGATGTATACTGGATGTTACAGGATCATCTATGGGAATGAATTATGGTCACAGAATGCATTTCGCACGTCTATTTTCAGCGATCATTCGTGAATCACGCTTGACACGACCAAGAAAGATTTGCTATAAATACCAGAGAGAAACCGCAGAAATTGGAGTAGAGAAGAATGAGAAAAAAGATTTGGATGATTCTGGTATGCATCATATCCATGAGTTTTTGCATGGCAGGATGTACTGGCAATACAAGCAAGAAGAAATCGAATGGCAAGATAAGAATTACAACAAGTTTTTACACCATGTATGATTTTGCAAAGAAGATCGGTGGAGACAAAGTAGAAGTGATCAATTTAGTACCAGCAGGAACAGAACCTCATGACTGGGAACCATCAACGAAGGATCTGATCGAGATGGAGAAATCAGACATCTTCATTTACAATGGAGCCGGCATGGAACAATGGGTAGATGACGTTTTGGAAAGCCTTGATACGGAAGAACTTACAAGCGTTGAAGCATCCAAAGGGATCAAGTTACTAAAAGATCAGGATGCACATGAACACGATCACGAACACAACAGTGAGAATGATCCCCATGTCTGGTTAGATCCACAGAATGCAAAGTATGAGATGAACAAGATCAAGAAAGCATTGATCAAAGTGGATGCAGAGAATAAAGATTATTACGAAGCGAATTATAAGAGATACGCAAAAGAATGTGACAAATTAGATACATTATATAAGGAAGAAACATCCAAACTTACAAAGAAAGAACTTGTTGTGGCACATGAAGCATTTGGCTATCTATGTCACGCATATGGGTTAGAACAGATGGGAATTGAGGGATTATCCGCAGACGATGAACCAGATCCCAAACAGATGAGCGAAGTGATCCGCTTTGCAAAAGAACATCAGGTAAAAACAATCTTTTTTGAAGAACTGGTGAGTCCGAAAGTAGCGAAAACCATTGCAAAAGAGACCGGAGCCAATGCAAAGATGTTAAACCCTCTGGAAGGACTAAGTAACAAAAAAATCAAAGCAGGAGAAGATTATTTTTCCGTAATGAAACAAAATCTCGCTGCGATCAAAGAGGCATTAAGCGAATGAGTGAATCAAACACAAAACAGATGATACAATTAAATCATGTAAAATTCGGATACAGTGATACGGAAGTCTTAGAAGAGATCAATCTGACGATCCATGAAGGTGAATATGTTGTTCTGACTGGTGAAAATGGAAGCGGAAAAAGTACACTTATGCGTCTGATCTTAGGTGAAATGAAACCAGATGAAGGAGAGATCATCCTGATGAATAACGATCCAAGATTAAAGAAACGGATCGGTTACGTGTCACAGAATGGGATCAGTAAGAACCAGAGCTTCCCAGCAACGGTAGAAGAGATCATGATCACAGGACTTTATCAGGAACTTGGCTTGTTTCATCTGCCACGTAAAAAGCATAAGAAGAAGATCAAAGAGACACTAAGGGATTTTGGAATGGAAGAATTCCTTAAGAGACGGATCGGTGAATTATCTGGTGGACAGCAGCAGCGAGTGATGATCGCAAGAGCAATGATCGGAGATCCGAAACTTCTGATCTTAGATGAACCAACAACGGGAGTAGATGCAAGATCAACAAAGATCTTGTACGATATGCTCTATGAGATCAATACAAAGTACAATACGACTATTTTCATGATCACACACGGAAGACTGCAGGAATGCAAAGGATGTGATCGTATTTTAAGAATGGATGAAGGGAGGATCGTGGAAGAATGATCGAGATGTTACAATACGGATTTATGCAACGCGCATTTATCACAGGAATCTTACTGGCCGTGATCGCACCATTGATCGGAATCACGATCGTCTTAAAGAGAATGTCCATGATCGGAGATGCACTCTCTCATGCATCTCTGGCAGGTGTTGCTCTGGGCTTGTTATTAGGGATCAATCCGATCTTAGGAGCAATGGGGATCTGTCTGTTTGCAGCCCTGGGAGTCGAAGCGATCCGAAGAAAGATCCCAAGATATTCTGAGATGGCGATATCGATCATCATGTCAACAGGGATCGGACTTGCCGGTATTCTATCCGGATTCGTAAAAAACGGAACGAACTTTAATAGTTTCTTATTTGGAAGTATCATATCCATCAGTAAAGACGAACTGAAGATCGTATGTGTGATCAGTGTGTTAGTATTGCTCTGTGTATTGCTTCTATATAAAGAACTATTCTATATCGGATTTGATGAAAATGCAGCAAGGATTAGCGGTGTACCTGTCAAGACGATCAATTTTATCTTTACTTTATTGACCGCATTGACGGTATCGATCGCATCAAGAACGGTTGGAACATTGATCGTCTCATCCATGCTTGTGATTCCGATCGCATGCGGAATGCAGGTAGGACGAAGCTACAAAGCAGTCATGATCATCGGTGTGATCACAGCATTGGTTACAACAGTGATTGGATTAACACTGTCTTATTATGTAGGTCTTAAGCCAGGAGGAACGATCGTACTGCTCGAGGTGGTATGTTTCCTGATCCTTGCACTGATAAGCAGGTATACGAAGTAAATTTTTTGACATTTATCAGAAAATTTTATATAATAAAAAGAAGGCATGCATAACAGAATAAAACTGCATGCCTTCTTTTTTGGAAAAAACAATGAAAGGAAAGGCAAGTCAATGATTGTTCAGCTAATAGAAAATATATATCAGTTTTTATGGGGAGAATGGATTCATGTTCCGTTACCAGGAGGTGGAAGCCTGGGACTTTCGCTGCTCATTATATTGCTGCTTCCAGCAGGTATCGTTTTTACGATCAAAACAAAATTTTTACCAATCCGTCTGTTCCCGGATATGCTCAAAGCACTAACAGCAAACAATAAGAATGGAAAAGATGAAAAAAGCAGTCTTTCTTCTTTACAGACCTTGATCGTATCAACAGCAACACGTGTCGGAATGGGGAATCTGACAGGAGTTGTCGCAGCAATATCCGCAGGTGGAGCAGGGGCCGTATTCTGGATGTGGATCACAGCATTGCTTGGATCATCGACAGCCTTTATCGAAGCAACTCTTGCACAGTTACATAAAGAAAAAGACCCCCTGTATGGTGGATATCGAGGAGGACCAGCCTATTATATTCACCACTTTATGGAAGAGAGACAAGGAAAGAAGAAAAAACACACGCTGATCGCTGTCTTATTTGCGATTTCAGGATTGATCTGCTGGTGTGGGATCAGTCAGGTGGTAAGTAATTCCGTGGCAGAATCATTCCACAACGCCTTCCATATTCCAACGCTTTATACAACGATCGTGCTTGTTATTGTGGCAGCAGTGATCGTACTAAGGAAGAATGCAACGGTCAAAGTATTAGATATCGTGGTACCGATCATGGCAGTCATTTATTTCGGGATTACGATTTTTGTGATCCTCACGAATCTGCCAAGCATTCCAGGGGTTTTTGCAAGAATCTTCAAAGAAGCCTTTGGAATCCGTCAGGTCGCAGCCGGAGGGTTTGGAGCAGTTCTTATGAACGGAGTGAAACGAGGATTATTCTCCAACGAAGCAGGATCAGGATCAGCACCATGTGCAGCCGCAGCAGCAGACTGTGAACGCCCAGCACAGATGGGATTGGTACAGGCATTAGGAGTCTTTATCGACACGATCGTGATCTGCAGCTGTACGGCAATGTTGATGTTATTAGCACCACAGAATCTGACCAATGGATTAACCGGTATGAACTTGTTACAGACAGCAATGAACTACCATTTAGGAGGATTCGGAGTTGTATTTATCGCAGTGATCCTCTGGATGTTCAGCTTCTCGACATTCCTTGGAATCTTATTCTATGCAAGATCCAACGTCGCCTACCTGTTCGGTGACAAATGGGGATGGCAGACAGCCTATAAAGTATTAGCACTTGTGATGTTATTTATCGGAGGAATCCAGACCTATACATTCGTATGGGATTTAGGAGATGTCGGAATTGGGTTAATGACGATCTTTAATATCTTCATCCTGTATGCAATGTCAGGACAGGCAATCAAAGAGTTAAAGAACTATGAAGAAACAAAGAAGAAATCGATCGAAGAAAGAGCATATGCATTGCAGGAAGATGAATAGGAAGTAAATATGTGAAATAAAACCGAACAATTTACGTAAATATGATTTTGATTTACGTAAATTGTTCGGTTTTTGTGTATTAAATATTAAAAATAACAGAAGGAATTGTGTAAATAACGAAAATATTGAATAAATAACATAAATATGTTAATATTAACATAACAAATGATAAGAACGTTAAACTAAAAAAAGAAAGGAGAAAATGTTATGTTAGTAGAAGAATTGAAAGAATTAGCACGATCAATTCAAGAACAGCGAGCAGAAGAACAAAAAATAGAAGTAAAAGCTGCACATATAGATTGCCCGAAGAGACTGTATGATACACTATCAAGTTTTTCAAATCAAGATACAGGTGGAATTTTGATCTTTGGTTTGGATGAAAAACAAGATTTTAAAGCAGTGGGAGTTTATGATCTTCAGGACTTGCAGAAGAAGGTAACAGAGCAATGCAACCAGATGGAACCTCCAGTTCGTGCAGTTTTTACATTTGCAGAATATGAAGGTGTCTGGATCGTTTCTGCAGAAATACCATCCATTGATCTGACAGAACGTCCTTGCTATTATAAAGGAGCAGGAAAAGTTCGAGGATCGTATATTCGTGTTGGAGATGCGGATATTGGAATGACTGATTATGAAATCTATAGTTATGATGCGTGGAGAAAGCATGTTCATGATGATGAAAGAGTGGCTGACAAAGGAGATATCTCTTTTTTAGATAAAGACAAACTAGATATGTATGTGTTAGATAAAAAATTAGAACGCCCACAATTTTCTAAATTAGATGAAAATCAAATATACGAATTGCTTGGAATTACTAAGGGTGGAATACCGACACTTGCAGCAATTATGAATTTTGGAATTTATCCACAAGGAATTTATCCACAGTTAGCAATCACAGCCATTACCGTATCAGGGACTGAAATAGGAGATCTTGGATCAGCAGGGGAACGTTTTGTTGATAATAAGCGGATTGAAGGAACGATTTCAGAAATGGTAGAAAGCGCATTATTATTTTGCAAACGAAATATGAAAGTTAAAACAATCATTGATCCCGCAACTGGACTCAGAAAGGACCGTACAGAATATCCAATGAATGCAGTCAGGGAAGCAATTTTAAATGCAGTGATCCATAGAGATTACAGCGTGCATACCGAAGGGACTCCAATACAGATCGATTTTTTCTCAGATCGTTTGGAAATTCACAGCCCTGGAAATTTATATGGAAGAATGACAGTGGATCAATTAGGAATCGCCAAACCAGATCTTAGGAATCCAGTATTAGCAGTTATGGCAGAGAGTATGACAAAAGCAGAAAATCGTTATTCAGGAATTCCGACGATACGAAGAGAGATGAAGAAATACTCTTTGCCAGAACCAGTATTTGAGAATCGGAGAAATGAATTTGTAGTTATCTTATATAATGAACAGAAGATGCAAGGATCAGAGATGAGATCAGAAGAAGAGAGCATTTTGGAGTATTGCAAAACGCCAAGAAGCAGGGATGACATCAAGAAATTTCTGAAATTAAAAACATGGAACTACATTATGAAACAATGGATTCAGCCATTGTTGAAAGAAGGAAGATTACAATTAACGATGCCAGAGAAACCAAGAAGTAAGCAGCAGAGATACTATACAATAAAATAGCAAAGAAAAATGTCTGTTAGATCTATTATGAAACAAATAGGTATAACAGACATTTTAATTACATCATCAAATTATAAAAACAGCTTCTTACGTGTCCTAAAATAAGCCACCAGAACCATCGTTCCAGTCAACACCCAAGAGATTGGATAGATCGCCATCAAAAGCTTATAATCATGGAACCAGTTACAGACTGTCGCAAGCCAGATCAAACGTAATACACAAGATCCAAACACTGTCAGGATCGCAGGAGTCATGGAACGTCCAAATCCACGCAGACATCCACCACTGATCTCATAAGAACTTGTCAGACATTCGAATGTCAGAACGATCAAAAAACGAAGTTGGGCATAATGATAGACAGATGGATCACTTGTAAATAATCCAATAAAGAACGTACGGAATACAACAAAGATCGTACTAAGGATTCCACAAGAGATCACACTGCACAACATTCCAAGACGAAAAATCTTCTTACAACGCCCCTCATCCTTCGCACCATAATTCTGTCCGGTAAATGTAACCACCGTTTGAGCAAAGGCATTGACCAGATAATAAGCAAAATACTCATAATTTAATTCCACCGCAGAACCCGCGATTCCGCCAGTTCCAAAACTGTTGATCCCAGATTGGATACAGACATTGGCAAGAGAGAACACCATTCCCTGAAGTCCCGCAGGAACTCCAATCTTCAGGATCTTAGAAACGGCATCCCGATCGATCGTCAAAGACTTAAAAGACAAGCGGATCGGAAGTTCTTCATGCGTCAGAAAATAAAGGATCTGAACCGCACTTGTTGCATTCGCACCAACCGTCGCAAGTCCGGCACCTGCAACACCCATATGAAATACAACGACAAATAGAAGATTCAAGATCACATTCACAACACCAGACACGATCAAAGCATACATCGGACGACGTGTATCTCCGATACTGCGAAGAATGGAAGCACCGAAATCATATAACATAAAAAATGGCATTCCAAGAAAATAAATCCGCAGATATAACGTTGCAAGATGAATGATATCCTTCGGTGCACCCATCAGCAAAAGGATCGGATGAGCCACAAATTGTCCAAGAATCAGCAAAAACACACCACTAAGCAGTGCAAGAGACACAGCGGTATGTACCACACGAGGAATCCGCTTCGTATCATTCTGTCCGATATAATTGGCGATCACAACATTAGAACCAAGAGAAATCCCAGAAAACAATGTGACCATCAAAGCGATCACAGAACTATTACTACCAACCGCAGCCAAAGCCTCACTGCTCGCAAAGCGTCCGACAACAGCAGTACCGACCGAATTAAAGAGCTGCTGTAAGATACTACAGGCAGCAAGCGGCATAGCAAACATTAACATCTTATCGAATAAACTTCCATGAAGCATATCCATCTTCACGGACTGTTTCGAAGAATTCTTCATATATAATACCCTCTTTCAAAAAACTATACAGATTCTAATACTTTTTGGGAAGATTATCAAGATGATTCCAGGAAAAACAACGAAGAAAGATGTATCAAATTCGAAACATTTCTTGTATAAAAAAAGCAGAATGATATACTAGGATAGGACATTAAGAAAACATACAAAAGAAAGAAGGAAAACACCATGCAAATCAGCATTCTGCTGCTAAAACAGATTGTACAACTATTTCTGATGATCTTCATGGGTTACATTATGGTAAAGATCAAATTTTTAAAAGAAGAAGACAGCAAAGTGATCTCAAAGATCATACTCTATCTGATCGTACCATCCGTGATCATCACCGCATTTCAGGTAGATTATACCCCAAGCATTATGAAAGGACTGGCAGTTGCATGCATTGCATCTGTGATCCTGCAGTTTTTGCTACTGTTTGTCACATGGATCATGGGAAAAATATTTCATTTAAACATGGTGGAATACACATCTGCCTACTATTCCAACTCAGGAAACCTGATCGTACCATTAGTCACCTATATCTTAGGAAAAGAATGGGTCATCTACGGCTGCGTCTTTATGAGTGTTCAATTATTCTTCATCTGGACCCACTGCAAATGTAAGATCAGTGGAGAAACAGAAATCAGTTTAAAGAAGATCCTGTTAAATATAAACATGATCTCTGTATTCGCAGGAGTCTTCTTATTCTTCACGAAGATCAGATTTCCAGAGATCATAGGAAATACCCTGTCATCCGTTGGAAGCATGATTGGACCATTAAGTATGATCGTCACAGGAATGTTGATCGCAGGAGTTGATCTAAAGAAAGTATTTACAAACAAAAGAATCTATCTGGTCACATTCATCCGATTAGTGATCGAACCGATTATAGCACTGGCAGTCATTATTCTGTTAGGAATGAAAAACTGGCACCCACAGGCAGAAAACATCATCCTGATCACATACATGGCGGCGATCACACCATGTGCCTCAACGATCACACAGATGTGTCAGGTGTACGGAAACGATTCGAAATATGCAAGCGCGATCAATGTAATGACGACATTGTTGGCGGTGGTTACTATGCCGGTGTTTGTTTATTTTTATATGAATTTGTAATGTAAAATATTGACAAAAATGATAATGATAGTATAATAAGAGAAAAATATATTGAAAATACAACAAATATGATGTATGATTAAGGAGAAATATATGAACATTATCTAATCGGAAAGGAATGATCATATGCCATTTACAACGATAAAAACAGAAGAATTAATTCATGAAAAGAAACAAAAAGATAAAGCGTTTGCAAAACAATGGGATGAGAGCAGGAACGAATATAAGCTGATTCAGGAAATGATCAAAATTAGAAAAGAGCAACATATTACACAAACACAATTAGCAAAAATGACAGGAAATAAACAACAATCAATATCAAGAATAGAAAAGAAATTGGTAAAACCGTCTTTGGCAACATTCTGTAAGATTATAAATACGTTAGGATATGACTTAAAGATTGTTAAGAGATAATAAAAAAGAGAACTTGCATACAAGCAGGCAAGTTCTCTTTTTTATTGTACATTCGTCAAAATTTATAATGGAGTAAGATTTTACTGTCTATAATATTCCAAGAAATCACGAAGCTTCACAGAAGCATCCTCAAGCACTTCCACACGAGGCAGATAAACTACTCTGAAATGATCCGGATCTTTCCAGTTAAATCCACTTCCATGCACGATCAGAATCTTCTTTTCACGAAGCAGATCCAGAGCAAACTGCTCATCATTTGTAATGTTAAACTTCTTCGTATCAATCTTCGGGAAGATATAAAAAGCAGCTTTTGGTTTCACTGCACTGATACCTGGGATATCACATAATGCATTATAAATAAACTCTCTCTGTTCATAAATACGTCCACCAGGAATGATGTAATCATTGACACTCTGATGGCCGCCAAGTGCTGTCTGGACAACTGCCTGTGCAGGAACATTGGAACAAAGTCGCATATTTGATAACATATTTAAACCTTCAATATAATCCCTCGCGATCGCTTTATTGCCACTTAAGATCATCCATCCGATACGGAAACCAGCGATCATATGAGACTTGGATAAACCAGAGAATGTCACACAGAACAGATCTGGAGCTAAGGAAGCGATGGATACATGCTCTTCTCCATCCATTACCAGACGGTCATAAATCTCATCAGAGAAGATCATCAATTGATGTTCTCTCGCGATATCAACGATCTGCTGTAAGACTTCTCTTGGATAAAGAGCCCCCGTAGGGTTGTTAGGATTGATCAGAACGATCGCTTTTGTACGGGAATTTACCTTTCGCTTGATATCTTCCATATCAGGATACCATTCAGACTGTTCATCACAGATATAATGAACTGCTTTCCCACCAGCAAGCGTTGCACAAGCCGTCCATAAAGGATAATCCGGAGAAGGAATCAAGATCTCATCCCCATCATCTAATAAAGCAGACATGGACAGATTGATCAGCTCACTGACACCATTTCCAGTATAAATGTCGTCGATATCAACATTTGGGATCTTCTTAAGCTGCGCATATTGCATGATCGCCTTTCTTGCAGCAAATAATCCCTGAGAAGCAGAATATCCCTGGCAGTCAGCTAACTGATGTCTCATATCATAGATGACTTCATCTGGGGTTCTGAAACCAAATGGAGCAGGATTCCCGATATTTAATTTCAGGATATGAGTTCCATTACGTTCCATGCGATTCGCTTCATCCACGACAGGACCACGTACATCGTAAAGTACATTATCTAATTTGGTAGATTTGCTAAATGTTCTCCTTGGAGAAGTTTCCAGATTCACAGCATTCCCTCCATTTCCAGAAAGCCAGTCAGCATCGACATCAAGAGTTTCAGATAAGAAATGAAGAATCTCTGCACGAGGAACCGTCTTGCCGCTGACATACTGGCTGATATGACTTTTCCCGACCTTGACTCCGGCAGTCTCTGCTGCATGAATAAGATCAACCTGTTTCATATGTTTTTGTTTCATTGCAGACTTTAAGCGATCTGCAAAGGTAAATGTCTGATTCATAACACCCTCCGATAAAAGTTCAAGATAAAATTCAAAGTTCAAATGATTTTGTTTAATATAGCACAAAAACAAGAAAAGTTCAATGAAAAGTTCAAAATAAAAGCCAAAAGTTCAAAGAAACAATATACGAAATAAGAAAAAAATTTAAAGTTCGACAAAAAGTACAAAGATTTGTATTGAAATTTAGAAAATATATGCTATACTTTGGAAAGTATAGATAATTAACACAAAGTGTAAAAATAAATGGGGATGAAATAGAATATGGGGGTAACAAGATTACAGATGCAGAACTTCCTGATCTTTTTATTGGATCTGGTGGGAGTTACTGTTGGTTATTTTGCAGCAGTATGGCTGCGGTTTGGAAATATTGAAACAGGGTATACCGTGATGGGGAACGATACATATTATCGTTGGCTCATTGCGATCGTAGTGCTTATGATGATCTACTTTCTGTTTCATCCGAATCGTGGCTTTTTTAAGCGCAAATTTATAGAAGAAATGAGAATGAATCTGCAGACGGTCGTCCTGATGGCAGCAGGAATGGCGATGGTCGCATTCCTGATCCAGGATGCAGAAGATTATTCCAGATTTATCTATATCTTTACTTCTGGATTCAGTTTTGTATGGATGCAGATCACACATCGAGTTTATCGGAAGTATTGGCTATCAAGAAGAAAGGATCATTCTTATGCAAGAAAGATGATGATCATAACAACGAGTGATCATGCAGAAGAAGTGATCGGAAACATCATGGAAGAGAAGAACTGGGACCTGTGGATCACAAGTGTTGCAGTTGTGGACAAAGACATGACAGGATGGCTTATCAACGAGATTCCGGTTGTGGCACATTCGTATCGAAGTATTTTTGAATATGCGATGCGGTCGGTTGTAGATGAAGTATTCTTATATATACCGATGGATGACGAATTCCCAATTGCGATGACGGTACAGAACTTTGAGGACATGGGAATTAAGACGAATCTTAACATTTCTCAGTTCCAGATCAATGAGAATCTGGAACGATCACTGGAGAAGGTTGGACCTTATGAGAGTGTAAGCTTCTCTGGGCATAATGCATCATTTGTCATGCTGATGATGAAGAGAGCAATGGACATTGCCGGGGGATTGGTTGGAATGCTGATTACAGCAATCGCAGTGATCATTGTCGGACCGCTGGTGAAGTTAGAATCACCAGGGCCGCTGTTCTTCTCACAGAAGAGAGTTGGGAAGAATGGAAGAATTTTCAAGATCTATAAGATCCGTTCGATGTATCAGGATGCGGAAGAGCGTAAGAAAGAGCTTATGGCGCAGAATGAGATGGACGGCTTGATGTTTAAGATGAAAGACGATCCGAGAATCACCAAGGTTGGAAAGTTTATCAGGAAGACTAGTATTGATGAACTTCCACAGTTTTGGAATGTACTGAAGGGGGATATGAGTCTGGTAGGGACAAGACCGCCTACAGTGGATGAGTTTGAACAGTATAGTGCTTACCATAAGAAGAGACTTTGCCAGAAGCCTGGACTGACTGGGGTTTGGCAGGTGAGTGGAAGAAGTACGATCACGGACTTTGAGGAGATTGTTCAGATGGATGTTGATTATATCGATCATTGGTCTATCTGGAGGGATATTGGGATATTGTTTAAGACAGTGTGGCTTGTTGTTTGTGGGGATGATGGGGCACAGTAGGTAGAAATATGTAGAATGCTTATAAAAATGAGATTAAAAAATATAAGGGACTGGTTGAAATGAGGAGAGCTAGAAATGAATGAACCGATTAGAGTTGCACAAATAATGGGGAAACTTTGGGCAGGTGGCGTAGAAATGGTTGTTTTTAATTACTACAGGGCAATAGACAAGACCAAAGTACAATTTGATTTTTATTATGATGCTGATTCTACTGTTGAGCCAGCACAGGAGTTAGTAGATATGGGAGCTAGATTTATCAAGCTTCCACCATATCAGAAATTATCATCTTATTTAAAAACATTAGAAAAGTATTTACGCAAAAATAAATATGATATTATACATTCTCATATTAATACATTAAATGTTTTTCCTCTTTATGTAGCATGGAAGTGTAACATTCCGATAAGGATAGCTCATAATCACAGTGTTCCAGGGGGAGAAAGCATCAAAAGAACAGGATTAAAATATTTTTTTAGGCTTTTTTCAAAGGTTTTTTCAAATGAATATTTTGCCTGCTCTGAAAAAGCGGGAAGATGGATGTTTGGAAATAAAAACTATGAAATAGGAAAAGTAAAAATAATGAAAAATGCGGTTAACTTTGATCGTTTTAATCCACCAGAAAAATTACTTAAAACAATGAAAAAATCATTAGGTATTAATGATAAATTAGTGATTGGACATGTTGGTCGATTTACTTTTGCAAAAAATCATAAATTTTTAATAAATATTTTTAAAAATATTAGTAAAATTAGAAATGATGCAGTTCTAATGCTTGTAGGTGATGGAGAAATGCATGATCAAATTTATCAATGGGTTGAAGAGGCAGAGTTGAAAGATAAAGTGATTTTTGTTGGACAAGTTAATAATCCAGAATTATATTATAGATTAGCTGATGTTATGGTAATTCCTTCAGTTTTTGAAGGATTATCTTTGGCAACTATAGAAAGTCAAATTGCGGGAGTTCCAACAGTGGTTTCATCGGCAGTGCCAGAGGATGCTGTTATAAGTAATGGGTGTGTTCGATTGAAATTAAAAAGTAATGAGTGGGTAAAGACAATATTGGAACAATCAAAAAAGAAAGTTGTACTTGATGAGAGAAGTTTGAGTTATAATATACAAACTGCATCTAAGTTGCTTCAAGAATGGTATTTAAAAAAGGTAGGTGATGTAAATGCCTAAAGTTTCAGTTATTATGGGTACATATAACTGTAGGAATTTTGAATTATTAAATAAAAGTGTTGAATCAATTTTAAATCAAACTTTTACAGATTTTGAGTTTATAATTTGTGATGATGGGTCAACAAATGAGACGTTGGAATTTTTAAAGAAGCTAGAGAAAAAAGATAGTAGAATAAAAATACTTTCATATGAAAAGAATAAGGGGTTAAACAATGCATTAAACACTTGTTTAAGTGAAGCAAAAGGGGAATATATTGCAAGGCAAGATGATGATGATATATCTAAGCCGTTAAGATTAGAAAAAGAAGTAAAATTTCTAGATCGAAATAAAGAATATGCTATAGTTGGATCATTGGCAGATATATTTGATGATAATGGAGTGTGGGGGAATTATAATATTCCGAAGGAACCCAATAAAAATGATTTTTATTGGAATAGTCCATTCATACATCCGACAATTATGATTCGTAAATTTGTCTATGATGAAGTTAATGGATATAGAGTTGCAAGAGAAACAAGACGATGCGAAGATATAGATTTATTTATGAGAATATATGCTATTGGTTATAAAGGATATAATATACAAGAGCAATTATATTCATATAGAATGGTTAATGATCCATATGTAAAATATAGACCAATGAAATATAGAATTGATGAAGCTATAGTGAAATATAAAGGATATAAATTGATGGGAAATTTGATAGGGGGAATTCCTTATGTGGTTAAGCCTATCCTAGTTGGATTGATTCCGCAGAAGATTTTATACATGATTAAAAAGAAAAGATACTAATTAAATACATTTTGTTCTATTGAATGGTATTAGAAAATTATTAAAATGTATAATTTTTGTAAATATTAAAATGAAGATAAAAGATTGTAAGAAAATAAGGGAGATAAAATGAAAATTTTGGTTACAGGTGCAAATGGTTATTTAGGTTCTGGTGTTGTAAAAAGTATTTTGGATAAAGGATATAGTGTGATTGCTGCTGATTTTCAGTTAAATCATGTGGATGATAGAGCGGAAAAAAAAGAGTGCAATCTTTTTGATATAGCAAATCCCTATGAGTATTTTGATAAACCAGATGCACTTTTACACTTGGCATGGAGAGATGGATTTGTTCATTATTCTTCAGCGCATATAGAAGATTTACCTAAGCATTATTTATTTATTAAATCTTTTGCAGAAGCTGGATGTAAGCATATTGCAGTGATGGGTAGTATGCATGAAATTGGATTTTTTGAAGGAAGTATTAATGAAACAACAGCATGTAATCCAATTACACCTTATGGAATTAGTAAAAATGCATTAAGAGAGTTAACTGAAATGTTATGTAAACAAAATAATGCAATATTTCAGTGGATGAGAGGTTATTATATTGTAGGAAATTCAAAATATGGTAGTTCAATCTTTTCAAAAATTACGGCAGCAGCAGAGGATGGAAAGGAAGAATTTCCATTCACTATGGGACAAAATCAATATGATTTTGTTGATTATGATGAATTTTGTAATCAGGTAGCAGCGGTAGTTACTCAAAATGAAATTAATGGGATTATTAATATTTGTTCAGGTAAACCAGAGAAGTTAGCAGATAGAGTGGAAAGATTTATAAAAGAAAATAATTATTCAATTGAGCTTCGATATGGGGCATTTCCGGATAGACCATATGATTCAAAAGCGGTTTGGGCAGATGGGAAAAAAATTGAAAAGATTATGAAAAGGAATTAATAAAAATGAAGTTATTAAAAACCTTTTTTCATATTGTAAAAAGAGATATTGTAACAAGTATATACACTAAAACCTTTTGCGATTTTGGAAGTGATTCAGTTCTATATAGACCATTATATATAAAAGGAAAAAAAGATATCAGTATTGGAAATAATACAACAATATTAAATAATGTACGAATTCAAGTTTATAATGATTTAACAAGATTAAGTTCTAAAGTTAGAATTGGAAATAATTGCTATATAGGTTATAATAATTCATTCCTAGCAGGAGGAGATATTGTTTTAGAAGATGGTGTATTGTTAGCAAGTGATATTTTAGTTTCTAGTGAAAATCATTCAATGAACCCAGAATTAGATCAATATTATATGGATCAAGAATTGAGTTGCATGTCAGTTACTATATGTGAAGGCACATGGATTGGAGAAAAGGTCTGTGTTATGCCAGGAGTAAAAATTGGGAAAAAATGTGTAATAGGGGCTGGTAGTATTGTAACTAAGGATATTCCAGATTTTTCTATAGCAGTAGGAAACCCTGCTAAAGTAATAAAAAAATATAATTTTGAAACTCATAAGTGGGAAAAAATAAAGTAGAAGAGGGAAAAATGATTTATTTACGAATTGATGGAAGAATAGGCAATCAGTTGTTTATGTATGCTTTTGCTAAAAATATAAGTGAGAAACGTGGAAACGAATTGATAGTTGTAGATGATAAAGAAGCCATAAAAAGAAATTATCGCAATTCATTAATGGATTATGAACTGAAAAATGTTAAGTACGTTCATAGTCATAAGATGTTATATTCATTTGAATTTATAAAACAAAATTTTATTTTTTTTGTATATAGAGTAATTAGAAAAAAACTAAATTTTAACAAAAGATATAAATTAGAAAAAAAATTTCAAAAGTTTTTTAATAATAATGGATTGATTTTATGTGAGAATGGTTATTTGGAATATGATGTTCCAATAACTAAAAATGTATTTATAAATGGCTATTTTCAATCAGATAAGTATTTTGATGATATTAGAAATAGTGTATTAAATGAAATTTCAATGAAAAATAAAGAGGATATAGAACTAGAGTCAATTTTTCCAGAAATTAAACAAATTAGGAATAGAAATTCAGTTTGTATTAGTATTAAAGTTCAACATAATGTTGGAAACTCAATGTATGATGTATGTAATGATGGATACTGGCAAAAAGCTATAGAATATATATGTGAGAATGTTGAAAATCCATTGTTTTTTATTTGTTCAGATAATGTTGAATATGTAAAAGAAAAATTAATAGATTGTGAAAAATATGATGCGGTATATCAGAATCCAAAGGTTCCAGTTAATATATCGCTTGCAATAATGGGTGAATGTAAACATTTTATTATAGGTAATACTACATTTGGATGGTGGGCTCAATATTTAAGCGATTATAATAAAAAAATTGTTGTAGCACCTTCTAAATGGATGAAAATAGATATGCCAATAGATATTTATCAAAAAGATTGGCATTTGGTGGAGGTTTAAATTAATGAATAAAAGTATAGGAATATTATATTTATGTACTGGACAATATAAATTATTTTGGGAAGATTATTACAAATCGTTTGAAAAAAATTTTTTGTTAGATTTTGAAAAACATTATTATATTTTTGCAGAAAAATTTGATCAAGGTTTAGAAAAATATAAAAATAAAGAAAATGTGACTTTTATTCATATTGATGCAATGCCATGGCCATTAATAACATTACTTAGATTTCGATATTTTTTAAGTATAGAGAATGAATTAAAGAAACATGATTTTTTGATGTTTACTAATGCTAATATTATTTGTGACACGATTATTACAGCTGAAGAATTTTTGCCAGATGAAAGTAAAGGACAAGAAATGTCTTATTGCCAACATCCAGGATATTATGGAAAAAAAGCTGTTTATAATTATCCATATGATCGGAATAAAAAAAGTAAGGCATATATACCATATAATTGTGGAAAAAATTATGTGATAGGAGCTATGTTTACTGGTAAAACAGAGGCTTTTTTGAGAATGTCTCATATTTTGAATGACAGAATAGAAGAGGATTTAAAATATAATGTTATAGCTAGATGGCATGATGAATCTCAGATGAATAGATATATTGTTGGAAAAAATAATTATAAGTTATTATCTCCTTCTTATTGTTATCCAGTAGGTTTTGATTTACCAGTAGAGAGAAAAATATCTGGGGTAAGTAAACAAGCGAAATTTGATGTACAAGCGTTTAAGGGTACGGGTGAAGATAAGGTAGGAATAAGCCTTTTAATTAAAAAAATTGTAAGAAGAATAAAAAATGAAGGAATTGTGTGGTATTTAAGAGATGCTATAATGTTTAGACATATAGATAAAATATAAAAATAGGAGCTACAAAATGAAACTTACTAGAAAAAAAATTATAATGGTTATTATACAATTATTATTGATAATATTTATAGATTTTTTGTTTGATTTTAATAAAATAAGCTCATATGGATTGTTGATAATTATGTATTCAATATTTTCCTTAATCTGTTTGAGTATTATACAAAAAAACATTGTATCACCAATTAATATTTTGTATATAGTATTTATTCTGTTCCAAGCAGGAATTCCAATAGTCTATTGCTTAAATAAAGACTACTATAATTTCTATATGACATTATTTACAAATCAAACAATAATTAAAGCCGTTAGGTTTACGTTATGGTCTATACAGGCATTTTCGATTACGTTGATATTATGTGTAGACGTAAATAATATTAAACAAAAAAAAATAATTTTTTCAAATATAAAAGTAGTTAATAATATAAAATATGTATATAAAATTGCTATGGGTATTTTTATTTTATCAACACTAATAGTATTACCATTATATTTCGGAGTTGCATATATATCGATTAGTATGGGATTTTCACAAATTACGAGATCTATAGTGGCTAGCAATGCACTTTTTAATTTAGCGAGAGCATTTTATATTCCCTCCTTTTTTTTATTAGTTTGTTATGGAGAACAAAAAACATTTACTAAGCTTGCAAAAGCAATATTTTATATAACATGTATTTTAGCATTATTAAGTGGAAATCGCACAGATGGTATTTTATGGTTGATTACGTTTTTTTATTTTAATAGGAAATCTTTAAAAAATAAGAGATTTAATCAAATAGGATTAATAATTGGAATGCTTGTCATGGTTTATATAGCTGTATATATAGGACAAAATAGAATTGGTTCAAATACAAGTAATAATTTGTCAGTAATGATGAATGCTATGGGAGAAATGGGATTTAATTTTACGAGTATTTGTTTTGTAATGGATTATGTGCCTTCTATGACTGGATTTAAATTAGGATTTACATATTTAAATTCAATTTTATGTATGGTTCCGAAATCATTGGATGTGTTACACCTGTTTGATGCACTTAATAATTTACTACCAATACAATGGTTATATGATATGAATCATGTAAGATATAATGGATTATTAGATTTTGGAGTTGGATTTTCAACAGTTGCTGAAAGTTATATGAACTTTGCTAACCTAGGTATAATTATTTCAAGTTTATATGCGATTATAATCTGTAAGATATTTAATGGAAAATGGAATATAGATAATAAATGGGAAAAATATATTCAAATGACAGTTTTTTTGGCATTTTTGACTTTTCCAAGAAGAGCATTTAATGAGCTAATAAACAATTTAGAATATAGTATATTGTTTATTTTGTTGATATTACTGTTTTTTTACAGAGTGTATAATAGAGGTAGAATTAATGATGATAAAGTCTAAAAAAGAATTGAGAAATATAATAGAATTAGAAAAAACATTATATTTAGAAAATCGTTCAATATTTAATATTATTAGATTAAGAATGACAAATGAGAATCTATATTGGATTTGGAGATATGTATATTATTTAAGAAAATGCGAATATTATTTAAATAGAGGAAATAAGTTCTATTTGTTTTTCTATAGGAAAATAAAAAATAGAATAGGTCAAAAAGTTTCTATAGAAATAAAAGAAAATTGTTTTGATAGTGGATTAAGGATATTTCATGGAAATGTTGTTGTAAATGAAAAAACTAAAATTGGGAAAAATTGCAAGTTACATGGAAACAATTGCATAGGAAATAATGGAAAACTTGATGAATCTCCTCAAATAGGTGATGATTTTGATTTGGGATTTGGGAGTGTAGTTATTGGTAACATATTAATAGGTTCTAAAGTGATAGTTGGTGCGAACAGTCTTGTCAATAAACAAATGCAAGATGATTGTGTTGTGGTGGGAAATCCAGGAAAAGTTTTGCAATAAATAGAGAGGAAGATAAGATGAAAAAGGTAAAGTCTATACACTTGAATGCAATAATTAATGGTGTAAAAACTCTTTTATTAGTAGTTTTTCCATTAATTACTTTTCCATATGCAGCTAAAGTACTAGGAGTTGAAGGGATTGGACAATATAATTTTGCTTATTCAATAGTTAGTTATTTTATGTTATTAGCAGCTTTAGGAATTTATAATTATGCTGTAAGAGAAGGTGCAGCAATAAGAGATGATAAAAAAAGCTTTTCTATTTTTGCATCAGAAATTTTGGAATTTAATATTATATCGACAATTATTGCATATTTATTATTAATATGTGTGTGTATTTTTTGGAAAAAATTATATAGTTATAATTTCTTAATTTTAATAATTAGTTTTAATATTATTTTGACAACGTTAGGGTGTGAATGGGTATATGCTATTTATGAAGAATATTTGTATATGGCAGTTAGAGGTATTATTTTTCAAATTATATCAATGATTCTATTATTTTTTTTAGTGCATTCAAAAGAAGATGTTGCTTTATACTCATTGACTACATTGGTTTCATTAACAGGATATAATGTATTAAATATTATGGGATTACCTAAAAAATTTCAATTTAATTTTCAAACATTAAAGTCATTAAAAAAACATTTTATCCCTATTATGTTATTATTCGCAAACTCAATAGCAACTACTATATATATCAATTCAGATACAACAATATTAGGATTGCTTGCAGGTAATATTAGTGTTGGTTTGTATTCAGTGGCTACAAAAGTTTATAGTATTGTGAAAAATATATTAGCATCAGTTATTATTGTTACTATACCTAAAATGTCGAAATTATGGTCGGATAATAAGAGTGAGGAATTTAATAAGTTGGGAAATAAAATCTTAAACTCTTTTTTTATGTTAACTTTGCCAGCTATGTTGGGAATATATTTATTGTCAAATGAAATTATTGAAATAATATCAGATTATTCGTATTTAAAGGCAAGTAGTGCACTTAGGATATTGAGTATTGCATTATTGATAAGTGTATTTAATTGGTTTTTTCAATCATCTATTTTAATACCTAGTAAGAATGAAAAAAAAGTGCTTTATGCGACAAGTGCTGCGGCAATAGTAAATATTATTCTGAATTTTATTTTAATACCTAAATATAAACAAGATGCTGCGGCGATTACTACGTTATTAGCTGAATTAATTTCAGTTTTTATAAGTTGGTATTATAGTAGAAAGATCATTAAAATAAAATTATATAAAAAAGATATAATTTCAATTTTAGGTGGATGCGTATATATATATATTTATTTTAAAGTAATTGAGAGCCTTATTTCAAATATCTTGATAAAAATAATATTGATTATTGTTGGAGCTGGGATAGGCTATTTTATAATCCTTATGTTATTAGGAAATACGATAGTAAAAAATGGAATTGTAAGAATTTGGAGAAAAATATTAGGATAGTGAAGAGATAGGGGTATAGTGCAAATGGGAAAACATGCTTTTTTAATAATGGCATATGATGATGAAAGATTTTTGAATCTTTTATTAAAAAAATTAGATGATATAAGAAGTGATTTATATATACATATAGATAAAAAATCAAAAATTGATATAAATAAGTTTAAAAATATATGTAAATTATCATCAGTATATTTTATTGACAGAATTGAGGTAACATGGGGAAGTGAAAAACAAATTATTACTGAAATGAAGTTGTTAAAAGAAAGCACCTCTAGACAATTTTACGACTATTATCATTTAATTTCTGGACATGATTTTCCGTTAGTAAATTCTGAAGAATTTTATAAGTTTTTTGATGAGAGATTTGGTATGGAATTTATAGATTGCCGAGAGGAAAATTTAGAGAAAATAGTCTTGCGAATAAAATATTACTATCCGTTTCAAACAATATTAAGTGGTAAAAGTCTTTTTAACAGAGGAATGAATAAAATGTCTCAAGTAATACAAAAAATATTTAAGGTTGATAGATTGAAGAACAATAAATTTAAATATGGATTTGGTGCGAATTGGTTTTCTATAACAGATTCTTTTGCTAGGTATGTTGTTTCTCAAGAAAAGTTTATAAAAAAATATTTTTATAAAGGAATTTGTGCAGACGAAATGTTTCTTCAAAGTGTTTGGTTGAATTCGCCAATGTATAATAAAAAGCAGCTTTTTGAAAACTTTGAAAATAATTCGGAGCTTGAACCTAAATGTAGAAACGCATTGCGAGCTGTTGATTTTTCAAAAGGGGATGGAAGAAGTCCACGGATATTTAATGAAAATGATTATAAATTATTAATAAACTCCGGGTGTATATTTGGAAGAAAATTTGATAGCGAAAGAAGTAGAAAATTAGTAGAAATGCTTTCTACTAAACATAACACATGATTGACAATGGTACAACTTAAGTTCCCAGGGACCTTAAGAAATCAGTCTATAAAGTGAATAGTTATATTGAATAAAAAATACGAAAAAATTTGAAAAATAGGTTCACTTTTTATAAAAAAGGACTTTTATATTGTAAAGGGGAGAAAATACGAATGAATACAACATTAATTATCATGGCAGCTGGAATTGGCTCTAGATTTGGAGAAGGAATCAAACAGTTAGCCTAGATGGGACCAAATGGAGAGATCATCATGGATTATTCCATTCATGATGCAAAAGAAGCAGGATTTAATAAAGTAGTCTTTATTATCCGCAAAGACATTTTCAAGGAGTTCGAAGAAATCATCGGAAACAGGATCAAAGAACAGATTGATGTTGAATATGTATTTCAGGAGCTTGATGATCTGCCAGAAGGTTTTAAAGTACCAGAAGGAAGAGCAAAACCATGGGGAACAGGTCAGGCAGTCTTATGCTGCAAAGATGTAGTGAAAGAACCATTTGTGATTATCAATGCAGATGATTATTATGGAAAAGAAGCATTTGTGAAACTGCATGATTTCTTAGTATCCGGAGAAGACCTTGGAAGAGAATTTACCATGGGAATGGGCGGATTCATTTTAAAGAACACATTAAGCGACAATGGAACTGTGACCAGAGGAGTCAGTGTTGTCGATGAGAATGGTTTATTAAGTCAGGTACATGAGACAACAGGAATTGAAATGGGAGAAGACGGACAGATCAAATGCGATAGCGAAGAAGTACAGGAATGGATCAGTCCAGAAGATAAAGTATCCATGAACATGTGGGCAGGATATCCAGAATTTTTAGATTTCTTAGCAGAGGATTTCAAAGATTTCCTTGCGAATGTGGAAGAAGGAGATTTAAAGAGCGAATATCTGTTACCGAATATCGTGGACAAACTTTTGAAAGAAGAAAGAGCGAACGTGAAGGTGCTGGAGACACAGGATCGTTGGTTTGGAGTTACATATAAGGAAGATAAAGAGACTGTGCAGGACGCTTTTAGGGAGTTGATCGCTGATGGGGTTTATGCGGAGATGCTTTGGGAGTAGAATATGGACAATGTAATATACTAATATTGCATTGTCCATATTGTGTAATAAAATAATAATTATTGATAAACAATCACAATTTCTTTGACATTCGGAGATGGCATTGATATCATATTATAACAGAATCAATTAATGTATAAGCAAGCATACTACCGAGGAGGGGCTGTTATGAATAAAACAAAATTACAGTGGGAGAAACTTTTTTCAGAAGATAGGGAACGAAAAACTAAATTAAGTTATGAAATAAGAAATGCATTTGAATGTGACTATGATAGAATTGTAGGTTCATCATCTGTGAGAAGATTACAAGATAAGGCACAGGTATTTCCATTGCAGGAAAATGATTTTACAAGAACAAGATTAACTCATTCAATAGAAGTTTCAGCGATTGCACGATCTTTAGGAAAACAGGTTGGGAGAGAATTAGAGAAAGGACATAAATTTGAGAGAGAAGATACTGAAAAATTAGAAGCATTATTACAGACAACGGGGCTGGTACATGATTTAGGAAATCCTCCATTTGGTCATTATGGTGAAAAAGCTATAGGGAAATGGTTTGAAAAATATTTTATAGAAAAAGGACTAAAGAAAGAACAAAAACAGGAAGAAAAACCCCTCCGAATTTTGAATTTGCACCATTGGTTGCGTCTAAAAAAAGAAAAAAACCAGAAAGAAAAACCAGAAATTGATATAACAAAGGAACAAATGAGAGAATTTGAACATTTCGATGGAAATGTTCAGAATATTAGAATTTTGACAAAATTGCAAGCAATGAATGACAGATATGGTGCTAATTTTACATATGCCACATTAGCAGGAATTATAAAATATCCTTGGGCAGCTAACGATGAAAAAAAGAGATATGGTTATTATGAATCAGAAGAAAAAATAATTGAAAATATGTATAATGCTACAGGATTAGAGAAAGGGATTCGACATCCAGCAGTTTATTTAATGGAAGCGGCGGATGATATAACATATATTGGAGATGACATAGAAGATGGAGTAAAAAAAGGGTATATTGATATAGATACAGAGTATGAAAGATTGAAAAAAAGATATGAGAGCCAACAAAAAAAATTTTTTATATCTTGCGATAAATATTTTGGACAGATTAATGAAAAAATGAGTAAAAATGATCAATTAAATGCTAAGGCGAGATATTTTCGTAATACTATCCAAGGATATTTAATTAATAAGGCAAAGGAAGAATTTTTAAACAAATATGAATGTATAATGTCTGGAGACTATGGAAATGTTGCTTTATTAGAGAGAGATTCTAATATGAAATCATTTATTGGTAAATTGAAAGACATAACGGGACGTAATTGTTTTGGGTGTAGAGAAGTATTAGCTTTAGAGTTAGCAGGTCATAAGGTTATAACAGGCTTATTAGATATATTGGTACCTGCAGTATTGAGAAAAGATTGTAATTATGAAGATACAAAGCAATATGAAGGAAAAATTGCAAATATTATTTCATCTAATTACATATATATTGCAAAACAAGATTATAATTATGAATCTAAAGATGATTCTATGGATGAAAAAACAAGAAAATTGGAAGAATTGTCTGATTATGAGAAGATTCATTTAGTTGTGGATTTTGTTTCTGGAATGACAGATTCATATGCAATGAATTTATATCAAGAATTAATGGGAATAAAATTGCCATATCAATAGAAAGAGGTTCTTTATGAAAAAAACATTAATATTGAAATGTATAGAAAATTATTTGAATTATCATCCTCCAGCAGAACAATTATTTAAGGAATTATATGAAATAGGAGAAATTTATTTAATAGGTGGTGTATTAAGAGAATTTCTAGATGCAGGAGATATTAAGAACTTAAGGGATATAGATATTGTAATTAATACAAAAGAGATAGATAAATTTAATGAAATTTGTCTAAAATATCAAGCACAAAAAAATTCTTTTGATGGTTATAAAATGATATGTACAAATTTGGTTGTTGATGTATGGAGAATAGAACAAACGTGGGCATATAGAGAGAATGTAGTACAATGTCAAGAAAATGACTATTTAAAGAATCTAACACGAACAGTGTTTTATAATATAGATTCTATAGTTTATGATATCAAGAAAGACATGTGGTATGATGATGTATACAAAAAAGCAAAAGAAAACAATATGTTAGATATTGTTTTAGAGGAAAATCCATATATTGATCTAAATATTTTAAGAGGAATGATATTACAAAGTACATATGATATGGAATATTCTTCAAAGATTAAAGATATAGTTCGTGATAGATATCAACAAGAAAATAATTACGAAAAATTATTATATGATATAGAGATTAAAAGGTACAAAAGAGAAATCTTATCATTAGAAGATATTAAAAATCAATTATATAGAATAATTTTATAAGAAAAAGAAAGATGAATAATCTGGTTCTAATTGACCCATCTGTCCGGCGTAAAGAGAGCCACTTCATTTACAATTGTTTTTTCTACTTAAGTTCCCAGGGACATTAAGAAATCAAGAATATTTGAAAAGAAGAAAAAGTTATGAAGTAACAATAAAGGTACCTATAGATGATTTGATTTTTGATGATGATTCACAGATACAGAATTGTTCAGAAAAGACAAAATTGATTTTAAAATATGTAACTAATTATTTGTGCTATAAAATGTCTAAAGGCAAATGTTATTGTTTCAACAATCCGATTATTAGATTGCCAGATGATAAGAATGTAGATAATGAATATATACATGCAGTTCGTTGTATAGAAGATGCTAAAGAAATTTTTAAATGGTAAATTAAACAACTTAAACGGAGAAAACTTGACCACATTGAATAACAGTTAAGATCCTAGAGCATGTCCTTAAGTGTTTGTGATATCTCAAAATGTCCAGGTGAAACTTAAGCTCCCAGGGACATTAAGAAATCACAATGCAAGAACTGTCCAGAAAGAATTAGAAAAAACTAGCATCGTGGAATGAAGGAGTGCAAAGAATGTTTGCTAGAAAAATGTAGTAAAGTACTAGCATTCTATTATTCTAGCAACACCCTAAGATAAAGCACTTACCACTTATGAGCTGGTTATAATTAGTGGGGATAAAATGAAAAGTAAAACAAAAGAATGGAATTTACCTAAAGATTTTACACATGATGATTATTTTAAATTATTGAATCAGTATTATAGTGAATTAAAACATAGAGATGTATTATTCTGGAAACAAGTATACATATATTTTTATGCAACATTGCTAGTGATAATTATTCCATATATTAAACCATTAGGCTTAACATTACCTAAAAATTATTCTAAACTCATATTTTTTATTATGGGATTTTTAATAACGATAGCGTTTGTATTTATTGCGATAGCATATGCTTATCGTTTAAAATGTATATCGGATACGTATAATGATTTATTAGATTTAATGCCTCATTCAAAAGGAATTCAAAGAAAGAAATTAAAGCAAGTAATAAAGCATCCAGTTTTTGAAAGACAAATGGCTATGATTATTCCGATGATTATGGCAGTAATATTGATAAGTTTAAATATTAGTTTGATTTTGGTGAATTATATAATATAATTATAAATAACGTATAGTCTAAAGTTATTGTTAGAAACCATTGTAAATAGATGACTTACTTCCATGGTCAGAAAAGTTACCAAAAGAGATCAAAAAGACAAACAAGAGGTCATGAAAAAATGATCTTTTGTTTGTCTAGGTACGTGCTATTGTGCGTTTACAATCTTAGGGTGTTGCTAGCATTCTATTATTCTAGCAACACCCTAAGATTAATCGCTTACGAAAGATAATAAAATAATAAGAGGGAGAGATACGTTTGAAAGAAATAATACAAATAATACAGGCTATATGGGAAAATGGTATTAAAAGTGATATACAGATTGGAATTTTGGTGTTAGGAATATGTATGTTTTGTGGTTCAGCATTAAAATCTGTTAATGATCCATCTATAAAGGAAACATTGAGAAATCCAAAAGATAAGGAAAAATATACAGCTATTAGGAGTAGTGTTATAATAGTTATATTTACGATAATGAATGTTTTGTTAGGTGATGATAAAAATAATATAGATAAATTAAAAGTGCTAGCATTTATAGTGTTTTGTGCAAGTATTTATTTTTACAGAAAAAGTTCATCAATGAAAAAATATATTGAAGAGATAGATGGAATAGAAAAACTTAGTGATATATATTTTGAAAGACATACATTATTTATGTTAATGGGTATATTTTCAATAACACCAATAATAACATATGTGATGCATGAGAAATTACAACAATACCATTTTTCAATTATTAGTTGTGGTATTATGGCAAGTGCAGCCATCTTATCAATAATTGTACTATGTGATTTCAATAAACTTAAAAGAGTATCAACAAATTATATTTTATATAATAACAGAAAAATATATATTTATGAGAGAGTAGATGAGAATACGATATTATGTGGTAATCATCCTAAGAAAAACAAAGCAAACAAATATATATATATTAGTTATGAAGATATAAAAACAACTGAAATTAAACATGAAAGCTATGAAATAAAAGACATACCAAGAAATAGGAAAAAAGAATTAAAGAGAACATACAGAAACAAAAAATGGAATAATTGTTTTATACGACAAAGGATACAAGATTTAATAGGGTGGATACGGTCAGAATGAGGATTATTAGTAAGAACTAGAGGATGGAAGTAGCTTCTGAATTAATAGGAGATACTTCCATCTTTTATATTACGTGAAAACATACCGTAAACGGTAAATCAGTGTTCTCTACAAAATCCTAAAGTAATCTGAGATAATTAACTCAAGATTTTAAACAGGGGTCAAAAATGTTAAGCCTTAACTTTTTTGACTTGTAAAAAAGTTTGAGTCTTAACATTCTTGATTTTTTTAGGAGGCGATATAGTTTATGTCAAAAACAACTTTAGTCACGCAACAGGTTCAATTACAGGAATGGTTTCATATGATGCAGGAATCCAAAGGACGACCTCAACAGATCCCTCTGGATGAATGGTGTAAAGAGAATTATGGGATTTCTGCAGCTGGATATTATTACAGAGTCAGAAAGGTAAAAGAAGCTTATCTCAATCAAGTATCTGAAGAAAAACTTCAGGAAAATCTAGCAATCGTACCCAAAAAACTGTTTCATGAAGATCAGGGTGTACAAAAAAATCCATCAAAACTTCAAACCACAGATTCTTTCCTTGATATCTTTCAGGATGATCTTCGCATTCGTATCTATGAAAATACGGACGAACAACTTCTTTTCCGTGTGCTGAGGAACCTGAAAAATGCTGAATGATGCAAAAGATCTTCAAGCTGTTTATATTGTGTGTGGTTATACAGATCTAAGAAAAGGAATCGATTCTCTTTCAAACATCATTTCTCAAACCTATGGGATGGATCCTTTTCAGCCTGGAACTCTGCTTATGTTCTGTGGACGTAAAACAGACCGGATCAAGGCACTTATATGGGAAGGTGATGGATTTTTACTCTGTTATAAACGGTTAGAACAAAAATCCAGTAAATTCCAATGGCCCAGAAGTCAGGAAGAAGTATGTAAGCTTACATCCCAGCAGTTTCGATGGCTGATGGAAGGTCTGACAATCAAGCCTAAAAAATGTATTCAGAAAATAGATCATCCACGTTTCGTCTGAACATTCTGTGGATAAAGTATTCCTGTCAAAATGACTTTATCCACGGATTTAAAAAGTTGTCTCATATCTCTTTACATGCGTTTATGTTCTATGATAGTGAGGTCTTATGAAAGAGATCATATTTAACGAGGGACAATTAAACAGATTTACAAAGAAACAGATCATCGAACTGTTTCTTTCTCAACAGGAACAGCTGCAAAAACAGACAACACAGTTAGAAGAACTGAACCGAAAGTTTGACCTGATCTATGAACAGCTTACCATGTCACGAACAGATCGTTTTGCTCAGAAAACGGAGAAATTTGACTATGATCAGTTGACTCTGTGTTTTAACGAAGCTGAAGTTACGATAGAAACAGACTGTGCAGAAGAACCATTGATCGAAGAAGTCATTCCTGCATATAAACGTAAAAAAAGACCGAAAGGAAAACGTGATGAAGATCTGTCAGGACTTCCAGTCCGGGAAGAATATCATGAACTTTCTGAAAAACAGCTTTCTGAGCTGTTCCCAAATGGATATCGGAGACTTCCAGACAGGATTTATAAAAAACTGGATTTTCATCCAGCAACTTTCGAAGTGATCGAGCATCATGTCGCTTATTATAGTGCAAAAAATGAAGATAAGATCATAAGTGCAGAACGACCTTCTGAAATCTTAAAAAACAGTATCGTAACGCCATCTCCGTTAGCGGCAGTCCTGAACTTTAAATATGTGAATGCGATGCCTTTGTATCGTCTGGAACAGGAATTTAAAAGGAATGATATTCATATTTCAAGACAGACAATGTCCAGCTGGTGATCAAAAGCAGTGAACGCTATTTATCTTTATTATATGACCGGATGCATCAGCAGATCTATCAGGGCCCTGTGATCCATGCGGATGAAACACCAGTCAAAGTCAAGAGAGACGGCAGGAATACGATGTGCAACAGTTATATGTGGGTTTATCGTACTGGTACAAAAGATGGACAACAGCCAGTGATCCTGTATGAATATCAGAAAACCAGAAATTCAAGCCATCCGGCGGAGTTTTTGAAAGGATATGAAGGAACGATCGTCTGTGATGGGTTTGAAGCATATCATAAGATTGCGAGGGAAAATGCACACATCACAGTTGCAGGCTGCTGGACTCATGCAAGGCGGAAATATGTCCAGATCTGTAAAGCATTAGGGAAAAAAGCATCAAAAGGAAGTCTTGCAGAAGCTGCAGTTGCCCAGATCGGAGCGATCTATCATACCGATAACAGCCTGGACGGGTATGAACCAGAGCAGCGAAAAAAACGGAGGAAAGAACAGGTATCACCATTGGTCGATGCTTTCTTTTCGTGGGTAAGATCAAACATAGGGTCTGTAGGAACTGGGAGTGCTTTATATAACGCAATGCAGTACAGTCTGAATCAGGAAAGATATCTCAGAGCGTTTTTGGATGATCCATTAGTACCTCTCGATAATAATAATGCAGAGATTGCTATTCGGAGCTTTTGCGTTGGGCGGAATAACTGGCATGTGATAGATACAGTGAATGGGGCCAAAGCAAGTGCAATGATCTACAGTATTACAGAGACAGCCAAAGCGAACCAGTTAAAACCATATGAATATTTAAAATATCTGCTGATAGAGATTCCAAAACACATGGAAGATAGAAATCTAGATTTTTTAGAAGAACTATTACCATGGTCAGAACACCTGCCAACAGAATGTAAAAAATAAGATCACTGGATAAAAATCCAGTGATCAAAAATTTATCGGTAACACTGATTTACCGTTTACCCATAACCTTAGTTCTATTCAATGACAGGTATCAAAAAGTATTGAATTTATTGAAAAAAAACACTTGATTATATGGAGAGGTGGATAGTAATATAGAAAAGGTGGCTTTGTATTTAAAAATGTGAAGGATATGTGAGGAGTTAAGTGTCCATAAATCTTATGAAGTCATTGATTTTAAGTGGAAATGGTGGAATAAAATAATATGAAAGAAGAAGCAAGTTCGATCCAATATTATTTGATAGGCTATAGAGTAGATGAGAATTTGTTATCAAGTTTGGAAAATATTTTTGTAAATTATAGAATAACAATTTCTGTAGAATGTAGTAATGGTACAGTTTATAGTTTTGAAAGTACAAGAGAATGTCAAAATTATTTTTCAAAAGTCCAAGATCGAATTATAAAATTAGAATTACGAGCAGCATCAAAAGAAAATAGAGTTATGTTAGTTTTTAGTAATAAAAGAAGTGCAAAAGTTTATGTAGATTATTATTTTGAGAAGGCGGATGAGTATTTTTTTGTGAAAAATAAAATAGAAAATTGTTTAAAAAATTTTAGAGTTCAATATTGGATATTGTCAATACTTCCTATCACACCAATATTATCTACGTTAATAGTTAGTATGCTGTATATTTATACAGGTAAAAGTCATATTAATTTTTCGATTATAGTTCAAAGAATTATTTTATTTGTGTGGATAGCTGATATTATTTTATTTGCATTACCTCAATTTTGCAAAATAAAAAGAAATTTGTTTCCATGTGTAGAATTTAGAGTTGGTCAGAATGAAAATATAGAGAACAAGTATTCAAAAATGAGGAACTTTTTGTGCGTGACAGTTTTTGGTACAGTGTTTCTGGGAATTATTGTGAATATTATAAGTAAATTTATTGGAATTGGTTAAGATAATATAGTATAGCTTAAGTCCTCACAGATTCTACGAAATCTAAGGGAAATCTTATAGATTTCTTATAAAAATAAATTAACGAAGGTGAAAAATGTGCTTGTTAATAATAAAGTATTGGCAGATAAGTTTATTATTGAATTAATAGAAATTTTTAACAAACATAATTGGCGTATCGAAAAAAGTAATGGTGGAGAATATTCATTATTTGATATGTTTTGCAAAAGATTAGAAGAATTAGATAATGATTCAGATCGAGAGTTAATACTAGAATTAACAAATAATTATTTGTTAGTTGGTATTGATGAATATGAAAAATATATGATAGATGTATTTAGAATGTTTTTAGATAAAAATAAGGAATTGATCAAAAAAATTAAAACAATACATATGTTTCCTGTGCAAGATAAAAATTATCCTGGAAAAACAAAAAGTGGGAATTTGATGTGCTATTTGTTTCAAGCAACTTTTATGCGGAGATTTGAGGAATTTCACGATAAAAGAGTTAGAATAGTAGAAACGTTTGAAGCAATAGAAAAATATAAGGAAGAAATAGAATGTTTGATACTTATTGATGATTATGTTGGATCTGGAGATACTTTACTAGGATGTATAAACTTGATAGAAGAAAAAGGTATAAAAAAGGAAATTATTAAATCGATAACATTGGTGGTGCAGAAATCTGGTAAAGAGGCAATAGAAAAATATGGAGTTGATCTCTATAGTGCAATAATAAGAAATAAAGCAATTACAGATAATTATAACAAGGAAGATGCAGAAAAGAAAATTCAACAGATGGAGGGAATAAGCAAAAAACTTAAAGTAAAAAATAAAAGCTTATATTTAGGATATAAAAAATCAGAGGGATTAGTAACAATGATAAAAACACCTAATAATACATTTCCATTTTATTGGTATGAAGGAAAAAGAGATGGAAAGTTTATGATGGCACCATTTCCTAGACGGAATAATGTAGGAGTAGATGAGTAAAGTATGACCGAATTTGTATTATATAAATTATTAGATTTAATTAATAGAAATGAAACGATAGGAACAATGTTAAAGATAGGGTATTCTTATTCTAATATTGCTACATGGTATTCAGAGTTAGAAAAATTGAAATATATATATAAGGATGAAGATAGTAATAAATTTCTTACAAGAAATGGAAAAGAACAATTATATAAATTAGAAATGAAATATGAAAATAAAGATATTGGTAAACTTGAGCAATTCAAGATTAAACCAATGTTACTTGAAGAAATTTACTTACCTTGATATAATAGAAAATATCTTGGAGCTGCTAGACTTAGGCACGTTATAGTGCAGGGTTGACGAGTCTGTCAATCTGAGAAGAACTTATTTTCAAGCCTGTGTAAGAAGAATCTTACTTTTACGGGAGTAAAAGCAAGCTCCTTCTTACTTAATCGAGAATTCAGGGAATTCTCTCATCATATAACTGCGTCAAATGAGGCGGCTCATTTGACGCAGTTATATGACAGATACAATTTTGTAGCAGTTCCAAGATAAATAAAGGAGAGAAAAGTGAATTGGGAAGATTATTATAGAGAATTCAGTAAGCAAGCTAAACTTAGTGGATATAATGATGCATATTGTGATAAATGGTTACAATATGCAAAAATTTTATATAACAAAAATTTACCTATAATTTATACTCAAGAACATTTGTGTTTATTGTTAGGATATAAGAATGAGTATGTTTTTGCAGCAAGTAATTCACCATCACTTTTCTATAGAAATTATGAAATTCCTAAAAAAAATGGGGGCACTAGAAAAATATCAGAACCATTACCAAGTTTAAAAGAAATACAAAGGTGGATTTTAGATAATATACTGACAAAGATAGAGATTAGTGTTTATGCTAAGGCTTACGTTAAAAAAAAGTCAATTAAAGAAAATGCAAGATTTCATAAGAGACAAGAAATATTATTATCATTAGATGTAAAGAAATTTTTTGATAGTATTACATCTGATAAGGTTTATAAAGTATTTTCAAGTTTGGGATATCAAGAAGATATAGTAGTTATGCTTACAAATCTATGTTGTTTGAATGGATGTTTACCTCAAGGTGCACCAACAAGTCCTATAATCTCAAATATAATTCTTAAAAAATTTGATGATGAAGTTGGAAAATTTACAAATGAAAAGAAAATTCGTTATACAAGATATGCAGATGATATGACGTTTTCAGGTGATTTTAACCCTGGACAGATAATATCCTTTGTGAAAAATAGATTATATGAATTAGGACTAAAACTAAATGAAGAAAAAACGAGAACAAGAAAAAAGAGTCAACGTCAAGAAGTAACAGGAATTGTTGTAAATGAAAAAATGCAGCTACCAAAATCAGTAAGAAGGAAGATTCGTCAGGAAATATATTATATAAGAAAATTTGGATTAGAATCTCATATGCAATATTGTGGTATAGAGAAGAAGAATTATCTGAGTCATTTGAAAGGGAAAATCCAATATGGATTATTTATAAATCCGTATGATTATGAATTGCAGGATTATTTAAGCTATTTGAAAAAATTGATGAGTTGATAAATAATGTGATATACTTAAAGAAATCATAAGATATTTATACTATTTTACGTTTTTAAGAGGAGTATATGGGAACACTAGAATTTAAGAGAATAATGAGAGATGTTAAAGAACAGGAATTTGATTGTGGAGTAGAGAGTATCAATAACATGATAAAAGAATCCTATTATCCATTTATTACACAACATGCATACACTTACAGTATTTATTATGAGAAGTATTTAATAGGATATATACAAATTTTGCTTCGTGATATTATGCTATATTCTTTTCCAGAAGATATTGCAGATACAGATCCTGGGGTAAAAAATGATACAGTGACTTCAGTACATATTAATTTTTTGGCAATAGATCAAAAATGGCAAGGAAAAAAATTAGGTACGACAGCACTTAAAATGATGATACAACATATTCGAGCTTTGGCAAAAGAATTACCTATTAGAGTAATTACAATTGATGCAAGACAAGAGTTGGAACAATGGTATGAGTCTATTGGATTTAAAAAAATGTTAGAAGATTTTGATGGACAAGAAGGGTACAATGTAGCTATGTATATAGATTGTATAATCAATATTGAAGAGTTAGAGGAATATCTTCAAAGTGTTTATGAATAATGAAGAGAGGTGTAACAATGATTAAAAAAGTAGGAACATTATGTTTAAATGGAAAAGATTCAGAAAAATTTGTAAGATCATTTTTTAGACCAACACAAGAAGAATTAAATGAAACTAAAAAAAGATTAAAGGAAATGGAAGAAAGTATCATTGTTAATACATCAGAAGGATTTAAAACAGAAATAGAAGATATAGACTTGGATTTCTTGAATGAAAATAATGAGAAAAAATTGCAGATTACTGTTAAGATAGAAGTAAAAGTAAAAAATAATGAATATTGTAATAATCAAGATGAATACAATGATAACCCAAATGAATATAATCATAGTATAAATATTGAAAAAAAAGAATCTAGAGAAGTCAACTCTTATGACACAAAAGAGATATTAAATGTAGCAGCATAGAGAGGTTATTTATGGAAAGCAAATTTCAATTTATAAAACCAATATTAAAGTCTGTAGAATATGTGGTAAATGAAAATTTTGAAAAAGATACAACAAAATCTATAGATATGAATATGAATATGACAGTTTCGGTAAAGAAATCAGTGGTTAGTAGTACTGAAGCTAGTGTTTCATTAACAGTGAATTTAGGAGAAAAGAATAATGATGATTTTCCATTTTATTTAAATATAACAGAGAGTGCAGAATTTAAGTGGTGTGAAGATATGGAGGAAAAGATGGTAGACCAGTTGCTGAGACAGAATGCACCAGCGTTATTATTATCTTATTTGCGTCCAACAGTAGCACAAATAACGTCATCTTCAGAATTTGAGACCTTTGATATTCCGTTTGTTAATTTTAGTGGTCAATCATAGGGGCAATCTAGGTGCCTTGAAAAAATATAGATGTCTGGTACTAATGTGGTCAACCAGAGTCATTAAAAGAAATAAAAAGAATGCTAAATAGGAGTATAAGAAATAATCATATGGATAAATTGATTAAAATTTTAGATAAGCTAATTCCTTTATTTTCAACATTGTTAGGTGCATATATTACATACATAGTTACAACTTCAAGTAAGAAAAATGAAATTAAAATAAATTCACGAATTGAAGCAAGAGATGATTATTGGATACCATTAGCTATTGCTATTCAAAATTTACAAAAAAAAATAACAGAGTTAACTAAAATTGATGATAGTTACATTAGTTTTCGAGGAAGTGATAGTTGTCAAGATGAATTGGATGAAGTCCTAAAATATTTGCAAGCAGATAAGAGAATTTATTTTTATAAAAAAACTAGAAATATGTTAAACGAATTAAATAATCGAATTGTTAAATATGAAAATACATTGCATGCAGATATTGAATATATTTTCAAACATTTTGAACAACAATATCTTAAGTTGATTAAAGATTCTTCAATTTATAAACGAAATTTTTGTGATAATTGCAATATATCAGTAAAAAAATCTTTTAGAGAAGAGATAAAAAAAGCTTTGCTACGACATAATAAGATAAATTGGTATGGACAAGTAGAAGAAGTTTTATTTATAAGAGAGGAATCGTCTGATGATAGTACTATATTTTGGGCGGACATGAGATGTTCATATGGAGATTTTTATTATGATGTATGGTGTCCGATAAAAGAAAATTATGATGTAAGAGAAGATTTTTCATTTACTTTGGAACAAGAAATTGCATTAGAGGTTTTAGATTATGAATATGATAATATTATATTGTATATAAAGGATATAGAAAAATATATGAAGGATATTAAATACAATAAATTATATGGAGTTATATTTGAAAAATTGTCATTGTTAGAAGAAGAGATTTTAGAAAACATTGATAGTGCAACTATCATATGAGAATCGTAAGCGATTTAAACAAATATCAAAGATCTTCGAAAAACGATCGAAGAACATCATGCATACGATGAAAAGAAGGATCAGATCATTTCCAACCTGCAGGCAGAAATCTCATATCTGAAAGCAAAGCTGTTTGGAGCTTCCAGTGAAAAAAGAAGGAAAGAGGATCTTCCGGGGCAGATGAGTCTGTTTGATGAACTTATGGAGGAAGAACCGGCAAAAGAGATCGAACTGGAATATATTGAGATCAAAGCCCATGAAAGAAAGCGGAAAAAGAAACCGGATTTTAACGAACAGTTCCGTGATATACCTGTCCGTCAGGAATTCGTTGACACTCTGACAGAAGAACAGAAAACATGCAGTATCTGCGGAACAAAGATGGTCGAGATCGGTCATGAACTGATCCGGAAATATTAAGTTCCCAGGGATATTAAGAAATCAGTCTATAAAATAAATTGTAATATTAAACACAATTATTAAAAATATTCCAAACAAAACACAAATTTAACGTATACATGAGTACGTTATTGAAATGTTATTTTTAGAATTTAGGTGATGATTGAGGAAAAATGATAGATATTTAGTAATATACGGTGTATAATATTTATTATTTTATGGATTAAAGGAGTAGCAATGTCAGAACAGAATTCTCAAGATAAAAAATTTCTTACATATAATCAACAAATGAAATTATTACGTTCAAAGAAGAATATTGTATGCGCTAAGACCCCGAATAAGAGTATACTAGTAAGATCTGGATATTTTAATATCATAAATGGGTATAAGAATCCGTTTGTCAGTTCTGTAAATGAAAATGGAGAACATATTTATATTCCTGATACTAGTATAGATCAAATTTATTGTGTTAAGTTATTTGATGAAGATTTAAGATCATTTTTGCTTAAATATATTACAAAAATAGAAGAAGAAGTTCGGGCGTTGACAGGATATAAATTTGATGAATGTAATAATGATGGGATGATTTCGTGGTATGATACATCGGCATATGATGAAAGATATACTTTGCAAAATAAGATGGGAACAATTTCAAAAGCTTATAGTGAACTAAGTCGTAGCAAGCTTGACTATGTTAAATTTTATATGGATACTCATAAAAGAATTCCAACATGGATTATGATAAAGGTGGTTAATTTTTCTACATTTATTGATGTTTTACATTATAGTAAAATCCAAGTACCACATGCAATATGTAAATTGTATAATATGATGGATGAAAATGGATATCCAAATGTTAAACTTTTGATAGGAAGTTTGCATTGGATGAGAAAGGTTAGAAATTCATGTGCACATAACGAGAGAATTTATTGTTTGACACGCTCCAATGGGAATAGATTTAGAGGAAATTCGAGTAGAATTTTAGAACCATATTTACGTATGCTTAGACCTGCGTATACGAGACATCGAGAACAAAAGTTATTTGATTTATTTGTGTATTTTAAATATTATTTACCACATAGAGAGTTTCAACAATTTGTATCAGAACTAAAGGCATTATTATATGATTTAAAAAGTAAAATAGATGAAAGAGCATTTGAATATATTCGAGTACAAATGGGAATTATTGATATGGAAGATATAGATTTATTAGTGGATCTTCCAAAGAGCGAGATAGAGTATAATAAATTTGATAAATTATAAATAGTAAAAAATTTTAGCTTTTTGTTGTAATATTTAACGCTATGTGATATTATATTTTTACAGAGAGAACCGTATTGATTGCGGTTGAAAAACACCTAGACGTTTTAATAATGTTTGGGTGTTTTTTAATGCAAGAAATTTTTAAGATCTAGTTGAGCAGGTTTCATAAGGCCCTAGGGACATCAAGAAATCAGTCTACAAAATAAATTGCAACATTAAACACAATTATTAAAAATATTCCAAACAAAATACGCATTTAACATATAGAACAGGAGAAGACACAAGAATGAAGACTATCATAGGAAAAATCACAATAGACATTCTAACATCGATCTATCAGCCGTTTTGGTTTGCAATTTTGTTATCAATAATGACAATGTTCTTTTATTTGTATGTAAAATGTCCAGAAGGAGCAGGCAAGGGATGGAAAGCAGCTATCCGGACATGGATCGTTCATTTTAAAAGAGACAGAGAATTTCGTAAAAAATATATATTGTTTTTCTATATTACCATGGTATTATTTAAGACATTGATCAACCGAGATATGTGGATGAATCCATTATGTGATGTGTGGGGAGTATGGGGAATATACAGATATAATACAGTGACAGGCCATCGTATTTTAACATCAGAGTGTATAGAAAATTTTTTCCTGCTTATGCCGTATATAGTATTAATGTTTTGGAATTTTGAAGAAAAAATATTTGGTAAGAAAGTGTATATAGGGAAAATCATATTAAAAAGTATTCAAATAGCGTTTCTGTCATCTCTGACAATTGAGCTGTTGCAGTTGTTTTTAAGATTAGGAACATTTCAAATATCCGATTTATTTTTTAATACAATGGGAGGATTAGCAGGAGGAATTATTTATTTTCTAGTGAATGCCGTAGCAGAACGGATTAGACGAATCAGAAATTAAATACGACCAAACACAAACACCCTCATTCAGAAATTGGTACTACAAATTGCACAAAAACAATAACAAAGACATATTTATTACAGAAAATTTTGCTAACACCAGAGGGAAAATGCAAATGAAATGTTGTAATTTCCTAAAAAATAATGCTGCATATTGATTCTCCGAAATTAATTTGATAAAATATAAAGCATAAATACAGGATACATAATACAACACAATATAAAGAGGAGAATAACAATGCATTTATTAGGAACGATTGCAATGATCTTAGTGTTAAGCTTAATGATCGCAGGGCTTTTAAAATTAAATTACAAAGATTTATGGGTATCAGAAGATAAGACATCCAGAGAGCCAGAGGCAAGAAGATTAAGAAGTTGTTAAGTATAAGATCAATAAGATAAAAGAGCAGGTACGAAACAGAGTACCTGCTCTTTTTGGTCTTACAATAAGAAAGAACTGCTGATTCCGCCATCTACAACAAGGTCGATTCCACTAATGAATCGTGCGGCATCAGAGCAAAGGAAAGCAGCTGCCATTCCAAGGTCTTTTTCTTTTGCGAAACCACGAAGAGGTGTGCGGTTTTGGATTTCTTCTAATCGTTCTGGTGTTTTTAAGTTTGTTTTTGCGAGCATATCTGTGTATACGAATCCAGGATTTAAGCTGTTGACACGGATGCCATATGGACCAAGATCGCGGGAAAGGCTTCTTGTAAGACCTTTTACGCCGCTTTTACATAAAGTATAGGCCTGAATATCATGCATTCCGAGGATTGAAGCAAGGGAAGAGATAAAGAGAATGCAGCCGGATTTTCGTTTCTTCATATTCGCAGCAACAGCCTGTGAGAATAAAAATGGCGCTTTAGCCTGAGTGGCGATGATGGTATCTAATTCTTCTTCAGTAAAGTCAAAATAATCTTTTTTGTTATTGATCCCAGCATTGTTAACCAGAATGTCGATAGGTGTGGTTTCTTCGATTTTGGAAATGAGTTCGTCATAGTGTGCGGTATCTGTGACGTCGAATACGTAATAAGAGCAATGTTCCCCAAGTTTTTTGGCGGCTTCTTTTAATTTTTCTTCTCGACGTCCAAGAATAATAACGTTAGCATCCGCATCCAGAAGTTCACTTGCAATGGCGAACCCGATTCCAGTAGCTCCTCCAGTGACGATGGCAGTTTTTCCTTTTAAGGAGATTTCTTTTTTCATAATGCTTTCCTTTCGTGAAAATGTTAAAAAACAACAAAAAATATTTAAAATAAAGAAAAAAACTTTATAACAAAGATTATAATACAAATAACAAAAATGTCCATATGAAAATACAATAAAATAAGAAAGTATTTAAGGAAAGGATAGCCAGAAGATATTGACATTATAGAGAATAATATTTATAATGAAAGGTATATGTGAAGACAAATATATGGAATGCTTTACACAGGATATAACAAGTATACAGGTAACAAAACAGGTCAGATGACTGAAGGGGAGATTTATGGATACTACATTAATAATTATGGCAGCCGGAATCGGATCAAGATACGGTGCAGGAATCAAACAGCTTGCGAAGATGGGACCGAATGGAGAGATCATTATGGATTATTCAATTCGTGATGCGAAAGAAGCTGGATTTAATAAGGTTGTATTTATTATCCGTAAGGACATCTTTGAAGAATTTGAAGAGATAATCGGCAGCCGAATTAAAGATCAGATTGATGTAGAATATGTATTTCAGGAATTAGATGACCTTCCAGAAGGATTTGAAGTACCAGAAGGACGTACAAAGCCTTGGGGAACAGGACAGGCTGTTCTTTGCTGCAAGGATATCGTCAAGGAACCATTTGTGATCATCAACGCAGATGATTACTATGGAAAGGAAGCTTTTGTGAAGCTTCATGATTTCTTAGTATCTGGAGAAGATCTTGGAAGAGAATTCACAATGGGAATGGCAGGATTTATCCTGAAGAATACATTAAGTGACAATGGAACTGTCACACGAGGAGTTAGTGTTGTAGATGAGAATGGATTATTAAGCCAGGTTCATGAGACAACAGGAATTATGATGGGGGAAGATGGTAAGATCAAGTGTGATCTTCCAGATGTTCAGGAATGGATCAGTCCAGAGGATAAGGTTTCTATGAATATGTGGGCTGCATATCCAGAATTTTTAGAGTTTCTTGCAGAAGACTTCAAGACTTTCTTAAGTGAAGTAGAAGAAGGAGATCTGAAGAAAGAATATTTATTACCAAACATCGTAGATAAATTATTGAAAGAAGGACGTGCAAACGTTAAAGTATTAGAGACACAGGATCGATGGTTCGGTGTAACTTATCAGGAAGATAAGGAAGCTGTACAGAAAGCATTTGCCGAATTGATCAAAGAAGGTGTCTACCCAGCGAATTTATGGGGCTAAGATATATGGCATAATTTAGGGGGCAGTCAGTGTTGAACTGGCTGCCTGTTTTATTTCAGAGGAAGTTTTGGTGAGGTCCTCTTTGGAATAGAATAAGGAGGATCAAAATGAAATATAGCAAAACAATTGCGGGAATTACGATAGAAATCTGTGAAAAAGCAATAGGAGAAGATCTTGTTTTAACTCTAAGCGGTGGTGAGAAACCGCATATTGGCTGTGTTGTTCAGGCAGTTCCACGCCCTTCGTTGAGTGGTGACGGAACGATCAGTGTCACTTCATCTGTGATCAACCTGACAGGTCACAAAGACGAATTTCTATGCCGCAGACTGGCTGAGAATCGATGCAGGGAAACAGGAAAAGTAGTGGTATGCACAGGCGGGGTGCACATGGATCATATAACGGGAGAACAGATCGAAGAATTATTAAAGAATATCGATCGTATGATGACAGAATAAGATCATAGAAGATGATCAGAAAGCAGGTGATTTTTTGAAATTTATTCATATTGCGGATGTTCATTGGGGAGCCAGACCAGAGAGAGAGCAGACATTTGGAAGGATCAGAGAACAAGAGATCAAAGAGACATTTCAAAGAGTCATTGATCATGCGAATAAGCAACAGGTAGATCTGTTATTGATCGCAGGGGATCTGTTTGATCAGCCGCCAACGCAGCAGGAACTGAGAGAAGTGGATTATCTGTTGTCTAGACTGAATCATACAAGAACGGTTTTGATCGCAGGGAATCACGATCATCTGGAACCGCATGATGTATTTTCTCAGTATAAATGGAATTCGGAAGTTTACCTTCTGGATGGAAAACAAAGAGATCATATTTCTTTTGAAGATCTTGAAACGACTATTTATGGCTTTAGTTATTGGAAGAATCAGATCACGAAACCATTGTATGATCGCATGAAACCAGATGAGAATGAAAGCAGTGATTTTTCAATCCTGTTGGCACATGGAGGGGATGAAAGTCATATCCCGATTCAGAGAGAAGCGTTAAAATGGTCTGGATTCGACTATATCGCTCTTGGACATATCCATAAACCAGAGATCATTTTCGAAGATTTGATGGCATATGCAGGATCGCTGGAACCATTGGATCACACTGAGACGGGATATCATGGGCTGATCGAAGGGGAGATCAGCGAAGAAAAGAAACAGATAACCTTCGCTCCCTTTGCAAAAAGAATGTATACACAAGTGGAAGTCATGATATCCGATGAGATGTCAGCGTTAGAGATCATAGATCGGGTGGAAACGGAACTTTCATATCGTGGAAGAGAAAATATATACGAGATCATACTGACAGGAAGTATTGATCCACAGATCCATCTGGACTTTTATGAGATCACGAGCCAGTATATGGTCACAGATATCATTTATGAAACGAGGAATCAATGGGAATACGAACAGTTATCAGAGGAAGATGATTTTATCATCCAGAAGGTCGCAGATATTTTAAAAGATGAACCAGAGGCTTTGCGTTATGCGATGGAAGCTTTAACATATGCCAGGGAGAAGTAAAAGATGAAGATTGAGGAGATCAATATTGATGGATTTGGAAAATTTCATAAATATCATTGCCAGACATCTGGGAAGTTAGAAGTTTTCTATGGCAAGAATGAATCTGGCAAGACAACACTTCGTAAGTTTATGATCGCAATGCTGTTTGGGCTGGAAAAATCAAGAGGACTTGCTGCAAGATATGATGATTTCACCAGATATCAGCCAGTAAATGGCGGCATTTATGGTGGCTCCATGATCTTTGAAAAGGACGGGATCAGATATAAGATCATGCGAAACTTCGGTCAAGGGCAGACAGAGTATCGCATATTTGATGCGGATACGATGGAGGAACTTAAGGGGAAGGAATACTTATTCGAATCTGATAAACAGGCATTTGAGAATACGGTTTCGATGACACAGGCAGAGATTCGTACAGGCAGAGAGATGAAGGAAGTTTTGCAAAATTCCATGGCGAATCTGCGAAGCAGCAAGGATGCCGCGATCGACCTCCGAAAAGCGATCGATCATTTGAAAGCCAGACGAAGACAAATGCGAAAAGATCCTGTGTTTGCACAGATTGACAATTTGCGAAGACAGCAGGGGTCATGGCAGTATGATGCACAAGCGTTGAATGAATATGAACAGGAAGAGAGAGAGATTCGGAAACGTTTAAGACAAAAGAGAAAGTTGACGCTGCTTCAGAAGATTTTGCTGTGGTTTCGAAAGTTATTTGGCGGGGAAGATGAAGAACGAATTCGCAAAATAGAACTAAGACATCGCTTAGAGATCATAGAGATCGAGAAAGCACAGCTTATGCAGCAAAAGGAAGAGGCAGATAAGAAAAAGCAGGAATACGAGATTTTGCTGGGGCAGAAAAGGAAGAAAGAACTTGAGATTCACGAGATAGAACTTGCAATGAAAGCGATCGAGGAAGCTGCAAGCCAGGTACAAAAGACTTTTGGACAGGAACTAAATGAGAAGATCTCAGAGATTTTTTGTGATATGACGAATGGAAAATATACGCAGGCAGTCATGGATGAGAATCTTTCGATGATGGTTTATGATGGATTTGATCATGTCGATATGAAGTATTTAAGCAATGCCACGGTAGAACAATTATACTTTGCGCTACGTCTTGCATCGGCTGATCTTTTATATGAAAATGATGCATTTCCGTTGTTTTTAGACGATGTGTTCGGTAATTATGATGACGAAAGACTGGCACAGACGATGCAGTATTTGAGTCACCATACAGACCGTCAGATCTTTTTATTTACGGGCAGGAAAGAAATACTTCGTTTATTGGATGAGAAAGAAATTTTATATCATCTTATTTCTTTATAGCTTTTTCTGTGCTAAGATAATGAGAGATAAAGTAACAAAGGAGATCAAAATATATGGCAAAGAAGATGACCATGGCAGACATCGCGAATTTATCAGGAGTTGGAAAAAGCACAGTATCTCGTTATTTTAATGGGGGATATGTAAAGGATGAGACGAGAGCGAAGATTCAGAAGGTCATTGAAGAATACAACTATACACCGAATGCATTTGCAAGATTGAATGCGAAACAAAGCAACGTGATCGGTGTAGTTGTGCCGACATTAAATTCTAAGATCACAAGCCGTGTGATCACAAGTATCGATCGGTATTTAAGAGAAAAGGGGTATACAACCCTTATTCAGAACTCAGACCACGATATTGATCAGGAATTACAGAATATCCAGCGCCTGATCCAGTTAAATGTGGATGGGATCTTGATCAGTTCCATAGCGATCACAAAGGACCACAAAGAGCTGTTAAAGAAAGCGGGAATTCCAGTGGTTGTTTTAACACAGGATTATGAAGATGGAATTTCCATTATTTATGATGATTATCATGCAGGGAAAACGATCGGAGAGTATATCGGGAAGAAAGGACATCAAAAGGTTGGATATATTGGTGTCTATGAGACAGACCAGGCAGTTGGGATCGAGCGTAGAAATGGCGTGTTAGATGGATTGAAAGAATATGGGATCACACCGGTGACAGGGAAGAGTGATTATAGTTTTATTGGTGGACAGATGGTTACAAGAGAATTACTTGAGAAGGAATCAGATTTAGATGCGATCATCTGTGCAACAGATCGGCTTGCGTTTGGTGCATATAAGATTTTACACGAACATAAGAAGAGGATTCCAGAAGAAGTGTCTGTGGCAGCGTTTGGAGGATATGATGAAAGTACCCTCCTGACGCCAGAGCTTACAACGCTAAAGTTTGATTCCTATGGAATGGGATACCTTGGAGCGGAAACGATCCTTAAGATGATCACAGGAGAACCAGTATCCAAGAAACAGATTGTGGGATATGAATTTATTGAAGGCGGAAGTGTCAGATCATAAATTCTTCATATGTGCTTATAATATCGCCCTCCTTCCGTATTATTCGGAACGGAGGGCTTTGCCGTTTACCTGTTGCTTTGTTAAGTCGTCTCATATAAAACACAAATAAAAGTAATAAAATAAAAAAATATGGTATCGATTCCATAAATACTATTGACAAATAGAAGAGAAAGTTATAAGATACAGATATGGAACCGATACCATAATAAGTTTCACAATAAAAAAGGAGAGAAGATATGGATTACGCAAAAATCGCCAGCCAGGTCATCGAGCATGTTGGTGGCAAACAAAACATTAAGTCAGTTCAGCATTGTGCAACAAGACTTCGTTTACAGTTAAAAGACAACGATCTTCGCAATGAAGATGCAGTCAGCGACATTGAAGGAGTTAAGGGAGTGTTCTTAACACAGTCACAGTTCCAGATCATTTTCGGATCAGGACTTGTAAACTTAGTGTGCGACGAAGTACAGAAGCAGTTAGGAATCTCAGTCGATACATCAGCAGATGATGAGAAAGAAGAGAAGAAAGGAAATGTTCTTCAGAGATTAGTAAAGTTATTAAGTGATATTTTCGTACCGATCATTCCAGCCATCGTAGCAGGTGGTCTGTTAATGGGAGTGAACAATATCCTGACAGCAGCGATGTTTAGTGGAAAGTCTGTTATTGATCTGTACCCACAGTTTAAGGGTCTGGCAACAGCGATCAACATGTTTGCAAGTGCTCCATTTGCATTTTTGCCAGTATTGATCGGATTTAGCGCAACGAAGAAGTTTGGCGGGAATCCATATCTTGGAGCAGCCATGGGTATGATCATGGTTCATCCAGATCTGTTAAGTGCATACAGCATCGGTATCGCCAAAGCACCAGTATGGGATATCTTTGGATTTAAGATCCAGGCGATCGGATATCAGGGAACTGTACTTCCAGTATTAGCAGTTGCATTTATTTTAGCAACGATCGAGAAGAAGTTACATAAAGTAACACCAACATGGTTAGATAACCTGACAACACCATTGATCGCTATCATGGTAACATCATTTTTAACATTCATCTGCGTAGGACCAGTGTTAAGAGAAGCAGGTAACTTATTAGCAGATGGAATCACATGGGTATATAACACACTTGGATTTGTCGGTGGCGGATTATTCGGACTTGCATATGCACCAATCTGTCTAACAGGAATGCATCACAGCTTTATCGCGATCGAGACACAGCTGATCGCAGCCAAAGCAACAACAGGTGGAAGTTTTATCTTCACAACAGCAAGTATGAACAACGTAGCACAGGGAGCAGCCGTATTAGCAGTTTTATTCTTAACAAAGAATGAGAAGATGAAATCAATCTGTTCTGCATCAGGTGTTTCTGCATTACTTGGAATCACAGAACCAGCAATGTTCGGTGTAACACTGAAATTAAAATATCCATTCTACGCTGCCATCATCGGTTCAGCCGTAGGTAATGCATATTGTGCAGCAACAGGAGTTTTGGCACAGGCATTAGGAGCAGCAGGACTTCCGGGATTCCTGTCCATGCTTCCAAAAGATTACTTAAACTTCGTGATCGGACTGCTCTTATCCATGGGAGTATCCGCAGTTTTAACTGCAGTCTTCTGGAAGAAGTTTAACATCGAAGGAGAAGATCACAAAGCAGACACTCCGGTTAAAGAAGAAGTAAAAGAAATCGAAGTACAGGAACCAGCAGATACAATAGAAGAAACAAATGAATTATATGCACCAATGAAAGGTGAAGTTTTAGATGTAGCAAAGTCTGCAGACCCAGCATTTGCAAGTAAGGCAATGGGAGAAGGTGTAGCGATCAACCCAAGCGAAGGCATCGTATATGCACCAGCCGATGGAACGATCAGTCTGATCTTCCCTACAAAACATGCAATGGGGATCACATTAAACTCAGGAGTAGAACTTCTGATCCATGCAGGAATCGATACAGTTAAGATGAATGGCGAAGGTTTTGAGACTTTCGTAGAAACAGGAGCCAAAGTAAAGAAAGGTGATAAATTATTATCTTTTGACATGGATCTTGTGAAAGAAAAAGGATACAAGACACAGACGATGTTCTTAGTTGCAGATGCGAAAGGAAAAGAAGTCGAAGTGGTAGAAGCAGCGGATGCAGACAATAATACGAAGATCATGAATTTAAAATAATCATTATTCGAAGAAGGAAAGGAAACCAGGGCAGATGTTTGAAAAATACAAGAAAGTCTATAAGGCAGATTATGAAAAATGGTATAAAGAAAATGAAGCTTACAGACAACGTGTGGCAGCAGATCAAGACCGATTAAAATTCCATTTAATGCCAAAGACAGGATGGTTAAATGATCCAAATGGTTTATGCCAGTTTAATGGGACATACCATATTTACTACCAGTACACTCCATTTGAACCAACTGGTGAGTTAAAGACATGGGGACATTATACGACAAAAGATTTTATTCATTATGAAGATTTTGGACCAGTCGTATTCCCAGATGAAGACATTGATGCCCATGGTGTCTATTCCGGCTCTGCATTTATTGAAGATGATACGATCCACTATTTCTACACAGGAAATTTAAAATATTTTGACAGAGATGATTATGACTATATCAACAGTGGACGTGGAAGTAATACGATCACATTTACAAGTAAAGACGGCTATGAGTTTACCAAAAAGGAATTGTTAATGACAACCGACGATTATCCGGCTGACATGAGCAACCATGTGCGTGATCCAAAAATCTTTAAGAAAAATGAGAAATATTACATGGTTCTTGGAGCAAGGGATGTCGAAGGTGTGGGTATGATCCTTCTATATGAATCTACAGATCTTAAGAACTGGACATACAAGAATCGCATCACAACTCCACAGAAGTTTGGTTATATGTGGGAATGTCCGGATCTGTTTGAAATGGACGGACAGTTATACATCATCTGCTGCCCACAGGGAGTAGAAACACAAGGCATTGATTACGAAAATGTTCATCAGGTCACAGCAATGAAATTAGACTATGATTTTGATACTGATAAATATGAGATCACAGATATCAAACTTTTTGACCGCGGATTTGATTTCTATGCACCGCAAAGTTTTGAGGATGAAAGTGGAAGAAGGATTCTGATCGGCTGGATGGGAATCCCAGACGCAGACTATACGAATCCAACCGAAGAAGCAGGATGGCAGCATGCACTGACGATTCCAAGAGAATTATCCGTAAGAGACGGAAAACTGATTCAGGAACCAATCGAAGAATTAAAACAACTTCGAAGTGAGGACAAAGCAGTTTGTACATTTTGTTATGGACAAACGATCATCATGCAAAATGCAATCTATGAAGCTGTTGTAGATTTTAAACGATGCAGAGAAATGGTAATGACACTGCGCGAAGGAATCACTCTTTCCTATAAAGACAATATCCTGACCTTAAATCTTGGGGTCTATGGAAGTGGAAGATCAACAAGAAAAGTCAGATTAGAAAAATTAGAGCATCTTCAGATTTTTGCGGATACTTCATCCTTAGAAATCTTTGTGAATCATGGAGAAGAAGTTTTTACAACAAGAATCTACAATCATTATGGAAGACTACTGATTAATGGAGAATGTTCTGGTATAATGACTGTATATCCATTAAAATCATTCGAAATTGAAGGAGGAAGACATGAAGAATAAATTATGTGGGATCGGAGAAGCACTGATCGATTTTATTCCAGAAGTTAAGGGACAGAGACTAAAAGATGTACCTTCATTTAAAAGAGTTGCGGGAGGAGCACCTGCCAATGTAGTCGGGGCAGTTACGAAGCTTGGTATTCCATCCAAATTTTTAACAAAGCTTGGAGATGATCCATTTGGAGATTATATCGTGGAAGTATTAGATGAAGCAGGAATCGACACTTCTAATATCGCAAGAGACAAAGAAGGGGAAACAGCCTTAGCATTCGTATCCCTTGCCTCTGACGGAAATCGTGATTTCAAATTTTATAGAAAAAACAGTGCAGATTTACGCTACAGTGTAGAAGATATCCCGGCAGATATCTTAAACGATTGTGGAATGATTCATTTTTGCAGTGTAGACCTTGTGGAATCTCCAATGAAGGAAGCTCACAAGAAACTGATCGATATGGCGATCGCGCAGAATGTGAAAGTATCTTTTGATCCAAACTTAAGATTTTCATTATGGGACGATCTTGATCAATTAAAAGAGACAGTCAATGATTTCTTAAAATACGCAGATATCATCAAGATTTCTGACGAAGAACTGGAATTTATCACAGGACATACAGATATCAAAGATGCTCTGGACGGTTTATTTGCTGATCGTGCAAAATACGTTATCTACACAAAAGGAGCTGACGGAGCAGAAGTGTATACGAGAAATGGAATGGTAGAAGCTTCTGGATATAAGATCGATGTCCGAGATACGACAGGTGCTGGAGATTCGTTTATCGGAGCATTCCTATACTGTCTGTTAAATGATGAAGTAGAAGATTTGGAGTCCGTAAGTGATGACACATTAAGAAACTACCTTGATTTTGCCAATGCTTATGCAGCGAACACAACAACAAAAGAAGGTGCATTAGCAGCCATGGCAGATCGAGCTGAGATGGATGAATGGATGAAGACATTAAAGAAATAAATCAAATAAATCCTTATAGACCATAGAAGAAAGAAGAGTTGAATGTAGTATTTGGCTCTTCTTTTTTGTAGTAGAAGAAATCTCCGAGACTCCTAAATCAGAAAAGGAGATCGTAGAACGTAATTAAAACACAGTATACATGAAAAAATATTTGTTAAATCCTTGACAACATATTTTTTTAGTCATATAATTAGCGTACAAAGTATTGGTACGCGAAAAATAAAACATACGAAGAATATAACAGGCAAATTATTTTGACCAGACAGGAGGATAAAAAGAATGGTTGAATTTAAATTAACGAAAGAACAACTGCTTGCAAAGGAATTGTTCAGAAGTTTCGCTGAGAATGAGATCAAACCAATTTCCAGAGATATGGATGAAGCAGAGAAATTTGATATGGATCTGTTAGATAAGATGAAGAAATACGGTCTGATGGGAATTCCATATTCTAAAGAATACGGTGGAGAGGGAGCAGATGTATTAACATATGCTTTAGCAATGGAAGAGGTATCCAAAGTTGATGCCAGTGCAGGAATCACAATTTCCGTACATACTTCTCTTTGCTGTTCTTGTATTAACGACTATGCATCAGAAGAACAGAAACAGAAATTCTTACGTCCATTAGTTGACGGAAGTAAGATTGGATGTTTTGGACTGACAGAACCAGGAGCTGGAACAGATGCCAGCGGAGTTAAAACAACTGCAAAATTAGACGGTGATCATTATGTATTAAATGGTCAGAAAGTATTTACAACAAACTCTGGATTTGCAGATACATTCATTATTTTTGCTTACACAGATAAGAGTGCAGGAACAAGAGGTATGTCTGCATTTATCGTAGATAGAGACAGCGAAGGATTAACAGTCAGCAAAGATATTCCTCGTATGGGAATCAGAGCAGCATCCAACGCAGAAGTAGCATTAGTTGATGTGAAAGTTCCAAAAGAAAACCTGATCGGAAGAGAAGGAATGGGATATAAGATCGCTATGGGAGCTTTAGCAGGAGGACGTATCGGAATCGGTGCTCAGTCTGTTGGTATTGCACAGGGTGCATTAAATGAAGCGATCAAATACGTAAAAGAAAGAAAACAGTTTGGAAAACCAATCGCAAAATTCCAGAATACACAGTTCTTGATCGCAGCATTACAGACAAAGATTGATGCAGCAAGATTAATGGTATGGAGAGCAGCGAAAGCAAAAGATGATCATGAAAATTTTGCACCACTTGCAGCACAGTGTAAATTATTTGCTTCTGATGTAGCTGTTGAAGTTACAAGAGGAGCAGTTCAGATGCTTGGTGGATATGGATACTCAAGAGAATATCCAGTAGAGAGAATGTATCGTGATGCAAAGATCACAGAGATTTATGAAGGTACATCCGAAGCTATGAAGATGATCGTTGGCGGTGGATTATTAAGATAAGAAAGAAGGAGACAAGAGAATGAAGATTGTTGTTTGTGCAAAACAAGTACCAGATACAACGGAAGTAAAATTAGATCCAAAGACAAATACACTGATCCGTGATGGTGTTCCAAGTATTATTAACCCAGATGATAAAGCAGGAATTGAAGCAGCACTTCAGTTAAAAGAAAAATGCCCAGGAAGTACAGTAACTGTTGTTTCTATGGGACCACCTCAGGCAGATGTTGCATTAAGAGAAGCATTAGCAATGGGATGCGATGATGCATTATTGATCTCAGATCGTGCATTTGGAGGAGCAGATACATGGGCTACTTCTTCTACAATTGCAGCAGCATTAAAGAAATTAGACTATGATGTGATCATCACAGGTCGTCAGGCGATCGATGGAGATACAGCGCAGGTTGGACCGCAGATCGCAGAACACCTTGGAATCCCTCAGGTAAGTTATGTAGAGAAGATGGATGTAGAAGGGGAAGATACTTTAGTTGTCCAGAGACAGTTTGAAGATCGTCACCAGATCATCGAGGTGAAGACACCTTGTCTTTTAACAGCATTAGCTGAACTTGCTGATCCAAGATATATGTCTGTTCACGGTGTATTTGATGCATATCGTGAAAAAGAAGTTAAAGTATGGGGATTAGAAGATATCAAAGATACAGTCAATGAAGGAAATATCGGATTAAAAGGTTCTCCTACCAGAGTTAAGAAATCCTTTACAAAACAGGCAAAAGGTGCAGGAACGATCTTAAATGATCTCTCCGATGACGAAGCAGTTGCCGCAATCGTAGAAAAATTACAGGAAAAACACATCATTTAAGGTAAGGAGGACAATCAAAATGTGTAAAGATGTTTATGTATTTGCTGAGCAGAGAGATGGAAATCTTCAGAAAGTCGGTATCGAACTGATCGGAGAAGCAAGAAAGCTTGCAGATGATCTTGGACAGAATGTAGTTGCAGTTTTACTTGGAAATCAGATTAAAGACAAAGCAAGTGAACTGATCGCTCATGGAGCAGATAAAGTTGTAGTAGTAGATGATGAAATGCTGGCAGAATATGTGACAGAACCATATGCAAAAGCAATGATGGAGATCATTCAGTCCCATAATCCAGAGATTGTTCTCTATGGAGCAACATCGATCGGACGAGATCTTGCACCAAGAGTTTCTGCAAGAATCCACACAGGATTAACAGCAGACTGTACAAAACTTGATATTGATGAAGAAACAAAATTATTAATGATGACACGACCAGCATTTGGTGGAAATATCATGGCTACGATCGTCTGCGAAGATTTCAGACCACAGATGGCAACAGTAAGACCTGGTGTTATGAAAGCATTAGAAGCTGATGAAAGCAGACAGGGTGAGGTTGAAGTTGTTGAAGTAAACTTTACAGATGCAGATATGAATGTTAAGATCCGTGAAGTTGTAAAAACAACGCACAAATCTGTAGATATCACAGAAGCTAAGATCCTGGTAGCAGGAGGACGTGGTGTAGGAAATGCAGAAGGATTTAAAGATCTTGAAGCATTAGCAGACACATTAGATGGTGAAGTAGCAGCATCAAGAGCAGCTGTAGATTCAGGATGGATCAGCAATGACCGTCAGGTTGGACAGACAGGTAAGACGGTTCGTCCAGAGTTATACTTAGCATGTGGAATCTCTGGAGCGATTCAGCACGCAGCAGGTATGGAGAATTCAGAATTCATCGTAGCGATCAACCGAGATGAAGATGCAGCGATCTTTGATATCGCAGACCTTGGTATCGTAGGTGATATTAAGAAGATTCTTCCAAAATTAAATGACGCGATTAAAGCGATCAAAGAAAAATAAAGTATAAATGAAGTTATAAATGAAAACTCCTAAAACATAAAACTCAAAAAATTAAAAATCCTAAGAACAGAGAAATGGACGGTCTTTACGCCGCCCATTTCTTTGTCTTATGGAAAGTAAAAACACTTGACGAAAAATTGTTAGAATGTTACAATGTGAAATATAATTAGCGTGCGAAATATTTACAAAATAAACAAAAAGGAGAAACGAAATGAGATTTGTTGTGATTTTAAAACAAATTCCAGATGATTCGATCAAAGATGAATATCAGGATGTGGATCAGTTAAATGACAGTGATAAGAACGTAATAAAAGAAGCACTGGATTTAAGAGACCGCTATGGTGGAACTGTAGATGTGATCGGATTTGGACCATTATCTGCAGAAGATGTTATGAAAGAGACGCTTACTTATGGAATTGATGATGCCTTCCTGATCAGTGATTCCCAATTCGCAGATATGGATGTATCACAGGTAGCCAAGATCGTCGCAGCGGTGATCAAAAAGCTTGGTCCATATGATCTGGTCTTATGCGGACGGCAGGCAATTGATGGAGACAGTGCCCATATGGCTTCTATGACCTCTTGTGCATTGGAGATCCCATTGATCGCGTATTCTGACGAGATCACAGAGATGAAAGATGGAAGTGTTTTCGCAACATGTATGGGTGATCAGATGGCATATAAGGTAGAAGCAAAAACTCCAGCAATGATACTTTCTATCAGAGAGAAGAACAAGAACCGTTTTCCATCCGTACCAGATATCATGAAAACATATGATGGAACATATAAGACAAAGATATTGACGAATGAAGACCTGAATTTTTCTGTGACCAAGAGAAAAGTAACGCAACTTAGAAAATATGAAGTCAAAAGCAGCAAACAGCAAAAACTTGTTATGATCGGTGGAAAAGATGAAGAAGAAAAGGCGGCACAGATTCTTCAGTTGTTAAAGCAAAAGAGCGTGATCTAGGAGGTGTTTGGATGAATTTAGGGAAAAAAGAAGGAATCGTTGTTGTTGGAGAGATTCAAAAGAGAGAGATCATGCCGCTGACGTTGGAATTGATCGGGGCAGCAGGAAAACTTTCGAAGGAAAGAGATCTTTCATTGTCAGTTATTCTATCAGGATGTGGGATCAAAGAAGAGGCAAAGAAGCTTTACAATTACGGAGTTGATGAAATCCTCTGTATCGAAGATGAAAAATTAATAGAAGGACATATGCAGCTGCATCATGATGCGGTAATAGAAGTTTTAAAAGAAAAGGATCCGAAAGTGATTCTGATCGGAGGAACAGCATCAGGAAGAGTCCTTGCAGGAAAGACAGCTTATGCATTTGATACAGAATTAGTCTGTGATGCATCGAAACTTACATACGATGAGAAACAGGAACAACTTATCATCACAAGACCGGCATTCGATGGAAAAAATATGTCAGACTTTTTGATCGATCCATCCTTGACATCGGTGATCACGATTCGTACAGGAGTGATGGGAAAAGCAGAATACAAGGAAGACAAACAAGGTGAGATGTTATATGTGCATCCAGAATGTCTGAAGGAAGAACGACAAGATCTGATCTATCATGGAGCGGCAGGAAAAAGTGGAAAAGAAGTTCATCTGGATACAGCAAGGATCATAGTTTCCGGTGGTCGTGGAATGAAAGGAGAAGAAGGATTTGCGCTTCTAGAGAGACTTGCAGAGAAGATCGGAGGGGAAGTTGCATGTACAAGACCATGTGTAGATGCCGGATGGATGCTTCCAACACAGCAGGTAGGACAGTCAGGAATCTCCGTAAAACCGAAACTGTATCTTGCATTTGGGATTGCCGGGGCAATTCAGCATATGACAGGAATTGATGCAGATTGCATCATTTCAGTCAATAATAATCCGAGGGCTGCGATCTTTGCATACAGTGATTATGGTGTGGTTTCGGATGCAAAGAAATTACTGGAGAGTATGTTAAAACAGATGGAAGAAGGAAAAGAATTCTTATAAAAATGGATAAAAAAGTATGCTGTGTATCTGGTTTTGATATACAGCATACTTTTTTTAATATAAAGGTAAGTCTTAGAAAATACTGGTTAACGCAATGAATACAAGACAGTCGATCAGAGGAATGAAGATCTGTGTGACTGCGATATCCCAGTATGCTTCTTTATGTGTTAATTTACAGATACCTAATAAAGTGATCTGAGCTCCCTGATGAGGAAGGGTATCTAAAGTTCCAGCGGCGATCGTGGAAATTCTATGGATATCAGGAAGGCTGGCACCAAGTTTTAAATAAGTATCTTTTAATGCTTTAAAAGCGACTCCCATACCACCAGAAGCAGATCCGCAGGCACCAGCACAAACAGCAACGGTTACCATAACGAAGATTAAAGGAGGCATGGATAGATGTTTTAATCCTGCAACAAGATCAGTAAATCCCTGTGTTTTTGCAACAACACCACCAAATCCTACAACGATAGCTGTGTTAAGGATAGAAACTCCAGAATCAGCGGCACCTTTATTAAAGATATTGATCCATTCCGTCATGCCGTCGATTCGTTTAAACATTAAGATCGTGGCAAGTGCAACACCTGCAAATACAGAAGTTTCAACAGGGAAAGGATGCCATGGATTATTAAATAATACTAAGATCACGATGATCGGAAGGACTGCGATGGCAACATGTGGAAGATCCGGGTTTTCTTCTTCAGAAGGCAGTTCATCCTCAGATAATTGATATTTTAAAGTACTGTCAAAAAATCCATACCCTTTTTTAGTAAAAGAACGGGCACGAAATTCTAACCAGAAGAAAATCATCAAAAACATTGCGATCGCAGTTAACAAAGATGGAACAAACGCAGCCGTAGATGGTGTTCCAAGACTATCCATAGCGATAACATTCTGTACAGAAGGAGAACCAGGTCCACTCATAGACCAAGTCCAGCATCCTGCAGAGATGGCAGCAGGGATCAGGCGGCGGGTAAGATTTGCTTCTTTGAACAGATTAAGTGCGATAGGGTAAATAACAAAGAATACAACGAATCCGCTGACACCACCAAAGGTTAATAAACCAGTGATGATCATAATGATCGGTGCTACAAATTTTCCGTGACATAAACTGGCGATCGCACGTGCGATCGATTCTGCTGCACCAGTATACTGGTAAACAGCTCCGAACAAAGCTCCTACAAAGAATACCAAAAAGTAACTTGTGACATATTCTGCTGCGGCAGGCATGAATAAGTTTTTTAAACTGTCAAGAATCGGCATGCCGGAGCAGATGATCACAAAGGAAGTTACAAGAGGAGCGAGGATCAAAGCACTCATCTGTTTAAAAGCTAATAAACCAAATAAGATGATAGCAATGACCAATACTAAAATATGTATATTCATATAAATCTCCTTTTGGGGGACAATAAACTAGTTATTCAAGACCCATGATCTCATCTTTAAAAATCCGTTCATCCATGAGTTTCGGTTCGCCATCCATTTTTGGTACGAATCCCATATGGTCAAGAATCTGAGTCTGGATGTCAATTCCAGGTGCAACTTCAGTCAGATAAACGCCATCTTCTCGAAGTTCAAAGACAGCACGTTCTGTGATATACATAACTGGCTGGCCAACTTTATTGGCATATTTACCAGAGAAAGTGATCTGTTCTACGGTATCAATGAATTTATCAGATTTTCCTTCCTGGTCAATGATCAGTTTTCCGTCTTTTGTAGAACATTTTAAACCACCGGCAGTAAATGTTCCGCAGTAGTATACACGTTTAGCGTTCTGAGTAATATTAACGAAACCACCGCATCCTGCAATACGTGGTCCAAACTTGCTGACATTGATATTTCCATCTTTATCTGCCTGAGCAAGACCTAAGAATGCATCATCGACTCCACCACCATCATAGAAGTCAAACTGTGCAGGCTGGTCTAAGATCGCCTGAGCATTTACAGCCCCGCCAAATTGAGGTCCACCTTGAGGTACACCACCGACAGGACCAGCTTCTACTGTTAAAGTAAAGTGATCTCCGATACCTTCTTCATTTGCAACCATAGAGATATATTCAGGAATACCAATTCCAAGGTTTACAACGGTGTCAGGACGTAATTCCATCGCAGCTCGACGTCCAATGATCTTCTTAGGGGAAAGAGAAGGAGCTTCAAGGCTTCCAAGAGGAACACGAAATTCTCCAGTCATAGAACCATCATATTCACATCCGACACACTGTGTATGGTTTTCTTTGTTCTCTGTGACAACAACCGCATCTACGTAGATTCCAGGGACCTTTACAAGTTTTGGATCAACGTCTGTGACAACTTTCTCTACCTGTACGATAACTTTACCACCACAGTTTTTTGCAGCCTGTGCGATCGCAGTAGCTTCAGCAGTACAACATTCATGTTCCATTGTAATGTTTCCATATTCATCCGCATAAGTAGCACGGATCAGTGCGACATCGACATGGATCGCCTTATATAAGAGGCGTTCTTCTCCGCAGATATTAACAACTTCTACAAGATCTTCGGTTGTGATATCATTTAATTTTCCACCTTCTACACGTGGATCTGCAAATGTATAAAGACCAACATGTGTTAAAGTACCAAGTTTCTTGGCAGCAATATCACGATAAAGCTGTGATAAAGTACCCTGAGGAAGGTTATAGGCTTTGATCTTATTTTGCATGATTAGCTCACCCAGTTTAGGAGCCATATTATAGTGACCAGCAATAACCGTTGATGTCATACCCTCATGTGCAAAATGATCAGCACCACTTCCATCACGATTTCCCTGTCCAGCAGCATAAAAGTAAGTCAGATTTTTTGGGGAACCGGTTTCTAAAAATCGTTTTTCTAACGCAGAAGTTAATTCTTCTGGCAGATCACATGCTACAAAACCGTTGGTAGAGACGGTCATACCGTCTTCTACCAAGTTTGCAGCCTCAGCAGCAGTTAAAATTTTTACTTTAGCCATGGCTTTTTCCTCCCAAAATCACTCTAGAAATCTGTAAGATTTGCTTTACGTTTCTCTAAGAAAGCTGTCATACCTTCTTTTTTGTCATCAGTTGAGAATGCAAGACCAAATAAGTCTGCTTCTAATGTTAATCCGCTTGAAAGGTCTGTTTCTGTACCAGTGTTGATTGCTTCTTTTGCAAGAGAAATAGCATAGCTTCCTTTGCTCATGATCTTCTCAGCCATTGCCTTACAGGTATCAAGTAATTCAGCCTGAGGAACTACTTTGTTAGCAAGTCCGATTCTGTAAGCTTCATTAGCATCGATCATATCACATGTAAAGATCAATTCTTTTGCACGTCCTTTACCAACCAGACGAGCAAGACGCTGTGTTCCACCGAAACCAGGAAGGATACCAAGTCCTGTTTCAGGCTGTCCGAATTTTGCGTTATCAGATGCGATACGGATATCACAAGCCATAGAGATCTCACACCCACCACCTAATGCGAAACCATTGACAGCAGCGATCGTAACCTGAGGCATTGTTTCAAGTTTTAAGAAAGCTTCTTTTGCAAGCATTCCCATTTTTCTACCTTCTGCAGGTGTTGCATTTACCATTTCAGAGATATCAGCTCCAGCAACGAAAGCTTTTGCTCCAGAACCTGTTAAGATCACAACTTTGATATCTTTTCTCTCAGAAATTTCAGAGAAGCAAGCATCAAGTTCTGCTAAAGTTTCACTGTTTAGGGCGTTTAAAGATTTTGGACGGTTAATAGTAACAACGGCGATTTCGTTTTCCATTTCCATTAATAAATTGTTCATAACATATCCTCCTACATAGATTAAAAATAAATAATAAAATAATAAACAATGTATGCAATTTTTGGCAACACGAATATTTAGCATACAAATAACTTGTGCCTACATTATGCGCCCTTGTTATTAATTTGTCAATAAAAATTAGTGAAAATATATAAAAAAATAAAAGAATAAAAAAATGTATTGACAAAATGAACAAATAAAAATATAATTAGCACACAAAGTATTTGCACGCAAGTAATAAGACAAACAAACAATTACAAAGGCGTTCAGATAAAGTGATAATAAAAGAGAATAAGCCTAAGTAAGAAGAAAGGAAGATGTACGATGAATTTTGAATTAACACAACAGCAGGCAGCCATTCAGGAAACAGCAAGAAAATTTGCACAGGAAGAATTACTTCCAGGAGTATTAGAAAGAGATGCAAACAGTGAATTCCCAGTCGAACAGTTTCATAAGATGGGAGAACTTGGATTAGTCGGTCTTCCATATCCCAAAGAAGTTGGAGGACAGGGTGCAGATTATCTTTCCTATGTATTAGCAGTTGAAGAAATTTCCAAAGTTGATGCATCTATGGGAATTGGATATTCTGTTGTAACTTCTCTTTATGGTGGAAGTATCATGAACTCTGCAGCACCAGTAGAGAAGAAGAGAGAATTCTTAGAGGAAGTATTATCAGGAAAATGCTTCGGTTCCTTTGGACTGACAGAACCTAACGCAGGGTCTGATGCTGGTGGATGTGTCACAGTAGCAGAAAAAGATGGTGATGATTACATCTTAAACGGATTAAAATGCTTTAATACAAATGGACCATTAGCAGATTACACAGCGGTTTATGCACTGACAGAACCAGAAAAGAAAGCCAAAGGATTATCTTGCTTTGTAGTTAAGAAAGGAACACCTGGATTCAGTGTTGGAAAGATTGAAGATAAGATGGGAATCCGTTCTGCACAGGTATCAGAGATGATCCTTGAGAATGTAAGAGTACCAAAAGAAAATATGATTGTAGAATCTGGACAGGGATTCAAACTTGCAATGAAAACATTGGATGGTGGACGTATCGGTGTTGCTGCCCAGGGACTTGGAATCGCAGAAGGTGCATTTGAGATTGCCAAAGAATATCTAAAGACAAGAGAACAGTTTGGAAAACCATTATATAGAAATCAGTATCTTGCATTCAAGATGGCAGAACTTGAGATGGAAATCGAAGCAGCGAAATTAATGTTATATAAAGCAGCAACAGATAAACAGGAAGGAAGACCATACTCACTGCCAGCAGCGAAAGCAAAATATTTATGTACAGAAGCAGCAATGCATGTTACAACAGAAGCTGTACAGATGTTAGGTGGAAACGGATATATGAAAGAATATCATGTAGAACGTATGATGAGAGATGCGAAGATCACACAGATTTACGAAGGAACAAATGAAATCCAGAAACTGATCGTAAGCGGAGCAATCTTCCGATAGAAAAGAATATAAAATTAAAAATTTCTTCTCCTTAAGTAAAAAGTTATCGGATAGGTTTGAACTATCTGATAACTTTTTTCTATTTCTTCATAGAAAATTTTAATGAAATCTACTATGAAACAAAAAAGGAGAGAAAACTAAATTACTTGACACATAAAAAAAAGCAAGCTACACTAATATTAGTGTGCGAAATATTTAAAGGAGAAATTATATGGAACTAACACAATGTATTAATTATTTATTAACAACAGCACAGCATAAAGTTTTTCAGGAGATGAGTTCCAGACTTGAAAAGTTTGATGTAACACCAGTTCAGTATGGTGTCATGTATTGTTTATGGATCGAAGGAAAAACAAAACCAAAAGAGATCGCAGCAGAATTAAAGCTAGAGAACTCTACGATCTCCGGAGTTTTAGAACGTATGGAGAAGAAGGAACTGATCGAACGTCAGGTAAGCAAAGAAGACCGTAGATTTATAGAAGTTGTATTAACAGAGAAAGGAAAAGCATTACAGAATCCGATCCTTGCGACGGTAGAAGAAGTGAATAAAGATGTATTGTCTGAGATGTCGCAGGAAGAACAAAGTGAACTGAAGAAAGCCTTGAGGATTCTGGGTGGACTGGAGGACGAATAAAGAGAACTCTGGTCATGACAGACAGGGATAAGTATGAGAGTAACAATTCGACAAATTGCAGAAGAATCAGGAGTTTCCAGAGGAACGGTAGACCGTGTATTGAATAACAGGGGAAAAGTTCGTCCAGAAGTAGAAGAACGAGTCCGTAAAGTAGCAGAGGAGCTTGGATATAAGCCAAATCTTTTAGGTCGTGCATTGATCAAGATGAAAGAGAATATCAAGATCGGTGTGATCCTTCAGGATACAGGAACGCCTTATTTAAAAACATTATCGGATGGGATCAAGAAGGCAAAAGGCGAAGTAGAAGATTTTGGTGGAACTGTCATTGTGAAAGCGGTAGATTATGGTAATGTAGAACAGACCTTAGCGGCAATGAATAAGCTGAAAGAAGCAGGGATCAAAGGGCTTGTGCTGATGCCGATCAATGATAAGAGAGTTCTTCAGAAGATCGATCAGTTTACAGAAGAATATGGGATATCCGTTGTCACAGTGAATGCAGATGTGGAAGATACAAAGAGAATTTGTTTTGTTGGACAGAACTCTGTACAAAGCGGCAGGGCAGCAGCAGGATTAATGCATGATATTCTAAGAGAAGAAGAAGGAACGATCGCAGTGATCTCTGGAATTGAGACGAATACTTCATTAAGTGACAGAATCTATGGATTTTGTGACGAGATGAAGAAAATTTCACCAAAGACTGAGATATTAGATACAAAATACTGCTTTGAGGATGATCTGATCGCAGCACATCTGACAGAGAGTATTTTGAACCGTTACGAAGATTTATCTGCGATTTATATTACCTGTCATGGAGAAAAAGGGGTATGTGATACCCTTAGGAAACATAAGAAGATGAAGAAAGTGACCATCATTGCATGTGACCTGTCACGGCAGAATTACAGATATCTAAAGAATGGAGACATCAAGTATCTGATCGGGCAGGATGGACGTTATCAAGGATATGAAGCTGTCATGACCTTATATCGGTTATTATTTAATGATGAGCCGCCCAAAAAAGAACATAAGTATACAGATATTATTGTAAAAACAAAGTACAATATTTAATGATGTAAGTGAGAATAAGAACAAGATCAGGGAAATATCCTTGGTCTTGTTCTTATTTTCGTACATTTGCACAAAATTTAGGAAGAATTTTTGTGCAGTTTACCAATTGTGTGCTCGAACACAAAGTGCTATAATTCAAAACATAAAAGATGTGCTCGAACACAAAACACAAAAAACAAAAAACAAATCAAAAGCGTATTAGAAAAGGAGAAACAATTATGGTAAACGTAGGAATTATTGGAGCAGGAAGAATCGGACAGGTACACATGAACAGCATTTTAACAAGAGTACCAAATGCAAAGATCAAAGCAGTTGCAGATCCATTCTTAAGTGAAGAAGCAGACAAGAAAGCAAAAGCAGCTGGAGCAGAGTATACAACAAAAGATTACAAAGATATCTTAGCAGACAAAGATATTGATGCAGTGATCATTTGTTCATCAACAGATACTCATTCCCCAATCTCAATTGAAGCGATCAAAGCAGGAAAACATGTATTTTGTGAAAAACCGATCGATCATGATGTAGACAAGATCAAAGAAGTTATCAAAACATTAGAAGGAACAGGACTTAAATATCAGGTAGGATTTAACAGAAGATTTGACCACAACTTTGAAGCAGCGCAGAGAGCTGTTGTCAATGGAAAGATCGGAGCACCTCATATCATCAAGATCACATCAAGAGATCCTGAGCCACCAAGTGCTGAATATGTAAAAGTATCTGGAGGAATGTTCCTTGATATGACAATTCATGATTTTGATATGGTACGATTCCTTGCAGGATGTGATGCAGAAGAAGTTTATGTACAGGCAGCAAACCTTGTAGATCCTGAGATTGGAAAAGCAGGTGATGTTGACACAGCGATCATCACATTGAAGATGGAAAATGGAGCACTTGCAGTGATCGATAACTCTCGTCAGGCAGTTTATGGATATGATCAGAGAGCAGAAGTATTCGGATCTAAAGGAATGGTAGCGATCAAGAATGATTCTGATTCTACAGCAGTGATCAGCAACGAAGATGGTGTAACAGGAGAAAAACCACAGTTCTTCTTCCTTGAAAGATACATGGATGCATATGGAAAAGAAATGGTTCAGTTCATTGATGCGATCGAAAATGATACAGAAACACCATTAGGAGTAGAAGATGGATTAAAACCAGTACTTATGGGACTTGCAGCAAAGAAATCAGTAGAAGAAGGCCGTCCAGTAAAAATTTCAGAAATTGAATTCTAATTTGAAGGAGAGTGTATATGGAAAAACATACAAATGAGGTTGAAGACAATCAGATGAGAGCACTTAGCTGGAAGACCAGAGTGTCTTACGGCTTAGGTGATACAGCGTGTAACGTTGTATACGGAATGATCGGAAGCCTGTTGACGATCTTTTATACTGATTATGTTGGAATCAGTGCAGCAGCGATCGGTGTGATCATGCTGATATCCAGAATTTTTGATGGATGTTCTGATGTTATCATGGGATTCGTTGTCAATAAAACACACAGCAAATATGGTCAATCCAGACCATGGATCTTATGGATGGCGATTCCATATGCAGTATCGGCAGTATTATTATTCACAGTACCACATACTGCAACTAACATACAGTTAATATATATTTTCGTAACTTATAACTTTACAGCAACGGTCTGCTATACAGCGTTGAATCTTCCATACGGAAGTTTATCTGCGATGATGACAAGATCTTCCAGAGAAAGAGATATGTTAAGTATCGTTCGTATGGCACTTTCTCCGATCGGAAGAATCATGGCAGTTACATTTACAACACCACTGGTTAAATTATTTGGGGATGACCAGGCAGCGTGGGTTAAGACAATGGCAATCTGGGCAGTATTAGCACTCTTAATGTTGATCACATGTTTCAAAAACTGTGAAGAAAAAGTTAAGATCAAAGTAGTGAAAAAAGAAAAGATTCCTGTAGGAAAGACATTTTCAGCATTACTGAAAAACCAGTATTTCTGGGCAGTACTGATCTTATGGATGATGCAGAACGTCATCACATCGATCACAGGAACGATCCTTCCATACTACTGTAAGTATATTCTTGGAAATGATACATGGATGTACAGTGTATTATACATGGTAGAAACAGTTACATTGATCGCAGCTACTCTATGCAGCCCATTATTATTAAAACGTCTTGGAAAGAGAAATATGTCATTAATCGGCTGTGTTGGATGTCTGATCGGACAATTCGTATTCATGGTCAAGCCAGAGAGTTTTTATTGGTTACTTGGATGTTGTATCATCAGAGGAATCTGTTTTGCACCATTAAACTCTGTAATCTTCGGAATGTTAGGAGATGTTGTAGAATTTGGTCAGTGGAAAACACATTTACGTCAGGAGAGTTTCATCTTCGCGATCGGATCTGTTGGTACAAAGCTTGGAAACGGAATCACAGCTGCAGTTTTAACACAGTTATTAGCATTTAGCGGATATGTCAGCAAAGCTGGTGTTACAACACAGCCACAGTCAGTTGTTAATATGATCATGAATATCTATAAAGTAGGACCATTGATCGTATGGGTAACAGTCGTTATTATCTTACTTCTGTACAGATTGGATAAAAAATATCCAATGATCATGAAAGAATTAGAAGAGAGAGAAGCAAGAGGCGAATTATAAAAATTTTGCACAGTGTGTGCTCGAACACAAGAAAGGAATAAGAGATGTTTGATAAGAATAAAGTAAAATTAGGAATTGCACCAATCGCATGGACCAATGATGATCTTCCAGATCTTGGAGCTGAAAATACATTTGAACAGTGTGTCAGTGAAATGGCACTTGCAGGATTTACAGGGTCAGAAGTAGGAAATAAATATCCAAAAGATCCAGCAGAATTAAAGAAAGCATTAGATCTTCGTGGAATCGAAATTTGTAATCAGTGGTTTTCATCTTTCCTGATCACAAAACCATTAGAGGAAGTAGAAAAAGAATTCCGTGCACAGTTAGAGTTCTTAAAAGCAATGGGAGCAAAAGTGATCGGAGCTTCTGAACAAAGTTACAGTGTACAGGGACAGGAAGATACACCAGTTTTTGGACATAAATATGTGATGGACGATGAAGAATGGGATACATTCTGCAACGGAATGAATTATCTTGGAAAGATTGCAAAAGAGGAATACGGAATCGCATTAACATTCCATCATCATATGGGAACAGTCGTACAAGACCCAGATGAAGTAGAACGCATGATGGCAAATACAGATCCAGAATACGTAAGTTTATTATTCGATACAGGACATTTTACTTACTGTGGAGCAGATCCATTAGAAATGGTGAAAAAATATGTAAACCGTATTAAACATGTGCATTTAAAAGATATCCGTCCAGAAGTTGTAAAAGAAGTGAAAGACAACGATTTAAGCTTCCTTGAAGGAGTAAGAAGAGGTGCATTTACAGTACCTGGAGATGGATGTATTGATTTTGATCCGATCTTTAAAGTATTAGAGGAGAATGGATATGAAGGATATATGCTTGTAGAAGCAGAACAAGATCCAGCAAAAGCAAATCCATTAGAATATGCGATCAAAGCACGTAAATTTATCAGAGAAAAAACTGGATTATAAACCAGGAGAAAGAGGCATATTATGGGGAATACATTGATCACGATCAGCCGACAGCACGGAAGCGGTGGAACAAAAGTAGCACAGATTTTGGCAGAGAAATTAGGAATATGGTACTACAACAGAGAGATTCTTTATATTGCCGCAGATAAGATCGGATATGATTCTCTCGATGAAAAGAGCATGGATGAGATTAATTATAAAAAGGCTTCCCAATATATGGAAGGACTTAGTATCATGACAGGTTCAAGAAATCATATTCCAGTTTATAATCAGATGTTCAAAGAACAGTCTAAGATCATAAAGAAATTAGCAGGATACGGATCTGGCGTCTTCTTAGGAAGATGCGCAGATTACGTATTAAAAGATGAACCAGGAGTGTGCTCCGTGTATCTTTATGCAGAGGAATCTTACCGTATAAAGCATCTGTCAAAAAAAGAAGGAAGAGCGGTAACAGCAGAAGAAATCCGAAAAGAAGATAAGATGCGTTCATCATACTACAGTTATTATACTGGAAGAAACTGGTATGATATGGAAAATTATGATCTTGCGATCAATCTAGCGACCATTGAAGCAGAAGAAGCTGCACAATTGATCCTTGATTATATGGAAAAAAGAAAATAAACTCCAAATTGATTGACAACATTACAAGAAAGTGCTAAATTGTTATCAAAAGATAACCAATAAATACTCAATAGATAATCAAAAAAGGAGAAATGAGATGAAAAAAAGGAATGGGATGATGGCAGCAGGAGCTTTCGCGATCTTGTTTACCGGATTTCCACATATATGGTCAATTTATCAGCCATATGTACTCTCTGAGACAGGCTGGAGCGAAAGTATGGTATCAATTTGTTTTTATCTTCCAACTTTGTTTTTTGTAGTTGGTAATATATTTGGTGGAAGAATCTATGACAAAGGATATGGAAGAATAACCCTCGGAATCGGAGGGAGCGTATTTGCAGGTGGGATCATATTATCAGCATTGACTTTAGGAATTCATCCAATGATCACTTATATGACGCTAGGTGTCATGCAGGGAATCGGACAAGGAATGATCTATGCAGTCGTACTTGCAACAGCACAGAAGTGGTTTCCTCATAAGACCGGATTTGCTTCAGGAGTTGTGATCACGGCGAATGGATTATGTGGATTCATCTTATCTCCGATCAGTAAGCTCTTATTAGAAAGAGGTGGAGTAAGAATGGCATTGATATCTGTTGGGTTTCTGGTTTTCTTATCAGCAGTTTGTGCTGTCTGCTTTGTCAGACAGCCAGAGGCAGAAAATATAGAAACAAAAGAAAATCAGATATATGCAGGACAACAATATACATCAGTTCAGATGATCAGAACAAAGAAGTTTTATTATCTTGTAGCCACGATGATGTGTGGTCTGATGCCGTATTATCTGGTGTCACCGATTTCACAGACGATTCAGATTGAGAGAGGAATCTTACAGGCAGTTGCTGTAGGTTCCGTGATGGCAGGATCTATACTGAATGCAGGGATCAGACTGATCCTTCCAACACTTGCAGACAGAGCAGGAAGGATTACTTGTATTCAAGGAGTTTTGTTTGTTGCAATGATTGCTATGCTCTTTTTAATCAGTGGAAATAACAGGCTCATCACAATGGCAATTATCCTAGCCTATGGATGTTTTGGCGGTATTATGGGAAGTTTTCCATCATTATCAAGTGAGGTTTTTGGGCTTCGATATGCAGGACAGAATTATGGAATCATCATGTCAGGGATCATCATCGTAACGATCACCTCGCCGGTCATATCGAATATGATACTGATCCATGAATTGTCAGAGGTAGTAAGATTTATGACAGGATTTTGTTTTGCAGTGATCGCATTAGGATTTAGTATGTTATTAAAAAAAGAGATAAATCAATCAGGAAAGGAAGTAAAAAATTATGGCACTTGTTAAAATGAAAGATCTGCTTCTTAGAGCACAGAAAGAAAACAAAGGATGTGGAGCATTCAGTGTAGGAAATATGGAGATGGTAAAAGGTGCGATCAAGGCAGCAGAAGAACTTGATACACCGATCATCCTTCAGATCGCAGAAGTGAGATTAGACCATTCACCACTGCATCTGATGGGACCTATGATGTTAGAAGCAGCAAGAAATGCAAAAGTAGATGTTGCGGTACATCTGGATCATGGATTAAAATTTGAGACGATCAAAAAAGCATTAGAATATGGATTTACATCTGTTATGCTCGATGCATCCAGAGATTCATTTGAAGAAAATATTGAAAAAACAAAGAAAGTGGTAGAACTTGCAGCAAAATACGGTGCCACTGTCGAGGCAGAATTAGGACTTGTTGGTGGAAGTGAAGATGGAAAAAGCGACCATGGAATCCGTTGTACAAACCCAGAAGATGCGAAGATCTTTTGTGAAAAAACAGGAATTGATGCACTGGCAGTAGCGATCGGAAATGCACATGGAGATTATCCAGTTGCACCACAGTTAGAATTTGGTGTGTTAGAAGAAATCCATGATAAAACAGGAATCCCTCTTGTGCTTCATGGAGGAAGCGGGATCACAGATGCTGATTTCCAGAAAGCGATCTCACTTGGAATCCGCAAAGTCAATATTGCAACAGCAAGCTTTAAGAGCTTGACAAAAGAAGTAGAAAACTATCTGGCAACAGAAGGTGCACATAATTACTTTGATATGAATGAGGCAATGGTACTTGGAACATATAAGAATGTAAAACATCATATTGAAGTATTTAACTGTAAATAAATGATAAATGAAAAATGAAACAGGTATTGCATGAAAAAATGCAATACCTGTTTTTTTAGTGCGCCTTGCGGCGCACGTCACTAATGGATGAAAGTTCCTAATCCGCCCTAGTAGTGGGAAGGATACAGCCAAGACCAAGGGTGTCCATCGTGAGGTGGAATCTGAAGGAAGGTGGAGGCAAATCTCTGGTCTGACGAACAGAAATCACATCAGGCTATAGTTAAGGATAAGGTTGCTAAACAAACCAAAGTCCAATAACTACTCGGAATTAACTGTAGTAAATGTGGCAGATATATGGAGAGAAAGTGACGTGTGGTACCAAGGGAGGTCTCGTCAGCGGACGAAAACAGAGTATGAAGTCCGTCAGTAACAACGAATGGCGAGAAGTCAGCAGAAGCCATAGTAAACCAGTGGTTGCAAACACTGGCGAAGGGCTGAACTTTAGGAGGCACAAGCAATGAATGTAACTGAAAGTAGATTTAAGAACAGACAACTTCATATAGAGGACTATCTGCAAATGGTATCTGCGGAACAGAAAGAGTATGCAGAAGTGTTCGACTACTCTAAGATTACTGAAAAGAGCGGTGTCATCACAGACTATTGGACGAACAATCTCTTGGATTTGATTTTGCGAAAAGACAACCTTAACAGCGCCTATAAGCAAGTCAAGAAAAACAAAGGGAAAGGTGGAATCGATGGTATGCAGGTGGATGAACTTCTGCCCTTCCTTAGAGAAAACCAAGATACTTTAATCCGAAAGATAAGGGAGGGGAAATATAAACCCAACCCGGTTCGCAGGGTAGAAATACCAAAGGAAACAAAAGGCGAGTTCCGAAAGTTGGGAGTTCCAACTGTTGTTGACAGAGTTATCCAACAGGCAATAGCGCAGGAACTATCGCCAGTTTATGAGGAGCAATTCTCAGAGAACAGTTTTGGTTTCAGACCAAAGCGGGGAGCACACGATGCCCTCAGACAATGTCAAAAGAATGTAAATGATGGCTATGTATATGTGGTAGATATGGACTTGGAAAAGTTCTTCGACACGGTATGCCAGAGTAAGCTGATAGAGGTATTGTCAAGAACCATCAAAGATGGCAGAGTTATATCTTTGATACACAAATATCTGAATGCGGGAGTGATCGCAAAAGGAATGTTTGAACGTACAGAGGTCGGTATGCCACAAGGTGGTCCGCTTAGTCCGTTGCTTAGTAATGTAATGCTGAATGAATTGGACAAGGAACTGGAAAGCAGAGGACATAGATTTGTCCGATATGCAGACGACTGTATGATTTTTTGTAAGAGCAGGAAAAGTGCGGAAAGAACCTTGAAAAACATTATCCCGTTCATTGAAGGAAAACTATTTCTGAAAGTAAACAGGAAGAAAACGGAGGTGTCTCACATCAGCAAAGTCAAATATCTTGGCTATAGCTTTTATAGATATAAAGGTAAATGCAGATTCAGAGTACACTCAAAGTCGGTAGTGAAGATGAAGAATAGAATCAGAGAACTTACCGACAGGAACAAAGGCATTAGCAATGAAGTACGAGAAAAGAGGTATCAAGAGTATGTGCGGGGATGGGTGGAATACTTCAGGCTCGCAGATATGAAAGAGCTCCTCCGAAAAACGGATGAATGGGCAAGGCGGAGAATCCGAGCGGTCTATTGGAAACAGTGGAAGAAAATCAAAACGAAATACCGAATGCTGAAAGCACTAGGTTTAGAGGATTGGAAAGCCAAGGAACTAGCCAATAGTAGAAAAGGTTATTGGAGAATGGCGAAAGTCTTGAACCAAATCTTTTCAAAGAAAATAATAGCCAAGCTGGGATATACATCCATGCTCGACTATTATCTAATAATCTGTGAAAACTAAAGAACCGCCGTATACGGAACCGTACGTACGGTGGTGTAGGAGGACGGTAAATAAAATAATTATTTACCTCCTACCCGATTGTAGGAAATTGGAATTGTAGGATTCTTTCTTGGTTGCAAAAAGAAAAAAACAGAGTTATAATATATGCGTGCACGATAACGCAAAAGAAAAGAGGAGAAAAAATGGCAGTGACAATGCAGCAGATCGCAGATCTGGCAGGTGTATCAAGAGGAACTGTAGATAGGGCGTTGAATAACCGTGGACGTATTCGACCGGAAGTGGCAGAGAAGATTAAGATGATCGCAAAGGAACTTGGATATCAGCCGAATATTGCGGCAAAGGCACTATCGTCAGGCAATCAGATCCTGCGGATCGGAGTTATTTTGCAATATGCAGATACCCCGACAATCCAGACAGTATTAGAAGGAGCTAAGGATGCAAAACAAGAAGTAGAACGGTTTGGCGGACGTGTGATGATCGACCAGATCAAGGGTGGAGATGTAAGACAGGTGCTGGACATTATGCGGGGTTATAAAGAAGCAGGTATGAAAGGAATCGTATTGATGCCATCGAATGATGAGATGTTGAAGAATACGATCAATCGTTATGTAGATGATGGAATTGAGATCATAACGATCAATTCGGACCTTGAAGATACAAAGAGACGTTGTTTTGTAGGACAGGATAATTATGCAGGAGGCTGTGTTGCAGGAGGTCTGATGGGAGAGATCATTCCTGATGGTGGAAAGGTCATGATCATATCAGGATCTGCAGACAATACAGCAACTGTGAAGCGAACCAAAGGATTTATAGCGGAATTAAGCTATCATTATCCATCGATCAAAATCCTGGAGCCAAGATTTGCATATGATGATAACTGGGTAGCAGGAAAATTATTAGAAGAACAGTTAGAGATCACGCCAGATCTGAAAGGAATCTATATGCCAGCACAGGGAGAAATCGGGGTATGTAAGATTCTTAAAAAATATGAATTAGAGAAGAAGATCAAGCTGATCGTACATGATTATGAGGGAGAGAATAAGAAGAATCTGAAAGAAGGTGTGATCGATTTTGTATTAAGACAGGATGCTTATGCACAAGGATACGAGTCGGTAATGGAGATTTTTCATAGTCTTTGTGGAAATCCAGGGCATAAAGAAGAATTTTGTTATGAAGATATTGTAATCAAAACACGATGTAATCTGTAAAGAGGAGAGAAATATTCAGGATACAGAAAGGATATTTCTCTCCTCTTTTTGTACTCAAATAGGATTTTCAAAAAGGTAAAAGGATAGATTTTGATAAAACTGCACAAATATCAAAACAAAAGATTGTGCATCTTCGACATTGTGTGCACGTGAACGCAATGCTAAGATAAATACATCAAAAGGAAAACAAAACAAAAACATAAACACAAAACGGAGGAGAAGGTTGAAAAAGAATAGTAGAGGACATCCATTCCATTAAGGACATCACAAAGAGACTAAAGCAGGTATACTGAATATGCCTATGGAAACAATTATAAAAAGAAAGCTGCAATAAGCCAACGTTTTTTATGACGTTTTGTGCCTTGAGCAGCGCGAAAGGAATGAATATAAAGATGAAAATTGGATTTAACGAAGCAACAGCATTAGAGTGTAAAGGGCAGTCTTTGATTGCAGATTTAGAAGCATGTGAAAAATATGGATTTGATTATATTGAAATCCGTTTTGACTGTATTAAGGATTATTTAAAAGAACATACATTGGAAGAATTAGCAGATTGGTTTAAGAATCATCGTTTAAAACCATGGGCTTACAATACATTGCTCTTCTTTAATCAAAGAGACGAAGCAGGAAAGAGAGAGATTGATGAAGAGACAGAATTTATCATGGAAGTAAGTAAAGCTATTGGTATGAAGATGCTGATCACAGTTCCAGCCTTTGATGTTAAAGATAAATCAGTCAGTGAGATCAAAGAAGAAGCAGTCGAAAGATTACGTTATTTATCTGACAAAGTTGGAGAAGACATTAAAATTTCACTGGAATTTTGTGGGGCTCCAAATTGCTCTATCAATCAGTTTGGAACAGCATATGATATAGTTAAAACAGTTGATCGAAGCAATGTTGGAATTACGGTTGATACATTCCATTTCCATGAAATGTGTTCAAAATTAGAAGATCTGAAGGCAGCAGATGGTAATAAGATTTTTGCATATCACTTAAATGATTGTGAAGACCTGCCACTTGGCTCTTGCGGAGATGACAAACGTTTATGGCCAGGAGAAGGTGTTGTTGATCACGAAGGAATTGCGTCAGCATTAAAAGAAATTGGATTTGATGGAGTTTGCACGATTGAAGAATTCAGACCTGAATATTACGAAATGTCACATGATGAAAATGTGAAAAAGGCAGCAGAGGTGACAAGAGAATTCGTAAATAAATATTTCTAAAACTGGAAGAGTTGGTAAGATTAAAAGATTTTTGTTATTTTATTGATATAACACATTTGAAAAAGAAGCAGGAAACTATGGTTGTTCCTGCTTCTTTTGATCATTATGGTGTTTCTATCTTAATGGAATGCAGCTTAGCAAAATTACAGAATTCTTTACCAGGAAGTTGATCCGTAAGAACGTGATCAATATCTTCAAATGGACAAAACGTCATCAATGAAAAATTACCAAATTTGGAATGGTCAGCAAGTGCAAAACGGATCGTACTGTTTTCAATCACAGATTTTTTTACCAGATATTCTTCAGGAGATGCATTGCTAAGTCCGTTTTGAATGGAAATCCCGGTACAAGACATAAAAGCTTTGGTAATATTGTAAGCTTTGAGGTATTCAGCGATATTTCCATCAACAAAAGATAAAGTTTCTCTCTTTAAGAATCCGGGAAGAGAAATTACATTTAAGTTTTCATAAGGAATGGCTTTTAGAGAAACCTGCAGGCTATTTGTAAGGATCGTACATTCCTTATCAGTTATAAAATCAATAATATTATGACATGTTGTACCACTGTCAATAAAGATCGTATCATGATCACACACATGAGATGCAGCCAATTGACTGATGAGTCGTTTTTCTTGCATTAAGCTTTGATGGCGTGTGGAAAAAGGAAGCAGCATCTTTGAGGCAGGAAAATCTGCGATCGTAACGCCCCCATAAACTTTCTTGATCTTCCCAGACTGTTCAAGAGTTGCGATATCTCTTCGGATTGTGTTCTTTGATACATTAAATACTTCGCACAACGTATCAAGAGAGACAGATTTTTTTTCACGGATATATAATTCAATTTCATCAATTCGTTTCGTTCTCATAACAAATTCCTTTTAAATATTTTTATTCACATAGACCCTATTATTATAATATACTATAAATGGTAAAAAAAGAGATAAGAAAGAATTTGACACAAAAATAGAGAAATGATAGATTATAACCAGAAAAAAGTGCAGGTGAGAGTATGAAGATAACAATCAAACAGATTGCGGAGATCGCTGGAGTACATCGCTCTACAGTAGATAAAGTTTTACATAACAGAGAAGGTGTCAGCCAAGAAGTAAGGCAGCGGGTACAAAAGATTATAGATGAATATGGCTATCGTCCAAATCCAATCGGACAAGCATTAAAGAAACAAGATCAGAAGATAAAAATAGGTGTCATATTATTAGAGGTTGATGCAAAAGAAAGAATCCTTTCTGGAATCAAAGAAGGATTAAGTGCATACCAGTCTTTTGATATTGAACTAATGTATCATACGGTGAATTATCCGGATGTTGGTGAACAGATCCGTCTGATCCATAAGATGATCGAGCAAAAAGCAGATGGGATTATTTTAAGTCCGATCAACTCACCAGAGATCGTGAGTGTGATCGACTATTGTAATGGACTTCATATCCCGATCATCACAGTGAATACTGATGTAAAGGGAAGTCAACGTTTTTGTTTTATCGGACAGGAGGGAGAACGTGCAGGAAGAGTCGGAGGACGACTGATGGGAGAGTTCTTAAATGGTAAAGGAAATGTCGCTGTATTTACAAGTGACGGTCATGAACAACAATCATTTTCTTATAATAAAAGAGATAAAGGATTTCGAGCCATGATTAAAGAAACTTATCCAAAGATGCATGTGTTAAAAAGTATACGAACCGATGAAGATGCTATGACGATCGCAGAAGAAACAAGGAATCTTTTAGAAAAAGAAAAATATTTAAAAGGAATATTTATCACTTGCGGAGGTGTAAGAGAAGTAGGAAAAGTGTTAAAGGAACAAGGAAAAGAGGATATTAAGGTTATTTGTTACGAAGATTATCCGGATATTTTGCAGTTGTTAAAGGAAGAAGTCGTGGATGCAACGATCACAAGCCAATTAAAAGTTCAGGGAAAACAATCCATAGAGTATTTGTTAGATTATCTTGTCTATGATAAAAAACCACCGAAAAAACATTTGTATACCAATATAAGAATCCTATTAAAAGAATGTATTTATTAAGAAATGAGAGCCGAAATTTTATGAAATCAATAAAATTTCGGCTTTTTTAATAAAAATAAAGGAAATTATTTGTTGAAATTGTACATTGACAGAAACAATGAAAAAGAGTATTCTAAGTACATAAACAACGAGCACGAGCTCGCAATCGATGAAAGGAAGGTGCATATGGAGGAAAATATGATCATTACGATCAGCAGGCAGTACGGAAGTGGTGGTTCACAGGTGGCAAAGATCCTGGCAGAACGGATGGGGGTATGGTGTTATGACCGAGATATACTTACCATTGCTGCAGAACGGATTGGGAATGAAGAACTGACAGAAGATACCATCAATGATCTGAATTATAAACGAAATGATGTTGCATCTGCAGGAATCACAGGAGTTATGGGAATGGGAAATATTCCAATCTATAACCAGATGTTTTTAGAACAGGCGAAGATCATCAGGAAACTTGCAAATTATGGATCGGCAGTATTTCTTGGAAGATGTGCAGATTATATTTTAAAAGATATTAAGAATTGTACATCCGTTTATCTTTATGCAGATCGCGAATTTAGAAAGAACAGAGTCAAAGAAATTTACGGATCAAATGCTGAAATCATGGACAAAGAAGAAAAGAACAGAGCAGATTATTACAATTACTACACAGGAAATCGGTGGGGAGATATCAATAATTACGACTTTGCGATCAATACAAGTAAGGTAAGTTTTGAAGAAGCAGCAGATTTGATCTATCGCTTTGCAAAAGATAAACAAAAGAATTTAAAAGACAGATAAAAAAGATAAATATTTTTTTACATATTACGAGCACGAGCTCGCAAACAAAACAAAAACAGGAGGAAAAGAAAATGAGTAAAGATTTAAGAATTGGAGTTGTAGGTGTAGGAGCGATCGGAAGAACACATATCGAAAGGATCAATCATCAGTTACAAGGTGGAAAAGTAGTAGCATGCTCCGATGTAAATGCTGAATTTGGAAAATCAGTTGCAGATAAATATGGATGTAAATTTTATGCGGACGGAGAAGAAATGATCGCATCAGGAGATATCGATGCAGTGATCGTTACAACGATCGATCCATATCATGAACAGTATGTGATGGCTGCGATCAAAGCAGGAATTTATGTATTTTGTGAAAAACCTCTTGCGCCAGAAGCAGATGCATGTAAGAGAATTGTAGAGGCTGAGATCGCTAGAGGAAAGCAGTTAGTTCAGGTAGGATTCATGAGAAGATACGATAAAGGATATCGTCAGTTAAAAGAAGCAATTAAGAATCGTACATATGGAGAACCATTGTTATTACATTGTGCACACAGAAACCCAGCAGTGGATGAAAGTTATGATACACCAATGGCTGTTGAAAATTCCATGATCCATGAAATTGATGTCATTCGTTGGCTGCTAGATGAAGACTATGAAACAGCAGAAGTTGTATTTGCAAAAGATACACGAAGAACACATGCAAAATTAAGAGATCCACAGATCATGATTCTTACTACAAAATCAGGAGTCAGAATTGATGTAGAAGCTTTTGTAAATACTGGACATTGCTATGACATTAAGTGTGAGGTTTGCTGTGAAGATGCAATTTTAAATCTTCCTCAGCCAGAAAACATCGAAGTATGTGCGAATGCATTCAGAGGACATGCGATTCACAGTGATTGGTCTACAAGATTTGTTGATGCATACAATGTTGAAATTCAGGAATGGATTGATGCAACAAAAGAAGGAAGAGTGGATGGGCCAACAGCTTGGGATGGATATGTAGGACAGGTTACTGCAAAAGCTGCTTCTAAGGCACGTGATACACAGACAGTTGTTAAGATTGAAATGGAAGAAAAACCAGAATTTTATAAATAAAGATCAGGAGGTATGACGGATGAAAATAGCATTTGATGTAGATGTTCTTGCAAAACAAATGGATATTAATCGTATGGTTCATCAAGTAGCAGACTGGGGATATAAATATATTGAACAGTCTCCACATCCAAGAATCAACCCATTTTATAAACATCCTTTATTTTCAAAGGAATGTGAGGCGGAATACAAAAAGGCACTCCGGGAAACCGGAGTGGAGATTTCCTCCTTTATCGTTGTCTATCGCTGGTCAGGACCGACAGAAGAACAAAGAAAAATGGCAGTAGAAAATTGGAAGAAAATGATTGAGATCGCAGTAGACATGAATGTTCCAGTCATCAATACGGAATTTTCAGGGGATCCGAATCAGCAGGAAATTTGTAATGGAATGTGGTTCCGTTCGATGGAAGAATTATTACCGATCATCGAAAAAGAAGGATTACGTGTAGAAGTACAGTCTCATCCATATGATTTTTGTGAATTAAATAATGAAGCGTGTGATCTTGTGAAATCATTCCGGTCTCCAAATCTTGGTTATGTCTATTCTTCACCACATGGATTTTTCTATGACGAAGGAAAAGGTGATGTAAGAAGTATGCTTAAATACGCAGGGGATGAATTAACACATGTATTATTTGCAGACACATTTAATCAGACGTTAGATTGTAGATATATTGCAAATCCACCATGGTTAAATCAGAGAGGAAAATCAGATGTCACGATCCACCAGCATTTAGCCATGGGGGAAGGCGATGTTGATTTTGATGGAATCTTTGAGACATTAAGAGAGATAGATTTTGCCAATCGTCAATTAAGAGCGGATGCACCAAAAGTTGGTGGAGATAACATCGCATGTGTATCTATGTTTGGTTTTCCAGAAAAAATGGAGAAACAGGCACCAGAAGCAAGAGAAAGAATAGAAAGAGAATTATTATCAAAATAGTGTAGATTATGAAGAAAGGATGAAGATTATGAAATTATCAATTTGTACAGACGTTTTTGGAAAAATTCCATTTACAGAGATGTTAGATAAAGTAAAAGCCTATGGAATCGATGCGATCGAACTGACAACAGGTGGATGGGGAGGATGTTTTTTTGTACCATCAGCAGAAGAATTGATCAATGATGAGAAGAAATTGGAAGCTTTTAAAGCAGAGATCGATAAGAGAGGATTAGAAATTTCAGCATTAAATTGCTCTGGGAATCCATTGATCGATACACCAATGGGTCATGCACACAGCAAGACGATTCATGATACAGCTATTTTAGCAGGAAAATTAGGGGTAAAGACAATCGTAACAATGTCGGGGCTCCCAGCAGGAGCACCTGGAGATAAAACACCAAACTGGATCACATCTACAATTTCATGGCCAGAATATGATGGAGTGAATTATATGGTAGAAGCTGTGAATTATCAGTGGGAAGTTGCAGCAAAATGGTGGAAGGAATTTGCACAATTTGCAAAAGACCAAGGAGTGGAAAAAATCGCAATTGAAGAATTTCCATGTCAGTTAGTATACAATGTAAGAAGTTTAAAGAAACTTTGTGAGGTTGTGGGGCCAGAGTTAAGTAAGATGATCGGAATGAATCTAGATCCATCTCATCTTATGATTCAGGGAGCCGAACCAATCGCAGCTGCAAGAGAACTTGGTGATAAGATCTTCTATGTACATGGAAAAGATGCAAGAATCGAAAGAGGACTTGCGGATGTTGATGGACTATTAGAAAATCTTCCAGTAGACCAGTCAAAAGATCGTACATGGAATTATGTGGGTGTTGGTTGTGGTAAAGATCTTCAGTGGTGGAAAGAATTCTTTTCTGTTTGTCGTATGGTAGGGTATAATGGATATGTATCATTGGAGATGGAAGACTTGACAATGAGTGTGGAGGCTGGACTGGAAACATCTATTGATGCACTGAATCATACAATTAGCAAGTAAATACGAAAGAGGTGTTGAAATGGATTTAATCGGTTACAACAAAAGAGTACAAAAAGATAAAGTCACAGGATTTGAAAAATTTGCGTATGGATGTGGAGAAATATCTACCAATATCGTATTTACGATCGCGACAAGTTTGTTAACCATGTTTTATACAGATGTGGCACATGTTTCAGCGGCAACGATCGGTATGATCATTGCGATATCCCAAATATTTAATGGAGCTTCGGATATTTGTGCCGGATTTATCGTGGATCGTACAAGATCAAAATACGGAAGAGCCAGAGTCTGGATGCTACGAATGTCAGGACCATATGCAATCGCAGCTATTTTATTGATGACTGTTCCACAGATTGCACCAATGGCTCAGGCAATCTATGTTTTCATTACATATAATCTGATGTTAACGGTTGTATATACATTATTCCAGTTGCCATTTGCAACAACAATGACTTATATGACAAGAAGTCAGGAAGAACGAGCAAAGATTAACATTATTCGAATGGCTATGAGTCCAATTGGTAATATTCTAGTTACATTATTATTTACGCGTATTTTAAAAATGATGCCAAATGGTGGAATGGATTCACAGAAAAACTGGGTAATCCTTACAGCAATTTATGCAATTGGTGCTGCACTGATGATGCTATTTTGCTTTGTAAATGTTAGAGAACGAGTTGTAGTAAAAGATGAGGCAGCCGGAGATAAAGTACCATTAAAGAAGGCTTTACCTGCATTGTTTAAAAATAAATACTTTATCTTATTATTCTTATTCTTCGTTTCATTTGCAATGTATCAGACATTCCAAGGAACGATGGCTACATATTATTGTAAATGGATCATAGGAGATACAGATATTATTGGAAATGTAAATACAGCATGTTATGGTATTACAATCGTTGCAACATTGCTGTTAGGAAAAGTAATGCATCTTACATCGAAAAGAAACTGGTGTATCATTGGAGCGTTATTTATTATTGCAGGTTCCTTATTATTGATCTTAAATCCAACAAGTGTAGCGCTTGTAACATTTGGAGGGCTTCTTCGAGGGATTGGAATGACACCGATTCTTGGAATGATCTTTACAATGATCGCAGATTCTATAGAATATGGACAGTGGAAAACAGGACTTCGTACAGCCGGAGCAATTCAGTCAGCAACAACGTCAGGACAAAAATTTGGACAGGGAATTGGATCAGCATTGATCGGATTCATCATGCAGGGAAATGGATATAATGGTGATATGGCAGTCCAGAGTGCACATACATTACAGACGATTTCAAATTTGTTTATTTATGGGATTGCAATTTTAGGTGCGATCATGATCGTCATTTTACTATTTTACCATTTAGATAAAGAATATCCAAAGATCATAAGAGAATTGTTAGAAAGAGAATCAAAAGTAGTTTTAAAAGATTAAATCTTATACAAAAGTACAAAGAGCCGGACTTTAAAGCCCGGCTCTTATTTTGAAATTTATTTATCGAGTGGAATATAAGGAGAAGCAGTCATAGCAGCAGTAGCACTGTTAAAGATTTCTGCATTCTCAACCAGATATTTCACAAAGCGTTCCTTAAGAGAAAGCTTTTTTGTATTGGAATGATCATTTGGTGTATGATTTGTCATAATAAAAAACTCCTTTAAGTATTCTGTATCCAATATTACAAATTTTATCGTAGCATAAAGAAATAGAAAAATCAAATAGATACTTTTTCTTTACTTTTTTATGTACAAAAGCTATAATGAAACAAAGAATGTGCTATTTGTGTGCAAATAAGAAGAAAGGTGAGAAAGCACATGGCAGGAACGATCAAAGAAATTGCAGAAAAGGCAGGAGTATCAAGAGGAACGGTTGACAGAGCGTTAAATAACCGTGGAAGAGTCAATCCAGAGGTCGCAGAACGCATTTTTGAGATTGCAAGAGAGATGAACTATCAGCCAAAGAGAAAAAAGAAAGTATATAATCAAGGAAAGAAGATCAGGATCGGTGTCATTACCCAGTTAGCAAAATCTTCTTTTGTAAAGACGATCCATGCAGGAATCGACAAGGCTGAACAGGAGTTGGAAGAATTCGGTGTAGAGATCATTAGAAAACAGATTGACGGAGTAAGTGAAGATGCCCAATTGGAAGCGCTGGAAGAACTTTCGCAAGAACGGATCGATGGATTAGCGATCATGCCAGTCCAGTCTGAACGAATTCGGGAAAAGTTAAATGATATGGCGGAACAGAATGATCTTCCAATCATAACATTTAACTCAGATATTGTCGGTACAAACAGAGTCTGCTATGTAGGACTTGACAATAAGAGAAGTGGTATGACAGCAGCAGGTCTTATGGGAATGTTAACCCGTGGAACTGGAAAAGTCCTAGTGATCACTGGTTTCTTTACAAACAGTGTCAATAATCTTCGTGTGGATGGATTTATTCAGGAATTAAAAATGTCATATCCGGAGATTGAACTTCTGGGAGTTCAGAGCAGTTTTGATGAGATGAGTGAAGTGGAGAAAATCGTTGAGAATACGATAGAGATCGCTCCAGATCTTACTGGCATTTTTGTAGTTTCCGGTGGTCAGGCGGGTGTATGCAAAGCAATGCAAAAGCTTAACATGGAAACACGCCCATATGTGATCGGGTATGATGTGACACCGACAAATATCAAGGCATTGAAAGAAGGAACCTATGATTTCCTGATCGATCAAGAAGGCTTTGAACAAGGATACCGTCCACCACATCTGTTATATAATATGATAAGAAAAGGCGAGAAGATAGAGAAAGAGTATGCTTATACGGATATCAGTATAAAGACAAAGTACAATTTGTAAAAGAATAATAAAGAAAAAAGAGGTTTTGGAATCTGTTGAAATTTGCAATAGATTCCAAAACCTCTTTTGTTGTGCAAAAAATTTATGCAGAAGCGGTATGAGAACAAAATTGATATGAATGCATTAAAGAGAGTGTGCTTTTGCGTGTTAAATGGAGCAGAATTTATTTAAAATGCACAAAAACAGTGAAACAAAATTGTGCAAAAAGATGAAAAGAAAGAAAAAGACAAAAAACACTTGCACACCAAATGCGTGCGTGGTAATATAAGCACATAAAGAAAACACGCAAAACAAAAATGAAAAGCACGCAAAGCACATGATATGAGGTGAAGGTTATGAGATATGTAGAATTTGATGAAACAAGACCTATGGATTTAATTTTATTAGGACGTGTAGCAATTGATTTTAATCCATCAGAAGATGAGCCATTTGGACCACTTGAGAATGTCAGAACTTTTAAGAAGTATGTTGGTGGTTCTCCAGCAAATATCGCAGTTGGGGTTACAAGACATGGATTAAAAGCAGGATTTCTTGGAAAAGTATCTGATGATAAGTTTGGTAAATTCGTAGTTGACTTCTTTAATAAAGAAGGAATTGATACAAGCCACATTACAAAATGTACAAACGGTGAAAAACTAGGACTTACATTTACAGAAATGCTATCAGAAAAAGAAAGCAGCATCCTGATGTATCGAAATTGCATCGCAGACTTACAGTTATCTGTCGATGACATTGATGAAGATTACATCAAACAGTCAAAAGCAATCCTGATCTCAGGAACAGCACTTGCAGAAAGCCCATCAAGAGAAGCAGCTTTAAAAGCAGTGATGTTAGCAAAGAAAAATGATACAAAGATCATTTTTGATATTGATTATAGAGAATATAACTGGAAGAGTGAAGATGAAATCTCTATTTACTATTCTATGGTAGCAAGAGAAGCAGATATCATCATGGGATCCAGAGAAGAGTTTGACTTAACAGAGAAATTGATTCAGCCAGGAAGAACAGATGAAGAAACAGCAGCTGCATGGCATGCATACAATGCGAAGATCGTTGTGATCAAACATGGTATGAAAGGATCTACAGCATACACGATTGATGGACAGAACTTCTCAATCAAACCATTCCCAGTCAATGCAAGAAAAGGATTCGGTGGAGGAGATGGTTATGGATCAGCCTTCTTATATGGAATCTACCAGGGATGGGAAGTTATTGACTGCTTAGAGTTTGGATCAGCAGAAGCATCTATGATGGTTCGAAGCAATTCTTGCTCAGAAGAACTTCCAAACCCACAGCAGGTAAAAGATTTCATAAAAGAAACAAAAGAAAAATACGGAGAAATGATCGCAAGAGTATAAGGATAAAAAGTCAGGAGGATAGAAAGATGGCAAAGACAATAAGAATGACAGTTGCTCAGGCAATTGTAAAATTTTTAGATAATCAGTATGTTTCAATGGACGGAGAAGAAACAAAATTTGTAGAAGGATTCTTCACAATCTTCGGACATGGAATCGCAGTTGGACTAGGAGAAGCACTTGATACAAATCCAGGAAACTTAAGAGTTCTTCAGGGAAGAAATGAACAGGGAATGTGTCATGTTGCAACAGCTTATGCAAAACAGAATGGAAGAAAGAAAATCATTCCTTGTGCATCATCTGTAGGACCTGGAGCTGCGAATATGGTAACAGCTTGTGCGACAGCTACAGTGAATAATATTCCATTATTAGTATTCCCAGCAGATACATTTGCATCAAGACAGCCAGATCCAGTTCTTCAGCAGTTAGAGCAGAGTAATAGCTTATCAACAACAACAAATGATGCATTTAAGCCAGTGTGTAAATATTGGGATCGAGTTACAAGACCAGAACATATTATGACAGCACTGATCAATGCAATGAGAGTTTTAACAGATCCAGCAGAAACAGGAGCATGCTGCATCGGTCTTTGCCAGGATGTGGAAGGTGAATCCTTTGATTTCCCTGAATATTTCTTTGAGAAACGAGTTCACAGAATTACAAGACCAGTGGCAGTGGAAGAAGAGATTGAAGATATTGCAAATGTGATCGCAAATGCGAAGAAACCACTTGTTATTGTTGGTGGAGGTGTTCGTTACTCTGAAGCTGGGGAAGAAGTAGAAAAATTCTGTGAAGAATTCAAGATTCCATTTGGTGAGACACAGGGAGGAAAAAGTGCATGTAAATCAAGTCATCCATACTGCATGGGAGGAATCGGTGTTACAGGTACTTATGCATCCAATGTTCTTGCAAAAGATGCGGATGTAGTTATTGCGATCGGAAGCAGAATGTCCGATTTCGCTACAGGATCTAAGAGACAGTTTGCAAATCCTGATGTGAAGTTTGTATCTATCAATAACAGCAGATATCATGCATATAAATTAGATTCTGTGAAAGCAGTTGGAGATGCAAAAGTAACAGTCAAAGCATTAGCTGAAAAATTAAGAGCAGTGAACTATGTTTCATCTTATAACGGAGAGATTGAAGAAGCTAAGGCCGTATGGGATAAAGAAATGAAACGTCTGGCTGAGTACAAATATGATGAAACATTTGAACCAATGATCAAAAATATGGATCCAAGAACAATTCCAGAATTCGTGGAATTGACAAAAGGTAAGATCACACAGACAGCAGCATTAGCAACGATCAGAGATGTGATCGATGAAGATGCAACGATCATCACAGCAGGAGGAAGTTTACCAAGTTGTATGCAGCGTGTATGGACAACAGATAAACGTGGTGGATATCATGCAGAGTACGGATATTCCTGTATGGGATATGAAGTTGCAGCAGCACTCGGAGTTAAGCTTGCAGAGCCTGACAATGAAGTCTATGCAGTTGTTGGAGATGCAAGTTTCCAGATGTTACACAGTGAGATCATGACAATGATGCAGGAAAAACAGAAAGCAAATATCTTAGTATTTGATAACTGTGGATTTGGATGCATCAATAATCTGCAGATGAATCATGGTATTGGATCTCTTGCAACAGAATTCCGTTACAGAGAAGGAAATAAACCTTGTGGAGATCTGATCCCAGTTGATTATGCAAAAGTTGCGGAAGGATATGGATTAAAATCTTACACATGTAAGACGATCGAAGAATTAAGAGCAGCCTTAGAAGATGCCAAGAAACAAAACGTTGCATGCTTATTTGACTTAAAAGTAATTCCAAAGACAATGACAGATGGATATGAATCATGGTGGAATGTCGGAATTGCTACAACTTCTGAAAAAGAAAGCGTTCGCAAGGCATGTGAAGGTGTTATGGAAGGAAGAAAAGAAGCAAGAGCTTACTAATAGAAAGAAGGAAGAGACAATGGGTAAAGTATTTGGATATCCTGAATTTGATGAAAATGGAGAACAGATCTTAACAACTTATGACAATGAATATAAGGATATGTTAATGGATGTTCGAGTATATCGAATGAAGGCAGGAGACGAAAAAAGTTTTCAAAAGACAGGTGAGGAAACAGCAGTCTTGTTATTAAGCGGTTCCATTGAATTTGCATTTGACGATGTGACAGCGAAAGCAGACCGAAAAGATGTCTTCACAGAAGGACCTTGGTGTGTTCATGTAGCAACAGAATCTAAGGTAAGTGTTAAGGCACTTGCAGATAGTGAGATCCTTGTTCAGTCAACAAAGAATGATACAAAGTTTGACACTAAATTATATAAACCAGAAGATGCTCCATGGGGATATTCTTCTGTTGGCAAATTTGGAAATGTGGCAAAACGCCGTGTAAATACGATCTTTGATCATGATATTGCTCCATATTCCAATATGGTACTTGGAGAAGTATTAAATGACAGAGGAAACTGGTCAGGATATCTGCCACACAGACATCCACAGCCAGAAACTTACTACTTTAAATTCGACCGTCCAGAAGGATTTGGAGCAAGTTTCGTAGGTGATCAGGTATTCAAAAGTACAGATGGAAGTTTTTCTGCAATCCCAGGTGGAGAATTACATCCACAGGCTGTTGCACCAGGATTCCAGATGTATACATGCTGGATGATCCGCCATCTGGATGGAAATCCATGGTTACAGACAGATCGAAATGAAGATGAGAGATATCTTTGGCTTCATGACGCACAATTTTAATCAATAAGACAGGAGGAAAAGAACATGGCAAGAGAATTTATTGCACCAGGAAATATATTTACAGGTGCCGGCGCACTTGATATGGCAGAAGACAAATTAAGCCAGCTGGGTAAAAAAGCACTGATCGTTACAGACAATGTAATGGTAGAACTTGGAAACTGTGCAAAAGTAGAGGCAGCATTAAAAAACGGAAATGTAGATTATGTTGTTTATCATGAGATCAATGGGGAACCAACTGATGTTATGATCAACAAAGGATTAGAGCTTTACAAAGAAAACGGATGTGATTTCTTAGTTGCACTAGGTGGAGGAAGTCCGATCGACTCTATGAAAGCCATCGCAGCACTCGTTGCAAATGGTGGAAATATCTCCGACTATATGGGAAAGATCATCGGTGGGGAACTTCCAACAACGGTTGCAATCCCAACAACAGCAGGTACAGGATCAGAAGCAACACAGTTTACGATCATCACAGATACACAAAATGATGTAAAAATGTTATTAAAAGGCGCAGTGTTAATGCCAGATTATGCGATCATCGATCCACAGTTTACAATGACTGCACCACCAAAGATCACAGCAGCAACAGGATTAGATGCACTGACACATGCAGCAGAAGCGTATACATCCAAACTTGCACAGCCATTATCTGATACATTTGCATTATCAGCGATCAAAAGAATCTTTAAATACCTGCCAGTTGCATTCCATGATGGAAAGAATGTAGAGGCAAGAGAACAGATGTCAATTGCTGCGTTAGAAGCGGGAATCGCTTTCAACAATGCATCTGTTACATTAGTTCATGGAATGAGCCGTCCGATCGGAGCATTATTCCATGTAGCGCATGGATTATCCAATGCGATGTTATTAAAACAATGCTTCATCTATGCTTTAGATGGTGCTTATGATAGATTTGCAGATCTAGGAAGAGCGATTGGAGCTGCAAATGATGCGGATTCTGATAAAGAAGCAAGTGAAAAATTCCTTCAGGCAGTTGTTGATATCTGTGATGAACTTGAAACACCAACACTGGAAGAATATGGAATCAACAAAGAAGAATTCTTTGATGTGATCGATAAAATGGCATCAGATGCTATGGAAAGTGGAAGTCCATCCAATACAAGAAAAGCAATCACAGCAGAAGATGTAAAAGAAATTTATAAAAATTTATGGTAGATGTTATAAAATTGCCAAACTCCTAAGAAACATATAACATAAACAAAGATAATCATAAATGAAAACTCCAAAAATATAAAAAATAAAACTCCAAAAAACATATAAAACTCAAACACATATAATTCGAAAAACCTAAAAAGAAAAGAACAACCATATTATGAACGGATCAAAATGGTGGTTCTTTTCTTTTTTTGGTTGGTATTGAAAATGATCAGCCAGATAATCGTGAATTAACATTCTGAAAAAGTGGTTTTTCAAAGTTATAATTTGCCCGATTTACACGAAGATAGCCATATTTCTTCCCGTATTTAAACTGTAGATAAATCTTTTTCTTAGAATAAATTAATTTCTTTAAAGTTACAGCTTTCCCTTTTGGTACACGAAAAGCAACTTTTTTGCTGCTAGCTTTTTTATAAAAAGTTACTTTTTTGGCAGTGATAAACTTATTTTTTGCAAAATATCTTGAATATTTATCTTTTCTGTTTTGTCCAAGTTCGCTTCGTACCGTTTTTGTAGAAGATGCAGTTCTAATGAATTTTTGCTTACTGTATTTAAAAGGCAGTGTCCAATTGATCCATCCGGTTTCCATAGGTTGTACACGATGTTTAACGGTAATCCCTTTTTTATTGGCAGTAACGATTTCTTCAGCGTAAGATGATCGATTATTAAAAGATTTTACAACGCGAAATTGGTTGGATTTTTTGTTATAAGTAAAGATTTCATTATAAGTAACGTAGTCATTTTCACCACGGCCAATGATCTGGATAAATGTATGTTGTGTGCTCATTTTTGCATATTTTACAGTGAGGTCATAACAGTCGTGATCACGGAGAGATATTTCTGTGGTCCTTTTTCCATTTAGATAGATCGTAAAACGGTTGATGTACCAGCCTTCTTGATCGGGTGTTGTACGGATGATCACAGAATCAGCATTTTCGTCTCCAGTGAGGTCAACATTACCAACATAAGTTCCAGAAGTTTTTGTTTGAGGTATGTTTTTAACAGAAGCTTTTGCAAATGATGGTGTCATAATGCATAATGTAAAAGCAAAAAGAAAACAACCTAAAATCCTGTATACATTTCTTTTCATAAGAAAATCCCTCCTTAAAATTATGAAAGCTAATTGTATCTGATTATATTTTAACATATTTCATTGTGAAAAATGCACAAAAATACAATATGTATAATAATTAAATTAAAGAATGTGACGAAATTAAAAAAAGTGCTTATACAAGATATAAAAAGTGTGTATAATAATGCATTGACAAGAAATAAGCAGGAAAGAACGCAGTGAAGATTGCACACAATAGAAAGTGGAGATCCGCAACGAGTTTGGTTGAGGGTCTCCACTATTTTTTTGTCTTATTTCTTGAAGAAAAGCAACAATTTATCACAACAAGAAGAGGAGAAAAGAAAATGCCACAGAATAAAAGAGAAAGCCTTATCTATACATTCATCATGTGTTTTATGATGGTATTTTGGATGAGCATATACAACGTATCATTACATATGGGAGGATTATCAATGGAATCCATCAAAGCCGGATGGTTAGGGTTCCCGATCGCATATATTTTTGCAATGTGCTGCGACTGGTTCTTTGTATCTAAGATCGCAAAAGGATTTGCGTTTAAGTATCTTGTAAAACCAGACAGCTCTGTTTTAAGAAAAGTTATTTCAGTATCTTGCTGTATGGTTGTACCTATGGTGATCATTATGTCACTTTATGGAGCAGTCGAAGTTAGTATCGAGATGGGGAATTTCTCAAACTTACTGATAATGTGGCTTACAAATATTCCAAAGAACTTTGTAATGGCACTTCCTTATCAGTTGATCATTGCAGGACCAGTTGTGCGCTTTGTGTTTAGAGCTGCATTTCCGGAAGGAAAAGTTTTGGCATAATTTAAAAGTGTAGATACAAAAAATGCAAGGTAGTTTATGACCATATGAATACGTCGGCACTTAGCGATTGGATGATTGAACGATTATTCAAGAGCTTAGTACCGCTACGTAATTCATCTGAGCGAGAGCGGATCATAAACTACCTTGCATTTTTTGTATCTACACTTTTAAATTATGGCTGCTGTAGGGTGCTGGATGCCATTTTTGAAATTTATTTTCTTTTGTATGATTGCATTTAGATTTATTTAGTTTTGAAAAGTTTCAATAAATGGTTGACAAGTGAAATAAAATGATGTAATATAACGGCATAAATAACAGTAAATGAAAATAAATGAAAGCGAAGGTAAAGGAAATGGTTACAGTAGAACAGTTAGCAAACATGATAGATCATACAAATTTGAAAGCATTTGCAGATGATGCTGCATTTGAAAAGTTATGTGATGAGGCGAAGAAGTATAATTTTAAAATGGTGGCGATCAACCCCGCTCAGACGGTAAGATGTAAGAAAAAACTTGAGGGAAGTCCGGTTCATGTAGGGGCAGCGATTGGTTTTCCTTTAGGTCAGACAACTTTGGAATGTAAGATTTTTGAAACAAAAGATGCGATTGAAAAAGGGGCAGATGAAATCGATTATGTGATCAATGTGGCAGAGTTAAAGAATAAAAATTATGATTACATAAAAAAAGAAATGGAAGAAATCGTAAAGATCTGCAGAGAAGCTGGAAAAACTTCAAAAGTTATCTTTGAGAATTGCTATTTAACAGATGATGAAAAGAGAAAAGTTGCAGAAATTGCGAAAGAAGTTAAACCAGATTTTATTAAGACATCTACCGGATTTGGAACAGGTGGAGCTACAGTGGAAGATGTTAAATTAATGAAGTCTGTGGTAGGAGATGAAGTAAAAGTAAAAGCAGCAGGTGGAATCAGAGATTTAAAAACAGCATTGGCCATGATCGAGGCAGGGGCAGAGAGATTAGGAACAAGTGCAGGAGTAGCAATTGTTGAAGAATATAATAATCAAAAATAAAAAAGGAGATGGTTCTACATGAAGGATGAAGTAAAGGTTTGTCTGATTGGTTCGGGTCGTGCAGGTATGATACATGGGCATAATTTTGCAGGAAGTGTACCAGGAGGTAAGATCATCGCAGTTTGTGATCCTGTAGGTGATGTGGCAGAGAATGCAGCAAAAGAGTTGGGAATAGATCTTTTTTACAAAGAATATCTTAACGTTATGAAAAATGAAGATATTGATGCGGTGATTATAGCATGTCCTACAAAATTTCATAAAGAGATCACAGTAGCAGCTGCAAATGCAGGAAAACACATCTTTTGCGAGAAACCAATGGCAATGAATGAAGAAGAATGTGATGAGATGATTGAGGCTGCAGAGAAGAATCATGTAAAATTACAGATTGGTTTTATGAGAAGATTCGATGAGAGCTTTCAAGAGGCTAAGAAGATGATAGAGGTAGGTGAAATCGGAGAAGTTGTCTCAGTAAAATCTCATACTAGAGGACCAAGTAAACCAAAAGAATGGATGTATGATATTTCAATCAGTAATGGGCCACTTGGGGAAGTTTGCAGTCATGATATTGATACAGTTCGATGGTTTAGTGGAAGTGAAATTAGTAGTTTATATGCAATTGGTGGAAATTATAGAAATAAAGAAATCGCAGAAAAATACCCAGATTTTTATGATAATGTAATCATGAGTGTAGAATTCGAAAATGGAATGCAAGGTGTGGTAGAGGGAGCACAGTATGTGCAATATGGATATGATGCACGGGTTGAAATCCTTGGGACAGAAGGAGTGATCTGTCTTGGAGATGTTCATGAAAAGAAAGTATTAACTTGTACAAAGAACCATAATGTCAAACGACCAACCATGCATAGTTGGACATATTTATTTAAAGATGCCTATGTTGCGGAAGATACGGCATTTGTAAGAGCAATTCTTGATAATACAGAAGTAAAAGCAACAGGGCATGATGGGAAAATGGCAGTAAGGATTGTACGCATCGGAAATGAATCATTAAAGGAGAAGAAGATTAAAAAACTATAGGAGGAACGGCTATGGAAAATAATAATACAGGGTTTAGAGCTAAAATCCAAAAATTTGGTGGTGTTTTAAGTGGTATGGTCATGCCAAATATCGGAGCATTTATTACATGGGGATTGATCACTGCAATTTTTCTTCAGACAGGATGGCATCCGAATGCACATATTGCAAAATTGATTAGTCCAATGCTTTCTTACTTACTTCCAATTTTGATCGGATATACGGGAGGTAAGAATTTTTACGGAGATCGAGGAGGTGTTATTGGGGCAGCAGCGACCATGGGCGTGATCGTAGGAGCAGACATCCCTATGTTTATGGGAGCTATGATCATGGGACCGGTGGCAGCATTATGTATGAAACAGGTAGATAAGTTATTTGAAGGGAAGATTAAACCTGGATTTGAAATGATTGTAAATAACTTTTCTATGGGAATTCTTGGAATATTTCTTGTATTAGCTGCTTATTATGCAATCGGACCATTTGTTCAGGCAATTAATGTTGTATTGTCAGGTGGAGTGAGTTGGATCATTGCACATAAACTAATTCCATTTGCAAGTATTTTTATTGAACCAGCGAAAGTATTATTCTTAAATAATGCAATCAATCATGGAATTTTATCACCAATTGGAATTACACAGGCTGCCAAAGCTGGAAAATCAATTCTATTTATTTTAGAGCCAAACCCAGGACCAGGTGTTGGAGTATTATTAGCATATACATTCTTTGGAACAGGAACAGCAAAGAGAACAGCACCAGGAGTAGCGATCATTCATGCATTTGGTGGAATTCATGAACCATATTTTCCATTTATCTTAATGAAACCACAGATGATAATTGCATCAATTTGTGGAGCCGTATCAGGAAACTTTGTATTTGAATTTTTTAACTGTGGTTTAGTAGCTACAGCTTCTCCTGGAAGTTATTTCTCAGTGCTTGCAGTTGCACCAAAATCAGATTATCTTCCGATCATTGCAGGAATGTTATTGTCAACAGCAGTATCATTTGCAGTTGGATCAATCATTTTGAAATTATCTAAAGGTGGGGATGATTATGATAATGCATTAGAAAAGAAAGATGCAATGAAAGCTGAAGGAAAACAAGAAGAAAAGAAAGAAACGATCATAGATTTATCTGGAAAAGTAATTAAAAAAGTATATGTGGCATGTGATGCAGGAATGGGATCTAGTGCTATGGGAGCATCTATTCTTAGAAAGAAAATGAAAGAAGCTGGATTTGATGATATTGAAGTAAAAAATGTATCAATTCCATCTTTACCAGAAGATGTAGACATTGTAGTTACACATAAATCTCTAACAGATCGTGCAATAGCTGTCAGACCAAATGCGATTCATTATTCTGTAGAAAATTTCCTTGAGGGAGAACAATACGATGCAATCATAGAAAAAATAAAAGAGACAAGATAGTAGTGATTTTGATTTAAAAGATATGTTCATGCATAAATTTGTAAGAGCATATCTTTTTTGAAAAAATATTTATTTCATAGAAGTTTTAGATAGAATATGTTAAAATTTGAATAAATAAATGAGTCAGATGAAGGAGGAAGTTGTCATACATGTTTGCAGAAGAAAGACAAGAAAAGATTTTAGAAATGCTTAAAGTTAATAAGCGTGTAAGCAATACAGAATTGATCAAGAAATTTGGAGTCAGTGGAACAACAATACGAATTGATCTGACTGAATTAGAGCAAAAAGGTTTGCTTTCAAGAACACATGGAGGTGCGATCTTAAAAGAAGATCCAGTTTATGGAGAGGATTCGATATCATCAAGACGAGAAAAAAATAAAGAAGAGAAAGAATGTATTGCAAAGAAAGCACGAGCTCAGATTGAAGATGGAGATACAATTCTTTTAGATAGTGGAACGACAGCATTAGATCTTGCAGAGTTATTGAAAGATATTCATAATCTTACAGTAATTACAAATGATCTGCAGATCGCATTAAAATTGCAAAAATATTCAGAAATTCATTTAATTTTATTAGGTGGAAGAGTTCGAACATCATTTGAGTGTACCGTTGGAGGTATGGGAATCAGAGCACTAGAAGAATTATCTGTTGATAAGGTGTTTATGACAACAAATGCCCTTTCTTTACAAAAGGGAGCAACAACTCCAAATCTTGACAATGCAGAAATCAAACGTGAAATGATGAAGATTGGGAATCAGAGATATTTACTCTGTGATAGCAGTAAGATTGGAACGAAAACAGTTTGTTCATTTGCCAAGATTGAAGAGTTTGATGTGATTATCACGGATGATAAAATATCAAAGGAATTAAAAGATAGTATCGAAAAATTACACATTGAAGTTATATAGGGATTCGTTCAATACCAAAGATAATTGGCTTATATCCAAGTCTTGCCCCAACGTGCGGCACAGGTTTCGCACATTGGGGCGATTTTTGATTTTTCGGATTTAATAAGAAATGTAGTGTTCTGGATCGTACCATCAGATAAGTTCATATCAGAGGAGTCGATCAATCCTTGCAGGATCAGTAAGTCTGTGCGATCAGATTTCTGATGCATGGAGCAGACTCTGGATAGTCCGATGATACAACCTAGAAGTTCATCTCTGTTTGATAAGTTATGTTCCATAGATTAATCCTGTTCTAATGGGAAGACGACAACTAACATCATCTTAAATGCTTCTACTGCATGAACAGAGTGTGGTTTCTTTGCAGGCATGACAAGAGATTCCCCTTGATTTACGATATATTCTTTGTCATCTACAATAAATTTTCCGCAGCCTTCAATGACAGTTACCATTGCATCTCCGATCGAGTCATGAGTAGAAATATCTTCTCCTTTGGAAAAAGCAAAGAGTGTAACACTGACAAAGTCATTTTGTGCTAAAGTCTTGCTTACAACTTGATCAGCATCTGCATTGACCTGGTCAGCAATTTTGAGTACTTTTTCGTGGTCAATATTTTTGATATATGGATATGCATTCATTATAAAATCTCCTTTTTGTTTCGCATATTGTTAAGTTGATTTTAGTATATCCAAAAACTTGGAAAAAGCCTGTTATTTTTACAAAAAACTTACTAAATTTCTGATTATCTTTTCATAAGTTGGTAAATGCCGATATATCCCGTATTTTAGGGCTTTATCGGTATTTTCTTTTTGGAAGATACCTTGCATAAGCTGGCATTTACCAGCATG